>LNFM01004930.1_pt1 | contig 46632 bp, 53 predicted proteins | sample 596031 | NCBI WGS metagenome assembly LNFM01 (sample SAMN04254537, study PRJNA301005) | activated carbon metagenome | isolation source: dual media filters at the Ann Arbor, Michigan drinking water treatment plant | place: USA: Ann Arbor
ACAACATTCGAAAGAGTGTCTACTACTTGCTCTCCTGTAACATCAGCGAAATCCTATTGATGTTGCTGGCGACGCTGTTCGGGCTCCCGCTCCCCCTGCTTCCGGTGCAAATCCTCTGGATCAACCTGGTTACGGACGGTCTGCCTGCCTTGGCCTTAGCGGTTGACCCGGCGGACGAGGGTCTCATGAGGCGGCCCCCTCGTCCGCTGCAGGAGCCGTTCCTCACACGGGCACGCTTGCTGAGACTCTTTGTCCAGGGCGCCTTCATCGCCATCATCACGCTCCTGGCGTTCTTGTATTGCCTCTACGGTATGGACCTCAATCTGGATCGGGCCCGCACCCTCACGTTTACGGTGATGGTTTTGGCGCAGCTCTTCCATGCCCTGAATAACCGGAGCGAGGACCGATCCCTCTTTGCGCTCGGTCTCTGGACAAACAAACCGTTGCTGGCCACGGTGGGGCTATCCGCGCTGCTGCAGGCCGTCATTGTGTCCTGGTCGTCGGTTCAAAGCATCTTCCAGGTCGCGCCCTTCGATCCTGAACATTGGCTTCTGGCAATTGGCATTGGGATGCTGCCGCTCGTCGTCATGGAAATCTGGAAAGTAGCAAGAAAGAACGCTGACAGATAGAGCCGGACTGACACTGATCTCACCGGGATTGAGAGCGTGTAACACGATGGTTATCTGGCATCTCACTCCTGACACCCCGCGCTTTCCGTTCTTCGTGAGTGCGAGGCAGCACGTCAATCTTCAGTTCGGCATCTGGCCCATTGAGGGGGGCCAGCGAGCTTGGATCGACTATCGAGTTGTGCACCAGGACGGCATGGAGACCACGGGACAGGTGGAGGGTATTTGGAATTTCAACCGGGAGGCCAACAGCTACTGGTTCCTCAACTTCGGCCCGTTTGCGGATGGGGATCACGTGGAGTGCCGGCTGAGAGGAAGCTCTCCGGCCGGGTTCAGTGACGGGGAGACCGGCTCGTTTCTCGTAGGCCCGAAGATTCACCTCGCGATCCTCTGGCACCAGCACCAGCCACTCTACAAAGATTTGCAAGCCAACCGACCACAGGGGGCATACCGGTTCCCCTGGGTGCGCCTGCACGCCGTTCGCGATTACTACGCCATGGCCGCGCTGCTGGAACAGCATCCCGAGGTGCATCTCACTATCAATCTCACGCCTGTCCTCCTCCAACAGCTCGAGGACTATACTGAACGCGGCGCGACAGACCGCGCCTTGGAATTCACCCTGACCCCAGCGGCCCGTCTGTCCGCCGCCCAGCGAGAGGAACTCCTCGCCACGTTCTACGAAGCCGACTGGCATACCCAGATCTTCCCCTGGCCCCGCTATCGCGCCTTGTTCGAGCAGCGCCAGATCAGTCGCGCGTTCACGGTCCAGGATCTCGCGGATCTCCAAATGTGGTTCAATGTGGCTTGGTTCGGCCCGGAGTTCCAGGAGGGGCCAGTGAAACTTCCCAACGGGGAGGTGGCCTCTGTGGCGAGCTTCGTGGTGCAAGGCAGTGGATACAGCTCGGACCAGATCGCCCAGATGGTCGGCGAACAGCTCAAGATCATGCGCAACGTGGTCGCGGTCCATCGCCGGCTTCAGGATCGCGGCCAAATCGAAATCTCCACGACCCCCTTTTAGCATCCGATCCTGCCGCTGCGTAAGTTGTCGGGCACGACGATCTCCGGCACGCCGCCAAAGAAGCCAAACGCCCGGACATGCGAGCCAATCCAATCGGGGAGCGTTTGCGTCCAGGTGGCCTCGGCGTAGGTATAGTTCGACGCGCCCCAGACGGCGACGAAGATCTGGGCTGGCCGCACCGCGCCGGTCTGGCGGTCCTGGACTGGCACGGTCTGGCCCGCATAATCGACGAAGAGTTTCTCGCCGGCGCGATGCTCCTGCCGCAAACACCGATCCAGGGTGGCCCGCCAGGCCCCGTAGAGATCACAGAAGCGGCTGTACTGATAGCCGTCGGGCTGCTGGGCTTTGTATTCCTGCCAGAGCAGCGCCAGGGTGACGCCCTTCCGCGTCAACTCCTGATGCACCGTGGCCCACTCCGGCATGGCCCGCGGCAGGCTGGTCGGCGACGGGGCCGCCGGATACAGCCGGGTTTCCAGCTGTTGATCGTCCAGATCCTCCGGCAACGGCCAGGTCAACCCGGCCGCCGTGGCGCGATAGAGTGTCTCGGCGACGGTGCTGCGCGCCACCCCACAACTGGCCGCCACTTGCCGGTTACTGAGCCCGCAGGCCCATTTGAGTCGGAGAATGTCTTTGATCGTTCGCATGGTCACTCGCTCCGCTGGCATCGGTCCCTCCTCCACAAGAAAAATGGAGGCGGTACCCTACCGAAAGTGAACGAGGACCTGTGTTGCGGACGGCTCCGACAGGAGCCCGTGGCGGATCGCCGGCTTATTCCGAAGGATGTCGGCCACCGATTCCGAGGAGGCTCGAAACAGTGGCCGACTTCGGCTCGGAATCAGTGGCCGGCTTGGGTCGGAATACGCAGCTGATACGTTTGGGTTGTATTGACCCGCCCCCTGTAGTTGTACCAGCGTGAATGAGAGTCACGCACAGCGCGATGCGATCGCTTCTGGTGCTGGCGGACGATAGCCCAGTGCACTGTGGGGCCGAACCTGGTTATAGGTCTGCCGCCAGCGTTCCACGAGCACCTTCACCTCCCAGAGTGTATCAAACAGTTCCCGATCCAACAGTTCATCCCGGAGTTTCCCATTAAAGCTTAAAGCTCTCGATATAGCCGTTCTCCCAGGGACTACCTGGGGTGATGAAGAGCGTCTGCACACCGACCCGGCTGAGCCACGATCGGACCGCGGTGGCCGCAAATTCCGTTATCTGACCGAATATGCTCTGGCACTCCCCGTTGGACAAAGAGCTCGGCCAACCGATAGAGCACGTCGTCGGATCGCAGCCGTCGTTCGACATCGATGGCCAAGCATTCCCGCGTGTATTCGTCCACAATGGTGAGGAGCTTCACCGGTCGCCCATCTTCGGTCCGTGTCGCCATGAAGTCGTACGCCCACACATGATTCGGATGCTCCGCTCGCAACCGGATACACGAGCCATCGGTCAGCCAGAGCCGCCGACGCGGCGGTTGTTTCTTTGGTACCTTCAACCCTTCGCGCCGCCAGATGCGTTCCACCCGCTTGTGATTGACCCGCCAGCCCTCATTCCGCAGCAGCCCGGTGACCTGTCGATACCCATAGCGGCCATACTGACTGGCCAGCTTGATGATGGCGGCCGTCAGTGGGGCCTCATCATCGGGCGGCTGCCGCTGATAGCGCTGCGTCGAGCGGGGCTGGCCCAGGACCCGACACACCCGGCGTTCGGCAAAGCCCAGCATCGCACAGCAGTGTTCCACGGTCTGCCGTCGGCGCGCTGGGCTTAGAAGTTTCCCTCGGCGGCCTCTTTCAAAATCAATTTATCGACGGTGAGCTCGGCCACAGCGCGTTTCAACCGGCTGTTCTCGCGTTCCAGTTCCTTGAGGCGCTTGGCTTGATCGACCTTGAGGCCACCATACTCATTGCGCCAACGATAGTAGGTTTGTTCGGTGATGCCCACGCTCCGACAGACTTGGGCGATGGGCTGGCCCTTATCAGGGCGACTTCGGCTTCACGCAGCTTGGCGAGAATCTGTTCGACGGTGTGACGCAAACGTGGCATACGACCCTCCTTTCGGCCCGACCCTAACATAGGATCTGGACCTGTTTAAGGGGGCTAGGTCAAGTGCGGATCGAGCTGGAGCTCGGAGGGGAACCAAGTCCACTTGCAATTGAGAAGGCGGCAGTGCGGTGGTCGGGTACGGCAGGCATGGGGTTGGAGTACCTAGCGTCGCTCCTCTTCGAAATAGAACCGCCCGACGTGGATCTGACCTCCCATAGAAGAATGGTTCTGTGGATCGGCCGCTGAGCCGCATCATTTCTCCCTGAACAACTCGCTCTGCCCACCTAGCCACCGGTCCGACGATTCTTGATCGTAATCCAAACCAAGTTGGGGCGGGATGTATACCCCGGTATGCTTCATCGTGCTTATGTGTTTCGTGTCGGAACGTTTCCCAGCGTCACTCCTGACCACTCCCCAGAAGCCGGTAACTAGAAACCGTTTCCGATGAAGGGAATAAGAAGGGAATAAATGGTGACTGAAAACTGTTACACCACACAAGATTGCAATGCAACAAGATTGCAATGCACCTACATTCTGTATGGGAGTGTTCTAGTTTTCCAACTCACGGGGACAAAGAAGGAAATCAATGATACATATAAGAAATAAAGGTGAATGGTAACTAGTTGATTCATAAGGCAATGCGCGGGCAGTCGTTAGTTTAACCTCATGGATGTCAGCAAGCAACGAGATGCGTTCGAAGCCGTTACTCTTTCGCATATTGATGCGTTGTATGGCTTCGCTTTGGTCTTGACCAGAAGCCCAGCTGAGGCTGAGGATCTTGTCCAGGATACCTACGTTCGGGCATTGCAATTTTTCCACCGTTATGAGCCGGGAACAAATTGCAAGGCCTGGTTGTTTACAATCATGAAGCGCATTTTTCTCAATCGCGTTCCGCAACGGGCCCGAGAAGTGCTCTGTCCTGAACAGACACAGTACGGCGATGAGGAATTCATCGAGTCCTTGGATAGCCGTGTGAATTCGATCGATACGGTTCATGGCGAGCGAGAGGAAGTGTTTCGGCAAGACGTGACGAAAGCGCTTGAACTGCTTCCTGATTCGTTCCGCGTCGTGGTCGTGTTACGGGACATTCAGGGGTTTAACTACAGCGAGATTGCGAATCTGTTGGATTGCCCGATGGGGACGGTGATGTCGAGATTGTCGAGGGGCCGAGAGCGCCTGCGCCAGTTGCTGAGTGCTTACGCCAACGTCGACCATCAACCTACAAAGGTAAAGAAGGTGAGTCCCAATGCTTGATTGCCAGACCATGCGGCAATTGCTTCATTCTTATCTCGATGGCGAACTCAACGCGAGGGATGCCATCGAGATCCAAGCGCACCTCGAGGGCTGCGCGGACTGTCCCGCGTTGTTCCGCAATGAAAAATTATATCTGGACGTGCTCAAGGCGTCCCTGCCGAGGGCACAGGCCCCCAGCGGGCTTCAATTGAAGGTCATGCAGGCGCTCGACAAAGCGACCGAGCGAAAGCAGTCAACCGTCTGGTTCCGGTGGGTCCTCGTGCCCACTTTTGCTGTCGCACTCATCGCCTTGGCGACAAGTGTTTTGTTGGTCCGTCAACCCTCGGTCCCGGAGTTCGTCAATGCGGCGGTCGCCACGCATGAGCACTATGCGGCTCATGAGGTTTCATTGGAAGTCCGGAGCGCTGATCCCCAGCTGGTCTCGAAATGGTTGAAGGAGCAGACAGGCTTTACCATCTCGCTCGCCCACGGTCCGGTCAAGAACCTGAAGCTGATGGGCGGGACGGTCGTGCTGATACAGGGTAGGAAAGCGGTGCTTCTGGCGTATGAAGTCGGCGGGCGTCCATTGTCCCTCGTGATGACGGCGGCGGATGGGGTGGAACTGTTCGGCAGCCAGGAAATGACCGATAAGAATGTTCGATTCTATCAATCCTCGTACCATGGTCTCCAGACGTTGAGTTGGACGCTTGAGGGAATGGCCTACGTGTTCGTCTCCGACTCGCAAGACATCAACAGACAAGCGTGCCAGATCTGTCATGGCACCGGTCGTCTGCTCCAAACGACTGTCAAATCATCGGGAAAGCTGATCTAGCACCTCAGTCCGGTACCCGCTCGTCTGTCTTCCTCTGCTCGAAGCAGACCACTACTGAGTTCCTACGCGTTAGCGTTTCGTCTTTCTTCTGTGCGTGTAAAGCCCACTCTCCCGCATCACTTTGTCCGCCACGCCTCCAAGTCAGAGCAAGTGATTCTGTTTGGAATAAAAGGAGGCGCTGCTCTGTTAGTAGGGTAGGTCAGAGAGGGCAATGAATGAATCGGGTAGAAAAACTCTCTCTGGCGCACTCGAAGAAAGGGGGTGGCAAACACAACCAGGACAAGTCGACAGACAAGTGTGCCGCATCAGTCGCGGGAGACATCGTACAGGCAATGAGATGAGCATCCTTGGAGGGAGCTATGAAAAAAGACAATGACGAGAACCTTGTGGGACAGGGACTCTCACGGCGAGATTTCATGAAGATGTCCGCGTTTACAGGCCTTGCGGCATCGGTGGGGGGACTCGTGTCGTTAGATTTCTTGTCCCCATCGTCCGCGCAATCTCAAAGTATGGGAATGGCCAAGCCGTTTACCTTTGCGGTGATGGCCGATCATCATACAATGGGCCCTAAAAATAACTATATGAAGATGCGAGTCGAGCGGTGTGTGCAAGAGATCAACAACTTAAGTGCGAAGCCGGACTTCATCATGTCAATCGGCGACATGGTGCACGACGGCTCTGATGAACAAATGAAATTCTTTGACGAGCTGATCGCCCCGCTGAAAGCGCCGGTCAAGTACATCACGGGAGAGCATGACTGGTATCTCGATATGGGGGAGTCATACGGGAAGCACTACGGTAAGACAACCTATTCGTGGGATCACAACGGGGTGCACTTTGTCGCGTTGAATACCGTCATGCTTCGAGACTTCTGGACGGCTCGAGGGCTTTCGGCGCAGGAGCGTATGGACATTGCTGGCACATTGAATCACCCGTTGCCTGGTCCATTTCATGTGGGCGAAAAACAGCTCATCTGGTTGCGCGACGATCTAAAAAGAGTCAAGAAAACCACTCCTATTATCATCTTCTCCCATTCTCCGCTGTATTACTACTACAAGCCCTGGAACTTCTGGACTGAAGATGCCGGTGAAGTCCATCTCTTGTTGGATGGCTACGAGCATGTCCAGGTAATTCACGGTCACGTCCACCACATCGTGAAGAACCAGATCGGTAACATCAAGTTTGCCAGCAGCCTGTCGACGGGTTGGCCGCATCCCTACCCGTCAAGTGGACTGCCGGCTGGTTCTCCGAAGATGCCGCGCGCTAACCCGGGAAATATTTTCGGAGGTTTGGGCTGGGATGCGATGGGTGTCGACGATCAAGGCGAAGTAGGCATTAAGTACGAAGAGTGGTCACGGACGAAGGCCTGATGGAAGGGGAGGTGCAATGATGAAGAGGAAGGTGTCAGTCAAGCAGACCGCCTTAATGGCGATCGCGGGGTTGGTGATGTCAGTTCCGGTATGGGTGTATGCCCAACGGGCAATGGATGTGCAGGCTTTGCCGGGACTCTCGTCTGAGGGGCAGCGAAAAGACGCGCAGAGCGGTGAGATTCTTGATCGCAAGACAGTTGAAACCGGGGCGAAAGAACTGCAGGAAATGATTGCCTTAGGCGACAAACTCTGGCACAGCCGCGATCTGCCGATGAGCGGAAATGGCCAAGCCTGCAACATGTGCCATGCAGATGGATCGGTCACGCATCCGGAGACCTATCCCAAATACAAGCCCCAGATCGGGCAGGTTGCTACGATCCAGCAAATGATGGGTTGGTGTATCGCCATTCCCAATCAAGGGAAACCCTACGCGTTAGGGAGCAAGGAGATGAATGCCCTGGAGGCCTATATGAATTGGAACAACCGGGGTCAGGTGTTGGAGATCGGAGCTGCACCCTCGAACTCCTGATGCATGCAGCGGGGAGCTGTCGGCGTAACGCACGGGATCAACCAAACCAAAGGAGATCGCCAGATGAGCCTGCAACAATCCCTGAGCGACAAGCGACCTGTTGGCTGCTTTCTAATCCTGGGTTTGATCGCTGTCCTGGGGGGGGGGGCCTCTGGGGCAGCGGCCTTTCCAGGAGACACAGCCATGGAGATGATTGCGAAGCATGGTGCCCCATCCTTGCCGGGATCTGTGGAGCTTCCGACGAAGGCGGTGATGCAAGCTGGAAAGTCCCCTTCCGTCCTCGTGGTGTGGTTTCACACCAAATATCACCCACTCGGGTTGCCGCTGGAACTAGAAGGCCGGGTGGTGGCGTCGTTCCGGTTCGACCGGGACTCGGTGTTGAGACGCATTAAGCAGGGCGAGACGTATGCCATGTGGGACGACTTGCGCAGCGATTTCGAAAATCTGTTCACGTCTGTCACGGCCGAGCAATTCCAACAGTTCGTCACAGCATTGAATCAAGGGTGGACCGTCACCAATATCACGCATCACCAGGACCCATCGTACGACCTGTATGAAGCGAGGTCTCGGGATGGGAAGCTGAGAGCCGAGTTTTCATTTCGAGTCCCCGGGGTCCCGTCCCCATCAGCAAGCGACCCGTACTACGGCGGCAAATTTCCCGACGGCAATTTCTGGATTCGCGTCCAAGCGGCGAAGAGTTGAGAAGGTGGTGACACTATGTCGACGATCTTGGAATTACGGTATCAAATTGAGCAAGCCGAACGGCGGTTCGATGACATGCGCAAGTTAGTCGAGGCGAAAGGCTACGATTGGGACACGATTGACTTAAAGCGCATGCAGCGGGAACTCGACGATTCGATCAAGCGGTACGAAGAACGGATGTCGAAGATCCTGGGGTGCGCCTATCGGTACGGCTCTTCATCCGTGACCCCTCAAATCGGAACCCATCCGTTTGATCTCCACCAGACGCGGGAGAAATAACCATGCCGAGCCGTTCGGAGATTGTTCACGAAGCAAGAGGAGGCGAGACTACTACGCTGGCATTCCAGGAAGTGAGGTGTCAGCGGTGCGGCCGTCTGTTGCTGCGGTGGGATATGAGCGGACCGTCTCAAGTCGAAGTCAAATGTCCCCGCTGCCAAGAGATGAACTTGTTCACCTTGCGGGGTCCCACAAGCTGCTGACGACGCCGTCGTCGTGACTGTGTCACGACGCTGACATAGCGAGACTCGGAAGCCCATCGAGGCTCAGAAGCCCATCGCGGAGTGACATCCGGGATGGGCTTTTTATTTGGTCCCACGTAGCTGGCTGACCTCATGAAAGGAGGGTTATGAAAAGGCTTCTACTCACTGTGATGCTCGCTCTTGGATTGCATGGGCTGGTCTGCTCTCCCGGTTACGTCCTGGCCCAGGAAACTGGCCCGCCCGTACTGGCTCCGCCTGTAGCCGAGCAGGAATACGAGCGGTATTTCCGTCCTGGCCCGAAGTTTTCTGGCCCCTCTAGTTTAAGTCCCAAACTCACCATCAATGGCGACTATCGCATCCGGGGCTTTTACAACAACAATCTGACAGATGCGAGCAATGCGCGGAAGGATTCGAACGCGTTCAACATTCAGCGGTATGTCCTGGATGTCAGCGTCGTGAGCGGCGAAGGCCCGATCAGCGTTGAGGGCCATGTGACGCCGTTTCTGACCAGTTCGAATGGGACAGGACAGTCTAGGTTGGGGAAGGTGGCGTTTGGACCCGATAGCTCTGCCAACGTGACTTGTACTGGGGTGGGCAACGAGGGCACAGGGACCAACTGCACTCAGAATACGTTCTCGATGCTGCAGGCCTATCTCCAGGTCAATATCCACAAGGTGAGTTTTCGGGCCGGCCGACAGATCTTCACGATCGGCAATGCATTGCTGGTCCAGGATGCGGTCGATGCGTTTCGTCTGGATGTCCCGATCACGCCTTCATCCACGATCACCCTAGCGAATCTCATGATTCTCGATTCTACCAGAGCAGCCGGGTTCGGCGGCGTCTTCGTCGGGAATGGAACGGCCGGCGGGACTGGAGGGGATACGGATTTGTATCTGGCGAACTATCGATACAGTCCAGACAAGGATCTGCGTATCGATGTCTTCGCAGGGTTGTACAGGGACCGCGGCCCGTCATTTATCAGCCAATTGAATCCCGCTCTTCCGGGGTTTGGCCCGGCGGCGACGGCACAGGCCGGCATCTACGGTGTTGCCGGTGAAGTCAGGAGCGGTCGCTTTCACAGCACGTTCGAAGCCGATTTGATCCGAGGGACGGTGCAAAATCCAAACGGTCCCGGTCCCCTGCTGCAGGGCTATAACCTCCTCTTGACCGGCGATTTCGATATGGGAGGCGGATTAAATCTTGGTGCAACATTTCTGCAAAGCTCCGGTCAAGGCGCTGGAGATTTGAGCAGCGGCAAGCGGGCCAACATCAATGGCATCAACGGCAACTATACGATGGGCATCATCACCATGAACGTGGGAGCCCGATCGCCCGCGCCCATCGATGGAACCTGTCCGAGCTGGTTCGATGCGCAGGGGCTGGGAGGACGGCCTGGGTGCTACGGCGGCTCCGGCCTGACGGCGTTGAAATTCACCGCCAACTATACGCCGCCCACCATGCCGAAGCTGAACATCGAGGGCGATGTGTTGCCGGTGTGGAGCGCGCGCGATCGTGCCATCCAGACCGCCGCCGGTAGCGCCCAGTTTACGAAGGGCGGGAACCACATCGGAACGGAACTGGATTTCTTTCTTCGCTACCAGCTCCTGAAAGATCTGACAGCGGTGTTGGCCTATGGCTACCTGATCACGGGCAATTATTTTGAAGCGCCGTCAGCCGCGACTGTGGGGGTCGGCAGCAATCCCGTGACGCAGAAATCCGACAACATGCAAGTGGGATTACTTGAGTTGAACTATCGGTTTTAGGTCCGCTCGCGCCAGAAGGGTGTGGCTTATCGCAAGGAGGTCGTGAATGCGTAACTGGACATCCCTCAAGATGCAACTCGGACTGGCACTGCTCATGGGAACAGCCATGCTCAGTGTCGGTGTGGCGTCCGCCCGGGACGTTACATTCATCGCTCAGGAGCTCGCCAAAGAACGAGCCATCTGGCAGCCGGGTATGATCGTCATCGACCAGCGTCAAGATCTGAAGGAGCCGCTGTTTTTTGTCCTGGAGAACCCTAGCGGGACTGAACATGAGTTTGCCGTCGGAGGGCTTTTCATGATTCTTTCCGACGAGGAGATGGGCTCGCTGCGCACGGACATCTTTACCGGGCCGGTGACCGGACAGGTCCTGGCCCCGATCCGGGTCAAGGTCAAGGCCCGGGAGACCTTGAAATTTCGCGTTTCGCCGGTCGGTTTGGAAGGAGCAAAGAACCTTGGGGCTCGGTATCCCTTCTTCTGTCCCACTCACAAAGACCTCCACCTCGGGGGATTCATTCTAGTGGAATAGCGATGCTTGGGAGGCTTGCAAGACCAGCAGCAGCGAGTGCTGGTTGGAGTTCGTAACTCCACCATTGACGCATCCATCCATCTCTCTCAGGACGGATACTCGATTTGCGTATTGGGGCTCGGACGGTGCGAATCGTGTTGGGTGTCGGCGGCAGTCGGATCCACGCGATACTGGATAAGTATGAGATCGATGATTTGGCGCGTGGGGTGAAAGTGCTGGTCCAAGTGAGGCTCGACGTTATCAATCTGTTCCACCTTGGATCGGAGGCTTCTCGGGAATGTACGTTTGACTGGTGCTGTAGTCCTTCGGGAAGAAGGAATGGTCTAGGCAGAAATGGGAGAGCCGGCCACCCCGCACTCCGGCAGTCGAGAGGTTCGGGCGTTCCTCCTGTCCTTCTTGTCCTGTCGGGTGGGCTGGCTGTGCTCTCCCTCTTTGGAAACTATCGAGGGTGCGGACGAAACGAGGCCACAGATGCGCACATCCAAACAATGGACCCATGTCGTTCTGATTTGTGGGCCCGGCATTGCCGGGGCCGTAGCGGGTGTCTCGGCGGCCATCGCGTTGAAGACGTCTGGGCCGGATTGCCGCGTGACCTGCCTGGTCAGTGGTGACGTAGCTCCGCTCCTAGAGCGTCAGCCTGCCGTCGATCAGGCCATTGGTGATTTCGTCGTCGGGGAGCTGATGACCTTCTTGCGACAGCAGTCACCGAGCCTTGTACTTCTCTTGACGTTCAGCCCCAGCGGGTTTCTTGGGGCGATGCTCGCTCGGATTCCCGTCCGGATGTGCTGTACTAGTGTAGCGGGAATCGGGCGAATGGGGCGTATACTGGCCTGTTTCTTCGGATGTCAAGAAGGTCGTGTCGAGACAACGGTTCTTAAGGCTCTGCGAATCATGGGGTTGCCGTCCCGCCTGCCGGCTCGGCCATGGGTTTGCCTGACGCCGCGAGAACGGCGCCGCGCCCGCCGGTGCGTCAGATCTCTGCCAAGACCGCGCGTACTGGTCCACCCCTCATGTCTGTCCGGCGCCATGGGTCTCTTGAACTCTCAGTGGAGCCTCGTCCTGGCCGGCTACGACGGCGCATTCTGTAAGCATCCTTCCCTTCCACAGTGGCTGGAACGCGGGGCGCTCGACCTTCTCTCCAAGTTGTCCCTGCGTGAATGGCTCGCAGTTCTTGTTGAGACCGATGTGCTGGTCTCGGCCGACGAGGAGTCTCTCTTCCTTGCAGATGTCATGGGAGTGCCAACGGTGAGGGTTACTCCGTCCTTCAGGAACAACGATATAAGATCCGTCTTGCCGGAAGCAGTGGTCTGGCAGGTAGAAGCGGTCCTCCGCCACCGTGTCCGGATTATAGGACGAGCCGATGTCCATCATGCAGGAGTTTTCTGAGCTGACCGTCATTGTGAGGGTACTATGCTGCGGTCTCTGTTTCTGTTCGATAAGACCTTCTGGCTCTACCTAGCATTGTTCAGGCTATGCATCGAATCTCTCCTCGGCAAGCGTCCGGGATCCTTACAACTGTCGCTAGAGGCGGTTATCCAGGAAGTCGATGATCTCCTTCGATATCGATGCTTGATTGACTCGGAGGTAAAAGGCCGCCTATGCCTCTTCTAGGCACTGGCAGGAAGGCGGACACATCGCAGCCAGAGAGTGACGAGTTAGCCTCTGACCAGGAAGGGCTAGGGTGGTCGCTCCACTGGAAGCTCAGCAGCGTTGTGATACTGAGCATGCTGGTCGGACTCGGAGGTCTGACCTTCCTCGCGATCCAGCGAAACGAAGAAGCTCTCATGGCCCAGGAACGGGCCAAGGTCGACCTGGTGGCTTCGAGTCTCATCAAGAGCCTCAAAAACATGATGGCTACCGGGAACGCCCCGATTGTGCGTGACTGGGTCAAGGATCTCAAGGCACAGGAAGAGTTTCGCAAAGTGCAGTTCATTCGCAAGAACGGCCAACAAGCCTTTCATGACAGCGAAACAGTCGATGAGGTGAATGCCTGGCTGCAGGCGCAGCGGTTTCCCAAACGGGACGAACTGCCGGTCGACGAGGATACCCGTACATTCGCGGCGGACCCACGATTTCAAGAAGTGCTGACCACGAAGCAGCCTGTAGCGTACATGGAAACGATGGACAACAAGCCATATTTGACGGTCTTGACGCCGGTGGTTCGCGACCAGCGCTGCATTCTGTGCCACGGGTATGATCACCATGAGGTGCGGGCGGTGCTACGGACGACAACCCCATTGGAAGGCGTAACTGCCACGATGACCCGCCTCCGTAGCCAGCTGATGCTGGCGTCGCTTCTGACCATTGTGAGCATCGTGCTGGTGTTAGGGTGGGTGCTCCGGCGTCTCGCCCTTTCGCCATTACGACAGATGGTTGCGGTCATAAAAGGGATCGCACAGGGCGATCTGACACAACAGGTGTCGCGTCAGTCGCGTGATGAATTCGGAGCCCTCGCGGCGGTGATCAATGCAATGACGGGGCGGATGGCCGACGCGATCCGCCGTGTTGCTCAGGCAGCGGCACGTGTCACGGCAGCCTCCCACGCAATATTGACGACGGCGACTGAGGTGGCCAGCGGAGCGCAAGAGCAATCGCAGCAAACCGCGCAAGTCGCGATGGCCATGGAGCAGATGAGCACCACTCTCCAGGAGATTGCCAATAATGCCGTTGGGGCTGCGTCGACCGCTACAAGCGCCGTGGACACGGCTCGCCAGGGCCTCGAGCTTGTAGGCACGGTTGCCCAGGGGATGCGGCAGATTGTTGAGTCCGTGCAAACGACGGCACAGACGGTGCAGACCTTGGGCGAACGCTCTGAGCAAATAGGCACCATCATCACTGTGATCGACGAAATTGCGGACCAGACGAACCTCTTGGCACTCAATGCCTCGATCGAGGCAGCCCGGGCCGGAGAGCATGGGCGAGGGTTCGCACTCGTCGCGGAAGAAGTTCGGCGGTTGGCCGAGCGAACGACGAAAGCGACCAAGGACATTAGCGTGGTCATCACCAGGGTTCAGAAAGATACGGTCCAAGCCGTGACCGCCATGACCGCCTGTGACCAGCAGGTGCTCTCGGAAAAGAGCTTGGCTCAGGAAGCAGGGGGACGGTTGGAGGACATTGTACGAGCTGCCCAGACAGTTACGGATAAGATGCACCAGATCGCCGCCGCGACGACGGAACAATCCCGCACAGTCGACCATGTGACCAAGAACGTAGCAGACATTGCCCGCGTCGCTCAAAGCACGGGAACCGGGACGCAGGAAGCCCAGCGAGCTCTGAGGGACCTCGCTGCACAGGCTGAAGAACTCCACCGAGCGACGACACAGTTCAAGGTCGAGTAAGTCCGCATCACGATGCAGTGGCGATCTTAGACGGAAGGGGCGTGTTGGTTGTGCCACCGCACAAGGAGAGTGAGGAGCATGCATTTCCAAGTGGGAATGAATGTGGGTCACTTCCACCTGATCCATTCATCTGAAGAGATACATCATGCACTCGCTATTTCTCTTTGATATGACCTTCTGGCTCTACCTGGCTGCGTTTGCTCTCTACGTCTTGTACGTCTTCGTCAAACGTCCCTCCGTTAAACTGGCTGTCGCCGGCCCAACACTCGACTCGCGCGAGCACGAGGTGGGATGGGCCGGTCAGATCGGACAGGTCGCGACCCTGGTCACCGCCATCGGTTGGCTCGCGAATACCCTCGCCCTCGCGATCCGCGCGCAGGAGCGCTTACAGCTCTCCGGCACCTTTGCCCCTTGGTCAAATCAGTTTGAAGCGATGGCCTATGTCTCCTGGGCCATCATTCTTGGCTACGTGCTGCTCGAATCCACCTACAAGCTCAAAACCGTCGGCGCGTTCGTCGTCGGGATCGGGTTTATCGCGATGGGAGCAGCTTCTCTCCTTCCCTACCGATATCAGACCGCGGAGCCGCTCGTGCCGGCGCTGAACAGCTATTGGATCTACATTCATGTCTCGGTGACGCTGACTAGCTACGCCGCCTTTGCCATGGCGGGCGGCCTCGGCGTGATGTACCTTGTCAAGGAACGGGCCGATCGGCAGGGTGCACAGTCCAGCATTGCGGCGAGTCTGCCTGATCTGGAGATCATCGACGAGCTTGGCTACAAGGCGATTACGATGGGATTCCCGTTACTGGCGTTTGGAATCGTTCTCGGAGCCATGTGGGCGAACTATGCGTGGGGTGGCTACTGGAGCTGGGACCCCAAGGAAACCTGGTCACTCATTGTCTGGTTGATCTACGGTGCCTATATCCATGCCCGGATGACTCGCGGGTGGGAAGGGCGTCGTGCCGCGATCTACGCCGTGTTCGGATTGTTTATGGTGATCTTTTGCTTCTGGGGTGTGAACTTTCTGCTGTCAGGTCTCCACGCTTACGCGTGAACAACTGAGGTATGAGGCGTTGGCACACGAGTTGAGAGGTGCGTCATCATGTGGATGCTTCTAATCGCGTTGTGTATCCTCGTTGGCCTCATCTCTCTCGGCATCATGGTGTGCTTCAACGTCGAGTAGCCGATATTTCCTATGGGGCGGTCGTCACTCGATCCGAAAGCGATCGTGTGCTAGCATGCGCACAGTCGAGTACAAGGAGCGGAACAGCGTGAGTGTCATGCGGAACATCATCGCAGTCTGGTGTCTGTTCATAGGGCTCTTGGGCTGCTCTGCTCTTGGGTCGAGCGAGATCCTGGTCTACGAGGATCCGAGGTTCAGGGTGAGTGTAGTTCCCGATCGCTCCGTAGACACCTCTCATTCGTCGACTTATGACCATCCTTTGCAAATCACCTCAGACCAGGTTTTCCGCATCCTCAGCGGAGTCGGAGTCGAACGGTCACGGGGATTGCTTGTGTCGATGGTGCTGGGACCTCTCCATGAGGCTGCCTTTTTTCAGGAAGAGCTGACCATCCTTGCTCCAAAGATTGCCGCAGCGCTGTCGCGCGCATCGTCAAAGGATCGGGTGTCCGTGGTGCTCTCGCGGATGGCCCCGTCGAAGGCTCCGGAAACTTTTGAATGGGCGCTGTGGGGCCAGGGAGGAAATTTCTTCGCGGTGCTCACCCGCCATCACGTGATCATGGCCCCTCAACAGTCTGAACTGTCGTCGGCCCTCCAAGGTGGTGCGACCCGCGGTCTGGGCGTGACGCGCGACTTGCCCGGGGATTTGGCGGTGGGATTCTCCTCTCCGGAATACGTGGTGGCCCTGGAGCCGACGCTCGCGACGCAATTGTTCGGGAATCCTCATGCCCATGTCGTGATCGATTACCGCCGGTTTCTGGCCGATGCACGGCCGGTTGCCAAGATTGCCGATCGCCGTCCGGAGTCACCCAGCCCTGAGGCTCCCGCCAGGAACACAGGTGCCATCGAATCTTCCAGAGACATGCAGACATTGAGCGAGCGCGTCAGGACGCTGGAGACCCAAGTCAACGATCTGCTCGGCGTGGTGAAACAGCTGACCAAAGAACTGGCTGAGTCGAACAAGGCGCTCAGCGCGCGTGATGAAGAGATCCGCACACTCAAAGGGCAGGCGAAACCATCCGACCGGCAGCGAAGATCCTCGGCCCCCTAACGCTCGACCGCCGCATTCTTCCCCTCCCCATCGTCGTGTGGTCGCGATACCCATGTTCCTCCTCATCATACCGGTCGCTGTCGCGGTGCTCGTCTCATGTGCGTCGATGCTGGCGTCCTGCGCCCTGGGATCCGAGGCATATCTCCAAGACTCGTTCGATCATGCGACCCAGAGCGACATCGCGGCTCAGTGGGGTCCGCCGGTGACGGAACGGCGAGAAGCGGATGGAACCACGGTCTGGACCTATGAATATCGCGTGAATAGCCCGATCCCGGTCTGCCGTGATATTCCGGTCAGTGACTGTGTGCGGCCCATTCGGAAAGAATTCGAACCTTGGTAGCTATTCCGTTCGATGTTATCCTTTTCGATACAGGAGCTTTGCCCACGTATCAGGAGATCGCACCAAAAGTTCTTCGATTACGGGACCTCAAGATGAGCCATCGATCAATAGCTCAACATTTTGGAGTCGCAGTACTCACCGTACAACCACCGTACAACGCGCACTCGCCTGGATACAAAATAAGCCGATGAAAAATAACCATACTATGCGAGGCGAACAGACTTCATTCTTACCTTAGACAGGCCCTCATCTAAAGGAAGCTATCGTGGGTACAGCTCTGACAAACAGCTCTGCCATATAGCCCTGTTACTAGAGCGATTCAGCCCTGCACCATATGCGTATTTGACAGCGTTGTTGCATGAGCCTATAGAAGCGACATGCTGTCAATAGCATGCCGAACAATCCATCCTTTCATTCTTCTTTGCCTCTGCCTTGCGCTTGCAAGTTGTACCCAAGGGGATTCGGAGTTGGCGCCGGCAACGAGCTCCACCATCACTCGCCAGACGACTGGGGAGAAAAAGACGGTCACAAGCTCACCAGCCAAACGGCGGCAAGATTCGAATAATAATCATGAGGGCATTCTCTTAACGCAAGCCGATACGGACGGAGATGATCGGTCCGAATCCATTGCGGTCTGTGAAACCGCCTCAATTTGCGTGAATCACCCGGCATCGGGGATAAACCATACCTATACCAATCCTCATTGGGATCGAGTCATTCTGGTTGCGGTACAAGACACCGACGGACAAAAAGGCGCTGAGATCGTCGTTGTGGCCCAAAACGCCGATGGGGTGTTGACCTGCATCTGTATTATTCACGACCACTCACAGACGATCGCCTCCTATCTCGGTCCTCACTGGTCCACAGCCACAGTAAAATCTGTGATTGATACTGATGGTCAGCCTGGTGACGAGGTGGTACTTGTCGCGAGTGATAGTCAATTGGGGCTTCAATGCGCTTGTATTATTCGAGACCGAGATGGGACCTACCAAACCTATATGGAGCCGTCATGGGCGTCCATCGATATCAACTGGGTGGAGGATATCGATGCGCATCCCGGAGCTGAAGTTGTTTTAGAAGTCCGCGGGACCAACGGTATCACCCAATGTGTCTGCGTGATTCACCACCCTGATGATCGTTTTGCGCGCTACAGTGATCTGCTATGGCAGACGGCCGTTGTGCAAATGCTGATCGATATGGACGGAACCGTCGGGAGTGAAATTGTCGTGATTTATGCTACAGATCTTGATGGAGGAGTCAGCATCATTCAGGACCGGCAACAATCAATGAAAACGATCGCATTTACGGGTGATCATCCCTCCATTCAGCAAGTTGGCAATTACGACAAGGCCCCTGGGGCGGAATTGTGTGTTCTGCTCACAAATCAACATCGGTATGAATTGATCAATATTCGGTCAGGAGAGCATGTCAAAGTTGATAGCTGTCAGAGAGAACCAGAGAACGGACGGACATAAGGAGTCTCGAGATGAATACCGGCCTTAGCCCGCGCCGCCAGTGCAGTCTTGTCATTATCGTTGCCATCGTCTCGGTGCTCTTCAGTGCCGACGGATGGGCTGACGAGATTATTCCGATCAGACGTATCCTTGATAATGCCCCGTCACTGGCTGCCCATCTCGTGACGTTCAAGGGGCGCATCGAGACATTTGCCAAAGCTCCGCCGGGGCCATTTAAAGCTTGTTATATGGCGACCCGATATCGCGCTTTGATGACAGATGACTCTGGCTCAATTGAAGCGATTCTCTGCGGCAAACACATTGATGACCAGGGCGAGCTTCGCATAGGCGACATCGTCGTCGTCCGGGCAGTCTTGGAGGTTGAGGAGCGCGATGGAGTGAATCGTGTCATTACCGCCATAGGCGTGCGCATGGAGCGCGCACAATAGATCTCAGTATTCTAGCAATTCGCCGCCTTCACGCAAACCAAGGAGGATCACATGCGAAAGTTCATGATTGTGCTTGCCCTAGCATTCATCACAAGTCCTCTTTCCTCGGCCTGGTCAAATAATAATTTGATCATCGGAGAGAATGCCGGGTTTTTTTCTAACGGGGGCTGGGAGATCCGCACGAGTAGCGGTGGAGCCGTTAGTAACGGAACCCTCTGGGCCGCACGGTCTGGCCACTGCGCTGTGAAGCTGACCAATGGGAATGTCTTTGTGGCTGGTGGGGCCATCTCATCGGGAACGTGGGAGATTAGAACCGCTTCTGGTGCATTCGTGAGCAGTGGGAATCTTTGGGCCAGCCGGGGAGGCCCGACCTGTAACAAATTACAGAATGGCAATATTATCATCATTGGCGGTCAGGGGAGTGCGGAGACCAGCACATGGGAAATTCGAACGGCCACGGGCACTCTCGTCAGCCAGGGGACGCTCTATGCCATCCGTAACGATCACACGAGTAATCTTCTGGCAAACGGCAATGTCATGATTGTTGGAGGGACTGATTCATCAGGAACGTGGGAGATCCGAAATGCCAGCGGAGGGCTGGTTGCCAACGGTGCGCCTTGGGCCACTCGGGCGGCTCACTGTGCGGCAAACTTGTCGAACGGCAATGTCATGATGATCGGCGGCACGGCCTCAGGTGGGACGTGGGAGATCCGTAATTCAAGTGGCACACTAGTCTCAGGGACTGGCAGCACAGGGATTTATCTGTGGGCCACACGTAGCGCAGGGTTTACTTGCGAAGTGCTGACCAATGGCAATATTTTTGTGGTTGGTGGGCAGGCAAGTTCAGGGACATGGGAGATACGAAACCAAAGTGGTGGAATGGTAGCGTCCACTGGTACAACTGGGCAATATCTATGGGCCAGTCGAGCCGCGCACGCAAGTCAGGCACAGTCAGATACCGGCAATCTTCTGATTGTGGGAGGGATTGCCTCTTCAACAACCTGGGAATTACGGTCAAGCGCAGGTCTTTTCCTGAATTCAGGCTACTTAGCTTCGGGAGCTGGAGGTGGACACACTATTACCGAGCAGTAAATCTGCCCCTCCCTCCGGGAGAAGCTATAGTCATACAGAATGCGAATGGAGCGTCTATTACGTTGAGGTTGTCAAGAGTTCCGTTGAAATTATCCGAGGGGCTCCCAGGTTGTTCATCACGCCGCATCCTTGGCCTGAGCTGGCTGCGGCTCCGCTTGTGCCACCTCAATGGCGGCGACGACTTGGGCAATGCCAGCAAAGCCCTTCACCTTCCTAAACCGGCCCTCACCATAGAGGAGCACCGCGCCCAGCCACCGCTGGAGCATCGCACTCCCGCGGGGCCGCTTGAGGTTGCGCTCGCAGTGTCGGACCAGGGAGAACGGGCTTTCGATGGGGTTGGTCGACAGCGCAGGCATTTGCAGTCGATGCAAGGTCAGCAGTTCCTCGAAGGCCTCCAAGAGGGACTCCGCCGCCGACTCATTCTTGCTGCGGAGCCCCGACTCCAGCTCCCGCAGCATCCGGCTCGCGTCGGCATAGCTGGTCTGCTCCAGCGCGGTCATGAGCCGCCGATGGGCCTTCTTCCGGTACCGCTTGGCCAGATGCCGCTGCAGGTTCCGGCTCTTATGCAGCGCGTAGCGCTGATGAACCACCTTCTTGCCGAAGCGTGCCCGCAGCGCCTTGCGCAGACCGCTCCCGCCATCCGTCACGAAGAGGATGCGCCGGGAGAGCGCCAGGCCACGACGCTCCAGGTCCCTGAACAGCGCCTCACAGATCTCGTGATTCTCAGAGGAGCCTTGCCAAAACCCCAAGGCCATCTTCTCGCCGCTCAGGTCGACGCCCAGGGCGACGAGGAACGCCTCGCCGCCCCGGTGGATGGTGTCCCAGAACACCGCAAACGGCGTGAAGTCCGTCAGCGCACGCTCCTTGAACGCCGCCAGCTTCGCGGCCGTCACCGCCACCAGCTTGCGCGACACTGCCGTAGGCGACACCCCAAAGGCCTCGGCAGCTTGGACGACGGTCTCGCCGTATTGCTGGGCCGACACCCCGCGGAGGATCTTGTCCAGCAGTTCCTCGGAGAAGGCGCCAGCGGTCCGCAACTGGGCATAGGACTGGAGCGTGACCTCGCCCTGTTTCACATGCCGCAACCGAGGCCGCTTCACTGGGACCTTCTGGTCGCCGAGATAGATCGAGCCTGCCTCATGCGCCCACTTGCGGATGGCGGGGTCCCGCGGATGATACTCGGGCCCGGCCACCTTCTCCCGATCAATCAGCATGAGGCTCTCCGCCACCATCTTGCCGATCTCCAGCGTCACCGCATCCAACGCCTGCTTCCCCGACTGGATCACACGGACCAGGATGCTTGCGAGCCATTCCCGGCCGGCGATCCCCGTCAAGCCTGCCAACACCTGCTTCCGCTGCCTCGTGTCTCCTCTCATCAGTGGCTCCCTCCTCGTGTTGTGGACCGTGGTGTATTCCACGGCGGAGCCACTCGTCAAAATTTAACGGACTTCAATATAAGCTCCCCGCTTTCGACTGAGGCCGTGTGAAAACAGAAATACCGAGCGAGTCAAATCTTTGTACCTCCGGCATTGCGGCTACGTTTGACTTGATGTGGCGGACAGGCCGTTCAGCGTCGCAACAAGACCGGGCTCGCTACCCTGTCATGGCCGCCATCAGGGGTTTTACGCCGAAGATTCGCATGGTGCGCTTCAGGTTGTACGCCAGCACGTGCAAACTCATTTCCGTGTTGACCTTCGGCAACGTCTTCATCAGGAAATGCGTCGCCCCCATCCATGTCTTGAGCGTGCCGAAGACGTGTTCCACGCTCTGCCGGCGTCGTGTCATGGCGTTCGGCGTTCGATCCAGCCGATCCTGCATGGCTTCCAGGACCGATTCATGTTCCCAGCGCGAGATACGCCGGTAGTCGCCCGTGGTGCAGCGCGCTTTCAGCGGGCAGCGCGGACAGGCCGAGGACCAGTAGCGGTGCTGCGTGAGGCCGCGTTCAAGGCTCGTCATGCGATAGATCGCGTGCTCCCCGGCCGGGCAGCGGTAGGCGTTGCGCTCGGGGAGGTAGACGAAATCGCGCTTGTCGAACAGGCCCGCTGCACTATTGTTGGAGGTCAACGGCTTGGGCACCAAGGTGGTGATCCCTTGCTGCTCGCATTTCCGGATTTGCTCGCCATTGAAATAGCCCCGGTCGGCCAGCGCCGTGAGGCGTGCCTGGCCGGTCGCCTGCGCCGCGTGTTGGGCCACAGGCGAGAGCTGCTGACGGTCATGTCCGTAGTTCGTCACCTCGTTAGTCACGATCAGATGGTGTTTCGTGTCCACGGCGATTTGCACGTTGTAACTCAACATGCCGGTGCCGCGACCGCTCGTGGCCATGGAGCGGGCGTCCGGGTCGGTGAGTGATATCTGGCCATCGGGCACGTCGCGCAGATGCGCACCAATTTCATTCAGGCGCTGGATCTGCGTGTTGACGGTCTGTAGTTTCTCCTTCAGATGATGTCCCCGGGCCTCGGGACCAAGGCGGGATCGCGATCGGCTCGATCCAGCTCGGTGAGGTAGCGTGCGATACGGGCTTCGAGTTGCTCGATACGGGCTTGGAGCTTCCGGTCGGTGAAGTTCTTGTCGCGATTGTTTACGGCCTTGAACTTGCTGCCGTCGATGGCGACGAGGGCGTCGGAAAACAGGTTGAGCCGCCGGCACAGCAGGACGAATTCGCGGCAGACGCGACGGATCGCCGCGCCCTGGTCTTTCCGGAAGTCCGCAATGGTCTTAAAGTCAGGCCGTAACCGGGTGAGTAACCACATCAGCTCGACATTGCGCTGGGACTCGCGTTCCAGGCGCCGGCTGGACTGAATCCGATTGAGGTACCCGTAGATATAGAGCTTGAGCAGCACCGCGGGATGGTAGGACGGTCTGCCGGTCGCTTCCGGTTGAAGTCGAGCCCGTCGACGAAGACGCCAACCACACGAACGGGATTGTCCTCGGCGATGTAGTCCTCAAGTGACTCTGGAAACAGGGTGTGTTGCGACCGGTCTTGCCCTGCAATGAAGCGCTTCATCAGGGACACCTCGTCAGGCGAGTGGACGGTACCGATGAGATCCGTCGTAGCATCGTCACCAGGGGACGCGGAATCATGTGGTGAAAAATACAACGTATCGAACGGCATCGCAATGGCAACCGACTCCCGAATGAATTGCTACAGTCCACTCGGTCAATGAAGTATGTGACGTGGACAAGAACAAACTGTTCCGTACGGATGCGGCCCACGTTTTCACACACCCTCGACTCATAGCCGTAGGTGCGTTTTCCAACAAAAAAAGCCGCGATCTTTTTGGCCGAGCTGGCCGCGCATGACTTTCTTTTTCAGATCCTTGAGATACAGCTCGTTCACGATTCCACGCACTTGGATTCCGAGAGCCGCTTCTTCATCTTTTGTGTCCAGGCCATCGGCGACGGAGATCACCTTCACGCCATGAAACTGGAATTCAGCCACGAGGGTGAGCATCAGACGGTTATCGCGTGCCAATCGAGAGAGGTCATCGATAAGAACCATATCAAACTGCTTATCCGCGCTGGCCTGCACGAGTGCTTCAAGGCGTGGACGGTCCTGACGGAGGCCAGACATTGCTCTATCCGAGTAGATGAGTAGATATGGTTATCGAGCACGGTAAATCCCTGGGCGATCGCGAACTTCCGACAGCTAGAGATTTGATCATCAATGCTCTCCGGCCGCTGGTTTTCTGAGCTATAGCGAGCGTAAATGGCGGCTCGGTTCATGATGGTTTCTCCTCATCCTGTTCGTTGGCCTGAGTAGCGTTCTTCGACAGATCGATGTACTTCGTCGCAAGGAGCTGTGCGAGCAGATCGCACAAGTCCTTGAATGGTGGTCGGAGAGGGGAGGGAGTCTGATTTGGATCTGACGAGGGGGCAGACAGGAATGCACCGCCTACCTCCTCACGTTCGACACCGAGAAGATTCTTCGCAGTTGGACGAAACACCCCTGCGAGTACCCTGCCTCGTTTCCTAAGCCCAAGACCGGTAAGGTTCAGCCGGATTTCCAGGCCCCACTCACTTATCGTCATCTCCCGGGAGATGACGATCCACTGCGGGATCCGGATCCGTTCTTATCGATCCGTAAGACAGTATTCCCGTTGGAAAACGTTGGGAAACGGCCCAAGGGGAGTTAGGCTCGCTTCTGCGTAACGCGACAGGAGTCTCTGGAGACGAACCCCTACGTGGGTAAAAGTCCAAAGGATGAAAGCGGTGCACTGGAGCACGGCGCTGAACGACGGTCTGTTTCGGGCTTGATCACAGACCGCTTCGGCTCGTTTCCCTTTGCCCGATGCATCTTCTCGCGAGTGTGATAGGGAATGAGTCCTTCCAAGACGCGGGGAAGTTGATCGCAAGGGACGTCTTCCATGATCTTGAGGGCCAGTTTGGGGTTAGGACCGGAACAGCCACCCACATAGACATCGACGGCGTCCACGACTTGTCCAGCGACTTTAGCCTTCTTCCCGAGCAATCCGATATCGGCTACCAGATGGTTGCCGCAGCCGGCTGGGCAGCCGGACCAGTGCATCGTGATTGGCTTGACCCCATCCTTCAAGATAGCTTCCAGCGCCCGTGCTGTTTCAACTGCCCGACTCTTTGTTTCGATCACAGCCAGGTTGCAATAATCATGGCCGACACAACTCACGAGTCCCTTGCGGATGGGTGACGGATTGTAGGCGAATTGTGCGACCAGCGACTCTTCTGCGAGGGCTCCCACTTTCCGATCCGCCACATTGGGAATGATCAGCGCCTGAGCGGGAGAGAGCCGGATCTCACCTGTGCCGTATCGCTCGGCGAGTGCGGCGATGTTCTGAAGGTGGTCTGCCGTGATGCGTCCGACGGTCACCTTGAGCCCCACGTAGTTCAAACCAGCTTGCTTCTGGCGGTAAATCCCCACGTGATCTTTCTTGGCGTTCCTCCTGGCGTCGATGCCGGCCGGCTTCAGCGATCGTCCGAGGCGGGCTTCAACCTCCTGGCGAAAGCGTACTTCGCCCCAGTCCTCCAAGAGAAAGGCCAGACGTGCCGTATTCCGTCTCTCGCGTGGCCCGCAATCGCGATACAGGTGGATGATCGTCCGGCATACCTCAAGAACCTCACCTGGTGTCACGAAAATGTCGAGCGGACTGGCGATCCGGTAGCCTCCAGAGCCCAGCTTGCCTCCAGCCAGGACATTGAAGCCATACACGTTGTCGTTGCCGACTTCCCGATAGGCCGGAACAAGAGCCAGATCCTGCGTCTCTAGGTGAAGGCAATTATCCGGACATCCCGTGACGGCGACGTTGAACTTGCGCGGCAAGTTCGAATAGGCGCGGTTGTCGAGGATTTCCTGTGTGAGCGTCGCGACCATCGGTGTGGCATCCAGGAGCTCGTCCGGACTCAGTCCCGCCACCGGGCAGGTCATGATGTTGCGGACGTTATCCATCCCGGTTTGCAGGGAGGTCAGTCCGACGTCATCCATCCTAGTGAAGACGGCTGGCACGTCGTTGATCCGGATGTGCCGAAGTTGCACTTGCTGGCGAGTCGTCAGATCAAGCAGCCCGTTCCCGTAGGTCGAGGCAATCTCAGCCAACGCACGCATTTGATACGAGGCGGTTCTGCCGCCCGGAATCCTGACCCGGATCATGAAGAGGCCCGGTGTCGGATTGCGGAGGAACAGGCCGTACCATTTCAGTCTTTGGATATCGTCTTCCGAGATGGTCTCCCATCCGATTTCCGCGTAGTGCGCGATCTTCTCTTTGATGTCGAGGCCGTCGCGTTCGTGTTTCATCGCCTCAATGTTGTTCATAGGTTCCTCGTGCGGGAACGTGGAGCAGATCCGGCAGACGTTGTCGCATTTCGATCCTGCGGTGAACCCGGTTCGCGGTGGACCAGATGGGCATAAAACTCCATGTAGAAATCAGCCTCCGAAGGCCACTTCCATTCTGACCCGCTTCGGTTGGCCTTCAGCGAACTCTTCCACCGGCTGCGCCCACGCCAGCGTCCATCGTCGTTGATGCGCTGTGATGGCGGTCAGGCAACTCAGCGCGAAGAACGCAAAGATCCAGAACCCGGAGCTATAGGAGCCGGTCAGGTCTTTCAGGGCGCCTAGGAGTAAAGGAAGGAAAAACCCTCCGACTCCGCCCGCCGCCCCGACGATTCCGGTGACGACGCCAATCTGGCCAGCGAACCGCTGTGGCACCAATTGAAAAATCGCGCCGTTTCCCATGCCCAGCGCCAGCAGTCCGAGAAACATGAGAGCCATGATCGGATATAATGGTGGGAGGAGACCGACACACCCAAACAGGACCGCGATGAGCCCGTAGAGGATCGTCAAGAGTCTGAGTCCGCCCACGCGATCGGCGAGGAACCCTCCGACAGGTCTGATCAGGCTGCCTGAGAAGACGCAGAGCCCGGTCAGCGTGCCTGCCACGACCGCACCGACGTCGTATTGATCGTGGAAGAACATGCTGAGAAAACTAGCCAGCCCGACGAACCCACCGAAGGTGATGCTGTAGAACCCACACAACCACCACAGGTCAGGCTCCCGGAGTACTGTGGCCATCCGTTGAGGCAAACGGGAAGGCACTTCGCGAGCGAGAAACCAAAAGGCGATAAGGGTGGCTAGCACCGGAAGCATGGCGAGTCCAAACACGCCATGCCATCCAACGCCATCAAGTTGAGCCACTCGCGGAGCCGCCAAAACCGCAATGATCGTCCCGCTGTTGCCAGCCCCGGCGATGCCCATCGCGAGTCCCTGATGTTCGGGTGGATACCACCGGCTAGCTAGCGGAAGCGCGACCGCGAAGCTCGCCCCTGCGACTCCCAGAAGAAGGCCGAGCCCCAGCAGTTCGAGAAAAGTCTCCGCCGCCCACCATCCCCAGAGCAGGGGAATGAGCACCACCGACAGACTCCACACTCCGATGCGCTTCGGGCCAAACCGATCTGCCAGGACTCCGACGAGGATCCGCATCGCCGCCCCGCTGAGGAGCGGAAGAGCCACCATCAACCCCTTCTGGGTGGGGGACAGTCCCAAATCCTGAGAGATTGAGATTCCCAGCGCGCCGAGCAAGACCCACACCATGAAACTCACGTCGAAATAGAGAAAGGCTGCCAACAGAGAGCTAGGGTGGCCGCTTCGGATGCCTGCGATCAACTTCGTCATGGGCGAACCTCCTTTCTTCGACTCACAATCCCTGCTCCCCCGTTCGGATCGTATATACTTCCTGCACGTCCTGAACGAAGATCTTCCCGTCGCCCGGATAGCCGGTATAGGCGCTATTCTTGATCGTGCTCAATGCTCTGACATAGTCCTGATCCTCGACCACCAACATGAGCATCACCTTGGCCAGTTCAGAATACGTCACCGACCCAACCTGAATGCCTCCCTGTCGGCCACGTCCCGTCACCGGGAACTTGGTCAAGGCATAGAAGTTTTCCTTCTCCAAGGCGGCCATGACGTCGTCCTCTTTCTCAGGGCGAAGAGTCGTGAAAATCCTCTTCATGACAATCTATCCTCCAGGGGTTAACGCACAGCCAAGCTCCCATGCTCGGCGGTGCTGAGGCGGATCGCGTCTGCGACCTCCAGCACGAATATCTTCCCGTCTCCAAAGTGGCCGGGGCTGCTGCGGTTTGCTCGGATCAAGGCCTTAATCACCCCCTCGACCATCGATCTTTCGATCATGATCATGAAACACAGTTTGGGGAGAAATCGGATCGCCGGGCGGTTTCCGGTCTGGGCTCCATCCGAAGCAAATCGGAGCCCCCGCTGCCGGCTTCGGCCCAATACCGGATGTGCGCTGAACGCCACCACGCCGACCTCTTCCAGCGCCCGCTGAGTCGCCACTCGTTTGTCAGGTCGGACGATGGCTACAACCTCGCATAGCGGAACAGAGCCATCGTGGCGTTCATTCTGAGCTATCTGGAGAGATTCGGGCATCGTGGCCTCGACGGCAAGGGCACTCGTCTTCAGCCATCCAGGTTGTGTTAGGATGCCAGGTGAAGTCGTAGGCTCTCCTGGGAGGCCTCCCGTCTGGCCCGCAGGCGGCTCTATCCCGAATCGTTTCCTCCATGTCGGACTGAGTTGGCCGGTTCGACTCTGGCCGAGAAGACGCTTGATCCCTTCCGGATTGTGACGGTACGCCTTGATGGCGCCGATCCATTTGACGCTCTTATAGCCCTGAAGAAACGGCACCACCAATCGCAGCGGCCCCCCGTACTGGGTCGGAAGCGGAGTGCTATTCAACGTGGTCGCCAGCAGAACTCGTGGATCCCTCGCCTCGTCTCGTGACAGGGCTTCGAAGTACATCCCATCACGGGACTCAATGGCATAGTATCCCTCTGGATGGGTCTCGATCTTGAAGTGATCGAGCGCGTCTACCAGCCTGATGCCGCCCCATTCAACCGTTTCAGACCAGTTGAAGATCTGACAGACCAGCGGTGCCGTGAGTGAGACATGGGATAACGCGGCCAAGTCGTTCCAGGTGATTCGTCGGGGATGCTGGTCCAGCCCGCAGATCTCGAGACCGAGTTCGTGAAGGGTCATCTGCGGCGGAACCGGATACAAGGACAGCACCGGCAGGGGATCCGCCTCGAAATCCATCACCGCGAACTTATCCGCGAATTTGGGATAGTTGACGCCCTCGCGCTTCATGACCACACCTCTATCTGATGCTGATCACGATCACCGTTTGGGTTCCAATGAGCCATCTGATCCCGCAACAATCGTGGGCGCAACCGCGGCGCCCGCGACCAATTCCTGAGCCCTCGCTTTCTTGGCCGAACAGAGTTGCCGATTCGATGCGTGAGTGCCGGCGGGGAATCCCACATATAGATGGGCCAGAGCGGTGAGAACTGGATTCTGCCTGGTCCCGAATCAAAGTCAGTTGCTTTCACCTCCGACTGTTGAGCGGAGTTCGTCGCGTTGGGAGAAGCCAAGAGACCACCTCAAATAAGAAAGGCGCCACAGCATTAGCTTCGAGAAGGGAAAAACCTTCTCGAAACCGGTGTTGGCGCCTTTGCCAGGTTTAGGGGCTGACTACCTCGTCTAGCCCCAGGGTAAGTTTTTTTGTGACAACCGCACGTAACTACATAAGCCAGTCATCTTTGACTGGTTTATGTGGACAACAAAAAGATGAACTCGTCGGGACCGGGCCATCATCACCTTCTCAGCTTGTTAAGTGAGAGGCTTCTGCCAACTAGAGAGCTTTCCAGCCACTGAGGTCCTGATACTCGTTTAACAGGCAAGACTCCCAAAAAATTCCATCGAGCAAGACCTATTTTGATAACTCGCTCTATGTCCTGGGTGCTTCTAGGGTAGTTCAACGCTGTGGGTGGATGGTGATAGCGAGGACCTTGCCAGCAGGACAAGTCCCGCTCGTGATCAGTAAAGAACCCCGCCGGTAAAGGCAAAGGAATCTATGGATCACCGTGGGATCACCGTGAGAAAACCAGAATCCATGGTTGGGACGAGATACGAGGGAACCGAGGCCGTGCCTATGTAACATCGGGTCTATTGTGCAACTACCTGATACATTTAATGAAAACATAAGCATATTGGGCGTCTGGTCTGAAAGATAATATTTTGGGTCACGACTCTTGACAATGATGAATTCTGCGGCTATTAATAGTAACGACAACTATACAGTAAAAATTATCATATAGGAGTAACCAAATGGACGCGATGAAGAAGGTGCTGGTGCTTGCTTTTCTTAGCATTGGGCTCTCGGTCACTCCTAGCTGGGCCCATGAGGGCCATCCTGTCAAGGAAGTAAGGGATGTCAATGTAACAGCACCCCAGCAGTTCAGTCGCTCTAGTGAAGTGACAGCACAAGAATCTGCGGTCCATGGTTCGGCTGTCCATGATCACGAGGCCTCATTCGTCGATATCTGTCCTCAACTGGCGTATGAGGCTGAAACCGATGGATTGCGGGAATGTGTCACAGTCCTGACACATCAAATCAGCGACCTGCTACGGCTCATCATGAATCTCTCAGATGCCTTGGCCGAATCCCAGAATCAATTGATGCGTAGCAGTCATGAGCCGCAAGGGCGGCCTATCATTCAGAGTACAGCGCCCCAATTATAGGAAATGAGGCGCAGAGGACGGTGGAGAAGGGTGAGGAAGGCCCCTTGGGATGAGAAAGACGGCGGTTGGTCCTTATTGGCCGCTGAGAAAGAGAGGATGCGTATGAATCACGTTCGAGATGCTTACCGTATACGGCAATTGTGGTCCGGTTCCTTCATCATCGCTATCGCGATCATGGGGATGGGATTTCCAGTGGTTTCAGGGACGGCTGAGGCATTTGAGGTTTCTCCTCCGGCGAGTTGCGCTCGAGAGACAACGGAACTCAACCGGTGGCCCTTGCGCACCCAGGATTTGGCCGGATGCCCTAAAATGGGGAAGGGGCTGCTTGTCCTTCAGACAACCGGTTTCCGCAGAGCGGGCGAAGAACCAGCTTTGAATCGGTGGCCCTATGCGTTTAAACCGACGGAGATTGAGTCGGACAAGGCGCTCGTCGTTGAGGATACTCATGACCGTTCCAAGATATCGGGACGTCCTGAACCAGACCTCAATATGTGGCCATTGTGGCCAAAGTCCTAACCTCTCGTCTCGGCGTGGCCGTGATAAATCCGCGCCGAGACCTCTTGAGGAGAGAACCGGGAATAAACCAGGGATGATTCCTGTTTAATAACCTATAAGACACCGGGAGTTCCGTATGAAGACCCCTCGCGACATGACGTTTGTACATCTTCAGCAGCGATTCCAGGAGAAAGGCCTCAAGCTCACCCCGCAGCGATTGGCCATCTATCAAATCCTGATGAACACCGAAGCGCATCCCACCGCTGATGATATTTATCATGCCGTCAAGCCAACCTTTCCCATGCTCTCGCTCAACACCGTTTATTATACCTTGACCGCATTTAAGGAGGCGGGATTGGTCTGGGAAGTGCCAGTCGAGCATGCGTCTTCACGCTACGATGCCAATATGGATCAACACCATCATCTCGTGTGTTTGGGCTGTGGAAAGATTGAGGATCTCTACGACGAAAGCTTGGATCTTCTGCGCCCGCTAACTGCGACTCAGCGGGGCTTTGATATTCGCATGCATCGGGTTGAGTTTCGCGGGTATTGCGAAGCGTGCCGAGCCAAGCAGGGAGCCTCTCATGGTACTGCGTTAATCAACGGAAGTATGTCGCAATCGTGAAAGACCGACTATTGTGGTTCGCATGGAGGCATCCTATCCGGCGGACCGTGACGATGGACCATTCACCATCAAAGGAGGAGTGAATCATGGGAAAGAGTCTCAAGGGGACCAAGAGTTTGGAGAATCTCAAAGAGGCCTTCGCCGGGGAGTCGCAGGCCAACCGACGCTACCTGTACTTTGCGCGGCGCGCGGATATTGAAGGATTTCCCGACGTCGGTGGTTTGTTCCGGGATACCTCCGAGGCGGAGACGGGGCATGCCTTCGGACATTTGGATTTCCTCAAGGAGGTGGGGGACCCCGTCACCGGCATTCCCATCGGCAATACGGAAGCCAACCTGAAATCGGCGATCGAAGGTGAAACCTACGAGTACACTCAGATGTATCCGGGCATGGCCAGAACCGCGCGGGAGGAGGACTTCGAAGAACTGGCCGAATGGTTTGAAACGCTGGCCAAGGCCGAACGCTCGCATGCCAACCGATTCACCAAGGGGTTGGAGACGTTGAAGGCGTAGCGGGAACCAATCGGAGGGTTGAGTGCATACATCCGACGGCGCTGATCGGACGAGAAAAGCATGAAAGGGTTCAATCTGACAGACGACCGCATAGATCGAGCTGCGGTTGAGAGGGATACACTCCGCATCTTCGATATCTGTGACGGGTGTCGGCGTTGCATCAACCTGTGCCCATCGTTCAACACGCTGCTGGATCGGTTGGACGTCGTGGATAGCGACGTCCACAAGTTAACGGTCGTCGATACGCGTCAGATCGTCGACGAGTGCTATTACTGCAAGCTCTGTTTCAATCACTGTCCCTACACGCCGCCGCACCAATTCGACCTCGACTTTCCGCGGCTGATGGTGACATGGAAACGGATCTACGCGGAGGACCGGACTCCTGCATTGCGGGATCGACTCCTCATCCGGACGGACCTCATCGGACAAGTCGGAACGCTGCTCACGCCTGTGGTGAACTGGGCCAATCGCAATCCTTTCATACGCCGGTTGATGCAGGCGGTATTGGGAATCCATCGCAATCGCCGGCTCCTCTCCTTTCAGTCAGAGACCTTTCCACGCTGGTGGGCCAGGTCTCGCGCAGCCGGTGCACCCTCTTGTTCGAAAGCAGGACTCAGGGTCGCCCTGTTTTCGACCTGTACTGTGAACTACCACTGTACGGAAATCGGCCGGGCCACCGTGCAGGTCCTGGAAAAGAACGGGGTAGAGGTGATCTTTCCCGAGGGACAACAGTGCTGCGGGATGCCGTATTTCGATGTGGGTGACATAGCCACCATGAAACGAAAGGCAGAGGCGAACTTGAGGGCGCTGGAGCCGTGGGTCCGGCTCGGCTACGACGTGATCGCTCCAGTACCCAGCTGCAGTTTGATGCTCAAACGGGAATATCCGGAGCTGCTCAAGACCGACGGCGCCCGGCTGGTAAGCGCCCATACCTTCGATATCTGCGAATATCTCATGAAATTGAAACGGCAAGGGAATTTGAACATGGACTTTGTCCGGCGTCCGCTCAAGATCGCCTATCAGATTCCGTGCCACCTTCGGGACCAAAACATCGGCTTCAAATCCAAGGAACTGATGGAGCTGACCGGAGCGACGGTGGAGGTGATCGAGCAATGTGCGGGGCATGACGGAACCTGGGGAGTCAAAGCGGAGTTCTTCGACCTGTCTATGAAGATCGCGCGTAAAGTGGTGAGCCAGGTCAAGGAAGCTCAACCGGATCTCGTCGCCTCCGATTGTCCGCTGGCGGCGCTGCAGATCGATCAAGCCAGTCAGGCCGTTCGGCCGACGCTGCATCCGATCCAGGTCGTCAAACAAGCGTACGGATTATGAAAGAAGGTGGTCGATGCAACCGTTGACGGTCGAAGATCTGAAGCCTCTTGATGAATACGAGCAGATCCGTGAAGACGTGCGCCGATGGACGATCGCGCTCAAGCGCAGCCGGCGGATCACGGTCGGAGAGTACATCACATTGGTTTTCGAGAATCGGGATACGCTGTGGTTTCAGATTCAGGAAATGATCCGCGCAGAGCGCATCATAGATTCGAAGCAGATGCAGGACGAAGTCGAGGCGTACAACGAGCTCATCCCGGCGGCCAGCGAATTAAGCGCCACGCTCATGATCGAAGTGACTGAGGCGTCACGGATAAAGGACATCCTCGATAGTTTACAGGGGATCGACCGCGGCCAGACGGTATGGATGCGTGTGGGGCCACGGCTGATCTATGGGATCTTCGAGTCAGGACATAGTAAGGAGAATAAGATCAGCGCCGTTCACTTTGTGCGATTCCACCTTCCCGAGTCCATCAAGACCGAGCTGAAGAATTTCCAAACGCGGATCGATATCGGAATCACCCATCCGAACTATCACGCCGTCGTTCCCGTCCCTGATGAGATGCGGTTCGCCTTCTTGAATGATCTTGATGATGCTTGACGTGGAGCACTCTTAATGTTGCCGCTGTCGTTGTACCGATGATACGAGGTGAGCGACTGGACTGCGTAGAGGAAATGCTGCTCGCTGAACTCGCGGCGCTTCGGTCTGGCTTACATGGGAGGAAGATCCCGCAGTGGGTGGACGCAGTCGCTCAGCTACTGGCCGCGCTGCCACCGAATCGCTCGGGGCTGTGGATATTGTGCATCCAGGGATGTATGAGTCGGCGAACGCCAGTGATGGACTGGTCCGGTAATTACCTCTTAGCATGGCGTGTGGCATACTGGAGGAACAAGTAGTTCTTTCCCCCTGGCTGTTAGCAACTTCACTCACGCATTCACAGCTGGCTGTTGCGATGGCTTATCACATGCGATGCTAAGGTCAAGAGCGGTAGTCTGAACAAAGGTGTTCTTGGGCTGCGAGACCGATCCTTGCCTGACAGGAGCGGGTTAGAGCCTGAAAAGCTATTCGCCTGGATTGCTCCGAGACACGAATACTGACGCCATACCATAGTGCTGAGGCGTCTACGGGAGTCTTGCACTTGGCCGATGAGGCGGCGCTCATGGCTACGCTACTGTCTGAAAGAGTGCCCACCTTCGAAATTCGTGCAAGCAATCCCTATCCGCCTCACCGCAGAGGCATGATGAGACTGATCGCCCCCGCGAGGTCGCCTTCTTCCTGCCCTTCCTTCCTTTGCCCCATGATATCGCGTTCTCCCTTCGGCCCGCCATGACAGTAGAGGCAGGAGGGGGCCGCATACTCCGGATCCACGACGCGCAGCACAGGTTTTCCTTCGAAGAGAGTGGTTTTGTCGTACGCCTTCCCCTTTGGGTGTCGGGGGTCGCTGAAGAGGCGCAGCACCTCGGCTTCAAAGTCGTCTGGTTTGTTCCCTGAGAAACGATACTCCAGTGCGGTGAGTTTCAGGCGAATCCCCGTACTCCTGTAAAACCGATCTGCGGCAAGTCGAGCGAACTTGGCGGCGACGAATCCCTTCAACCCGACGCCTTTAAAGTTAATGACCGGCTGGGCTTCGTCGACCACTGCTCTTTGGGCTTCAAGAAGGGCCAGGAGCAAGGTTGAAGCGGACAGCCCTTGCGGATGCGTCAGGTCGATCTGCGTTTCGTTCCGAAATCCCTCGACGACCTTCCCTGCGAAGACCGCTCCGGTAAAGCCTTTGAAGCCTTTGGTGGAATCATTGATCAGGGTTTGATGATCGGAGACCACGGTATGGCCGACGCGAAACAGGGTGATGAGCAAATGGGCGGTATCAATCGGGGGAGCCCCTCCGCTTGGTGCAGCCAAGGCCTGAACACAATACCACAGGGTCATGATCAGTCCTCCGATCAGTAATCTATAGCGTTGGGTGTGCATCTCGTCCTCCTTAAGGCGGCCTCTTTTCGCTACGGTCGATGAGATCAGTCGACCATAGGCGCGAGCCTGGTGTGGTGTTACTGGTAAGGAGAACCTGATGGATCCGAGGGAGAGGCTTGTGAATAGTAGAGCGAAAGGGGTACTCGGCAGGGAGAGCAAGTGTGATGCCGAAAATGAATGCCGTGAAGAATCTCAACCAGGTTGAGCGAAACCTGTTTGATTTTTCGAGGGAAGAGTCGCTCTCATCCGTGAACCGTGGGGAATGATCCGTTATGAAACGGAACGGAATTGAACGCCAATCGTCGACAGAAAGACAAATTCTGTTGTCCAGATGAGTCGTCATGAGTCGTCCAGATGAAGCGGTCTGCAACACGGCGGGACAGCTCTCCTCGGGAGTCCTCTGGGCAGCTATGAGTTGGAATAAATGAATCCATCAAACTGTTGAACCAATTGGACGCAGTGGAGGAGCTGTAGATCGCGAGGTGAGGCTGGGAGCGGAAGGGGGTTTCGCATCCAGCTTTGTTTGGTGTTGATGCTCGTGCAATCCACGGCTGGTGTGGCTCAGCGTTAAGCGAAAGGAGAGATAGAATTGGGGCGTCCAAAGGGGAGCATGATGGAAAAGCTGATCGATATCAACAAGATTCGGGACTGTGCGCCCCGAGATCGAGATATTGAACGAGGTGCGGTAATAGAAGGATACAGCGGCAACGTCGAAACGATCATTCGACTCTTCTCATGTACAATCCGGCCATCGTCGATTGTTTGTCGATCACACGCCGCTCAGCTCAGACCAGGAGGTGTCGATGGCCCGCTACAAGCCCTACGATGTCGACCAGGGCAAGTTCATCCCTGTCTCATTCCGCGACCAGATCCTGCCGGGTTCCTTCGAATACGCCTTAGACGAGATCGTCGAGCGGCACATCGATCTGACGCCCTTTGAAGCTCGCTACACGAACGACGATAACGGGCGGTTGGCCTACGATCCCGCGGTGCTGCTGAAGATCGTGTTGTACGGCTACTACAAGGGCATCGTGTCGAGCCGCCGGCTCGCCGAGGCCTGCGAGCGCAATGTGCAGTTCATGGCGCATTCCGCCGATGCCCGCCCGCACTTCACGACGATCGCGGACTTCGTCGCGCAGATGCACCGGGAAGTGGCGGGCGCCTTCACCGATGTGTTGATGTACGCCAGTGAGCTCAATCTGATCGGTCGCGATACGTTTGCCATCGACGGCTGCAAGCTGCCGAGCAACGCCTCCAAGCAATGGAGCGGCACGCACCAGGAGCTGCGCCGCAAGCAGAAGAAGCTCGAGGCCGCGGCCCACAAGATCGTCGCCCGGCACCGGGCGCAAGATGCCCAGGGGAAGCTCTCCCCAGTCGTTGCCCAGGAAGAAAAGAAACGCGGCACCTACGAGCGCAAGATCGACAAGATCAAGAGCTTTCTGAGAAGTGCCCAGAAGAATGTGGGCCCCAGCGGCAACGAGAGAAAGAGCAACATCGCCGACCCCGACAGTGCCAAGATGGCCACCAACCACGGCGTAATCCAGGGGTACAACGGCATTACCGTGGTCGATGCCACACACCAGATCGTGGTCACTGCCCAAGCCCACGGCGAGGGCCAGGAGGCCCATCTGCTGGCACCGATGATCGAGTACACGCGCACAATGTCGGGCCGCCGACATCGACGAGGATGTCTTCCACAAGGCCAAGCTCACCGCCGATGCCGGCTATTCCAGCCAGGAGAGTGTTCAGTACAGGCAAGAGAAGAGCATCGACGCCTACATCGCCGACGCGACCCGGCGTTTGCCCACGCCGATCGGTATAAAGAACGGGCCAGAGAAGAGAAGCGCCGTCGTGCCGGACGAAATCCTGAGCGCGACACGGTGAAAGACTTCGACTACGACGAAAAGACCCGCACCTGTCGCTGTCCCGCTGGCAATGCCCTCTATCGCAACGGCAACAATATCGACGTGAACGGCTACCTTGGGGTGAAATTCCGGGGCGCCAAATCCGTCTGCGGCCCGTGTACGCTTCGCCGACGTTGCCTGACCACACCGGATAAGACTCAAACCATACAGGTCACAATCTTCATCGGCAAGACCGAAGCCCGGAAGGAGAAGCCGATCGAGAAGATGAAACGAAAATTCGACACCGTCATGGGGTGCTTCACCTATCAACTCAACCGGCGCATCGCCATCGTCGAGCCGGTGTTCGCCAACCTCCAGAACAAGGGGATGAGGCATTTCACCCTGCGCGGTAAACGAAAGGTCGATGCCCAATGGAAGCTGTTCGCCCTGGTCCACAACATCGAGAAGATCGCCTAATGCGGGGCGAGTTAAAGCGGGGAACCCAGAGCCACCATGCCTGAACGCCCCTCGTTCTCCACGAAACGCCGGCCTCGCGATCGTGTGCGCGCCGGGCACGCATCCGCTAGCGTTTCGAAAGTGGTTTTTCTACAGGCTCGTTAGCTGCACGAACCCAGATTTGAGAGAAAAGGAGAGAACACATGTCAACCGAAGCGAAGTGTCCCTTCAACCACGTCGCTGGAGTCGGCCGGACCAACCGCGACTGGTGGCCGAACCAGCTGCGGCTGGAACTGCTGCACCAGCATTCCGCGAAGTCCGACCCGATGGGCAGTGGCTTCGATTACGCCAAGGAATTCAAGAGCCTCGACTACACGGCGGTCAAGAAGGACTTGGTCAAGCTGATGACTGACTCGCAGGACTGGTGGCCAGCGGACTTCGGCCACTATGGCCCCCTCTTCATCCGCATGGCCTGGCACAGCGCAGGCACCTACCGGAGCACTGACGGCCGTGGCGGCGGTGGCCGCGGCCAGCAGCGCTTCGCACCCCTCGACAGCTGGCCCGACAACGTCAATCTCGACAAGGCACGCCGCCTACTGTGGCCGATCAAGCAGAAATACGGGAGGAAGATCTCCTGGGCCGACCTGATTATCCTCGCCGGCAACGCGGCGCTCGAGTCGATGGGCTTCCGGACCTTCGGCTTCGGTGGCGGCCGCGCGGACGTGTGGGAGCCGGACGAGGACGTGAACTGGGGTGGGGAGATCGCGTGGCTGGGCGTCGACAAGCGCTTCACCGGTGACCGGGATCTGCTTGCACCGTTCGGCGCCACGCACATGGGCCTCATCTACGTCAACCCGGAAGGCCCGAACTCGAGTGGCGACTACATGGCTGCCGCTAAGGACATTCGCGCCACCTTCGGCCGCATGGCGATGAACGACGAGGAGACCGTCGCCCTCATCGCCGGCGGCCACACCTTCGGCAAGTGCCATGGTGCCGCCCCCGAATCCCATAAGGGCTCGGATCCGGAAGCCGCGCCGCTGGAAGCGCAGGGTCTGGGTTGGATGAGCGACTACGGCACTGGGTACGGCGCCGACACGATCTCGAGCGGTATCGAAGTGACCTGGACCAAGACCCCGGCGCTGTGGAGCAACAACTTCCTCGAGAACCTTTACAAATACGAATGGGAGCTGACCAGGTCTCCCGCCGGCGCCAAGCAGTGGGTGGCGAAGAACGCGCCGGAGATCATTCCCGACGCGCACATTCCGGGCAAGTTCCAGAAGCCGACCATGCTGACCACGGACCTGACGCTGCGCTTCGATCCGGAGTTCGGGAAGATCTCGCGCAGGTTCTACGAGGACCCCCAGGCCTTTGCCGATGCCTTCGCGCGCGCTTGGTTCAAGCTTACGCATCGCGACATGGGCCCGCGCGCGCGCTATCTGGGGCCGGAGGTGCCTGCCGAAGAACTGATCTGGCAGGACCCCATCCCGGCCGTCGACCACAAACTGATCGATGAGAAGGACATCGCCGCGCTCAAGAGCAAGGTGCTGGCTTCGGGGCTGTCGGTCTCGCAGCTCGTTTCGACCGCTTGGGCGTCGGCGTCCAGCTTCCGCGGCTCCGACAAGCGCGGCGGCGCCAACGGCGCGCGCATCCGCCTCGCGCCGCAGAAGGACTGGGAGGTCAACCAGCCGGCCGAGCTGGCGACAGTCCTGACGACCCTGGAGAACATCCAGAAGGAGTTCAATGGCGCGGCCTCCGGCGGCAAGAAGGTCTCGCTCGCCGACCTGATCGTTCTTGCCGGGTGTGTGGGCGTCGAGCAGGCCGCGAAGAAGGCCGGCGTCGACGTCAAGGTTCCCTTCGCGCCCGGACGCATGGACGCGAGGCAGGACCAGACGGATGTCGAGTCCTTCGCCGTGCTTGAGCCGATCGCTGACGGCTTCCGCAACTACCTGAAAGGTAAGTTCACGCTCGCCGCAGAGCAGCTGCTGATCGACAGGGCGCAGCTCCTGACGCTCACAGCGCCCGAGATGACAGTCCTCGTCGGCGGCCTGCGCATGCTGGGGACCAACGTCGGCGGCTCCAAGCACGGGGTCTTCACCTCCAAGCCCGAGGCGCTGACCAACGACTTCTTCGTCAACCTGCTCGACATGGGCACGGAGTGGAAGCCAGTCTCGAAGGACGCTGACGTGTTCGAAGGGCGCGACCGCAAGACCGGCAAGGTCAAGTGGACCGGCACGCGCATCGATCTCGTCTTCGGCTCGAACTCCCAGCTCCGGGCGCTCGCCGAGGTCTATGCGAGCGCCGACACAAGGGAGAAGTTCGTGCCGGACTTCGTGGTGGCGTGGAATAAGGTGATGAACCTGGACCGCTTCGATCTTGCCTGATCGCGGCATGAACACCTTCTATGGCTTCTGACTGGACAAACAGACAGCTAACACGGCGCTGGAGAGGGATGCCGCAAACCGCGTGGCGTCCCTCAGCTATGCGGTTAGCGACCGAATTGGTTTGTGTGCTTCGCTACAAGCGGCACTTCTATATGAGTGAAGGGATCCATGCCCAATCGGTCGCTCAAGAGTTCATGCAACACGCGACTAAGGAGCAGGCTCACGCCGATCAGATTGCCGCGCGGATCACCCAGTTGGGAGGAGACTCTAACTTTTCACCGGATGGGTTAGCGGCTCGGAGTCATTCGCAGTACGTAGAGGGCGAGACGCTTCCGGATATGATTCGTGAGGATTTGGTCGCGGAGCGAATTGCGATCGATTCCTATCGTGAGATCATCCACTATATCGGAGACAAAGATCCGACAACTCGTCGAATGTTAGAGAGTATTTTCGCGATGGAGGAAGAGCATGCCGATGATCTGGCGACTTTTGTTTCGGGGGGATCGGGGTTGCAACAGTTTGTTGAGGTTGCTTGTCGTATGGATGCTCTTCAGTCTCGGATGCGCCTCTGAGGTTCAGCGGCCTCAGGTCATTGATTTAGGGATAGCACCGGTTGTCATTGGCCGTGTGACGGTCGGGTTGACTGGGGAGCGCAGTCGGAAATTTGAACCTGAACTGCGATGGTTCGAACTCGTTCATCAAGACACCAAAGATCGATTCTTAATTAGGGTAGAAGCAGAGGATCAAGCGTTTCTGGTGCACCTCCCAACTGGTGTATTTCAGCTCACGCGCGCACAGATCGGCGAAGGGCCATTCCTCTCGATGGCGGACTATGCTCTGACGTTCGAAGTCCCACGGAATGGAGTGACGTACGCTGGGACCTGGGTGTTTGGTGTGGACTCGCCACAGTATGGTCGACGAATGAGTGTAGTAGCCCGCACTGAGTTGGAGGACCAGCAGGAACTACTACTACACCTGACCCGCGAGTATCCAGCTCTTGCCGCGCAACCCGTGACAAGAGTTCAGCCTACACCGTCGAGAGCCGAGTCTCGCCTCTATGAGGTGATGCCGTATCCGCGATACAAGTATTTTCGTCGCCATTGGTGGTGATGGGCTCTCCCGTGACTTTTAGATTCATGGTGGACTTCCCAGGCTTTTGCGGACACCGTCAACCCCGTTTCGACACGGCTTTCAACGCCTCCGGACTGACACCGCTCAGATGGCTGTGCCGACGAGTGCGATTATAGAACAGTTCGATGTAATCATAGATCTCGGCGGTGGCCATCTCGCGAGTCGTGTAGATGCGCTTCTTGATCCGCTCCTTGTTCAAGCTACTAAAGAACGATTCGGCCACTGCGTTATCCCAGCAGTTGCCACGCCGGCTCATGCTGGGCTCCAGGTGATGCGCGCGGCAGAAGCGCCGCCATGCATCGCTGCCAAATTGCGATCCTTGATCGGAATGAATCAGGGTGTGCTTGGGCTTGCGTCGGCGGACGGCCATGATGAGCGCGTCCAGCACCAGGTCTTGAGCCAGTGTGGGCTTGGTGGACCAACCAACAATACGGCGGGAGTAGAGATCCATCACGACGGCCAGATAGAGCCAGCCTTCCCACGTGCGTATATACGTAATGTCCGTGACCCAGACGGTGTTCGGCCGTGGGACGGTAAACCCTTGTTGCAGTATATTGGGCGTGAGGAGTGAGGTGGTGTGGCCTTTAATATACCGGGGCGTTCGGTAGCCGTGCCGGGCCTTCATGTTATTGGTCCGCATAATCCGAGCCACACGATGCTTGCTTCAGGTCTCACCTGCTTCCCGCAAATCAAGAAAGATCCGCGGGGCGCCGTAGACCCCGTGGCTCGCCGTATACGCCGCGCGGATGAGGCCAAGCAATCGCTGATCCTCCACGGCTCGATCTGAGAGGGGGTTCTGCAGCCAGGCATAGAACCCGCTGCGCGACACGCCGAGGAGACGGCACATGACCGCCGTATCGAACTCTCGGGGATGGGCTTTAATGAAGGTGTACTTCAAGCGGACATTCTGCGCTTTCCATCGATTACCCATGGGTCCTCCCCCTGTTGTAACGATCACCCTACGGTGTCCGTTAAAACCTGGGAAGTCCAAGCCAGCAAAAAGAAGAGAGAGCTTCAAGTTTACCGTTCTGGTTCCCATGTCCCTGGTTTACCGGTGTACGGATTCGAATTGGGCGTACTACTAAAATTGTCCCGCTGGGTCGAATTGGGCGCTGTCCTCTGGTGAGGCTGGACAAAGGTTCCGTCTTTTCATGTATGTGGGCGTACCCCCACATGCCCACCACTGCTATGCCCCCCATCTCGATATCCGTGCCCTCCGCCGCGAGTCTGAGCCTCAGACACCGGGAATTCGGCAATCAGAAAAACCTGACAACGAGCAATCCGGTGATGGCTAAAAATTGTTTAGGCATGCGGATACCTCTACGGCAGGAAGCGCTACTTCTGCTTCGCCACAATCTTGTACTTGATTCCCTCATAAGTCGCACGTGGGAGAATCTTCTTCTGCACCAGCTCATCCTTCCGCTGATACGGACGGCCCTTGATGATCTTCTCAGAGTAGGCGTCACCGATCCCAGGCAGAGTTTTCAGTTGTTCAACGGTGGCGGTGTTAATGTCGAGGAGATCGGACTGTTCGGCGGCTATGGCAGGGAAGGGCAAACCAGCGAGGGCAAATACAATCAATGCGGTTGCGAATAGACGGCGCATCGGGATTCCTCCTTGTTGACGTTACTCCACCTTGTCCTTGGCTTTGGCCGCTTCTTTCGTTTGCCATTGCATATTCTCAGGGGCATCTCCCCCCCCCCCGTTTCAGCGGCACCACGTGATCGATGACATAGCCCGGACAGGCTCCGCGGCTTTTCCCTGTGGACGGGCACGGATTACTCTTCTTGAAATGCTGCGTCGCTTCCGCACTTCGCGTAATGCGTCCGTGGCTATCACGCTGGACGCCTGATGCAGCGTTGGAATGTGCGTGGCTTTTTGAGGAGTGATGGTCTGATGAATGACTCCTGCTGCTGTGGCTGCTCCCTGCTCCTCGGGCCAATGCATCATAGGGCGTCCATAGGAGGCTGAGTGCCAAGCAGAGTGACGCTCCCGTGAGGAACTTGGTTGGCATGACGGCCGAAGGCACAAAGAAGCGACGGTAGGGACAAATCGAGAAGGGCATAGGGGCCTCGCAGGAAGACGTATTCTAGGAGGATGCCGAAGAGGCGCAAGGGTAAGGTGGGGAAACGGCTGTACTAAGGAGTTGGGGGGACTAGATTCCTTCAAGTAGTACTTCTCGAACCAATTGATTTATTGGAAGATTAACAAGATTTGCATTGCGGCATATGTAAAGTTGTTTACGCCGTTTCATTTGATCGGCACACGTAAACCGCTTACGAGTTTGGACGTAAACGGTACGTAAACTGAAAGATAGAAGGTACAGCGGTACTCTTTACGGTACCTACTTCTGAAATTTCCTGCCCTGCTCATCCATCCTATGATGCATGCTAGTCAACATATCCCAATAAGGCCGTTCGCACCAACATGAAAGCCTCAGAAGATGCATGCATGTCCTCCACCTATTTCAAATATCCCAGCCAAGATATACAGCAAAACTGATTTAGTCAGCAGCATGATGAGCTGTACTCTCCTTCAATACGATCAGAAACCATTATGGAGTGGCAGGACCCGAGATGCTTGGACTTACTCTTTCACTGCCTGGATGGTCAAGTATTGGCTAATACATTACGAAGAATTTCCAGCTGAGCGAGAAGGGCTATGCTATATTAATTTGTAAACGGAGGCATAGCTCGTGTTGAAAGGGCGAAACGCAAATATGCTAGTGGTCGGGCTGGTCCTCCTCCTCGGAGTCCAATTGACTGGCTTCACCTGTTTTGGTGAGTGGCAAATCGGATCGACTCCAAGTCTCGTCGAAGCCTTGGATCTTTCTCTGTCTCCCGATCGGACCGTGACAGATGATGGGTGTCCTTGCCATGTTCTGTTCCAGTCAGTGTCCCCTCCTGCTTCTGAAAGCATCTCTCCGTTTGCAGAAGATGTCATCCTGACCTTTACATTGTACTTGCCGACCTTCGTCAAATTCCTCTACCACCCTCCCCTGAGTCTCTGACTCATCGTCAACTAGCTGTTTTCACAATGTAGCAGCAATAGAAGCCTTGCCATGCAGGCAATGGGGAAGGTCTTTCATGCAATACACAACCTTGTGTCTTATTGGCATTACCTCGCTTGTAGGAAGCATCTCGTGCGGGGAATCAGTGTCCGCCAACACAGATGCTCGTATCTTCAAGCTCGATGACGTAGTCGAATTGGCACTCAACCGCAATCCGATTCTGGCCGCAGCGGAGGGAGTAGTGGAGCAGAGCCAGGGGCAGCGGGTCGTTGCGGGAGCATATCTCAACCCATCAATCACCGGATCCGCTGGGCCAGGCGCGATTCGAGACCCTAGTACCGGCGCTCGCGTCACCGAACGCACGATCACCGTGGAGCAACCGCTGGAGTGGCTGGGCAAACGCGCAGCCCGACTACGGGCGGCCGACGCGGGAGTGGCCGGCGCCCTCGCCGGGGTGGAAGAATCACGGGTGATTCTCATGGCCGAGGTGAAGGCCGCGTTCTTTCAGCTGCTCTTCGCCCAGCAAGATGCCCAACTGGCCAAGGAGAATGTGAAGACGGTTGAAGACCTCGTGAAGTTGATCAGTGCACGGGTCAGCACGAAGGAAGCGCCGAAATTCGAGCTCGTCAAGGCGACCGTCGAACTCCAAAAATCCCGGAAGGATCTGGCCAGGGCGGACAATGCGCTGCTCGTAGCCCGCACCAAGCTCAATACGGTTACGGGGAAGGCTCTGGGAGAGAACTATCAGATCCAGGGAGAATTCGAAGCGGTCAGGTCAGGACTGGATCTTCGCCAGCTGACGGAGCAGGCCCTGAAGGGCCATCCCGCCCTGCGCCGTCAACAGAAAGCAGTGGAGCAGGCCGAATTCACGATCGAACAGGAACGGGCATCACGTGTACCGAACGTGGCGGTGTTCGGCGTGTATCATCGGGAAACCGGGGATGAATCCGTCACAGCCGGATTGAGTGTGCCGCTGCCCATCTGGTATCGCCGGCAGGGAGAAATCAGTGCCGCGATGGGAGCCCAGCGACGGGCGCAGGCCGAACGGGAGCGGGTACAGCAGGAATTGGAACAGACGATCACCCAGCATTTTCAGGAGGCGCGAACCGCGCAAGAACAAATACGGGTCTTTGAGCAAGGGCTTCTCTATCAGGCCAAAGAAGCGCTCGACATCGCGCAGTTTAGTTTTCGCCAGGGGGTGGCGAGTCTGCTCGAGGTCATCGATACCCAGCGTGTGTACCGCCAGACCCTCCTTGAGTATGCCCAAGCACGAGCCGATCATTCCATCGCGCTCGCCCGATTGGAGCGAGCGGTGGGAGGGTTGCCATGACTCCTCGCGTCGTGACGCTGCTCCTGTTGCTAGCCATCGGTCTCACAGCTTGCCAGTCGAAGCAAGAGGACGCGCCGAAGCCGACGGCCACGGCGGCCGCTGAGCCCGGCATTCTCGAATTGCCGGACGGGAGCCCGACCCTCACGCGGCTCCAAACCGATCGCGTGGCGCTCCGTCCGATTCGGACGGCCCTCAAGGCGCAGGCGGGAAAGATCCTGCCCAACGAGAATCGCTTAGCCCAGCTCAGTGCGCGAGTCCCCGGCCATATTGTGGCGGTCTATGCCAACCTTGGTGATCGGGTGAAGGAAGGCGACCGACTGCTCCTGCTCGATAGCCCGGCCTTTGCAGCCGCTCAGCTGGGATACCGCAAAGCAAGGACCACGCTGAGCGTGGCGGAGAAGGCGCTCGAACGGGCCACAGCACTGCTGGATCGCGGCGCGATCGGCGCGGGTGAACAGCAGCGGCGCGAGGCTGACTACGAGAATGCTCGCGCCGACCTGCACGAAGCGGAGGAAAAGCTGCATTTACTCGGCATGACGGAGCGGGAGATCGAGCGGTTGGCCGCCAGGACCTTACCCCATGCGGAGGTCGCGCGAGTCTCCCTCCGAGCCCCCTTTACCGGGGAGGTGATCGCGCGGAACGCCACGATCGGCGAAGTCGTCGATCCCAATACGACGCTCTTCACCGTGGCGGATCTCTCGACCGTCTGGGTGCGCGCCGATTTCCCGGAGCAACAGGCCGGTCGGCTGAAGACGGGGCTTCCCGTCGAAGTGCGGGTGTCGGCGTATCCGGACACCATCTTTCGAGGCGCGATTACCTATGTCGGGGCCGTGATCGATCCCACGACGCGGACTGTGACGGCGCGTGCGGATGTGGCCAACTCTGACGGCCGATTGCGGCCGGAGATGTTTGCCGAGGTCACCTTGATCACGGACGAGCAAGCCGTCTTAAGCGTGCCGCGCGCGGCGGTGCTGCAGGTTGGCAGCCGGACGGTCGCGTTCGTGGTGCGGGGACCGCGTCGGTTCGAGTCCCGTGAGGTGACGCTCGGTCAAGCCTCACACGAGTATATTCAGGTGGTCACGGGCCTGGTGGCTGGGGACGATGTGGTGACGGAAGGCAGTTATGCCTTGAAGTCGGAGTTGCTCCGCGAGCAGATGCCGTCGGAGGGCACGCCATGATTGAACGAGTGATCCGTACTGCACTGGAGCAGCGACTCATCGTGCTGCTCGTCGTGCTGGGGCTTATCGTCAGTGGCGTGGCGGCGTTCCGCCATCTGCCGATCGATGCCTTTCCCGACGTGACGCCCGTCCAGATCCAAGTGATTACCAAGGCCCCCTCACTGGCTCCTGCAGAAATCGAACGTCTCGTGACCTTTCCTCTGGAGATCGAGTTCACCAATCTGCCAGGCAAAACGGAACTGCGGTCCGTGTCGAAGTTTGGGCTCTCGGTGATTACGGTGGTCTTTGAAGACA
>LNFM01003752.1_pt1 | contig 46564 bp, 48 predicted proteins | sample 596031 | NCBI WGS metagenome assembly LNFM01 (sample SAMN04254537, study PRJNA301005) | activated carbon metagenome | isolation source: dual media filters at the Ann Arbor, Michigan drinking water treatment plant | place: USA: Ann Arbor
CGCTACGCGACATCACCTAAAGCGCCGCTACGCGACATCACCTAAAGCGCCGCTACGCGACATCACCTAAAGCGCCGCTACGCGACATCGCCTAAAGCGCCGCTACGCGGCGACGCTGAACCAATTGCAGCAGCAGCACGCCGCCGCCGAGGACAATGCCGATACCATCCGTCACCAGGCCCGGATTGATCAGCGCGATCGCTGCGATGAACAGCGCCACCCTCTCCCACATGGGCATCGGCCGCAGCAGGTAGGCGTGCAGCGAGGCGGCCAGCAGCAGGCAGCCGGCGGTGGCGCTCGCCACCGCGAAGATCACCTCGCCCCAGGTGCCGATCAGCAGCAGCGCCGGCTGGAAGACGAACATGAAGGGCACGATGAAGCCGGCCGCGCCGATCTTCATCGCCGCCCAGCCGCTGGACCACATATCCGTCTTGGCGAGCCCGGCCGCCGCGAAGACCGCCAGCGCCACCGGCGGCGTGATGGCGGACAGGATGGCGAAGTAGAAGGCGAACATATGCGCCGCCGGCACCACCACCCCCATCGCGATCAGGGCGGGCACAAGGAGTGAGACCATGACGATATAGGCCGGCGTCGTCGGCATCCCCATGCCGAGGATGATGCCCGCGATCATGGTCAGGATCAGCGCGAAGATCAGGTTGTTGTCGGCCACGTTCACGACAAGCTGCGTGAAGGTGATGCCGAGCCCGGTCAGCGCGATCAGCCCGATGACGATGCCGGCGCAGGCACACGCCATGGCGATGCCGAGCGCGTTCCGTGCCCCATCCAGCAAAGCATCCCAGACCGCGCTGGGGGTGACATGGTGGCGGCTGTTGGCGCGGAGCGCGGCGGCGGGGAAGCAGGCCAGCGTCGCAACCAGCGCCACCAGCGGCGCCGAATAGCCGCCGAACAGGCCGATGATGATCAGCAGGATGGGCAGGAACAGGTGCCAGCTTTCGCGCATCACGTCGCGCAGCTTCGGCACCTCGTGATCCGGCAGCCCTGCGAGGCCGGCGCGCTTCGCCTCGAAATGCACCGCGGCAAAGGTCGCCACATAATACAGCAGCGCCGGGATCAGCGCCCAGGTGATGACCTGGATATAGGAGACGCCGAGGAACTCGGCCATGACGAAGGCGGCCGCCCCCATGATCGGCGGCATGATCTGCCCGCCTGTGCTGGCCACCGCCTCCACGCCCGCCGCGAACTGCGGACGAAAGCCGCTGCGCTTCATCAGCGGGATGGTCACCTGCCCCGTCACCATCACATTGGCGACCGCGGAGCCGGAGACGGAGCCGAACAGGGAGGAGGATACCACGGCAACCTTGCCAGGCCCGCCGCTGCTGCGCCCGGTCAGCGCCAGGGCGAAATCCATGAACAGCTTGCCGACGCCGGAGCGTTCCATGAACGACCCGAACAGCACGAAGATCACCACGAAACCGGCCGAGACGCCGAGGGTGGAGCCGAAGATCCCGTCCGTGGTCAGGTAAAGCTGGTCCAGCATGGCCATCGCACCGACGTCGGTGAAGAAGTAGGACCACAACAGGAAGACGGAGGCGGTGAGCGGCAGCGCCCAGCCAATGACGCGGCGCGTCGCTTCCAGGATCAGCGCCACCAGCAGCCAGCCACCGATGATGTCGGCCGGCCGCGGGTCATCGATGTAGGGGATCCGGTTGACCAGCCAGTCATATTCCACGAACAGCCGGCCCACCGCCCAGATGGACAGCGCGCAGAGCAGCCAATCCTCCGGCCCTGGCGCGCGCTGCGCGGCATCCTTCACCTGCCGCAGCGGGAACAGGATGAAGACCAGCGCCATGGCGAACAGCAGATGCGTGCCACGGAAGATCACCGCCTCGGGCGGTGACGATGCGATGGCCCACATGTGATAGACGGCCATCACGGCCGCGATGGTGCCGGCCAGCCAGTGCATGGCGCGCGCGTAGGTCATCGACGACGTCCCCGTATCCTGAACGCTGTGTAATTTGCAGTTTGGCGGGATGCATCAGGGCCGGAGCCGGGCCTGCCGTGGCAGCCCGTCATCCGGCCCTTCTGCGTTGTCATGCGCGCCCGGACCTGCCGGGCGCGCCTCATGGTCTCAGCGAGAGGCGGCTTCCTGGTAGAAGCGCGCCGCACCCGGGTGCATCGGCACGCCGATATCGGCGCCGCCGGTGGCCGGCGTGCTGTCACGCATCGCGGCGACGATGTTGCGCAGCGTGCCGACATTGTCCCAGAGCAGCTTCACCATCTGGTAGACCTGATCGGGGTTGCGGTCGCAATTGGTGATCAGGTGCGCGGTGTAGGTGATCTGGGTCGGCGTGCCTTCCTGCTGCGGGTAGGTATTGGCCGGCAGCGGCGCGCCCTGGTAGCCCGGATTGATCTCCCGCATCTTGTCGACGTAGCGGGACAGATCGATGATCCGCATCTGCCGCGCGCTGGCCAGGTCCATCACGGCGCTGGCCGGGATGGTGGTGCCGAGGGTGAAGACCTGGGCATGGCCGTCACGCAGCAGGCCCACCGCATCCGTGTAGCTGGACTGGAAGCTGGCGCGCACGTCGCTGTAGCGCATGCCGGCGGCCTGCAGGATGTGCTGCGTCACCACCTCGGCCGTGTTGCCGCGCGGCTGCAGCGCGATCGGGCGGCCGCGCATGTCCTCGATGGAGTTGATGCCGGAATCGGCCAGGGCGATCACCTGGAACCATTGCGGGTAGAGCGAGCCGATGTTGCAGACGTTGCTCACCGCCTCGGGGAAGGGCGCGCGACCGGCGATGCCGTCCACCGTGCTGATGGAATTGCCGAAGCCGACCTGCGCGCGACCGCCACCGATGCCGCGGACATTGGCCACGCCGGCCCCCGGCAGGGTCTGCACGGTGATGCCCGGGATGGCGCTTTCCCAGATGTTCTTCAGCGCACCCGCGATCGGCACCCAGGCGCCGCCCTGCGGGCCGGTCATGAAGCGCAGCGTCTCCTGCGCCGTGGCGGGGGTTGCGACGATGGCGGCGCCGATCATGGCAAAGGCCGCGGCGGTCTTGCGGATGGTCATTCTTTTTCTCCCTGGAGACATCTTGGTCGTGCCCTGGGGTATTCCCGATGGGAAGTCGTCCGACAACCCCGCGTGATGCCGGCAGCCGCACAATTCAGACACAAAGCCGCATCGTCACCCAGCGGCTGGACTGGTTCAGGACAGTCTTCCTGGCCTGGGCTGCCCGGCCCCGCCGCGCTAGGATAACCGGGACAAGGCATGAGAAGGGATTTCCGGCGGATGTGCGGACGCTACCTGTTGCAGCGGACCCCAGCCGAGCTGGCGCAGTTCTTCGCCACCAGCAACCCGACACCGAACCACGCGCCGTCCTGGAACATCGCCGTCACGCAGACATCCCTGGTGGTGCGCCGCCACCCGGAAAGCGGCGGGCGCCATCTGGATCCGCTGCGCTGGGGCCTGGTGCCGCGCTGGGCGACCGACGCCAAGGACGCGGCGAAACTGATGAACGCCCGCGCCGACGGCATCGCCGAGAAGCCATCGTTCCGGGAGGCCTTCCGCAAGCGGCGCTGCCTGGTGCCGATGGATGCCTTCTACGAATGGCGCAAGGCGGAGGATGGCAGCAAGCAGGCCTATGCCGTGGCGCAGGCGGATGGCCTGCCAATGGCCGTCGCCGGGTTGTGGGAAGGCTGGAAGCAGCCGGATGGCGCCTGGCTGAAAACCTTCACCGTCATCACGACGGAGGCGAATGAGAAGCAGGCCCTGGTGCATGCCCGCATGCCCGTGGTGCTGCCGCCCGAGGTCTGGGACGCCTGGCTGGGCGAGGAACCGGCCGAGCCTGAGGACCTCCAGGAACTGCTGGTGCCCTGCCCGGCCGAGGAACTGCTCGCCTGGCCGGTGGACAACCGCGTCGGCAAGGTCTCGGAAAACGATGCCCGCCTGCCCCGCCGCGACCCCACCGCCAGCCCGCCGCCCGAACTGGACGACCCGCCGCCGGATTGGGTGGCGTAGGATGCAGCCACGAGGTTCCGGCGCTTGATCGAACAGTATGGCTGGTCGGACCCGCTGCGCCTGGCCTTCGAGCCGCATGCCCGCGCCGGCCACATCCCCGGCCGCATCGTCGTGCAGCGGCGCGAAGCCAATCTGGTGGCCACCGACCTCGGCATCCTGACCGCCCGGCTGTCCGGCCGCCTGCGGCATGAGGCGCGGGAGGCCGGCCATCCGGCGGCCGGGGACTGGCTGGCCCTGTCCGCCAAGCCCGAGCAGGGCACGGCCACCATCCACGCCGTCCTGCCGCGCCGCACCGCCTTCGTCCGCCGCGCAGCCGACAGCGTGCAGACCTTGCAGGTCATTGCCGCCAATATCGACGTGGTCTTCGTCGTCACTTCGCTGAATGCGGATCTCAATCCGCGGCGGCTGGAGCGATTCCTCGCCGCGGCCTGGCAGAGCGGGGCTCGGCCGGTGGTGGTGCTGACCAAGGCCGACCTGGCCGAGCAGCCCGAGGCCCAGGCCGCCGAGCTCGCCACCCTGGCGGCCGGCTGCCCGGTGCTGATCGTCTCGGCCCGCCAGGGGACCGGTCTCGGCGCCATGATGGAGCACATCCGCCCGGGCGAGACCTGCGTGCTGATCGGCTCCTCCGGCGTCGGCAAATCCACCCTGGTGAACACCCTGCTGGGCGAGGAGCGGATGGCGACGCAGGATATCCGTGCCGCCGATGCCCGCGGGCGCCACACCACCAGTTCCCGCCACCTGATCCTGCTGCCGGGCGGCGGGCTGCTGCTGGATACCCCCGGCATCCGGGAGGTCGGGCTGATCGACGCCGAGGCGGGTCTCAGCACGGTCTTCGAGGATATCGAAGCGCTGGCCGAAACCTGCCGCTTCCGCGATTGCAGCCACACCACGGAACCCGGCTGCGCCGTGCGCGAAGCCCTGGAGCAAGGCACGTTGGATGCCGAACGCTGGACGCATTTCCAGAAGCTGGAGCAGGAGCTGGCGGCCTCGGGCCAGGCAAAGGACCGCGCGGCGCAGGAGATGCAGCGGCGCAGGCAGGCGGGGCAGCAGCGCGCCTATCGCGCGACCAAGAAGGACCTGCTCGACCCGTCCTCATGATCACGCATTGTCACCACGGGGCCCGCAGCCGGGCCCCGTGCCGTTCAGTCGTCGCGGTGCACCCGCTCCATCCGCTCATGGCGCTCCTGCGCCTCGATCGACATGGTGGCGATGGGGCGGGCCTCCAGCCGGCGCAGGCCGATCGGCTCCCCGCTCTCCTCGCAATAGCCGTAGGTGCCGTTCTCCACCCGCTCCAGCGCCTGGTCGATCTTGGAGATCAGCTTGCGCGCCCGGTCCCGGGTGCGAAGTTCCAGCGCCCGGTCGGTCTCGACGCTCGCCCGGTCCGTCAGGTCAGCCTCGATGATGCCCCCCTGCCCCATGGAGGTCAGGGTCTCACCCGCCTCCCGCACCAGATCCGCCCGCCACTTCAAAAGCTTCTGCCGAAAATACTCCAGTTGGAGTGGGTTCATGAATTCTTCGTCGCTGCTCGGACGATAATCCGGCGGCAAGGTCACCAGCATGGCAGGACTTCCCCAACCTTAGCCGCCCAGGGCCCGGCGCCCGGGGGGCGAAAGCGGCCGGACCATAGTGGCGCCGATGGGGCCGGTGCAAGGGCTCGTTTCGGCGCAAGCTCCTGATCTATGCGTAGTTTTCAGTTGGATGACCTTCTGGCGACACTTCGGCGCGCCAACTCCAGCCGTGCCCGCAGCCGGATTTCGGCCAATAGGGCACCCAGTTCCGGCGCAAGGCCCGGCTCCACCGGGGCTGCCAGCGCCTCCAGCCGGGCCAGCCGCTGGGCATCGGCGCCGGGCTCGCCCAGGGTCTCACGCAGCAGGTCCAGTTGCAGCCCACGCAATTCGTCCAAAGCCTGGGACGCACGGCGGCGGGCGCGGTCCTGCACCAGTTCGGTTCGATCCGCCCCGCCCGATTCCTGCAATGCCAACAGCCCGCCCAGCGCGGGCGGCGCGGCCACGCCGGTGGTGGTGGCCGCATCGCGGGCGGAATCCGGCAGCGCGAAGCCGCCGGCCCCGCGCCGCGCCCGCCCCGCCTGTACCCCACTGAACCCCACCGGCCGAACCGGACCCACCGCCATCATCTGCTCCTTCTGAGGCCCTTCTGCCGCACAAGCTGCCGGGTCCCGGCAGCCCCTGCCCCGCCCCGGCAAAGCCTGCCGGTCGAATCGGCCCTTCGCCCTGGCATGCCGGTTGCGAAGGCCTCCCCACGCCCCTCCACCAGGATGGCGGCGGCGAGGAGGAGAGTGTGGCGACAAAACCTTGCCTGAGGATGAGCGGTCCGCGGCGCCCATTGCTGGCGCTGTTGCTCATCCTCCTCCTCTCGCCGGCGGGCGCGTTCGCCCAGGTCCGCATCAAGGACATCGCGGATGTCGAGGGCATGCGGGAAAACCAGCTGGTCGGCTACGGGCTGGTGGTTGGGCTGAACGGCACCGGCGACAAGCTGCGTTCCGCCGTCTTCACCCGGCAATCGCTGATCGGCGTGCTGGAGCGCCTTGGCGTCAACACCCGCGACCAGGAACGCCAGCTGGATACGCGCAACGTCGCGGCCGTCATGGTCACCGCCAACCTGCCCGCCTTTGCCCGCACCGGCAGCCGGATCGACATTGCCGTCTCCGCACTGGGCGACGCCACCAACCTCACCGGCGGCATGCTGCTGGTGACCCCCCTGCTGGCCGCGGATGGGGAGGTCTATGCGGTGGCGCAGGGGCCGATCGTGACCGGCGCCGTCTCCGCCCGCGGCGCCGCGGGGTCCGTCACCCGTGGCGTGCCGACCGCGGGCCGCATCGCCAATGGCGCGACGGTGGAACGCGAGGTGGCCTTCAGCTTCGCCTCCGGCGACCGGCTGCGCCTGTCGCTGCGCAACCCGGATTTGACCACGGCGCGCCGCATCGCCGCCGTCATCAACCGCACCGTCGGCGGCACGCCGGCCACCGCGACGGACCCGCGCACCGTCAGCCTCAGCCTGGCCGGACGTGATTCGATCGCCTTCCTGGCGCAGATCGAGCAGTTGCGGGTGGAGCCGGACCAGGTGGCCCGGGTGGTGATCGAGGAAGCCTCGGGCACCATCGTCATGGGCGCCAATGTGCGGCTGTCCACGGTGGCGATCGCGCAGGGCAACCTGACCATCCGCATCACCGAAACCCCGCAGGTGGTGCAGCCCAACGCGCTGGCGGGCGGGCAGACCGCCGTGGTGCCGCGCACCAATGTGGAGGTGGATGACCAGGCGGAGCGCCGCCTCGGCATCCTGCGCGGCGCGGTGACGCTGGAGGATCTGGTGCGCGGGCTGAACGGCCTGGGCGTCGGGCCGCGCGACATGATCACCATCCTGCAGACCATCAAGGCCGCCGGCGCCTTGCAGGCCGAGCTGGAGGTGCGCTGATGATCGCCGCTGCCACCCCGCACACACCCGCCCTCACCTCGCCGCGCGCGAGCCAGAGCCCGGCCGCGCTACGGCGCGCCGCACAGGATTTCGAGGCCCAGGCCCTGGCAGCGATGCTGCAGCCGATGTTCCAGGGCCTCGACAGCAAGGCGCCCTTCGGGGGCGGGCCGGCGGAGGACCAATGGCGTCCGATGCTGGTCGATGCCATCGCCAAAGACCTGGCGAAAGCCGGCGGCCTCGGGATCGGGGAGGCGGTGCTGCGGGAGCTGACGCGCCTCGCCGGCCTCCCGCCCCAAGGGGACCAGGCCGCCGGATCTCCTCCCCTCTCGTCAACGGAAAGGCCCACCCCATGATGCAGCCCCTGATCATTGCCGCCCAGCGCCTGACCGAGGCGCTCCGCGCGGAGAACGAGGCGCTCGCCCGCCTCGACCTCAACGGCGCCGCAGCGCTGGCCCTGCCGAAGCAGCAGGCCTCGGACGCCTTCGCCGCCGCCTATGCCGCCGCCAGCCGCACCCAGAGCAAGGCGGAAGGCGCGGACCGGGTGCGGGCGGAGGAACTGGCCGTGCGGCTGCGCGACCTCGGCGCCGAGAATCGCCGCCTGCTGGAACGCGCCATCGACCTGCAGTCCCGGGTCATCGAGACCATCGCCGGCGCCACCCGCCCGGCCGGCCCCGGTACCTATGGCGACCGTGGCCTGAACCGGGATGGGCGGCATCGGCCGCTTTCACTCTCCGCGCGGGCCTGAAGCGGCCCGCTTGCCGGATCACATGCGGGGGCGCAGTTTGCGCGTTCCGCATGCTCCGCCGCAACGCAACATTCCTGGTCATCTCCGCCCTGACCCTGGCGGCTGCCATCGCCGTCTGGGTGCTGCGCGGGCCGGGAGCCGTGCGGCATGCGCTGGGCGCGACCTGGGACCTGATCCTGACGGTGCTGCCCTCCATCCTCGGAGGGCTGCTGCTATCGGCCGCGTTACGCCAATTGGTGCCGCCGGGTGCGCTGGCACGCTGGATGGGCGCCGAAAGCGGGTTGCGCGGGCTGCTGGTGGCGACCGCCGCCGGCATGGTGATGCCCGGCGGGCCGATCGCCGCCTTTCCCGTGGTGCTGGTGCTGGCCCAGGCGGGGGCCGACCGGGGCGCGCTGATCGCCTTCGTGCTCGCCTGGTCGCTGAACGGCTTCCAGCGGATCGTGGTGTGGGAATTGCCGATCCTGGGGCCGGACTTCGCCCTGCTGCGCCTGATCTGCGGCCTGCCGCTGCCGATCCTGGCCGGGCTTCTCGCGCGCTGGCTGCCGATCCGCTGGACGCCGGCCGATGCGCCGGGGATGCAAGGCCCCATGCCGGCGCGGCGGGAGACGCCGCCATGACCATCGGCGTCATCGGCATCTGGGTGGTGGCGCTGGCCGCACTGGCGCTATGCCTGCGGCGCAGCCCGGTGGTGGCGAGGCGCGCGGTGGTGGATGCGGGCGATGCGCTGTGGCGCGTGCTGCCGGTGATGTTGATGGCGCTGCCCATGGCCGCGCTGATCGCGGAACTGATCCCGGCCGGATGGGCGGAGGCCTGGCTCGGCCCCGATAGCGGCATGGTGGGCGTGGTGCTGGCCTCGCTCGCGGGCGGGCTGCTGCCAGGCGGGCCGTTCGTTGCGTTTCCGCTGGTGCTGGGCTTCCTCAAGGCGGGCGCCGGGCCGGCGCAGATGGTGGCGCTGATCTCCGGCTGGGCGATTCTCGGCCTGCACCGGACCCTGGCGTGGGAGCTGCCGATCCTCGGCGGGCGCTTCATTATCTTGCGGCTGCTGGCCAGTTTTGCGCTGCCGGTGCTGGCGGGGCTGTCGGCGGAGCTGCTGCTGCCGCTGTTCCCGGGTGCCGCGCTGCGCTGAGGCGCCGACATTGCCGTCCAAAGCTCCATGCGGCGTTGCCGCAATGCCGCCGCTTCGGCATAGCATCCCCCACAGATGAACGACGCGCCCCCCACCGACGATGCCGAATGGACCGCGCTGCTGGCCGCGCGTGATGGCGGCGCGCTGCCGCCCGGCCCGCTCGCCGCGCTGTTCGCGCCCCTTCTCGCCGCCCCGCAAGCCGCGGATGGCTGCATCGTGATCGGCCGTCTGGCGCAGACGCTGGATGGCCGCATCGCCTGCACCAATGGCGCGTCGCAATGGATTGGCGGGCGCGGCGACATCCTGCACACGCATCGCCTGCGCGCGCTGTGCGACGTGGTGCTGGTGGGCGCCGGCACCGTGCACCACGACGACCCGCGGCTGACGACGCGAGAAGTCTCCGGCCCCAACCCGGTTCGCGTGGTGCTGGACCCCGCCCGCCGCCTGCCCGCCACGCACAAGGTTTTCACGGATGGCGCCGCGCCGACGCTGCTGGTGACCAGCACGCCAGGCCCCGCCGCGCATGGCCAGGCGGAGGTGCTGGTGCAGCCGGACCTGCCCGGCCTGCTGCGCGACCTCGCCGCACGCGGATTGACAAAGATCTTCGTCGAGGGTGGCGGCCGCACCGTTTCCGCCTTCCTCGCCGCCGGCTGCCTGGATCGGCTGCATCTGACGGTCGCACCCATCATCCTCGGCTCCGGCATCCCGGCGTTTTCCTTGCCGGAGGCGGCACGGATCGGCGACGGGCTGCGTTTCGACTGGACGCCGCATCGCATCGGCGAGGACATGCTGTTCGATATCGGGCTGCACCGCGCGCGGCCCGGCATCTGCACCGGAGGCTCCGTGCCATGAAGGCGAAGGCATTGTGGATCACCGGCCCCCACCAGGCCGAACTGCGCGAGCACGCGCTGGAGGTGCCCGGCCCCGACCAGGCGCTGGTGGTGACGCAGGCCTCCGGCATATCCCGCGGCACCGAACGCCTGGTCTTCGCCGGGCGCGTGCCGGAATCCCAATGGCCGGCGATGCGGGCGCCGCTGCAATATGGCGAGTTCCCCGCGCCGCTCTCCTATGGCTACGCCGCCGTCGGCACGGTGAGGGCGGGGCCGGCGCATCTGCATGGCAGGCGCGTCTTCTGCCTGCACCCGCACCACGATGCCTTCGTCGCACCGGCCGCCATGTGCATCCCCATCCCGGATGCGGTGCCGGATCGTCGCGCGGTACTCGCGGCCAATATGGAAACCGCCGTCAACATCCTGTGGGATGCGCGGCCGCTGGTGGGTGAGCGCGTTCTGGTGGTGGGCGCCGGCGTGGTCGGGCTGCTGGTGACCTTCCTGCTCGGCCGCATGCCCGGCCTCGACCTGCATGTCTGCGACCTGGATGCGACGCGCGGCGCCATCGCCGAATTGCTCGGCGCGAAATTCTGCGCGCCCGAGGACGCACCAGGGGAACGGGACCTGGTCATCCACGCCTCCGCCAGCCCCGAAGGCCTGCGCCTCGCACTGTCCCGCTGCGGCTTCGAGGGGCGGATCGTCGAAGCCTCCTGGTTCGGCGACAAGCAGGTCGACCTGCCGCTGGGCGAGGGCTTCCATTCGAAGCGCCTGTCGCTGATCTCGACCCAGGTCGGCCAGGTGGCGCCCGTGATGCGCGGCCGGCGCACGCATGGCGACCGGCTCGCGCTCGCGCTTTCGCTGCTGGACGATGCACGGCTGGATGCGCTGCTCGGCCCCGATACGCCCTTCGCCGATCTGCCGAATGCACTGGCCGCCTTGCTGTCGCCACCTTCCGGGTCACATCAACCGCTCTGCCCCGTCGTCACCTATCCATAAGAGAGTGTGTCCATGTTCAGCCTGACGGTCGTCGACCACATCATGATCGCGCATTCCTTCCGCGGGGAGGCCTTCGGCCCGGCGCAGCGGCTGCATGGCGCGACCTTCATCGTGGAGGCGGAGTTCCGCGCGCCGCAGCTCGACGATTTGCACCTGCTGGTCGATATCGGCCTGGCGAAGGACCATCTGCGCGCCATCCTGGCGCCGATGGACTACCGCAACCTCGATGCCGAGGACGCCTTCGCCGGCAAGAACACCACCACCGAATACCTGTGCCTGCATATCCACGGCCTGCTGGCCGCGGCCTGCCGGGATGGCGTGCTGGGCGATGGCGGCAAGGCCGTGACGGGGCTGAAGATCCTGCTGCGCGAAAGCCACATCGCCTGGGCCGCCTTCGAGGGGCCCGTCTGACCTTGGACATCGCCTTCCTCGTCCCCGCCCCGCTCGATGCCATCTCCGGCGGCTACGAATATGACCGCCGCCTGATCGCCGGCCTGCGCGCGCTGGGCCACGGCGTGCAGGTGGTGGAACTGCCCGGCGCACATCCGCACCCCGACGCGGTGGCGCTGGACGGCGCCCGCGCCGCGCTGGCGGCCGTGCCGCAGGACGCGCGCATCGTCATCGACGGCCTCGGCCTGCCCGCCTTCGCGCCGCTGGCCGATGAACTGGAACGGCGCGGTGCCGTCGGGCTGATCCATCACCCCACGGCGCTGGAACATGGAAGGCCGACGCCGGAACGCGATGCGCTGCGCGCGACGGAAGCCGCGATCTTCCCGCGCCTCGCCCGCCTGGTCGCCACCAGCCCCCTCACGGCCCGGCGCCTGCCGCCGGAATTCGGCGCGGATGCGGCGCGCATCGGCGTGGTGGAGCCGGGCACGGACCCGGCGCCGCGCAGCACAGGCTCCGGCGGCCCGGGCTGTGCCATCCTCGCCATCGGCACGCTGGTGCCGCGCAAGGGGCATGACGTGCTGCTGCGCGCCCTCGGCGGACTGGCCGACCTCGACTGGACGCTGACCATCGTCGGCAGCCCGCGCGACAAGGTGCATGCGGATGGGCTGCTGGCGCTGGTGGAGGAGCTTCGGCTGACCAGCCGCGTGACCTTCGCCGGCGAGGTTCCGGCGAAGCAGATGGCGACGCTGTGGGCGGGCACGGACCTGTTCGCGCTGGCCACCCATTGGGAAGGCTACGGCATGGCCGCGGCAGAGGCGCTCGCGCGTGGCGTGCCCGTCGCCATCACCGCAGGCGGCGCGATCGCGGAGGTGGTGCCGGTCGAAGCGGGCGTGATCTCCCCACCCGGCGACCACGTTTCGCTCGGCAAGGCCATGCGCCGCGCGATCTTCGACACCGATCTGCGCGCCGAAATGGCGGAGGCCGCCTGGAAGGCCGGGCAGGCCCTGCCGCGCTGGGAGGATCGCGCCACCGCCTTCCTCGCCGAGATGGAAAAGGCAGCCGCCTGATGGCCGAGAGCTTCGACGGCGATTGGCTGGAACTGCGCGAGCCGCATGATTCCGCCGCCCGCAACCCGGACCTCGCCGCCGCGCTGGCACAGGCGCTGCCGGCCCGGCCGCGGATCCTGGATCTCGGCGCCGGCACCGGGTCCCTGCTGCGCTGGCTGGCGCCGATGATCGGGCGTGCCCAGGCCTGGACCCTGGTGGATGCGGATGGCGGGCTGCTGTCCCGCGCCTTCACCACCACGGCAGACTACGCCGAGGACCGGGACTGGCGCGCCACCTTCGCCAACCGCAAGACGCTGCTGGTGCATGCGCCGGGCGGGGCCTGGCGGGTGGAAGGGCTGATCGCCGATCTGCGCGATGCGCCAAGCGGCCTGCCGCTCGGCCAGGTGGATGCGGTGGTGAACACGGCGCTGTGCGACCTGGTCTCCGCCGATTGGGTGGCCCGCATCGCCGCGGCCTGCGCCCAGCACCGCCTGCCCTTCTATGCCGCGCTGAACGTGACGGGGCGGGAGCGGTTCGACCCGCCGCATCCGGCCGATGCCCTGGTGGCCCGCGGCTTCGCCCGCGACCAGCTGCGCGACAAGGGGTTTGGCGGCATCGCGCTCGGCGCCCGCGCGCCTTCCGTGATCGCGGAAGCCTTCGCCGCGCATGGCTACACCGTGCAGCGCGCGGCGAGCGACTGGCGCATACCACGCCACGACCCGCTGATGGTGGCGGAACTCGCCAGCGGCCATGCCCGCGCCGCCATGGGCCAGCTGCGGCGCGAACGCGCCCGCATCCTGGACTGGGCGGTGGATCGCCGCGCCCAGGCCGGGCTCTCGCGGCTCTCCGCCCGCATCGGCCATGCCGACATCCTCTGCCTGCCGCCCAAGGAATAGAACGATGCCCCTGCTGCTCGGCTGCATCGCCGATGATTTCACCGGCGCCACCGACCTCGCCTCCATGCTGGTCAAGCACGGCATGACGACGGTGCAGGTCATTGGCGTTCCCACCGGACCCTTGCCGGAGGCCGATTCCATCGTCATCGCGCTGAAGTCGCGCACCATCCCGGCCAGCGAGGCCATCGCGCAAAGCCTGGCGGCGGCGGAGGCATTGCTGGCGGCCGGGGCGAAGCAGTTGTTCTTCAAATACTGCTCCACCTTCGACAGCACCGATGCCGGCAATATCGGCCCTGTCGCGGATGCGCTGCTGAAGCGGCTGGGCGCTGGCTTCGCGCTCGCCTGCCCCGCCTTCCCGGCGAATGGCCGCAGCATCTACCAGGGTCACCTGTTCGCGGGGGCGCATCTGCTCAACGAAAGCGGCATGGAGAACCACCCGCTGACGCCGATGCGCGATGCGAACCTGGTGCGCGTGCTGAGCCGGCAGACGGAAGGCTCGGTCGGGCTGGTGCCCTTCTCCGTGGTGGAACAGGGCGCGCATGCCATCCGCGATGCGATGACCCGCATGGCCGAGGGTGGCCGGCGCTACGCCATCGTCGATGCCGTGACCGAAGCGCATCTGGCCTCGATCGGAGAGGCCGCGGCGAAGCATCCGCTGATCACGGGCGGGTCCGGCATCGCCATGGGCCTGCCGGCCAATTTCCGCGCGCAGGGTCTGCTGCCACAGCGCCCGGATGCAGACGCGCTGCCGCCGGCGCAGGGGTTCTGCGCCGTGGTGGCGGGAAGCTGTTCCCGCGCCACCCTCGGCCAGATCGGCTTCGCCCGGGACCACGCGCCGGTGCTGGAGCTGGATGCGCTGGCGACGCCCGATGCCGCGGCGCTGGCCGCGCAGGCGCTGGACTGGTGCGAGGGCAAGCTGAACGCCGAGCGTCCCATCGTCATCGCCGGCAGCGCAGCACCGGAGAAGGTGGCAGCGCTGCAGGCGAAGCTCGGCCGGGATGCGGCGGGCGCGCTGGTGGAGCACGCCATGGCCGCCGTGGCGCAGGGGCTGGTGGCACGCGGCGTGGGCCGGCTGGTGGTGGCCGGCGGCGAGACCTCCGGCGCCGTGGTGGCCGCGCTCGGCGTGAAGACGCTGCGGATCGGCGCGGAGATCGACACCGGCGTGCCCTGGACCTGCGCCGAGACCGGCTCCGCCGGGGGTGCGGAGCCCGGCAACCTTCACCTGGCCCTGAAATCCGGCAATTTCGGCGGGCGCGACTTCTTCCTCAAGGCGTTCCAGCATGTCTGAGGACGCCGCACGCGCGCAGCTCGCGGAACTCGCGAAAAGCCTGTTCGACCGTGGCTACAGCGTCGGCACCGCGGGCAATATCAGCGTTCGCCTGGCGGATGGCTACCTGATGACGCCGACCAATTCCTGCCTAGGCCGGCTGGACCCGGCGCGGATCAGCAAGCTCGGCCCGGACTGGGCGCATCTGTCGGGCGACAAGCCTTCCAAGGAAGTGTTCCTGCACCGGGCTGTGCTTCAGGCGCGGCCGGAGGCGGGCGCGGTGGTGCATCTGCACTCCACCCATGTCACCGCCATTTCCTGCCTGACGCCGGAAGGCGAGGATGCGCAGATCCCGCCGCTGACACCCTATTTCGTCATGCGCATCGGCCGCCGCCTGCCTTGCGTCGCCTATTACCGCCCGGGCGATGCGGCGATGGAGCCCGCGGTGCATGAGGCGGCGCGTGCCGCCAAGGCGCTGCTGCTGGCCAATCACGGCCCCGTCGTCTCCGGTGCCACGCTGGCCGATGCGGTGCATGCGGCGGAGGAATTGGAGGAAGCCGCCCGGCTCGCGCTGCTGCTGCGCGGCGTGCCCGGTGTGCGGGCGCTGAATGCGGCGCAGGTGGACGACCTGCTGCGGACCTTCGGCTGATCCATCATCGCTTGCCGCATTTTCCGAGACGCCCGGCGAAACCGCCGGGCTTGTAAATGCTCTACAGCGAGGCGGAAGGGTCCAGCCGCACCACATAGCTGCGCCAGTCGGCGCGCGTCGCGATGCGCTCATAAAGCGCGATGGCCACGACATCGGCCTCCGGCACGATCCAGCGCAGATGGCTCCAGCCGCGCGCCCGACCCTCCGCGATGGCGGCCGCGATCAGCGCGCGGGCGATGCCACGGCCGCGGGCATCGGGCCGCACGAACAGATCATCGAGGTTGCCGCAGCTTCGCGCGAAGACGACCTCCGGCAGGTCGAACAGGATGGCGAAGCCGAGCGGCGTGCCCGCCGCATCCTCCGCCAGCAACACCTCCGCCGCCGGGTGGCGCGCCAGCAAGGCCGCCTGCGCCTCTGGCGTCGCGATCTCCGCGCCATTCAGCACGCCGCGCATCTCCTGCGCATATAGCGCCAGAAGAGGCGCGAGCCGGTGGCGTTGGTCGCGCGGCAGGGGGGCGATGTGCAGGGTCATGCAGGCATGTTCCAGACATGGAAAGGGCGCCGCCCACATGCGAGCGACGCCCTTTGCCGGTATGGACCGTCAGGCTTAGGAAGCGGCCTCGGGCGTCGTCGCCGGTGCCTCGGCGGCGGCAGCAGCCGCGGCGGCGGCCTTCTTCGCGGCGCGGGTCGCAGCGCCCTTGCGGGCGGCTTCCGAACGGGCGGAGGTGGCGGCCTTGGCTGCGGCGGTCGGCGAAGGCTTACGCGGCGTCGCGGCCTTCCTGGGAGCGGCGGCCTTGCGCGGCGCGGCGGCGCGGGCGGTGGGCTTCTTCGCGGTCGCGGCCTTCTTCGGTGCAGCGGCCTTGCGAGCAGCGGGCTTCTTCGCGGCGGCGGCCTTCTTCGGCGCGGCAGCCTTGCGAGCGGCGGGCTTCTTCGCGGCGGCGGCCTTCTTCGGCGCAGCCTTCTTCGGCGCGGCGGCCTTGCGGGCGGCCGGCTTCTTCGCGGCGGCGGCCTTCTTCGGCGCAGCCTTCTTCGCGGCGGCAGCCTTCTTCGGCGCAGCCTTCTTCGCGGCGGCAGCCTTCTTCGGCGCGGCCTTCTTCACTGTGGCTGCCTTCTTCGGCGCGGCCTTCTTGGCAGCCGGCTTCTTGGCGGCAGCGGCCTTCTTCGGCGCGGCCTTCTTCGCGGCGGGCGCCTTCGCAGCCGGCTTCCTGGCAGCAGGCTTCTTCGCCGTCTTGCGGGCGGCGGCCATCGCCATCGGCTGGGCGCGCGGTGCGGCCTCCTCCGTCGCGATCGTGTCGTTGATGTCGGTCATGGTGGTCTGGGTCTCCGCTTCAGTTCCGGTGAATGGTGTTCTTCTGGTGCTGGCACGGCTGCCAAGACGAGGCCGCACCGCACCCCACAAAGTCAGGATGGAGCATGCGGTTCCGCGGTCGGCACGAAACCGGTATTGCGCCGTGCCGCTGCTGCCGCGATCCGCGTACGCCGGCACCCGCCGAGCGACGGTGCGGAGCGCGGCGTGCGTTGCACGATCCTCTGCCCCACATCCTCTGCCCCACGAGCCTGCGGTCCATGGACCGATCCTTCCTGCTGCGTGCTCCGTTGTCGTGCTGCGCCGGTTCTGCGTCGCCATCCGGCAGCGAAGCCCCTGCGCGAATCGCGTCAAGCGATGCGTGCAACGCCACGCTATCCGTGCGCGCAACCTGCCTGTCAAACGGAATCGCACGAAAGCCGTGCAGAGTTGTGCATGTGCTGTGCAGCAAGGGTGGCGATGCGGTGCATCCGCGTCACCCGAAGCGCGATGCAGGCGCGCTCAATCAGCGTGCCGCGCCGGCATTCACCGGCGCGGCAGGATTGCATTAACCCCTTGCGGCAAGAGGCGGGACGGCACGCTGCTCGACACCGGTGTAGTGCGACAGCGGGCGGATCAGCCGGTTGTCGGCGGCCTGTTCGAACACATGCGCCGCCCAGCCGGTGATGCGGGAGCAGACGAAGATCGGCGTGAACATCGGGATGTCGAAACCCATCAGGTAGTAGGTTCTTCCGCTCCAGCATCTGCTTCGCCAGCACGCGGCTGGTTTCCATCCAGCGTCGGTCGCCGACGACCTCCGCCATCTTCTCGGCGTATTTGGTCATCGTGGGCACGCGCGAGTCACCGCTCTTGTAGACGCGGTGGCCGAAGCCCATCACCAGGGCGCGATGGTCGAACTTGCCTTCCAGCCAGTCCACCGCCGCCTCCGGGCCGCCGACTTCCTTCAGCATATGCATCACGGCCTCGTTGGCGCCGCCATGCAGCGGCCCCTTCAGCGCCGCGATGCCGGCCGCGATGGCACCGTGGATATCAGCGCCCGTCGAGGTCACCGTCCGCGCCGTGAAGGTGGAGGCGTTGAAGGTGTGCTCGGCGTAAAGGATCATCGACACGTCGAAGGACTTGATAACCTCCGGCTGCGGGACCTTGCCGAACACCAGGTGGAAGAAGTTCTCGCAATAGGGCAGCGAGGCGTCGGGCTCGATCGGCTCCAGCCCCTTCGACAGCCGGTTGGCGGCCGCCACCGCGGTTGGTGCCTTGGCGAAAAGCCGCATCGCCTTGCGGCGCTGGGCAGCATCGGAGACATCGGCCGATTCCGGATCCTCCATGCCCATGAAGGACACGGCGGTGCGGATGGCGTCCATCGGGTGCGCGTCCTTCGGGAAGTCCCGCAGCACGCGCAGCAGCGCGGGGGACAGCGCGCGGTTGGCGCGTTCCTCCGCCCGAAAGGCCTCAAGCTGCGCGGCGGTGGGAAGTTCCCCGTGCCACAGCAGATAGGCCACCTGTTCGAAATCCGTCTCCTCGCACAGATCCTGAACGGCATAGCCGCGATAGGTCAGGCTGTTGGTCTCCGGCATCACCTTGGAGACGGAGGAGACATCGGCATAGACGCCGACGAGGCCCTTGTAGATGGTCGGCTCGGTCATTGGGTTTCTCCGTGTTTCGGCGGGGGAGCGAGCGCGTAGAGCAAATCCGGCTCCCCTTCTTCCGTATCCGCGCCATCGGTCTGGCCGATGACAAGGAAGCCATGCTTTTCGTAGAAGCGGCGCGCGGCGGCGTTGCGCGCGATGCAGAACAGAGACAGGCGCCCGGCATGGGCGGCCAGCGCCTCCGCCAGCAGCAGCGCGCCCAGTCCACGGCGGCGCCAGTCGGGGTGCAGGTAAAGGTGGAAGACCATCGGGCCGTGCCGCGCATCCACCCCGTGGCCGATATATCCAACGGGCACGCCATCGGCCTCCACCAGGCGCACCGCGTGCTCGGCCATCAGATGGCCCGCGAGCCAGCCCGCCACCTGCGTGGTGTCGAACCGCTCGACCAGCCCTGGCAGCGCCGCCTGGCGCGCCGCCAGGTAGATGCGGGCGAGTGCCGCCGCATCCCCTGCCACCGCATCCCGCAGCGCCACCCCTTCCATCAGAAGATGCCCGGCTTGGCATCCGCCAGCGTGCCCGCCGGCAGCACCACGTTCAGACCGGGCAGTTGCTCCGCCGTCAGCTTCGGCAGGTCCTGTACCAGCTCCAGGAAGCGGTTCTGCTCCCGCGTCGTGATGATGCCCTCCGTCAGGATGCGAAACTTGTTGATGTATTCATCGCGGCCGAAGGGCCGGGCGCCGTTCGGGTGGGCATTCGCCACGCCCAGCTCATCGACCAGCTTCGAGCCATCCTTCATCAGGATCTCGACGCGGCCGCCGAAGGACAGCTCCTCCGGATCGCGGGAATGGTACTTGCGGGTCCACTCCGGGTCTTCGGTCGTCTCGATCTTGTGCCACAGGCGCACGGTATCGGCGCGGCCGGCGCGCTTCGGCGCGTAGCTGTCCACATGGTGCCAGGTGCCGTCCTGCAGGGCGACGGCGAAGATGTACATGATGGAGTGGTCCAGGGTCTCCCGGCTCGCCTTCGGGTCCATCTTCTGCGGGTCGTTCGCGCCGGTGCCGATCACGTAGTGGGTGTGGTGGCTGGTATGGATGATGATCTTCTCGATCGCCTCCATGTCCTGGATCTCCTCCCGCATCCGGAAGGCCAGGTCGATCAGCGCCTGGGACTGATACTCGGCGCTGTGCTCCTTGGTGTAGCTGTCGAGGATCGCGCGCTTGCCCTCGCCGGTATCGGGCAGCGGCACCTCGTAGTACACCGGGTCGAACACCGTCTTGCGGCCCTTGCTGTCGGCCTGCGTGCGGCCCGACAGCACCCAGGCGATGACCGAGTCCTCGCCTTCATAGATCGGGCTCGGCGCACCCTCGCCGCGCATGCAGCGGTCCACGGCTTCCACCGCCAGCTTGCCGGCATGGGCGGGGGCATAGGCCTTCCAGGACGAAATCTCGCCCTTGCGGGACTGGCGGAAGGACACGCTGGTGTGCAGCGCCTGCTGGATGGACTGGAACACCACCTCCTGCTTCAGGCCGAGCAGCGTGCCGATGCCGGCGGCTGCCGCCGGGCAGAGATGCGCGATGTGGTCCACCCGGTGCTCATGCAGGCAGATCGCCTTCACGAGATTGATATGCAGCTCATACGCCGTCGCCAGGCCACGAACCAGGTCGCGGCCGGACCGCCCCATCGCCTGCGCCACCGCCAGCACGGGCGGGATGTTGTCGCCGGGGTGGGAGTAGTCGGCGGCCAGGAACGTGTCGTGCATGTCGAGCTCACGCACCGCCGTGCCATTCGCCCAGGCCGCCCATTCCGGGGAAACCGTGGCGCCGGACTTCACGCCGAACACGGTCGCACCACCGGCCTTCTTCGCATGGCCCAACGCCATCCCGCGGGCGGAGACGACGGGGCGGCGGTTGATGGCGGCGATCGCCACGCTGGCATTGTCGATGATGCGGTTGATGATCATCGCGGTGGTGTCCTTCGGCACCGCCACCTTGTCCGTCGCCACGCCCGCCATCTTCCAGGCGAGCTGGTCCTCGCGCTTGAGCAGCGCCTTCGACGGGTGAACCTTCACCGGGTGCATCTTCATGCGTCTTGTTCCTCGATCTGCCGTGCAAATACCTGCGCCGGGTCTTGTGGACCCCGCGCCCGTCATCGTCCATTCCGATTGGCATGACAACGCGATACGCTTTTCGGATCGCGCAAGGCTGAACCCGCCATGGATTTTCGTCTGGTCCGACGCCTCGGCCATTTCCTCGCCGTCGCCGAGGAAGGGCATTTCGGCCGCGCCGCCGCACGGCTCGGCATTTCGCAGCCGCCGCTGACGGCGCAGATCCAGGCGCTGGAGCGAGAGCTGGGCGTGCGGCTGCTGGACCGCACCGGCAAGGGCGCGCGCCCGACCCGGGCCGGGGAGGCGCTGCTGCCATTGGCGCGGCGCCTGGCGGAAGGCGCCGGCCAGCTCGAACAGCTCGCCCGCGAATTGCGCGCCGGGCGCCATGCGCCGGTGGCGCTGGCCTGCGTCACCTCCGCCCTGTTCGACTATCTGCCGCCGCTGGTGCGCGGCCTCCAGGCGGCCCGCCCCTCCTCCGCCATCGCGGTGCGGGAGATGGACACGGCCGATGCGGTGGAGGCGCTGCGCCGCGGCGAGGTGGACCTGGCGCTGCTGCGCCTGGATCGGGACCGCCACCCGGTGCGGCTGCGCAGCCTCGGCCGGGACGTGCTGGCCGCCGCCCTTCCCGCCGCGCATCCGCTGGCCGATGGCACCGGCCCGCTCGACCTCGCGGCGCTGGCGGATGAGCCGATGCTGGTGCTGCCGCGCGCCATCAGCCCGGCCTATTCGGACGCCATGGTCGCCGCCTGCCGCGACGCCGGCTTCGCGCCGCGCGCGGAACGCGAGGTGGGCTCCGCCATGGCACAGCTCGGCTTCGTCGCGGCGGGGCTTGGCGTGGCGCTGGTCTCCGCCGGCATGGCCCGGCTGCGGCCGCCCGGAGTCGCCTTCCGGGCGCTGGCCGGGCCGATCCATGCGGTGGGCGTGGCGCTCGCCTGGCATGCGGAGCGGGAGAATGAGGCGACGCGCCTGGCGCTGGCCCTGGCGGATGAGCTGTTTCCCCACCCCCCGGACCAACAACAGAATGGGACCACCGCAGACAAAGCCTGACAAATGCGCTAACCGGGCGGCATGGACCTTTCCCCTGAACAGCTCCGGTCGGCCCGCGCGGCGGGCTGCGCCTTCATCCCCGCCACCGACGACCAGGTGGCCCGTCTCACCATGCAGCGGCGCATCTTCCGCATCGATGGCGTGCCCCACCTGGCCCAGCGCGCCGATAGCGGCTTCTACGAGACGCATGGCACGCTGACGCCGATGCTCGGCGCCGCCGCCGGCGAGGTCGCGGCGCCGCCGCCGGAGACCCTGCAGGAAGCCGAGGCGGCGGATGCCTCCGCCACCCTGGCACTCGCCGCCGAAAGCCGCGGTGGCCGCGGTGCACAGGTGATCCGCCGCGGCCGTCCGCGCAGCCCGCGCGGCGGCTGACCCGGCGTCTAAATCTTCGCACCGGTTCCGTGCAGCTTGCCAGCGCCACGTCTTCGCGCTTTGTTGGTGTCGTTGCGGAGGTGTGATGTGTCCCAAGCGGCGCGGCGGCTAGACAGGTACCTTGCTACAATAAGGGCCATCGCACGCTCGCCCGACGTGCGCGAATACATCGTGGGTTACACCAGCAACGTTACAAACCGCCAAGCCGCCTACCGCGGTGTGAAGATGCCACATCTCGTCGTGCTTGCGGCGGAGATGCTTCAAGACGATGCGCTCGATCTTGAATCCGCCCTGCAAACCGCGATAAAGGCGGGGGACCGCAGGTCGCAGATTTTCCGCAAATACAATGGCCCACGGATCGGAAAGTCCAATGCGCGAAGCCGTGGCGGAAAGCGTCTCGCGCTGGATGACCGCTCAAGCGCCGTCTACATCGCCTGGGCCGCTGAGCTATCGGCTCTTGCCGACTGAGCCAAACCTCTGGCCCCTATTGCGAATAACTATCAGTTGCGATAAGATGTGGCCGTCGCAGCCAGTGAGCCATCGCATGACCGACGCCGTCGCAACGCCCTCTGAAACTGTGGCCCAAGCCTGCATAGCCAGCACCGATCTGCTGCGCGGCAGCCGCGAGTTGCTGATCCAGCACAATGGCGAAACCTACCGCCTGCGCCTGACCAGCAACGACAAGCTGATCCTGACCAAGTAACCGCCCCTTCCCGCCGAGCCAGCCCGACGCGCCAGCCGACGCCGAAGCCAGCCAGGCCCCGATCCTCCCTCGGAGCCCGCCCCATGGCCGATCGTCGGCTCGCCTCAGCCCAGGTTACCGCTGCCATCCTTGCATTCGCCGCCGCCGGTCCCGCCGCAGCGCAGCAGGCCTCCACCCCCGGCGCCGCCGTCACGCCGCTGGACGCCGTCACCACCACCGCCACCCGCACCCGCGCCATCGCCGGCGATGTCGCCGCGCCGGTGACCGTGGTGGGGCGGGAGGAGATCGAGCGGCGCGACGCGCGCAGCGTGATCGACCTGATCAACGACATCCCCGGCGTCGAGTCCTCCGGCGCGCCGCGCACCACCGCCCTGCAGCCGACAATCCGTGGCCTGGGTGACGCGCGCATCGTGCTGCGGACCGATGGCGCGCGGAACAATTTCAACGCCGGCCATCGCGGCCGCACCTTCGTGGACCCGGACCTGCTGCGCCAGGTCGAGGTGCTGCGCGGCCCGGCCTCCACCCTCTACGGCTCCGGCGCGCTGGGTGGCGCCATTTCGCTGCGGACCATCGAGGTCGAGGACATCCTGCGGCCGGGCGCTGCCTTCGGCGGCACGATCGGCGCCGGCTGGCAGAGCCAGGGCAACGGGCCGCGCGGCAGCCTGGCGCTTGGTGCGCGGGCTGGCGACTTCACCGTGCTCGGCGCCATCGCCGGCTTTACCAACAACAATTTCCGCGACGGCGCGGACAACACCATCCCCTTCACCGGGGATGAAGCCGTCTCGCTGCTCGGCAAGCTCGGCTGGAATCCCGGCCACCACCGCTTCCAGCTTTCGGCCCTTCGCTTCCGCGACGACCACGAGATCCCGATCTCCGCCAATACCGCGACGACGACGGGCATCACGGACCGCGACACGGTCTCGGAGAACCTGTCCTTCCGCTGGTCCTATGAGGACCCGGCCAACCCGCTGTTCAACCCGCAGGTGGTGCTCTACCGCACCCATGTCGACCTGACGGAGCAGCGCCTGACGGGCGCGCGGGTGCGCGACCGGACGGAGCTGACCACCATCGGCCTCGACGCGCAGAACACCTCCCGCTTCGGCCTCGGCCCGACGCGCCATGTGCTGACCTTCGGCACGGAGATCTACCGGGACGAGCAGGAAGGCCGCGCCAATGGCGCGCCGCGGGCGCAGTTCCCCTCCGCCGAGCAATCCATCACCGCCTTCTTCATCCAGGATGAGATCGGCCTCGGCAACTTCACCCTGACGCCGGGCGTGCGGCTGGATCGCTTCGAGCAGGAAAGCCCGGATGGCCGCAACGACCGCAGCTCCGAACGCGCCTCCCCGCGCGTCTCGCTCGCCTGGCAGGTGACGCCCTGGCTGCAGCCCTATGTCAGCTATGCGGAGGGCTTCCGGGCGCCGTCGCTGACCGAGCTCTATGTCGGCGGGCAGCATTTCCCGGGCAACAACTTCATCCCCAATCCGAACCTGCGGCCGGAAGTGTCGCGCAACAAGGAAGTGGGTGCGAACCTCCGCTTCTCGGATGTGTTCCAGGGCGGCGACCGCCTGCGCATCCGTGTCGCGGCCTTCCGCAACGATGTGGACGACTTCATCGAGCAGACGGTGCTGCGCTCCACCACCGTCTCCGCCAATGTCGCCGAAGCTCGGATCGAGGGTTTCGAGGCGGAGGCGCAGTATGATGCGGGCTTCTGGTACGCCGGCATCGGCGCCGCGGCGCTGAAGGGCGACAACCGCGTCACCGACCAGCCGCTGGCCTCCATCCCGGCGCATCGGGTGACGCTGTCCGGCGGCTACCGCTTCCTTGACCAGGGCGTCGTGGTCGGCGGACGGATCACCGCGACGGCGGAACAGGACCGCGCGCCGAACGTGCCCGGCGTGGCACAGCGGACCGCGGGCTACGGGCTGCTGGACCTGCACGCATCCTGGACGCCGAATGCCGCGCCGAATGTCCGGCTTTCGGTCGCGATCGACAATGTCTTCGACGAGGCCTACCGCCGCGCCAACTGGAACAGCGACCCCTCGCCGCCCTTCTATGATGTCGGCCGCAACATCCGCGGCGCCGTGCGCATCAGCTTCTGATCCAGGGAAAGTCCAGCACATGCCCAGCCTCAACGAACGCTACGCGGACCTGATGCAGTCCAGCCCGATGCGGGTGCGGGATGCGGCGCAGCGCCTGGGAACGACGGAGGCGGCGCTGGTCGCCGCCGGCGTCACCGGCGCGGCAACACCGCTGAAGACCGAATGGGGCGCGCTGTTCGCCGCCATGCCACGCCTCGGCGGCATCATGTGCCTGACGCGCAACGAGCATGCGGTGCATGAGCGGCATGGCCGCTTCGTCGATGTCACCTCCGGCCCTGGGCACATCCTGGTGCTCGGCCCGGATATCGACCTGCGGCTGTTCCCCGGCCGCTGGGCGCATGCCTATGCGCTGGGCGGGGACCGCCCCTCGATCCAGATCTTCGACAAGGACGGCAACGCCGCCCACAAGATCTTTGCCACCGGCGAGACGGACCAGGCGGGCTGGGATGCGGTGGTCGCCGAATTCACCGCCGCCGCCGCCGCCCTGCCGCCGATGACCGCCGCCGAACCCGCCGCGCCCGCTGCCGAGACCCCGGTGGACCAGGCGAAGCTGCGCGAGGAATGGCAGGCGCTGCAGGACACGCACGACTTCATCACCCTGCTGCGCCGCCACAAGGCCAGCCGCCGCCAGGCCTTCCGACTGGTGGGCGAGGACCTCGCGCTGCGCCTGCCGCCCTCCGTCGCCGTGGCCACGCTGGAGCGTGCGGCAAGCGCCGAGGTGCCGATCATGATCTTCGTCGGCAACCGCAGCGCCATCCAGATCCACACCGGCCCGGTCGCAAAGCTGCGCGCCACGCCGGGCTGGTTCAACGTGCTCGACCCCACCTTCAATTTGCATCTGCGCGAGGCCGGCGTGGCCGAGGCCTGGCGCGTGGTGAAGCCGACCGCCGATGGCGACGTGACCAGCATCGAACTGCTGGATGCGGAAGGCGAGACGATCGCGATGCTGTTCGGCGCCCGCAAGCCCGGCCAGCCGGAGCGGGAGGATTGGCGCGCCGTGGTGGCCGATGTCTCCGGCGCCCCCTGGCCCGCCGAGCGCGCCGCGTGATGCAGCGCCGCACCCTGCTCGGCCTGGCCGCGAGCCTTCCCCTGGCACGGGCCGCGCATGCGGATGCGGCGCGGATCATCACCGTGGGCGGGGCGGTGACGGAGACCGTCTTCGCGCTCGGCGCAGGGTCGCAGGTGGTGGCGGTGGACAGCACCAGCCAGTTCCCCGCCGCCACGCGCGCGCTGCCGCAGGTGGGCTATCTGCGCGCCCTGGCGCCGGAGGGGCTGGTCTCGCTCGACCCCGACCTGCTGCTGCTGTCCGATGAGGCCGGGCCGCCGCAATCCATCGCCGTGCTGCGCGCCGCCGGCGCGCCGGTGACGATGATTCCAGATGGCGCGGGTGCCACGGCGGTGCGGCGCAAGATCACCGCCATCGCCACGGCGCTCGGCCAGGATGGCAGCGGGCTGGCGGATACGGTGGCGGGCGACTGGGCGGCGCTGGATGTCCCGGTCGCCGCGTTGCGTCCGGTGCGGGCGCTGTTCGTGCTGTCGGCCGCGCGCGGCGCGCCGCTGGTCTCCGGCCGCGGCACCCATGCGGATGCGATCCTGGCCGCTTCCGGGGCGGAGAATTGCGTCGCCGACTTCCAGGGCTACCGCCCGCTTTCCGCTGAATCCGCCGCGCAGCGCGCGCCGGATGTGATCGTGATGATGGAACACGCCTTGGCCGAGGCCGGCGGCGTGGATGGCGTGCTGCGCGCCACCGCGCTCGCCGTGACACCCGCCGCCGCCGCGCGCCGCGTGGTGGCACTGGAGGGGTCCTACATGCTGAACTTCGGGCCGCGCGCGGCGCATGCGCGGCGCCACCTGGCCGCCCTTCTGCATCCAAACGCGACGCTTCCCGCCCTGCCCGGCCGGCCCTGGGTGTGATGCATATCGCCCGCGTCGCACCCGTCCTGTGGGTCCAGGCGGACCGCACGCTCTGGGTGCTGCTCGGCGGCGTGGCGGTGCTGCTGGCCGCGATGGCCGCCGGCGTGCTGCTGGGCCCGGCCCGCATCTCCCCCGGCGGGCTCGGCGCAGTGCTGGCCGATGCGCTGGGCCTCGCTGATCTGCCGGATGCCTTCCGCCGCGATGCCGCCGTGCTGGGCGTGATCCGCGCGCCGCGCGTGCTGCTGGCGGCGATCATCGGCGCGGGGCTCGGCGCGGCGGGGGCCGCGATGCAGGGGCTGTTCCGCAACCCGCTGGCCGATCCCGGGCTGATCGGTGTCTCGGCCGGTGCGGCGCTGGCGGCCGTCGCTGCCATCGTTTTCGGCGCCACGCTGTTCGGCGCGGCGGCAGGCGTCCTCGGCCTGTGGATGCTGCCGCTGGCGGCCTTCATCGGCGGACTGGCGGCGACCTTGCTGATGGCGCGCCTCGGCAGCGTCGGCGGCGTCACCGGCGTGGCGACGCTGCTGCTGGCCGGCGTCGCGGTGAATGCGCTGGCCGGCGCGCTGACCGGGTTGCTGATCTTCACCGCCGATGACCGCCAGGTGCGCGACATCACCTTCTGGACGCTGGGCAGCCTCGCCGGGGCGCGGTGGGAACAGGTGCCCGTGGTGGCAGCCCTGGTCGGCTTGCCGACGCTCGGCCTGATCGCGCTCGCCCGCCCGCTGGATGCGCTGCTGCTGGGCGAGGCGGAGGCCTTCCATCTCGGCCACAAGGTCGAGGCCGTGAAGCGCGTGGCGGTGACGCTGGCGGCGATCGCGGTGGCCGCGGGCGTCGCCTTCACCGGGCTGATCGGCTTCGTCGGGCTTGTGGTGCCGCATCTGCTGCGGCTCGGCTTCGGCTCCGGCCACCGGCTGGTGCTGCCGGGCTCCGCGCTGCTCGGCGGTGCGCTGCTGGTGCTGGCGGACCTTGCCGCGCGCAGCCTGGCCGCGCCGGCCGAACTGCCGGTGGGCGTGGTGACCGCCCTGATCGGCGCGCCCTTTTTCCTGTGGCTGCTGCGCCGGCGCGCTGGCGGTCCGGCATGATTGCCGCCCAGGGCATCGGCCTGAAGGCCGGCGGCCGTGCGCTGCTGGCCGATGTCTCGGTCGAGATGCGGCCCGGCGAGGTGCTGGTGCTCGCCGGCCCGAACGGCGCCGGCAAATCCACACTGTTGAAAATCCTGGCCGGCGAGACCGCGCCCGGCGCCGGGCAGGTCAGCCTGGATGGTCGCCCCCTGCCCGCCTGGCATCCGCGCGACCTGGCGCGGCGCCGCGCCGTGCTCGGCCAGCATGTCGGCGTGGCCTTCCCGATGCAGGCGCGGGAGGTGGTGGCCCTCGGCCGCCTGCCCTGGCACGGCCACCCGGCGGAGACAGCGCGCGATTCGGCGGCCATCGCCGCCGCGCTGGCGGAGGCCGATGTGACGCATCTCGCCCATCGCGCCCATGCCACCCTCTCGGGCGGTGAGCGGCAGCGGGTGCATCTGGCGCGCGCCCTGGCGCAGTTGGATGGCGCCGGCATGCCGGCCGCGCTGATGCTGGACGAGCCCACCGCGAGCCTCGATGCCGGCCACCGCGCCGCGCTGCTGCGCCTGCTGCGCCGCCTGGCGCGGCGGGGCCTGGCCGTGCTGGTGGTGCTGCATGATCTGCAGGAAGCGGCCTTCGTGGCGGACCGGGTGGCGCTGCTGGAACAGGGGCGGCTGCTGGCCTGCGGCCCGCCGGAGGTGGCATTGGACACGGCGCTGCTGGAACGGGTCTATGGACTGCCCTTCCGCCACCTGCCCGGTCTCGGCCCGATTCCCATGCTGGCCGAAGGCGCGTTGACGCAGGGGTAGCCCTTCCGTCAGGGTGATCGCGCAGAGGTTGCGGGATTCGGGTGAAGGCGGGGGCGTTGCGGGGCGATTTCACAAGCCGTGCCTGCGCGTCGCTGCTGGGTGCAATCCTGGCCGGGCCGGTGCTGGCGCAAGGGCCGCCGCCGCAGCCCGGCCTCATCGAGCGCGTCGCCCCCAGCCCCGCCCCCAGCCTCGGCCCCGCTTTGCTGCCGCCGGAACCGCTCGCCGCGACCGGGCCGGGCGCGCAGCGTCGCGTGCCGCTCGGCGCCGTGCGGATCACCGGCAACGCCGCGCTGCCCATCCCGGTGCCGGATGGATTGGACGGGCGCGAGGTGACGCTGGCCGAGATCGAAGCCGCGCGGCTGGCCGTGCTGGCCGCCTATCGCGCCGCCGGCTTCGCCTATGTCGCGGTCGGCGCCAGCCTCTCGGCCGGCGCGGAAGGCCGCGCGGACCTGCTGCTGACGGTGACGGAGGGCTTCGTCGCCGCCCTGGCGCTGGAGGGCGCGATCGGCCCGGCGGAACGGCAGGTGCGGCGCTTCCTGGAACCCCTGGTCGGCCAGCGCCCCCTGCCCCACGCCCTGCTGGAGCGCGCTTTGCTGCTGGCCGGCGACATCTCCGGCGTCACTGCGCGCGGTCTGCTGCGGCCGGTGGAGGGCGAGCCGGGCGCGCTGGAACTGCTGGTGCGGCTCGAACGCCAGGCACTGACCGGCTTCGCCAGCCTGGACAATCGCGGCAACCCGGCGACCGGCGCCTGGCAGGGGCTGGCGGTCGGTCAGCTCAACGCCTTCACGCAGCGCGGCGAACGCAGCGAAGCGGCGGTGTTCCAATCCGACCAGCACGGCCAGAGCTTCGGGCAGTTCAGCCACGAGGTCTTCCTCGGTGCCTCCGGCCTGCGGCTGCGCGGCTTCGCGGGTGCCGGGCGGGCGGCGCCGGGCGGGGCTCTGGCGGCGTTGGGCTATGCGGGGGAGACACGGGTGGCGGGGCTCGCCCTGAGCCTGCCAGTCATACGGTCCCGCCCGCGCAACCTGACCCTGACGGCACAGCTCGACGCCTTCGAAAGCCTGGTGCGGCTGCGGGCTGGCGAGGGCGCGCCGCGGGAACGCGCCAGCCGGGATGCGGTGCGCGCCCTGCGGCTCGGGGTGGAAGGCGAGATCCGGGATGCCTGGCTCGGCTTCGCCCCCGCCGCCGCGACGAGCACCGCCAGCCTGCGCCTGCATCGCGGATTGGAGGTCTTCGGCGCCAGCAGCGGCAGCCATGGCACCAGCGCGCGGCTCGGCAGCGATTTCGGCTTCTTCCGCGCGGTGGCGGAGGCGACAAGGCTGCAACCGCTGTTCCAGCCGGCGGAAGGCTGGGTGATCTCGGCCTATGCCGCAGGCGCCGTGCAATGGGCGGATGATGCGCTGCCGCCGGCCGAGAAGTTCTACCTCGGCGGCAACCGCCTGGGGCGCGGATTCTTCGCCGGGCAATTGGCCGGTGACCGTGCCATCGCCGGCAGCCTGGAATTGCAGGCCGCGACCCATCTCACCCTGCCCTGGTCGGAGGACCCGCGCGGCGTGAATGTCTATCTGTTCCGGGACGAGGCCCGCGCCACCGACAATGGCAGCGATGCCGGCGCCCGGCGCCTCGCCTCCTGGGGCGGCGGGGTGCGGCTGCAACTGTCGGAGCATGCGCAGATCGAGATCGAAGGCTTGCGCCGAATCACGCGCCAGCCGGAAGGCGCCGGCGTGCGCGCCTTGGAGGCGGAGGCGGTGTTTACCCGCCTGCTCATCCGGTTCTAAACCACCCCCGGCACATCCGGGGGTATCACATGGCGGGCTTTCTCAGCGATCTCCGGGTGGTGGAAGTTTCCGCCTTCATCGCGGCGCCGATCGGCGGGATGACGCTGGCGCAGATGGGCGCGGAGGTCATCCGCATCGACCCGATCGGCGGCAATATCGACTACCGCCGCTGGCCGCTGGCCCCCACCGGGACCTCGCTTTACTGGACCGGCCTCAACAAATCGAAACGCAGCGTGGCGCTGGCTTTGAACAAGCCGGAAGGCCGCGAGATCGCCCGCGCGCTGATCTGCGCGCCCGGCGAGGGCAAGGGCATCCTGCTCACCAACCTGCCGGCCTCCGGCTGGATGAGTTTTGCCGAATTGTCCAAGCACCGCGAGGACCTGATCATGCTGCGGCTGACCGGCAACCATGATGGCTCCGGCGCCGTGGACTACACGGTGAACTGCGCCAGCGGCTTCCCCACTGCCACGGGGCCCGGCGGCGAGCCGGTGAACCATGTGCTGCCGGCCTGGGACATCGCCGCGGGGCTGTACCTGGCGACCGGCCTGCTCGGCGCCGAGCGCGCCCGCCGCAAGGATGGCCGCGGCCGGGAGGTGACGCTGGCGCTGTCGGATGTGATGCTCGCCTCCGTCGCCACGCTTGGCTACGTCGCCGATGTGCAGGTGAACAATTCGGTGCGCCCGGCCATGGGCAATGATCTGTACGGCGCCTGGGGGCGGGACTTCCCGACGAAGGATGGCCGGCGCGTGATGGTCTGCGCCATTTCCAACCGGCAATGGGCCGCGGTCGGCAAGGCCACCGGCCTGACCGACAAGATCGCCATGATCGGCCCGATGCTGGATGTGGACCTGAACGACGAGGGCGGCCGGTTCGAGGCGCGCCACGCCATCAATGCCGTGCTCGCCCCCTGGTTCGCCCGGCACACGCTGGCCGAGATCGGCGCGGCCTTCGCCGGCACCGGCGTCCTTTGGGGCCCCTACCAGGATTTCGGGCAGCTGGTGCGCGAGGATGCGCGCTGTTCCCCCGACAACCCGATGTTCACCACCATCGCCCAGAGCGGCGTCGGCGAGATCCTCGCCCCCGCCGTTCCGCTGGGTTTCGACGAACGCGCGCCCGCCGCGCCGGCGCCACGGCTGGGCGAAGATACCGAACAAGTGCTGGCGGAAGTGCTCGGCCTCACCACCTCCGCCATCGGCAAGCTGCATGATGCCGGCACCATAGCCGGCCCGAAGGAGTGAAACGGATGGACCAGATCGTGGCCAATACCAGCCCCACCCGCGACCTGTTCGCCCACGCCTCTGCCGGGCTGGAAGCCGCCGAAAGGCTGCATGAGGTGACGCGCGGCGCGCTCGCCGCGCTGCTGGCCCCCCAGGGCAAGGTGAGCGGTGCGCTGCTGGAGCGCCACCAGCTCGCCGGCCACGGCCTGGCCTGGCAGGCCACCTACGTCGCCGCGCTGCGGGAAACGCTGGCCTGGGCGCAGCGGCTGGACCGCGCCGGGCGCTTCGGCGCGGTGGAACAGGCCATCCTGCATCTCGGTTTCGCCGAATACCTGGCGCAGCTTGCGGGCGGCATCCCGATGAGCCAGGCGGAAATCATCCGCCCCGCCGATATGGGCGTGCCGGCGGAGGCGCTGGCGCGCTTCCAGGCCGACCCGGCGCTGGCCGCGCTGTCGGACCTCGAGGCGCTGGACGCCGCGCGCCGCCTGCTGGCGGATGCCGCGACGGAGGACCGCCACGGCGCCGACCATCTGGACGACGAATTGCTGGAGGCCACGCAGGCCGAATTCCTGCGCTTCGCCGCCGCCGAAATCGCGCCCCATGCGCAGGACTGGCACCGCCGCGACGTGCTGATCCCACTGCCCACGGTGGAGAAGCTGGCGGAGATGGGCGTCTTCGGCCTGACGGTGCCGGAGGAATTCGGTGGCCTGGGCCTTGGCAAGGTGGCGATGTGCCTGGTGTCGGAGGCGCTGTCGGGCGCCTATCTCGGCGTCGGCTCGCTCGGCACACGGTCCGAGATCGCGGCGGAGCTGATCCGCCTGGCCGGCACGCCGGACCAGCAGGGCCGCTTCATGGCCGGCATCGCCAGCGGCGAGATCCTGCCGACCGCGGTCTTCACCGAACCCGATACCGGCTCCGACCTCGGCAACCTGCGGACCCGCGCGGTGCGGGAGGGTGACGTCTACAAGGTGTACGGCGCGAAGACCTGGATCACCCATGGCGCGCGCTCCGACCTGATGACGCTGCTGGTCCGCACCGACCCGAACGCGCCGGGCTACCAGGGCCTGTCCATGCTGCTGGCCGAGAAGCCCCGCGGCACGGATGACAACCCCTTCCCCGCCGAGGGGATGGTGGGCACCGAGATCCCGGTGCTCGGCTATCGCGGCATGAAGGAATACGAGATCACCTTCGACGGCTTCGAGGTGCCGGTGGCCAACCTGCTCGGCGGTGTCGAGGGCCGCGGCTTCAAGCAGTTGATGGAGACCTTCGAAAGCGCCCGCATCCAGACCGCCGCACGGGCGCTGGGCGTGGCGCGCAATGCCATCGAGCTTGGCGCCGGCTATGCGCGGGACCGCAAGCAGTTCGGCAAGGCGATCCAGCACTTCCCGCGCGTCTACGCCAAGCTGGCCTGGATGGTGACGGAAACCATGATGGCGCGGCAGCTCACCTACTTCTCCGCCCGCCAGAAGGATGCCGACCGGCGCTGCGACATCGAGGCCGGGATGGCCAAGCTGCTCGCCGCGCGCGTCGCCTGGTCCAATGCGGATTGCGCGCTGCAGATCCATGGCGGCAATGGCTATGCGGTGGAATACCCGATCAGCCGCGTGCTGTGCGACGCGCGAATCCTGTCCATCTTCGAGGGCGCGGCGGAAATCCAGGCGCAGGTGATCGTGCGGGGGATGCTTGGCCGGATCAACTGAAGGTATCGGAACCCTCGTACCCTCGGCGCGCTGTGATGGCTCAGCCGAGGGATACTGCATAGAATGCTACGATGGGTGATCGGGATCGCCGTGCTGCTGGCGGCGCTGGGGCTGTTCGCGCGCATATTGCAGCTTGGCGTTTCGCTGGCGCTGCTCGGCGTGGCGCTGGTGGCGGGCGTGATCGGCCTGGTGATGGCGCTGATCACCTGGATGCAGCGCCGCGACCCACCTGACCAGGCGTAGCGCCTTTCAGTAAAGATTGGCGGCGAGCCGCGCCGGGGCCTCCCGATCGTAGGTCTCGGCATCGAAGGCGCCGGCCGTCGCCGATTTCAGGAACTGGCCCGCGGTCGGCACGCCGGCCGGGCGCGGCGTGTCGCCCCACAATGCTGAGCGCAGCAGCGCGCGGGCGCATTGGAAATACACCTCCTCCACCGCAATCCGGACCACCGTGGCGGGCAGCTTGCCCTGTTCCGCCAGCCGCGCGCACAGCGCCGGATTGGTGGTGATGGTGGCGCGGCCGGCGACGCGCAGCGTCTCCCCCACGCCGGGGATCAGGAACAGCAGCGCCACCCGCGGATCGGCCACGATGTCGCGCAGCGCATCCAGCCGGTTGTTGCCGCGCCGGTCCGGCATGGCGAGCTCGGTGCCGGACAGCACGGTGACGAAGCCCGGCGCATCACCGCGCGGCGTGCCATGCACCGCGCCATCGGCGCCGCGGGTGGAGAGGATGCAGAAGGGGCTGCGGGCGATGAAGTCCCGGCTCGGCACATCCAGGTCGTGCCGCACTTTCTGAAGCGAGGCCGGCACCGCTTCGCCATACAGCGCCTCCAGCGCCGCCAGGCTGTCCACCGCATGCGGATCCTGCATCACCCTGTCTCCTATCGGCGCAGCGTCGGCGCCGGCTGCGCATCCAGCACCACATTGACCACGGCGGGCCTGCCGCTGGCAAAGGCGCGGTCCAGCGCGGGCGCCAGGTCGCGCGCCTGTTCCACCGTCTCCCCATGCCCACCGAGCGCGGTCGCGACCAGGTCGTAGCGCGTGCCGGGGGCCAGGTCGCAGCCATGCGCGCGGTTGGCGCCGAAGTCCCGCACCTGGATCTGGTGTTCCGCATTCCAGCGGCTGTCATTGCCGACCACGGCGACGAAGGGCAGGCCGTGCCGGGCAGCGGTATCCAGCTCCGCCATGTGGAAGCCGAAGCTGCCATCGCCCATCAGTGCCAGCGTCGGCTGCGGCTTGGCGGCGCGGGCGCCGATGGCGAAGGGAATGCCGACACCGATGGCCCCCGCCACGCCATTCACCATGCGCGTCCCGGCGCGCACCAGCGACATGCCCCATTGCCCGATCTCGCCGCCATCGCAGACGAAGGTGGCGCCATGCGCGGCGACCGCGGCATTCACCGCATGGCCCAGCGTGGCGGAGCGGATCGGCCCGGCCGGCGCGCCGGCCAGCGCTGCCCATTCCGGCGGCCGCCAGGCCACCGCCTCCCGCACCCTATCCGCCCAGGCGGATTGCGCCGCCACCGGCTGCATCACGCTGGCCAGCGCCGCGATGCTGGCCGCCGCATCGGCGACCGCGGCGAAGACCAGCCGATCCGCCACCAGCCGCTGCGCGCGGGCGACCAGCGCGCCCTCCGGCTCCAGCGCGATCCAGCGGCAGCCTGGCGCGGTGGCCGGGCTGCGGCCGAATTTCAGGGTGAAGTCCATCGCCTTGCCGATCAGCACCACCAGATCCGCCTCCGCCAGCACCTCCGCGAAGGCGCCGAGCGTGGGGTCGGCCAAGCCGCGGGCGGATTGCATCGGCACCACCGGCAGGCCGCTGGAAGCCTCGAGCGCCGCCATCGCGGCAAAGCCGGAAGGGGTGCACAGCGCCGGCGGGGCGATCAGCAGCGGCCGCGCCGCCGCCGCCACGGCCTGGGCCACCAGCAGCGCGGTGTCCGCGCCCAGCGGCATGGCGGCGCGCGCGAAGGCACCGTTCTGCGGCACCGGTGCCAATTCGACCTTCGCCTCCAGCACATCGGTCGGCAGGCTGAGATGCACCGGGCCGGGCCGGCCGCCGAGCGCGAGGCCGAAGGCGCGCGCCACATCCTGCGCCAGCCCCGCCGCCGTCTGCGCCGCCCAGGCCGCCTTGCAGAGCGGCGCCGCGAGTGCGGCCTGCGGCAATTCCTGGAAGGCGCCGTTGCCGAGGTCGGCCAGCGGCGCATGGCCCGACAGCAGCAGCACCGGCACCTCCCCGGCCAAGGCGGTGCACAGCGCGGCGGTGGCATTGGCGTGGCCCTGCCCGCCGGTGACCATCGCCACGCCCACCTGCCCGGTCAGCCGCGCATAGGCATCCGCCATATGCACCGCGGCGGCTTCGTGCCGCGTATGGACCAGCTCGATGCCGGAGCCGACCAGCGCGTCGAACACCTCCATGATGTGGTTGCCGGACAGGGTGAAGATCCGCGTCACCCCGGCGGCCTTGAGGCCACTCACCAGGACGTCCGCACCGCGCTGCGCCATCGTTTCCATGCTCCTGTATTGCGCGCGAAGGGACCATGCGCGGCGCATCGGCACAAGGCGGGGGGGCTGGCGCCGTGGGCCAGGCTGCGGTTCCCTGCCGCGCATGGTCCCTGCCGAATATGTCGTCCTGCTGGCCGGCTGCTTCATCGCCGCCTTCGCCTCCGGCATGGCCGGCTTCGCCTTCGGGCTGGTGGCGGCCGGCATCCTGTTCCACTGGCTGCCGCCGCAGCAGGTGGCGCCGATCATCGTCTTCGGCTCCCTGCTGATCCAGGGCGGCACGCTCGGCGCCGTCTGGCCAGCGATGCGCTGGGCGGTGCTGCGGCCCTATGTCATCGGCGGCCTGGCCGGCACGCCGGTCGGCATCCTGCTGCTCGCCCGGGTCGATGGGCCGGCGCTCGCGGTGGCGATCGGGCTGCTGCTGGTCGGCTATTCGTTGTGGGCGCTGGGTGCCATCGCGCTGCGGCGCAACCTGCCGCGGCTGCGCGCCGGGCCGGTGGCCGATGCGGTGGTCGGCCTCGGCAGCGGCGTGCTGGGCGGCCTCGGCGGATTCTCGGGGCCGCTCATCACCATCTGGGCCGACCTCAAGGGCCTGCGCGGGCATGAGGCGCGGGCGGTGTTCCAGCCCTTCATCCTCATCATGCAGGCCGCCGCCGCCATCGGCCTGCTGGCGGGCGGCTTTCTCGACCTCGGCACCCTCCGCACGCTGCTGGTGGCGCTGCCGGCGCTGCTGCTGGGCGGCTGGCTCGGCATGAAGGCCTATCGCCACATTCCGGCGGCAGGGTTCCGGATTGTGCTGCTCGTCCTGCTTCTGCTGTCCGGCCTGTCGCTGCTGACCTGAGGCAGAACCGGGGTTTCCCATCCCGCAACCCGGTGCCATGAAGGACCCGATCCAGGGCCAGCCTGAACGGGGGATTTGCATGGACGACCGGCCCACCGCTGCCTTCCCCAGCCTGCGTGCGGCCACCCGCACCTGGCTGCGGATCGGCCTGCTGTCCTTCGGCGGACCCGCCGCGCAGATCGCGCTGATGCACCGGGAGGTGGTGGAGCAGAACCGCTGGATCTCCGATGCGCGATTCCTGCACGCGTTGAATTTCTGCATGCTGCTGCCGGGGCCGGAGGCGCAGCAACTGGCGACCTATCTCGGCTGGCTGATGCATGGCGTGCGCGGCGGGTTGGTCGCCGGGCTGCTGTTCATCCTGCCGGGTGCCGCGGTGATGCTGGCGCTGTCGGTGCTGTACGTCACGCTCGGCACGGTGCCGCTGGTGGCGGCGCTGTTCTTCGGCCTGAAATGCGCCGTGCTGGTTGTCGTGGTGGAAGCGCTGCTGAAGGTGGCCAAGCGGGCGCTGCATGGCGCGCTGCCCTGGGCGCTCGCCGTGGCGGCCTTCATCGCGCTGTTCGCGCTGAACCTGCCCTTCCCCGTGGTGGTGCTGACGGCCATGGCGGTTGGCTACACCCTGCCGCAGGCCTTTGGCCGCGGCAGCGGCAGCGGCACACCGGAAGGCCCGCCGGCGCTGCTCGATGCGATGATCCTGCGCGATCCGGAGCGCATTCCCCGCATGGCGCGCCGGGCGCGCACTGCCGGGTTGGTGGCGCTGGCGCTTTGGGTCTGGCCGGTGGCGATGCTGATGGGAACCCCGCCCTGGGGCGAAATCGCCTGGTTCTTCTCCAAGATGGCCGTCGTGACCTTCGGCGGCGCCTATGCCGTGCTGGCCTATGTGGCGCAGGAGGCGGTGGAGGGTTACGGCTGGCTGACCGCGACGGACATGCTGGCCGGCCTCGGCCTGGCGGAGACCACGCCGGGGCCGCTGATCCTGGTGCTGCAATTCGTGGGCTTCCTGGCGGGTGTCACGGCATCCGGACTCTGGGCCGGGGTGCTGGCCTCGCTGTTGGTGCTCTGGGTCACCTTCGCGCCCTGCTTCGCCTGGATCTTCCTCGGCGCGCCCTTCGTGGAGCGGCTGCATGCGGAACCCCGGCTGAAGGCGGCGCTGGCCGGGGTAACGGCGGCGGTGGTGGGCGTGATCGCCAACCTCGCGCTGTGGTTCGCGCTGCGGGTGGTCTTCGCACGGGTCGAGACCACGGCGCTCGGGCCGCTGCGGCTGGACCTGCCGGACCTTGCCAGCCTGCAGGTCGATGCGCTGGCGCTGAGCCTGTTGGCGGCGGTCTGCCTGTTCGGGCTGAAGCTTGGCCTGCTGCGGACGCTGGGGATCACCGCGGCGGCGGGGCTCCTGCTGCGGGCGCTGCTGGGCTGAAGCGCGCCTTTCTTAAACACTATGACAACCTGCCACTGCCTAAGCTTCATCTCGCGACCTGAAGGATCCCGAGATGCCACTGCCTATGCCTCGCTTCGCGCAGGGCCTGAAGCCCCGCCTGATCCTGCTGGCGCTGCTGCCGGCCACGATCGCCGTCCTGGTCGTCGCCGGCAGCACCATCCTTGATGCCATGCAGAGGCAGGCAACGCAGACGGAACACGCCCTGCAGCGCGCGGTGCAACAGGCGACGCTGCGCCTTGCGGGCCAGGAAAACCGCATGCTGGGCCATGCCAGCAACATCGCCCAGCGCGGCGACCTGGCCGCCGCCCTGCAGGCCGGGGATGTGGCCGTCCTGCGCGCCATGCTGGTTCCGGCCCTCAGTGCCCTTCGGGCGGTGGACGCGGTCGTGGATGTGCTGGAAGTCACGGATAGGCAGGGCCGCGTGCTGATGCGCGGCCACAACCCCGGCCAGGCGGGCGACGACAAATCCGGGCTCGTGGATGTCGCGCGCGCCCTGCGGGGCGCGGCGCTGGCCGGGCTGACGTTTTCGCCCAGCAGCGGGCACCTGGCGATGGGTGCGGTCGTCCCGCTCCGCCAGGGTGGGCCGGAGACGCCGGTTGTCGGAACCGTGCGCGTTGCCAGCCGCATCGGGCCGGCGGTAGCCACGGAACTCGCGCAGGTCGCGGATATGGACGTGCTGCTGTTCAGCGGGGAACGCCTGACCGGCGCCACCCTGCCCAACCTCGGCGCCGGCGACGTGGCGGCGCTGCTGGCACCCACGCCACCACGCCTCGGGGCGCTGGGCGCGCATGGCCGGTTCAGCCTGCAGGTCATCCCACTGACGGATCTTGCCAACCAGCCGGCCGGCCGCGTGGTGGTGGCGGAAAACACCGCGCCGGCGGCGGCGGCCCAGCGTGCGCAACTGCTCCTGGACCTCGGCATCGGCATCGCGGTGCTGCTGCTGACCACGGCCGCAGGGTTCCTCGCCGCCCGATCCCTCGCAATCCCGCTTGCCGGCATGGCGGAGGCGATGCGACGGATGTCGGGCGGGGATTTGCAGGTGGCGGTGCCAGGCCAGGGCCGGGCCGACGAGATCGGTGCCATGGCCGCGGCGCTGGAGGTGTTCCGCGCCCAGGCCGAACAGGCGCGGCACCAGGAAGGCATCACCGCCTCCGACCGCTTGCGGCGCGAGACCCAGGCGCGGGAGATGGAGCGCCAGACGCGCGACTTCGGCGGCGCGCTGTCCGGCGTGATGCGCGGCCTGTCCTCGGCGGCGGAGCAGATGGGCATTGCCTCGCGGGACATGGCCGCGACGGCGGAGCAGACCGAACAACGGGCGCGGCAGACCGCCGGACATGCCGATGCCTCGGTCCATGACCTCGGTTCGGTGGCCGCGGCCGTGGAGGAGCTGACGGCGAGCGTCGGTGAAATCGCGCGCCAGGCCGGCGGCGCCGCCGGAGCGGCGCAGAGCCTCGCCGGACGGGCGGAACGCGCCGATGCCACCATGGTGAAGCTCGCGGGGGCTGCCGCCACCATCAGCGACGTCGCCCGCCTGATCGGCGACATCGCCGGACAGACCAATCTCCTGGCGCTGAACGCCACCATCGAGGCCGCGCGCGCCGGTGAGGCCGGCAAGGGTTTCGCCGTCGTCGCGAACGAGGTGAAGGCCCTGGCGGCCCAGACCGCGAAGGCCACAGGCGAGATCAGCGGCCAGATCCAGGCGATCCAGTCCGCCGCCGGGGAAGCGGTGGACACCGTGCGCGGCATGGCGAGCGAGGTGCAGGAAATGGGCGCCACCGCGTCAGCCATCGCCGCTGCGGTGGAACAGCAGGGCGCCGCGACGCGCGACATCGCCGGCAATGTCAGCACGGTGCTCGACACGTCCCGCCGCACCGTCGCGGCCATGGAGGAAGCGGCGGCGGCCGCCCGGCACGCGCAGGAAGCCAGCGCCTCCGTCCAAAAGGCCGCCGATGAGGTCGGCGCCGAGACCGCGACGCTCGGCGCCGAGGTGGACGCCTTCATGGCGGTGCTGCGCGACACCAGCGGTGACCGGCGCCAGTACGAACGGGTGCCGGGCGACGGGCGCAAGCTGCGCCTGCATCCCACCGGCGGCGAACCCTTCGCCGGCCATCTGCGGGATGCCTCGCTCGGCGGCTTTGCGCTGGAGTGCGAGGGCGCGCCGCCGCCAGGCCTGCGACCCGGGCTGGGCGTGCGAGTGGACCTCGGCGCGGGCGCTGTCGTCGAGGCCCGGATCGCACGGCTGGACTGGCCGACCCTCGGCCTCGTGGCCCGCCAGGACGCGGCCAGCTCCCGCCACCTGCAGCACCTGCTGAGCCAGCTTGCCCCGGGCCAGGCCGCCGCCTGAGCCGGCGCAGATCACGCCTTCATTTGGCGGCGGACAGCGTCTCCGCCGCCAGCACGCCCAGCAGCCGCCCGCCCGGCGCGAAGACCGCGAGCGCGCCTTCCGGATATTCCGCCTGGCTCAGCCCGCGGCCGAGCGCCATGCCCATCGGCACGATGTGGCCCACCAGCACATCCACCGCATCCGGCGCGGAGGGGCGGCGGATGCGGTCGCGCAGCCAGGCGATATTGGCGGCCAGCAGCGCCGGGTCGTGCGTGTAGTCATCCGCCGTCAGCCGCGGCTCCACCACCGCCCGCGCACCGAAGGCCAGTTCCGCCGTGTCGCGCGCCCGGAACACCGGGCTGGTCCGCACCTGGCCGATCGGCAGTTGGGCGAAGGCGCGGCCCAGCGCGCGGGACTGCGCCCGCCCGGCCTCGGACAGGTTGCGCTGGCCGGCGCGGTTCGACAGGTCGCCACGGTCAAGCTGGCTGCGATCCGTGATGGCGTGGCGCACCACCACCACCACCCCACCCCGGCGCAGCGCCGCGACCAGGGCTGCCGCATCCTCCTCCTGCGCGGTTGCGGCCTCCGCCCGTCCCGCGAGCAGGGCCGGCAGGGCCAGAAGCCAGCGGCGCCGCATCAGCCGAGCGTGAAGGCTTCATGCACGGCGGATTTGATGCCGCCGCCGACCACCGGGCCTCCGCCGGCCACGTAGATGAAGTCGCCGATGGTCACCGCGCCCATGCCGTGCCGCGGCGTCGGCATCGGGGCGTGGTGCTGCCACGTATCGGTGGCCGGGTCGTAGCTTTCCACCTGGCCATGCACCTGGCCGGTCAGCACACGGCCGGAGGGCCGGTTCTCGAACCAGCCGGATTCGCCCCCCATGGCGAAGAAGCGGCCGCGATACAGCACCAGCCCATGGCCGGAACGCGGCGTCGGCAGCGGCGCGCGCTCCACCCAGGTGTCCTGCGCCGGCAGGTACACGTGGTGCAGGCCGGTATTGTACTCGAAGGTGTTGAAGCGGCCGCCGATGATGTGGATGACGCCGTCATGCGCCAGCACCCCGGCATGGTCCCGCGCGCCGGGCAGCGCCTTGCGCATTTCCCACCTATCCGCCTGCGGGTCGTACACCTCGTGCCAGCCGACCGAGGCGCGTTCGCGCTCGGGCTCCGAGGCCCCGCCGATGTGGTGGATCTTGCCGTCGATCACCGCCAGCGCGCCGGCACCGCGCGGGCGCGGCATCGGTGCGAGCGTGTCCCAGCGGTCCGCCGCCACGTCATAGGCGAAGGCCAGCGTATCGGCGCCGCGATTCTGGTTGCTGAAGCCGCCGAAGGCATAGACGCGGCCGGCATGCGCCACCACGCCCACATGGTTGGCGCCACGCGGCAGGCGGGCGGCTTCGCGCCAGCTATCGGCGGCGGGGTCATAGATGTGGTGCCAGGTGTTGTTCACCTGCTGCTCGGCATAGCCGCCGACGACATGCAGCTTGCCGTCCCATTCCGCGGCCCAGGCCATTTCCGTGCGCGGCAGCGGCAGCGGCGCCCTGTCCACCCAGCGGCCGGGCGGTCCCGCGGGCGCCGGGCTGTCGACGAAGCGCTGCGCGTATTGCGCCGGTGTCAGCACCACCGGCCCCTGCCCGCGCAGCGGCGCCATCCGGTCCGAGGGGATCGGCAGGCCGTGATGCGGCACCTGCGCGCCCGCCCCCTTGGCGCCGCCCAGCAGCGCCCCGCCCAGCAGCGCGGAACCGGCGCCCAGCATCATCCGCCTATGCATCAGCCATTCTCCCAGCCGCCTCGTTCCGCCACCGCGGCCAAACCCGGCCGCCATCTGCCCGTTGGCTGCCGGGGCCAGCGAGGCTCCGCACCCGAAGGAGGCCGACAATATGTTCTACATGGATGGAAAGCTTCAATATCCGGTGCGCGTGGAAAAGCCGAACCCGCTTTTCGCCCGTGCCCTGCAACAGGCGATCGGTGGCGTGGAGGGTGAGATCCGGGTCTGCCTGCAATACATGTTCCAGGCCTGGGGTTGCCGCGGGCCGGCCAAGTACCGGGACATGCTGCTGAACACCGGCACCGAGGAAATCGGCCATATCGAGATGCTGGCCACCGCCGTCGCGCTGAACCTTGAGAAGGCGCCGCTGTCGCTTCAGGAAGACGCCGCCGCCAACCCGATCGCCGGCGCCGTGCTGAACGGCATGAACCTGCGCCACATCCTGTCCGCCGGCCTGGCGGCGACGCCGGAGGATGCGAATGGCGTGCCCTTCAACGCCAGCCACGTCTATGCCAGCGGCAACATCGCGGCCGACATGCTGGCCAATGCCACGGCGGAATCGAGCGGCCGGGCGCTCGCGGTACGGCTGCAGGGCATGACGGATGATCCCGGCATGAAGGACATGCTGGGCTTCCTGATCGCGCGCGACACCATGCACCAGCAGCAATGGCTCGCGGTGGTGGAGGAGTTGGGCGGCTACGAGGCGCAGCTGCCGATTCCGAATTCACATCCGGACAGCGCTGAGCACTCCCGCTTCAGCTACGCCTTCTTCGGCCATGACGTCTCCGGCCTGGTGCCGAACGGGCGCTGGAACAAGGGTGCCTCGCTCGATGGCAAGGACCAGTTCACCTCGATGCGGAGCGAGCCACTGGGCGAGGTGCCGTCGCTGGCGCCGCCCCGGCCGGATTCGGGCGCGCAGCAGGAACAGGGCAAGCATGGTGTACCGCCGCAGGCGGCGAACGACCCGGCAGCGAAGCGGCCTGGCCGCCCGGCCTGAGGCGCCGGCTGACAGCCCTGGCGAACCGGCGCACGATGCTGGCGTTGTGACCAGGATGGTACGCCGGACGCCGGGAACCCGCTGCGCCGGCGCCGGAGGAACAGGAGATGCCGATGATGAAGTCCAGAATGGCGCTGCTCGCCGCACCGCTGGTGTTGCTGGCGGCCTGTTCCGACCCGAATGACCGCAACCAGCGCGCCCTGGCAGGCGGTGCGCTGGGCGCCGGCGCCGGTGCGCTCATCGGCTCCGTCACCGGCAGCGCCGGACGTGGCGCGCTGCTCGGCGGTGCGATCGGCGCCGTGGGCGGTGCGCTGACGCCGGCGCCGGCGCCGGACCGCATTCCGCCCGACCCCTATGTCGCGCAGCAGACGGACCCGCGCTATGGCGGCTGGTACGACCAGTATGGCAACTGGCACCAGGGCGCCCCGCCCGCCGGGTATCGCCCGAATTACCGCTAGAGCGTGATCCGCGAAGGCGAATCGCCGTAGCGGTGAATCACCCTCTCAGCGAAGGCTAGCTAGGCGACGCCCTGCGGCGGCAGGGGTTCGAAGCATAGGCCGCGCGCCAGCAGGCCGGTGACCAGTTCCTCCATGATGCCCGCGAAGGGCTCACGCCGGCTGCGGACGCCCCAATGCATCACCAGCACCTCACCCGGCCGGATATTGGCCAGGTTCCGGCGCAGCAGCGCCGCATTGGGGTGGGCGGCGCTGTCCAGCTCGTCGCCGAGGAAGCCGTTGCGCGTCCATCCCTGGTGCCGCAGGCCACAGCCGGCCGCGAGGGACGCCGCATTGCGCGTGACGATGCCACCCGGCGCGCGCCACAGCGGCAGCACCCGCGCCTCCGGCGCGAAGCGTCGCAGAGCCGCGATCGGGCGGGCGAGCTCGTCGCACATCGCCGCCTGGTCCAGCACCTCCTGCCCCTGTCCGCGGCGCGACCGGAAGGTGGTGCGCCCCGGGCCAGGGTCGTTGGCAAAATACCAGTGCCGCCATGTATGGCTGGCGAAGCTGTGGCCTTCCGCCACGCGGGCGCGCCAGAACGGCGCCCAGCTATCGGACAGGTTGGTGTCGCCGCGGAACGTCGGCTCATCCGCGATGAACAGCGTGGCGGTCACGGCGTGGCGGCGCAGGATGGCGGCGATCGCCTCCGCCTCCCGGCTCCAGCCGGTGTCGATGGTCAGGTAGACCGGGCCGCGGCAGCCGGGCGGCGCCACCTGCGCCAGGGCCGGCGCGGCCAGCGCGGCCAGCCCCTTTCCAAACAGCCCGGCGCCGAGCAGCGCGCGCCGCTTCATGGTGCGCGCCGCAGCGAGGCCGGAAGCAGCGGCGGTGCCACCGGGATGCTGCCGGGGACCAGGCCAGGCGGCGGCGGCGGAACCACGGCCGGCCGGCCCGGCATCGGCGCCGTCAGCGGACGGGTGCCGGAGGTGGCGCCCGGCATCGCGAGCGCGAAATCCGCCCCCTGGCCCAGGGCCTTGTAGAAGATGCCATGCGGCGAACGCCCGACCCGCGCCGTCTCCCACCGATCCGCCACCGGGTCGAGGATGGCGATGCGCCCGGACCAGCGCAGCGTCATCCAGACGCGGCCCTGCGTATCGAAGGTCAGGCAATCCGGCCCGCCCGGTATCGCCCACCAGCGCCGCACCGCCAGCGTCTCCGGATCGATCTCCGCGATGCGGCTGTCCACCCGGCTGGTGGCGTACAGCGCGCGGCCGTCCGGCGCCGGGTAGATGGTGTGGGCGCCGCGGCCGAGGGTGAAGGCGGGCGCCACCGCCTGGCTGACGGGGTCCAGCGCCACGAAATGCGTGCTGCCCATGATGCCGATGAGGAGGCGGCCGCGATGCCAGATGATGCCCGCCGGTTCCGGCCCAACGTCCACGGCCCAGGATTGCGCCATGCCTTCCAGGTCGAAGGCCGCCACCTTCCCGTCGCCCTGGATGGTGACATAGACCATGCGGCTGTCCGGGCTGAAGGCGATATGGCTCGGCTTGTCTCCGGGGCGGAAGCGGTGGACCAGTTCCAGCGTCCGCGCATCCAGCACATCCACCTGGCCGCGGCGCAGGCTGGCGATCACCAGGAAGCGACCATCCGGGCTGAATTCCAGATGGTAGGGATTCGAGATTGCCGCGCGGCGCAGCACCTGCCCGGTCGCGGGATCGAGGAAGAACACCTCGTTGCCGCCGGAATCCGCCACCAGCAACTGGGAGCCATCCGGCGTCACCACCAGATGGTGCGGTTCCCGCAGCACCGGGATGCGGTTGCGCTCGGTGCGCGTCGCGGCATCGAGGACCGAGATGCTGGCCTCGCCGGAATTGAGCACATAGACCAGATCGGCCCGCGCAGCGCTCGGCAGGGTCAGCACGAGAAACAGGGCGAGGCGATGCCAGGACAAGGTGCGGGTTCCGGAGAGCGGGCTGTCATCCAGATGCGGCCCTGCGCCGCCGCTTGTCCAGCGGCAGGGCGCGCCCCGCGCCGCTTATTCCGCCGGCTGGAACACCATGGCCACACCATTCATGCAGTAGCGCTCCCCGGTCGGCGCCGGGCCGTCCGGGAAGACATGGCCGAGATGGCCGCCGCAGCGGGCGCAATGCACCTCCGTCCGCGTCATGAAGAAGCTGCGGTCGGTGGTGGTGGCGATGCCGCCCGGCAGCGGCTTGAAGAAGCTCGGCCAGCCGGTGCCGCTTTCGAACTTGGTCGCATTGTCGAACAACTCATGCCCGCAGGCGGCGCAGGCAAAGGTGCCGGGGCGCTTTTCGGCCAGAAGCGGGCTGGTGCCGGGCCGTTCGGTGCCGTGCTGGCGCAGCACCTTGAAAGCCTCGGGCGGCAGCTCGGCGCGCCACTCGGCCTCCGATTTCTCCACGGCGAAAGTCTCGGCGGGCTTGGCCTTGCTGAACAGGCTCATCTGCGTCTCCTCAGGCTGCGGCGGATTTCAGGCGGTCGGCAAAGCTCTTGCGGAACTTGGCGACCTTGGGGGCGACCACGACGCGGCAATAGCCGGACCAGGGGTTGCGGGCGAAGTAGTCCTGATGCTCCGCCTCGCCCGGCCAATAGTCGCCGGCCGGCTCCAGCTCCGTCACCAGGGGCGCGCCCCAGATGCGGGAGGCCTCGATCTCCGCCATCACGTCCTTCGCCACCTGCTGCTGTTCCGGCGAGTGGTACTGGATGATGCTGCGGTATTGTGGGCCGACGTCGTTGCCCTGGCGGTCCCTGGTGGTCGGGTCGTGCAGGGTGAAGAACATCCGCAGCAGATCCGCATAGGACAGGGTGGCGGGGTCGAATTCCACGCGCACCACCTCGGCATGGCCGGTCTGCTTGCCACAGACCTGCTCATAGGTCGGGTTCGGCAGATGGCCGCCGGCATAGCCGCTTTCGACGCGGGTCACGCCGTTCACATGGCGCAGCGCGCCCTCGATGCACCAGAAGCAGCCGCCGCCCAGTGTCGCGGTTTCGGTCGTCATGGGTCTCTCCTCGGTTGCCACAGTATATGGTCCCTCTGTCCCGCGGGTGCAGGGGGCTGATGCGCCCTGTGGGCGCTGGGGGCTGATGCGCCCTGCGGGCGCGGGGGGCTGATGCGCCCTGCGGGCGCGGGCGCCTGATGCGCCCTGCGGGCGCGGGGGGCTGATGCGCCCTGCGGGCGCGGGCGCCTGATGCGCCCTGCGGGCGCGGGGGG
>LNFM01001833.1_pt1 | contig 46560 bp, 44 predicted proteins | sample 596031 | NCBI WGS metagenome assembly LNFM01 (sample SAMN04254537, study PRJNA301005) | activated carbon metagenome | isolation source: dual media filters at the Ann Arbor, Michigan drinking water treatment plant | place: USA: Ann Arbor
GAGCCCGCGGTCATCGAGCCGTCGCTCGAGGATGATCCGCTGCTGCTGCTCTCGCCGGTGCCGCCGCCCTCGGACGGGGAGCCGCAGGCGAGCGCGAGGGTTGACGACAACAGGGTGAACGTCGCGATCGAGATCAGTTTCATGGCCAGGTCCTCCGACCTGTCAGGCTACGGATCCGCCGCCGCGCGCGCCAGTTCTCCGCGGACCGCGACCTCGATTGTGCGGCCATCGGGCCAGTGCGGGGCGAACCCGCGCCGCGGACCCGCGCCGATCGACGCGCGCGCGCGATCAGGGGTAGGCTCCGCGCGCCCCGAGGGCCCCATGGCGATCGACGACCAACAGCCCCCCGAGGGCGAAGACGAGGGCCTCGGCCGCGAGAGCCACCGCGAGCGGACGATCCGGATGCGGGCGATCGCGGCCCTGGCCAACACGCTGGTCGGGATGAAGCCGCCCCAGCTCGCCGCGGTCGGGCTGCCCGAGGAGATCGCCGAGGCGGTCGTGGCCTGCCAGGGGTTCAAGAAGAACGCCCGCGCCCGCCAGCTCCGCCGGATCGGTGGGCTGCTGCGCGCCGCCGACCTGGCGCCGATCGAGGCCGGCGTGCGCGAGGCCCAGACCGGCAAGGGCGAGCGCTCGCGTCGCGAGCAGACCTACGAGATCTGGCGGACGCAGCTGCTGACCGGCGGCGGCGCGGCGATGACGGCCTTCGTGACCGCGCACCCCGGGGCCGACGTGCAGGCGCTCCGGCAGCGGGTGCGCATGGCCACGCGCGAGCCCGAGAGCCCGCGGGGCAAGGGCGCCGCGCGCGAGCTGCTGCGGATGATCCGGGTCCTCGGCGAGGCCACCCTCGCGGCCAAGCTCGCCGGGGCCGCGTCGTCCGCGGACGAGCCCGACGACGACGCGCCCGACGACGACGCGCCCGACGACGACGACGCGGTCGACGAGGACGACGCGGACGACGAGCCCGACGGCGACCCCTCGGCGTCGTAACGGCCGTGTCACCGCGGCGCCCCGCGGGGAACTCCAGCGCGGCGCCCCGCGTCTCACTCCGCATGACGCATCGGGCATGGTTGGCGGCATTGATCGCCGTGGCGGTGGTCTCGCTGGGCCGCGGCTGCGCCGGGCCCACTGCCGAGCCCCTCGATCCCGGCGCGCCGCGGGTGCCCGCGGGCGGCCTGCGGGTGATGACGTTCAACGTCAACTACGCCCTGGCCGATCACCCCGACAACATCGCGGCGATCGAGCAGGGCGACGCCGACGTGGTGCTGCTGCAGGAGACCACGACCGACGGCGAGCTCGCGGTGCGCGAGGCCCTGGGCGACCGCTACCCGCACATGCGCTTCCGCGACTGCTGCAACGCGGGCGGGCTCGGCGTCCTGTCGAAGTACCCGATCGCCGACGAGCAGTACCTCGCCTCGCCGACGCGGTGGTTCCCGGCGTGGCGGTTCGTGATCGACGCCCCCGGCGGGCCGGTGCAGCTGCTCGACGTCCACCTGCGCCCGCCGATCAGCGACTCGGGGAGCTGGATCGTCGGGAGCTTCACCACCGACGACATCCGCCTCGCCGAGATCGAGGCCTTCGGCGCCGCCCTCGATCCGGCGCTGCCGACCATCGTCGCGGGCGACTTCAACGAGAGCGAGCGCGGCGACGCGGTGGCGTGGCTGGGCGAGCGCGGATTCTCCAGCGTGCTGCCGCAGTTCGACCGGCTCGCGACGACGTGGCGCTGGGCGCTGCCGTTGTCGAGCCTGCAGCTGCGGCTCGACCACATCGTGGCCGGGCCGCAGTGGCGAGCGGTCGACGCGCGGGTCCTCGACGCCGGCGTCTCGGATCACCGCCCCGTGCTCGCCGTGCTCGTGCGATGATGGGCGGCGGCAGGGTCGGCGACCCCGACCGGCTGCCGGACGCCGCGACGATGACCGCACTGCCGACCGCACGGGGAATGGCGCTGCTGGGGCCGCTCAAGCAGCTGCGCGCGCAGTTCGGCGCCGACGCCGTCGCCGCCGCGCTGCCGACGTGGGGTCCCGAGCTCGCGGCCGCGTGCGCGACCCGGCTCAACAAGACCGACTGGTATCCCTACGTCGCCTTCGTGCAGCTGCTCGAGGGGGCCGAGCGCGAGTTCGGCACCGGCGACTTCTCCCTGGTGTCCAGCCTCGGCGAGGCCGCGGCGCGCACCGATCTGAGCGGCGGCGCCTTCTCGATCCTCCGGGTGCTCGCGTCGCCGCGCCACCTCATCGGCTCGTGCGAGCGCGTGTGGCCCCGCTACTACGACCACGCGGGCCGGATGATCGCGATCGCCCGCGAGCCCGAGGAGACGGTCCTGCGCATCCTCGACTTCCCGACCATGGCGCGGTCCCACTGCCGCATGATGGAGGGCTGGATGATCTCGGCGATGGCCCAGCTCGGCGCCAAGGTGCTGCCGGGCGGCCGCGAGACCGCGTGCGTCCGCGACGGCGCGCCGTACCACGAGTTCCGCTGTCAGTGGACGACGTGAGGGGTCGCGGTAATGCTGGGGCGGCCCGCGGCATGAAGAGCCCGCGTGATGCCGATGCCCGCCGCGACCCTGGCCGAACGACGACGCGACGGCCACGGGCGCGACGCGGAGCAGATGGCCCGCGTCGCCGGTGGTGACGCGGTCGCCTTCGCCGAGCTCCACACCGAGCACTACCCCGCGGTCTTCCGCCTCGCGATGGCGACCGTGCTCGATCGCGACGAGGCCCGCGACGTCACGCAGGAGGTGTTCGTGTTGCTCCACGCGATCGCGCCGCGCTGGGAGCCCCGCGCCGCCCTGCGCACCTGGCTGCACCGCACCACCGTGAACGTGGCGACGAGCGCCCGCCGACGCCTCGTCCGCTGGCTGCGACCGCGCGCATCGATCGGCGCCGCGGCGATGGATCCCGAGGCGCTCGCGTCGGCCGATCGCACGGCGGCGCGGATCGGCGCCGCGATGACGCGCTTGTCGCCGCAGCAGCGCGCGGTGACGAGCCTGCACCTCGACGCCGAGCTCGAGCCGCGGGAGATCGCGGAGCAGCTCGGCATCACCGCGAACGCGGCCCGCGTCTCGCTGCACAAGGGCCTCGAGCGATTGCGGGTCGCCATGCGCGACGCGGAGCCCGACACCACCGAGGAGCGACCATGAACGACCTGGGCAAACCCCACCGACGGTGGCTCGACGCCGCCATGCCCGACGCGGCGACGCAGCGGGTGGATCTCGAGCGGACGCGGGCCGCGATCGACTCGCGCGGGCCCACGCGGTGGCGCGTTGCCGGGCTCGCCGTCGCGGGGGCCCTCGCGATCACGATCGCGATCGTGCGCCGCGAGCCCGCGCCGGAGCAGCCCCCACCGATCGCCGCGCCCATCGACTGGGGCCTGCGCCTCGCCTTGCACGTCGACGGTCGCCCCACCGAGTCCGACGTTCGGATCCACATCGCCGTCCGCAGGGAGCCCTCGCCATGACCAGCCTCTTCGCCCGCATCCTGCTCACCACCGTTTTCATGACCTCGGCCGCGACCACGCCGGCCGATCCCCTCGCGAGCGTGACGGCACCGCCGATCGACATCGAGATTCAGCAGGCGCCGATCGGCGACGTGTTCCTGCTGCTCGGCGACGTGATCGGGGAGCCGATCGCCCTGGACCCGTGCGTCGGCGGGGCGATCGATCTGATCCTGTACCGCGTCGAGCCACGCACCCTGCTGCTCGAGCTCGCCGCGGCGCTCGACCTCGAGTACCGCCGCAGCGATGCGGGCGTGCTCACCGTGGGGTGCGCGGGCCCGGCGGACGACGCCGCGATCGACGTCGAGCTGCGCGACGTGACCGCGGCGCAGGCCGTCGCGGCGGTGTCACCGGGTGCCGACGTCCTCGGCTGCGACGGGCAGCGGGTGGACCTCGAGGTGCGCAACGCTTCGCGGGCCGCGGTGCTCGGGGCGCTCGCGACCGAGCTCGGCGCCACGGTGGCGCGGGAGGGCGGCGCGGTCGTGGTGCGCTGCGGGTGAAGCCGGACGACGCGGGCGGGCCGCCCCGGTTGCACGCGATCGCCCCCATGCGGGGTGAGGATCCCGCGTCCGCCCCCGTGAATCGCCGGGCGCGCGGACGCGTTAGCCTCGCTCCATGCCCGCGCGCGCGCCTGCTCCCCGCTTCCACGTCGAGGTCCGTCTCGGCGGGCGGATGGTGCAGACGCTGGCGTGCGGCCCGGAGCTTGTGATCGGCGAGGACGGCGACGTGGTGGTGCCCGGCCTCGGCGACGCGGTGGCCCTGCTGCGTGGCGGTCGCTTGATGCCGACGGTCGGCCTCATCGGCGCGGTGACCGGCCCCGACGCGCCGCGCGACCTCGCCGGGCTCGACGCGACCGGCGTCGCGATCACGCCGGGCATGCGCGCGCTCGTCTCGCCGACCGCCCATCCGCAGATCGAGCTCTCGATCGAGCCGCTGGAGACCGAGGCCGTCGCGCGCGGCGGCCTCGGCACGTTGATCCCCGCGCGCGAGACGGTCATCGCGGCGCTCACCGCCGGCGTGATCGCCCTGTGGGTCGGCCGCGAGATCGTGCGGCACGAGCTCACCGAGCCCGAGCGCGAGACGCCCGAGGAGCACGCGGACGACACGCCGATCGAGCGGGCGATGTACACGGTGCCGACGATCGTGCCCGAGTTCGTCGCCGCGCCGGTGATCCGCTTCGCGGACCCCGAGCCACCGCCGCCGTTGGTGCCGGACGTGATGCCGGACGTGGTGCCGGAGCTCGCCCGCGTCGCCGCGGTGGCGCCCGAGATCGCGAGCCCGGTCGCCCTGCCCGACGCAGCGGCCAAGCCGGTGCGCGCGCGCAAGCGTGGCCCCAAGCGCCGACGATCCCCCGACATCGGGACGCTGGAGATCCTGAGCGCGCTCGAGCGCGGCGATGGATCGGTGGCGATGCTCCTCGACTCGAGCTCCGGCCAGGGCAGCGGGTTGATCGGGAACTCCATCGACGAGGTGCGGTCGGACCGGGTGCTCGGGGCGATCGACCCCGATTCCATCGTGGCGCGCGGGGCGGGCCTCGCGATCCGCGGATCCGACGGGCCCGGCTCGAACGAGGATCAGTTGGTCGACATCGTGACGCGACGCGAGGTCGAGGAGCCCGAGCGCGTACCGCCCCGCGAAGTCCCGACCGAGTTGATCGTGGAGGGCGGCGTCGAAGGTGGTGTACCCGGCGGCGTCGAAGGTGGTGTCGTCGGTGGTGTACCCGGCGGCGTCGAAGGTGGCGTCGTCGGTGGTGTACCCGGCGGTGTCGCGGGCGGTGTCGAGGGCGGCGTCGAAGGTGGTGTACCCGGCGGTGTCGCGGGCGGTGTCGTCGCACCGAAGCTCGATCCCGACGCGCCGCCGCCCCCCGATCCCCACGGCGGCGCGTTCGACCTCGCCGAGGCGCTCGCGGGCGATCCATCCCTCGCGCCCGATCGCCCCGGCAAGCTCGCCGCGGTGATCCGCACCTCGCGGGGCACCATGCGCTGCGAGCTCTTCGACGACCGTGCGCCGCGGACCGTCGCGAACTTCATCGGCCTCGCCCGCGGCGTGCGGGCCTGGCTCGATCCCGCCACGAACACCTGGGAGCGTCGCCCGCTGTACGCCGGCACGCCGCTGCACCGCGTCATCGACGGCTTCATGATCCAGGGCGGCGACCCCGAGGGCAGCGGTCGCGGCGGCCCCGGCTACACGTTCGCCGACGAGATCGACCCCACGCTGGGGTACGACGCACCCGGCGTGCTCGCGATGGCCAACCGCGGCCCCGACACCAACGGCAGCCAGTTCTTCGTCACCGTCGCACCGACGCCGCATCTCCAGGGCAGGTCCACGATCTTCGGCCAGTGCGAGCCGACGCTCCCGCTGCGCATCGCCAAGGTCCCCGTCGACGATCGCGACCGACCCAAGCGCGAGGTCCGGATCGAGTCGATCACGATCGTCCGCGAGTAGCGCTCAGGCGGCGCGGCGACGCAGCACGCACGACAGCGCCCGCGGCAGCGGATCCAGCGTGCCGTGGTACACGGTCTCGCGCAGCAGCGTCAGCTCGAGCGCGCTCGCGAAGACCGCCTCGATCTCCGCCGCGGTGAACCGATACGGCCCGACGTCGCCGGGCTGGAGGTGGCTGAAGCACTTGAGCAGCAGGTGGCCGCCCGGCGGCAGACGATCCGCCACCATCGCCACGTAGTCACCGCGCCGCGCCGGCGGCAGGGTGTGGAAGCAGCCGCGATCGATCACCGCGTCGAACCTTCCCTCGAGCGTCGAGTCGAGCACGTCGTCGACGCGGAACTCGACCACGACGCCGCGGGTCGCCGCACGCGCACGCGCCACCTCGATCGCCGCGGCCGCCAGATCGGTCGCGACGACCGTGAAGCCGCGGGCCGCCAGCTCGATCGCCTGGGTGCCGGGGCCGGTCCCGAGATCGAGGATCCGTCCGCCGTGCAGATCGATCGCCTCGAGGTCGCGCGCCAGATCCGGATCGAGCCCGTCGAAGTACCACGGCATCGTCTCGACCGGCTGCTCGCGGTAGATGTTGTGCCAGTCGGGGAACACGCGCTCGGTCATCTCGCACCTCCTCGTCCAGCACCCAGCATGGCGCCCGAACGCCGGCGCTGTCACCACCGCAGCTCGAACCGCACGGCGCGGGCCTCGGGATCGCGTTCGCAGTCGACCCGCCCCTGCACGTGCGAGAGGTCGAACGTCGAGGCCACGACCCCGCACCACGAGTCGACGTAGCGCGGGTACTCGAACACCTCGGGCGCACAGTCGACGAGCTCGAACACCGCGTGCTGGACCCCGCGCGAGGCGAGGCGCGTCGTGCAGAAGTCCCGGAACATGACGTCCCACGCCATCGGAGCGACCCGCAGGAACGTGCCCGGATCGATGCCGAACAGCCGCGTCGTCCGCTCGACCATCGGCCGCAGGATCGGGGCGTGGACGAGGTGACGCGTGACGAGCCAGCGGAAGTACTCCGCGCCGTCGGGGCCGAGGACGTCGAAGACCGACTGCGTCACCCAGCGCTCGTGTTCGACGGAGATCCAGCCGAGCGCCGCGCAGCCGCGGATCTCGGCGAGGCTCGCCGCGGGGATCCGCCCGCGGACGGCCGCGGCCGCGCCCCAGCGGAACCCATCCACGTGCTCGAGAGCGGCGTGCGCCGCGAGGCCCCGTGTGTGCGGCGTCGCCAATCGAACGGCGAGGATAGCGGGATTGGCCGCGGCCGAGCCCCGCGCGAAGGGCACCGCGCGACGATTCGCGATCCCCGATGCGACTTCCGCCCACCGGGTGCCTCTGCTCCGAGAGAACACCATGGACGATCGCGGACGCAGCCCCCTTTGTAGTCGCCCTCGCAGCCTCGCCCGAGGCCTCGCACTCTTCGTCGCGGTCACGCAGACCGCGGCCTGCCCCGCCGGCGACGACGGTGACGGCGGCGGCACGGGCGGCGACGGCGGCGAGCTCGAGTTCGCGGCCGAGTTGCCGTTCCTCCCCGGCTTCGACGCCGACACCGGCTGGCTGCCGGCGGACTCGCCCGTCGCCGTGCGGGCCCACGCGACGGCGTCGGGGGGCGTGAGCCTCGGGGCGCGGGCCATCGCCGGGGATCCCCTCACCCCGGTCGCGGGCTCGGGGCTCCTCGCGGTCAGCGGCATGATCGAGCTCGCGATCGACGCGCGCATCGACGCCGCGGGCGTCATGTACGAGGGCCCGGTCGAGTCCTTCGGCTACGCGATCGAGGGCGGCATGGTGAGCTTCGATCCCTTCGCGCTGCAGGCCGCGGTGCCGCTGTCGACCGCGCTGCCGGCCGCCGATCTCGGATCGGTGCCGATCCCCTCGGTGCCGGGCGCGACGCTGGCGCTGTCGGTGAGCGGTGGCCAGCTCGACACCGCGTTCCAGGGCACGTGCGCCGCCGTGCGCGACGGCTTCGCGCAGTACACCGGCGTCGTGACGGTGAGCGGCACGATCGAGCTGGCGGCCACGGTGCTCATCGAGGTGCCGCTGCTCGACCCGGTGTCGTTCGGACCGTTCGCGCTCGCGCTGCCGATCCCCGAGACGAGGACGGACGCGGATCTCGGCACGCGATCGTTCGACGGCGCCGAGGCGGGGCCCATGGGCATCTGCGACGCGGTCGACCCGAGCGGCTCGGCCAGCGCGGCCGACACCGGCGACCCGACGGGCGAGGATCCGAGCGACGCGACCTCCGCGGACGCAGGCGACTCGGCTGACGCGACCTCCGCCGACGCGACCGGCTCGAGCTCGAGCTCGGGCGGCGACAGCAGCACGGGCTCGACCGGCGACGCGAACTACCCCAACCCCGGCGAGCTGGGGTGCCCCCCCGACGCCGTCGGCGTGGCGATCAACACCGAGCCCGACAACGCCATCTGCCTGCCGCCGTGCTTCGGCGACGCGCAGTGCCCCGACCCGGAGACCGGCGGCGCCGTGCCCGTGTGCGGGTTCAACCCCGAGTCGAGCCTGCTGGAGTGCACCACCGACCCCGAGTGCGCCGCGGCCGAGACCTGCGTCGACGGCTTCTGTCAGCGCGCGCCGAGCCACTGCATCCTGCTGTGCGACGACGCCAGCCCGTGCCCGGTCGAGATGCAGTGCCTGCTCGGCGCGTGCACGTACCCGCAGTAGCGCGTCACATCCAGATCGCGCGGGTGATCGCGGGCACCGCGAGCCAGACGCCGATGAGCACGATGACGAGCACGCTCGTCACCGCGTCGGCGTCGCGCACCCCGACCGTGCCGATGTTCGCCGGCGCGAGTCGATCCACGAGCTTGGTGATCCAGCCGCGATGCGCGGTGGGAATCGGCTCCTCGAGCTCGTCCTTCGCGGCCGGCAGCACGAAGCGCGCGTGGGTCCACACCGCGCTGAGGACGACGACCGCGAGCATCGCGAACCATCCCGGGTGCACGCCCTGGGCGCGCCACCGCTCGACGAGCGGCCAGGCGAACCCGCCGACGGCGAGCGCGGCGATCACGACGCCGACCAGCGCGCCTGCGATCCCGCTCGGGCGATAGGCGAGCATGGCGAGCGCGAGCGCGAGCGACAGCGAAGCGAGCTCGACGAACGCCTCTTCGACGAGGAACTCCGCGATGCCGCCGCCGAGCAGCCACGTGTGCACGGCGATCTGTGCGGGGACGATCACGATCGTGAGCACCGCCATGAACGGGTTCTTGTCGAGGCGGTAGAACTTGAGCTGGAACGCGACGTAGACGACCGCCGGGATCCAGCCGCCGATGTTGGCGATGCCGCTGCCGCCGAGCAGGGTGACCCCCGCGAGCCCGAGGAGCGGGATCGCGAGCAGCCACGACAGGTGGGTCCACATCAACGCGCGCTCCAAGTCGCCTCCCACGCTCCTATACGGTCGTCGCGCGCCATCGTCGACTCCGTGCGCTCGGGTCCGGCCGCGCTCGGAACGGTTCATGCTGCCGGGCGGCGTCCCGCTCGCGGACGCGGTGGCGGCCGCCCGTGCCCGGTCGAGATGCCATGCCTGCCCGGCGCGTGCACGTACCCGCAGTCGCGCGATATCCTGGGCGACATGCTCGTCCGCCGATGCGCGATGCTGGTGTGCGCGGCCGTCCTCGGGTCCGGGTGCGGCGACGAGGTCGTCGGGTTCTTCGGCGCGGGGTCGACGGGCGACCTCGGGTTCGACACCACCGCCGCGCCGAGCACCGCCGACGCGAGCGATGGCGCGACGACGGCCGCGACGTCGAACGACGGCACCGGCGGCGGCACCAGCGGCGTCCCCGGCGATACGGGCTTCGTGCCGCCGGGCTGCTTCAGCGACGACTTCGAGGACGGCATCATCGATCCGCTGTGGAACCCGTGGACGGAGGAGGACTCCGCGCTCGCGGAGGTCAGCGGGATGTTGAAGCTCACCCCGCCGAGCTTCGGGCTGTGGGACACGGGCGTGGTCGTGGCCTACAACTACGTGTTCCCGTTCGTCGACGGCCACGTGCGCCTGCGCGTGCCGCTGCCGCCGGCGGTCGAGCGCCCCGTGCTGCTGTTCCTCAGCGTCGGCGACGGGAACGACACCAACCTGTCGATCCAGCTCTCCGGCGGCCTCGTGATCGCCGACGTCTCGATCGGCCTCGAGCAGCAGTACCGCCAGGAGTTCCCGATGGCGTATCCGGCGTGGGTCGGCCTACGCGCCGAGGGCGACCTCGTCCACTTCGAGATCTCGGACGACGGCGTCACCTTCACGGAACTCGGCGTCACGCCGAAGGTCGGCACCTTCGAGGTCGCCAGCGCGCTGATCATGGCCCAGACCTTCGACGTCGACACCGATCGCAGCGCGATCGGTGTCGACGACCTCGAGGTCTGCGTGCAGTGAGGTCGCATCAAGCATCCTCGAACCCGCCGATCGCGGTCGGCCTGCCCTGCCCGCGACATCGGTGTCGCGCGCATCGACGATGCGCCCTGTCATTCCGCACGCGAGGCACGGGGCACGCGACTTGCTATGCTGAACCTCGATGACCTCTCGCGTGGTGCGGAGGCAGTTGGTCTGTTGGGAAGGTGGAGTTCGATGTTCATGCGCAAGGTGTTGCTTCCAGGGCTGTTGTTCGTGGGTGTGGCGGGGGCGGCGAGCTCCGCGAAGGCGATCACGGTGGAGTGCGAGTCGGCCGACGGCACCTGCACGGTGTCGAACGAGCCCGATGACTTCTCGTCCTGTGCGTGCGGCGACGAGGGCGGCACCGGCGGCACCGGCGGCAGCGATTGGGCCGATCTGACCGAGAAGGAGCTGATGGACATCTGCCTCGGCGAGCTCGAATTCTGCGGGCCGGGCGAGGGCTCGACGAGCGTCGGCACGAGCGTCGGCACCGTCAGCGACACGGACAGCACCAGCACCACCGACGCGACGACGGGCCTGGACACCGGCACGAGCGCCTCGGAGACGGGCACCGGCAGCACGGACACCGACGCGAGCACGACGGGCGCCGAGGGCAGCACGAGCGGCGGCAGCGAGGAGACCGGGTCGGGCACCACGGGCACCGCCTCGGACACCGAGGCGACGAGCGACGCCTCGGCCACCGACGCGACCGACGCGAGCGCATCGGCGAGCGCATCGGCCACCGACGCGAGCGCCTCGGGCCCATCGAGCGACACGGCCGAGGACACGTCGGGCTCGGCGACCGCCGGCGGCGACGACGACGACGGCGGCGGCTGCAGCTGCAACGCGAGCGGCGGCGATCGATCGGGGATCCTCGGGCTCGGTCTGCTCGCGATCGTCGGGCTGCGTCGCCGACGGCGGTGACACCGACGATCGACGGGGGCGCGCGCGACGACGACGAGGGCGCGCGCGCCTCCGTGTAAGCGACCCGCATGGGCCTAGTTCCGACTCTCGACGATCTCCGCATGGAGCGGAGGCGGGTCGGGAGTGGGGTGGCGTATGTCGAGGTCGATGCGGAGTCTGTGGTTTCCGGTGTTGGCGTGCGCGTGTGCGTGGGCGATCGCGACGCCAGCGTTGGCGCTCTCGGTGGAGTGCGAGTCGCCCGAGGGCACCTGCACGGCGTCGAACGAGCCCGAGGACTACATCTCGTGCGCCTGCGGCGACGAGGGCGGCGGCGGCACGGGCGGCAGCGACTGGGCCGACCTCGACGCCGACGCATTGAAGGCGGTGTGCATCGAGTGGCTCGAGTTCTGCGGCCCGGGCCCGGGTGGTTCGAGCGACGGCGGCGTCGGCACGGGCGATACGGAGGGGACCACGACGGACGTCAGTGGGACGGACGGCGTGGGGACCACGGATCCGACCGGGGACACGGACGCGACGGGGTCGAGCGATGCGACGGGGTCGAGCGATGCGACGGGATCGACCGATGCGACGGCGTCGAGCGATGCGACGGGGTCGAGCGATGCGACGGGATCGACCGATGCGACGGCGTCGACCGATGCGACGGGGTCGAGTGACGCGGGCTCCGAGAGCACAGGCGACGCGCCCGACTCGAGCAGCGAGGGTTCGGCCTCGGCGAGCGCAGAGGGCACGGCAGGGGGCGCATCGGATTCCTCCGCGGGCCCGGACGCGGTGAGCGGTGGCGACGACGGCGGGTGTGGTTGCCACGCGGATGGGGATCGGTCGGGCTTCGTCGGGCTCGGGTTGTTGGGGCTCCTCGGGTTGCGGCGACGGAGGCGGTGAGCTCGGACCTCCGGTCCGTTCGCCGGCGAGGACGTGCCGCCCCGCGAGTTCTGGCATCATCCGCGCGGCCCGAGGAGATCCGAGATGAACCCCCGCGCACTCGACGAGGAGTTCACCGCGTTCGCAGCAGCTGCGGGCATCGACTTGGAGCGGGCACCGCTTCCGACCGGCTTCGACTGCATGCTGCGGTTCTATGCGCAGCAGCGCGCAGAGGGATGCCGACTCGAGGAGGACGGTGACATGCTGCTCTTCCAGTGGGGGATCTACGACTCGGGCAACGGCGCGATGTTCGAGATCGACCTGACGCGTCAGGTGATACTGCCCGACGAGCTGGACGACGACGGGATCTGGCAGCTCCACCTGACGTATCGCTACACGCCGAGTCCCCAGCTCGAAGCGCTCGGCGACGGGAATCGATGGTGCGACTCTCCCGCAGACCTGCCGGCGTTCGAGGAGTTCATCCGCACCTCCTCGTCCGTGGCCGCCGCGGCCGGACTCACGTCGAACGAAGTCGCGGTCGACTTCGGCTGCGCCGGGTGACGCGCCCCGGATCGGTCGGTGAGCGAGTCCTCGCGGAGGCCTGTGTCGAGGCTTGTGTCATGGCCGTCGATGCGCGCAGTCCGGTCTGCGCGCCGGTCTTCTGCGAAGCGCACGCATGCACCGCGTCGCTGGACTGCGCCTCGTTCGAAGCGGGGCAGGCGGCCTGCGACGCAGCGTTCGCGGAGCGCCTCGCGTATTGCGAGTGCGAGGACAACGGTGACCATCTCGGTGGTTGCGAGCGCGTGTGCTTCGGACCCACGACCCGAGTCGTCGTGTGCGGCGGCGCCAGGTGCAGCTGTCACGAAGACGGCGTGCTGGTCGCGGACTGCGAGAACCGGTGGTGCCCGGGCGGGGACTTCGACAACGAAGCCGAGGCGGCGTGCTGCGGATGGTGACACGCGGAACCAGGACCGTCCGAGCGGGAGTACGTTCGCCCCTGGCACCCAACCCGGCGTTGCTCCCTCCACCATGACCGTCGATCTCGCCGCCGTGCTCCCCCGCCTCGCTCCCAGGGCCGTCGCGTGGGCCGAGGCGCGCGCGTCGGAGATCCTCGCCACCGGCGAGCCGCTCACGACCGACGGTCTCACGTCGGCAGCGATGCACGTTTTGCGGCCCCGGTTCCACGTCGCACCGTCGACCGCGTGCTACGAAATCTCGGTCGAGCGGGCGTCGAGCGCACAGCCGAGGTGCGGCGAGGGGGGCATTCATGAACGACTCGAGCGAGCGGCGCATGCGGCGTATGACGGGTGTATTCGGACTGCTCTCCGTCGCCCTCTGGCTCGCCATTTTTCCGCTGTACGTGATGCAGCCCCCGGCGTCGCTCTACGACGGCGCCGCCACGGCCGAGGCGTTGTCCACGATCCGGAACGTGGTCTTCACCCGCATCCTGCTCGGCTTGGGTCTGTACGTCACCCTGTTGGTGTTCGCCGTGGGATTTCGCGAGCTGATCCGCCGCGCGAACGCGGAGTGCGAGTGGATCGGCACACTCAGCCTCGCCGCGATGGCGGTCTGGCTCGGCGTCACACTGGTGGCCAACGGCCTGGAGGGCGGCGCTGCCCTGGACACGCTCGGCGGCGCCGCCGATCCGTCGGTCGTGCGCGCGCTGACCATGGGATATCTCCTCATCTACAACGGCGCCGTCGCCTTCGTCGTGACCGCCCTGTTCTTGGCAGTCGCGGGCCATGCGACGCTGGCCACGGGCATCCTGCCGCGATGGACGGCCTGGCTCGCCCTTGCCGCCGCCGTGTCGTGCGTGGTCGCGATTCCGGCGCTGTACGCCGGGCCCGCGGACGCTGCAGGCTTCTACAACCCCGGGGGATGGGGCCCTGCCATCGTCGCCAACTTCCCCCCGCTGCTCTGGTTCCTGGCGGTCAGCATCCTCTTGCTTCGGAGGTGAGGGGTCGAGGCAGCGGTGACGATGGCCGAGTCGAACATGTTCCCCAGCGTCGGCATCCGTCCGCAGGTGATGTTGCGCTCGCTCGACGTCGAGCGCAGCGAAGTGCGGCGCGTGGCCCACCGCCTGCGCGCTCAGGGCCTGCGCGTCGGGGTGTTCCCCGAGTCGGCCAAGCTCGGCGAGCGTCGGCACCAGCGAGCTCGCCGAGGGTCCCCCGCTACGGCGGGGGAATGTCGAGCACGCTGCCCCCCCACTCGGCGTACATGCGGCGGATGACGGAGAGCTCCTTGCGAGACTCCTCGATGTACGGCTCGAGGCGATGGACGCGATGCTGGCGGTTGTTGATCTCCGCGGCGCGGTAGCCACGGGCTTCGGCAAGCAGGAGGTGATAGATGCGCCCCTTCATCTTGATGCGGATCAACTGTGCAACCTTCGCCCGATCGGCGGCGGCGACCGGTGGCGGAGCGAGCACGCCGTGCGTGAGTGGATTGTTGTCGCGCAGGAAATCGGAGAACGCCTGGACCGCGGCGACCAGATAGCCCTGGAGCTGAGCGCAACGCACTCCTCCGGGGGTTGTGTTTGGTGCCAGCACCGGGCGGCAATCGTCGATCGGCAGCAACAACGCGACGGCTCGGCTCATGTCGTAGTCGTCGATCCCGGACCGGCACATCGCGTTGAAATCGCCGGGCGTGACGCTCGGGAGGAGGATCGGCCTGAGGATGGACTCGTCGGCGAAGTCTGTCGTCGGCGGGGACTGCAGCGGGCCGGCGTCGTAGAAGAGCAGCCGTGCGAGCCCGCGAATGCCGAGACGGGGCAACAACTCGTCGATGACGACCTGCGTGACGACGATGTAGCTCGGGTTGAACTCGTAGTCGAATGCCGGACCGACGGCGTGCGCGCCGGTGAACGCCTGACCCGTGATGTGTGCGAACAGCTCGATGATACCCTCTTGCAGCAGCGACCCTTCCCACACCTGGTAGTAGTGCTGCAGCTCATGGATGAGCGTGGGCTCGCCGTAGTAGTCGCGTGAGGTCGTCACCAGCTTGATGTGCGCGAAACGGGCCGTGGTGCCACCCTTGGCATGGTGATACAGCACGTTCTGTTCCCAGCCGGACTTGTGGTGCCGGTTCGGTGACGTCAACAACACGGCGTCGGCGATCGGGGCGGGCGACGGCTCGTGCTCGAAGACGACGGTGGTCGGCGCAAGGGGTGCACCCGACGGTCGCTGGATCGCGCCGGCGAGCGGTGTGCAACGGTAGCGCGTGGTGCCGGCGTTGACCTGCAGCGCGGTGGTGCCGTACAGGCACACTTGCTGGTTCGTCGTCGGGGCATGCGGGGCGCCCGTCAGCGGTCGATCCAGGTCGGCGACGAACTGCGTGAAGACTGTGTGCAACTGCGTGAGGTCGGGAAGCTCGGTGGTGACGGGCGTGGCGCCGGCCACCAGCGGGAACACCGGCGTCAACGGTACCGATTGCGCCGGCAAACACGGAGCACCGTGGTACAGCGCCGAGATGTCCCAGCCGCGCAGCTTGAGGTTGCACTTGCCGCAGAAGTTCGGCCGATAGTTGCTTGCGCGGAAGTGCGACTCGCAGAAACCAGAGGTGAATGCCGAGTAGCTCATCACGCAGTTGCTGTCGGCGAGATCGTGATCGGTCGTCCGCGACCAGCCGGACCGGATCGTCTCCTCCATGTACTGCCAATGTCGTAGGAACAGCACATGGGCGATCTCGTGACTAAAGAGGTGCTCGGATGGCAGGGGCTGATCGCCCGATACGAACACCATCCCGCCGTCGAAGCCCATCGACGTCGAGTTGGTGTGGTCGACGATGTCCTCCCCGGTGCCCGTCGTGATTGGCAACGGTCGCGGGTGGGCCCTGTACTGACAGACGATGATCCCGGCGCCGGGGCGGTTGGGCATGGCCGTGTGGTGGACGGCGTCGTGGAGCGGCATGCAGAGCCGTAGATGGATGTCGTTGAAGAAGTCCTGCGCGTCCAGACGCTTGTCGACGAGTGCGCGCTCCATCCCGACCCACTCCTCGCGATGGAACACGTCCATCCGGGCTTCGTCGGCCGGCGAGACCGGTATCCTCGGTGGTGGCGCGGCATGGTGGCCACGGAGCACCGTCACCGAGCACGAGGCGGCCGGCACCTGGTTCGGCCCGTTGCCGACGAGATGCGTCGGGTCGAAGTCCCCCATGATCTTGTAGCGGCGCTGATCGAAGGTCTGCACCTGCGTCCCACCCAGGACGCCGAGCGCCAGCGGCGGGCTCGCGGCGACCCCGAGGTGTGCGAGCGCCGTCGCTAGCAGATCCTGCACCGCGATCGCTGTCGAGAGATCGGGTACCAGCAGCACCTCGGCGTCGTGTGTTTTCAACGTCACGGCACCGCTCCCGACGTTGAACGCCGACGCGATCTTCTTCGTGTAGTAGTCGAAGTAGAGTGGAATCGCCACGCGTAGTAGCGGGTGGACCAGCTGCACCTTCGACGGATCTGCGCCCGCAAGGTTGCGGTCGGCGTCGGCGACGTCCCTTCGCAGTCGAGCCACGAAGCCGATCACCGCCTTGAGGTTCTCGGTCCGCTGCGAGGTCAGCGGTGTACGGCTGCCAAAGTCGGCGAGTTCGTTCGTCAGCACGTCGACGAGCAGCGCCTCGACGATGCCCGCGCGCGAGGCGGGCACACCACCGGGTGCGTTGACGGTCGCGGCCGCGATCGGGCGGATCGTGCGATCGGGGGGGAATGCCACCGCAAGGACATGAGCGGGAGCGCCGTGCGGAACGGCGAGCAGGCGATTGAGCTCGTTGACGAAGTGAGCGCCGACCGCCGCGACCCAGGCGGTGCCGGACGCCGCCCAGAGCGTGGCCATGCGATAGCGCGGCATGAGATCCTGCGCCCGGGGGACGTCGGCGGGGCGCGGCGGGTCGGCGCTCCGCCACAGACGCAGCAGTGGCGCAGCCAGCATCACCATCATCTCGTTGATGATGTTCGTCGGATCGGCGAACTGGCCGACCCCGATCGCCATGAGATCCTGGAACTCGACCGAGCGCGGGTCTTCCGGGAACATCGCGGTCGCCGAGAATCGGTACTTCGTCGCGGCCCCGAGGACGCCCCGGTTCGCGGTGTTGCCGGTGGGGAACGTGGGCGCGTTGAACATGCCGGTGTTGACGGCGTGCTCGAGTGCGGTGGCATAGGCAGTTGGCGGTGGGCCCAGTGACAGGTTCCAGGTCAGATCGGGCCCTGAGACGTGTACGAACGCGCGCGAGAACTTGCGGCGGATCCGTTTCCACGACGGCACCACGTTACCGCCCCAGTCGACGTAGGCAGCCAGGGTGATGCGTCGCCAGATCTCGAACTCGCCGGTCGATGCCTGCAGCCCGACTCGGCCCGCGTGGGCAACCTGCACACCGACGCTCCAGCCGCCCTGATCGAGGGTCGCGCTGACGGTGAAGTTGTCGCCCGCGATGTTGGAAGGGCGGAAGAACACCTGCGTGAAGCTAGCGGTCGACGGGTTCGGTGTGGTGTCCGACTGCGTTCCCACCTCGCCCACGACAGACGCGTCGCGGAACGGTGGACAAGCCGCGAACACGGCGGTCGCCGTGGCATCGGCGTCGGCCGACACCACGCCGCCGAAGGTGGCGAACGTGTTGTGTCGCGTGGTCGCGATGCCCGTAGACGCTGGGATGGCCGCCTTTGCGGCGTTCACATACTCACGCGTCCGATTGGGTCGGTCCGCCGCGTACGACGGCAGCGCGGAGGTGTCCTCAGCGCGGTCGGTCCACGACCAACGCACGCGATAGTCACCGAGCGCGCTGTGATGCGTCGCCGCCACCGGGCCGCCGCCGATGCCCTCCAGCAGCACGGTTGCCCGCAATGCGATATGCGGCCGTGGCACCCACGCAGCGTCGACCTGGGCCTTGAGATCGCCCTCGAACTCGGCGCCGGTACCGATATAGAAGCGATCGACGTCGACGTAGAGCCTGCTCGTCGCATCCGATCCATCGAACACCCCGCTGTTGACGACGACCCGTCGCTGGGTTCCCGTGCGCAGCCGATCGTTGGCGTCCGCGTGGAGCTGGACCAGTAGCGGTGCATCTATCGTGGTCGCGAGATCCGCAGCCGCGTCGTCCTGCTCGTGATCATTGTCGGTGTTCGGGCGATGGAACAAGCGGCGATAGAGGTCGGGGTGTACCTGGCGGTAGCGGCGAATCGCCTTGCCCAACTCGTTGCCTGACAGGGCACGCGGGGGAGCAGGCAGCGCGCCCGGGAAGTACCCGAGCGTGCCGAGCTTGTACCACACCCACGTGACGGTATCGGCGTGCAGCAGGTTGGCATGGGCGAACGCTGCACCCGCGAGTGGATTCATGATGCCGTCGAGACGCGCGACCTCTTCGGCTGGCAACCACTCTCCCTTGCTCAGCGCGACCGAGTGATAGCGCATCGCGACGGTCGAATGGACGGCAACGCGCGGCGGCCCGACGACGGCGGCGATCGGCGCAAACGTCCGGCACTTGGTCACGACGGAGTCGAATGCCGACGAGAGTTTGGCCTTGCGCCCCGGGACGCGGGTCTGATCCGCCAGCAACTCGAGCGTGTACGGCGAATCGCACGGGCTCATGAATCCGGCGGCGCCGAGAGGTTGGTTTCGGCTCCCGTCCCACGTGATGGGCAGACCGACGACGAGAGGTGGCGACTCGAAGACCAGCGTGCCAGCGGCATCCTTCACGCGCAGCTTCATCGCGCGGAACGTGTGGCCCGGCTTCGCCGTCCACGGCGTCGTCAGCGTGACCGACTCTGCGCTCGGCGCGAAGACGGTCGCCGAGACACTACTCGAGACTTCGATCCACATCCGTCGTTCCTCCGCAAAAGCGCTCGCGTCCGCGCGGTTTCAGGCGCTCGGGTTCAGCACATGTTCGTAGTAAGAATCGAGCCAGTCCATCCTGGCCCCGCCGTCGACCTGCGTCGACGCGAGCACGCGAGCGATCTCCTGGTACTCCGGCCGCGACTCGAAGTCGTCGCCGAGCCGCAAGCGGTACTCGATGTAGCGGTAGATGTCCCATCCATCGGCAAGTCCCAGCGCGAGCGCGCGGCGGAGGGCGGCGTCCACCCGGGCGGGGACCTCGGCGGCCCCGGGGCTTTCGAACGCGGCGGGAACGGCCGCTGCGAGCTCTTCGAGCACAACATCCACGAAGCCATCGCGGAGGAACGCGACCAGCTGCTCCGGCCGAATGGTCACTTCCATGGAACTCGGGAGCCGACAACGGACGGATCGGCGCGGCAAACTATCGGAACCGATCGGACCGTGCAAGGCGATCGGGCCCGAGCGCACGGCGTGAACGTGGCATGCCGATCTGCGAGCACGATGCGGTCGTCGCAGTGACGGCGCATGGCACGCGCGCCATCCAAGTGACCGAGTGGCCACACGGGATCTCCGCGAGCGACCGAACGGCCCCCGCGACCCCACCACGTCGCAGCCCGAGGACACGCCCTGGGGACGCGTTCGCGACCTCGCTGCGGCGGGTCGAGGCGGGCACAAGATCGCCCTCGCGATCGTCGCGTCGCTCGGGCTCACCGACGCCGACGCGCACCGCACCGCCGTGTACGCCGGTTGACGCGAGCCGACGCGCCGCTCACTTCGCCGCGAGCGCCCGGGCCTTCGGCAAGTACACGCTGTTCGGGTGCGCCGACTCGAGCGCCGCGATCGCCCGATCCCGCTCCGCATCCCTGCCCATGGCATCGAGCGCGGCCACGCGACCGAAGTGCGCCTCTTCGCCGAGCGGGCCCGCGCCGCCGGCGACGTAGCGCGTGAACGCGGCGAGCGCGGCGGCATGGCGTCCGCGCGACGCCTGCACGCGACCGAGCGACACGAGCGCGGCCCGGGCCTCGCCCGAGCTCGGGTGCGCGTCGAGCAATCGCTGATAGGCCGTCGCGGCCGCGGCGAGCTTGCCCCCAGAGGCGAGCTCGCGCGCCGATGCGAGCATCTCGCCCGCGGGCACCACCGCGGCGGCGGGCTTGGGTGGTCGTGGCGCTCGGCCCGTCGGGCGCTCCGACGGCGGCGGGACACGCTCGGTTGCGTCGCGCTCGGTCGGCACGTCGGGCGCGACCACGATGGGCTCCGCCTGCGCGAGGGCAGCGACCGCCCCGCCATGCGTCGCGCGGCCACCACGTTGCACCTCGATCTCGCCCCCATCACGCATCAGCGTGATCGTCGGCCCCTCGACCTGCAGCGCCTGGCCCTCGGCATCCATCACCACGTCGAGGCCCTCGGCGTGCCCGCGCACGACCCCGATCGCGGTCTCGACCTCGAACGCGCCGTCGACGGACAAGCGCCCGCGCTCGAGCTCGACGCGATCGTCGTTCAACACGCGCAGTCGAGCGCCCGGCTCGCCGCACACCCGACGCGCGCCGACCTCCAGGCACGCGCGCGTGGAGCCGGGCTCGATCCACTCGCCCGAGGCGACGCGGTTGCCGGCCTCGACGCGACCCTGCTGCACGAGGAAGTCGCCCTCGACGACCTCGAAGCCGCGGCCGCGCAGCAGCGGCGCGACCATGAACGTCAGCGCGATCGCGGCGGCCATCGAGCACACCGCGACGCCGACCGCACGCAGGCGTCGACGGCGACGTGCGGCGTGGAAGCCCGCGAACGTCGAGCGCGCCCGCGCGACGTCGTCGGCCCGCAGCGGCTCGGCCCGGCCGAGATCGGCGAGCGCGAACGTCACCGCATCGCGATCGTCAGCCACGTCGACCTCCGGTGGCGGGCCCGGGCGCGCCGACGAAGCGATCGCGACGGATCGCCTTGCGGAGCGCCCGCAATCCGAACAGCAGCCGCGACTTCGCGGTGTCGACGGGCACCTCGAGCAGCTCGGCCACCTCGGTGACGGAGTAGCCCAGGGCGTGGCGCAGCACCAGCGCCTGACGTTGGGTCTCGGGCAGTCGCTCGAGGTAGCCCTCGATCGGGCCGGGCAGCTCGTCGAGCAGCGTGTCGTCGTCGGCGTCCTGCGGCGCCGCCGGCAGCTCGATCGGCTCGTCGGTGGGTCGATGCCGACGCAACGTCTCGTTCAAGCGCAGGCACGCGCGCACGCCGATCGTCCGCGCCCAACCCTCGAGCGGCGCCTCGCCGCGATACGTCGACGCGCGCTCGAGCACGCGGAGCAACGCGATCTGCACGCCGTCGTCGGCGTCGCCACCGTTGCCGAGGATCGTCCGCGCCACCGCACGCAAGGGCGGCATCAACCGCCGCACCAGCTCGGTCTCGGCCCGCGAGTCGGCGCGCATGACGGCGCGCAGCAACGCCACATCGGCGTCATGGCTCATCGCCACCTCCCAGCGGAGCTGGGTGAACTGGCCCCACGGCCAGTCGATCGCGAGCGCGTTGCCCACAGCCTCCAAGACACCCCCGCGGGGAGAACCGGGTGAACGAACCTCGGCAGGCGCCTAGAATTGCACGGAAAGGCCCAGGCGTGCCCGGGGCGCCACCGGCCAGGCGTCCAGCACCACCCGGCGGTCGGCCCCGCTGCAGCGATCGGCGCCGGCGCACGTGACGAAATCCACGCTGGCCAGGGGGACCGCGAGCCCGACCCCGAGGTCGAACGTGAGCACGCGGCCCACACCGAGCGAAAGCGTCGCGTCGGCCCCGACGCGGGGGATCGGGCGGCGGCGACCGCCCGCGGCGTCCGAGCGCCACCGCGACAGCTCGAGCTCGGGGCCCGATCGCAGCTCGATGGCCCAGCGTCCGCCGAAGCGGATCACCGCCGCGATCGTGATCGCCATCGCGTGGCGCCACAGACGGAAGCCCGCCGGCTCGTCGAGCCGTCCCGCAGCGACGAACTCGTACCACGCGCCCAGGCGCAGCCGCGGTCGCGGCGCCCAGGCGATCGCACCCCACGCGCCGTGACCCCACGGCAGCGCGCTCGCCAGCCCCGCGCCGGCGTAGGCGATCGACAGCCGCAGGCCGAGCGCGCGCCGTGGTGTCGCGGGCGGCGGCACGATCGGCGCCGTCGGAGGCGGCGGCGTCGCGGGCTCGGCGACGACGGGCTCCTCGAGCATCGCCTCGCTCGCCTCGCGCATCGCGAGGCCGTGGCCCTCGGCGATCGCGACGGCGCTCGAGTGCACGATCAACCACGCCGACTCGATCGCGGCCTGCTCCTCCCCGGCGGGGAACACGATCTCGCGCACCAGCGGCCGGCCGGTGGCGCACGGCAACGCGTAGAGCCGCCACTCCTCGGGGCGCGTCGCGTCGAGCCAGAACACGCCGAGGGTCGGTTCCACACAGCGCGCGCGCGCGGCCGCAAGGCGGGTGAACCCGGCGGGCGGGGCCTCGACCCGAAGCGCGGGCGTGCCCGCGGCGCCATGGCGCTGCACCAGCGATCCGAGCTCGTGCGCCGCGGCATCGTCGTCCTCGGCCACGTGGACCACGATCGTCCCCGTCGACGCGGGACCGGTCGCGCGCGCCTGCCCCGAGCCCAGGTCGAGCGCCGTCCACGTCCAGAGGATTGCCGTCGCGAACGCGCCCATGCCCGAGGGGTGCCGCGGCGGCTGGCGACGCCGGGCCCGTAGCGCACGATGCCATGGCGGCTGCGGCGGCGAAACCCGCGGGCGATCGTCGCGGACCCAACAAAAGTTCTTCACCCCGAACGCCGATGCCCCGCGTCCAGTTCGCGGACGATCGCATGGCACCACGCGGCACGCCCCTGCTTGTTTTCGCGACCGTCCTCGGGTCGCTCACCGGCCTCGGGCCGTTCGCCTGTTACACCGGTGCGAACGGGGACGGAGCCGGCGACGACGCGGCGGACTCCGCCGACGGCACGGGGGCAGGCGCCACCGACGGGGCGACCGACGGCGGAGGATCGACCGACGGCGGCCCCGGGGCGGCCGAGTGCGGCGGAGTCGGCTCGGGCTACGCACCGATGCGCCGGCTGACCGCCGTGCAGTATCGCAACACGATCGACGCGCTGTTCGGCGGCGCGGTCGCGCCGGGCGACAGCTTCCCGACCACGTCGATCCACAAGAACTACAGCAACAACCCCGTGCTCAACGTGGTGTCGCTGCCCGCGGCGATGGATCTCCTGCAGGCGGCCGAGGACGTCGCGACCCAGGTCATCGACGACGTCGACACGATCGTGACCTGTCCGGGTGCGCAGGATCAGAGCTGCGCCTCGGCCTTCATCGACGACTTCGGCGCCCGCGCGTTCCGCCGCCCGCTCGAGCCCGACGAGCGCGCCGCGCTGCTCTCGCTGTACGACGGCGCGTCCGCGACGGATGGCTTCGCCGACGGCATCGGCACCGTGGTCGCCGCGGTGCTGCAGTCGCCGCAGTTCCTCTACCTCGTCGAGCAGGGCGGCGAGACGATCGAGCCCGGCGTCGTCGCGCTCGGCGACTACGAGATCGCCACGCGCCTGTCGTACCTGCTGTGGGACTCGATGCCCGACGCGGCGCTGTTCGAGGCCGCGGCCGCGGGCGAGCTGCAGGACCCCGACGCGATCGAGGCCCAGGTCGTGCGCATGCTCGGCGACGTGGAGCAGAGCGGCCCCGCGCTCGAGCGCTTCGTCCGCGAGTGGAACCACTACGACGGCGTCGCGGCCTACGACAAGGACGCGGTCGCGTACCCGCAGTTCACCACCGAGCTCGCCGCGGCGATGGACGAGGAGCTGTCGCGGTTCATCCGGGGCGTGCTGCGCAGCGACGAGCCCACGCTCGAGCGGCTGCTCACCGCCACCGAGACCGAGATCGATCCGCAGATGGCGGCGCTGTTCGGCGTGCCCGCGCCGTCGCCCGATGGCTGGGGCGCAGCGACGCTCGACGCGAACCGCGGCGGCCTGCTCACGCGCCCGGCGATCCTCGCCGAGCACTCCCACGCCAACAACACCGGCCCGATCTTCCGCGGCGAGCTGGTCCGCACGCAGCTGCTGTGCGAGCCGATGCCGCCGCCGCCCGCCGACGCGATGGCCAACACGCCCGCGTACCCCGACGGCGCGACCGAGCGCCAGCGCTCCGAGATCCTCATGAACCACATGGGCTGCGGCGGCTGCCATGCATTGATGAACCCGATCGGGCTGGGCTTCGAGGACTACGACGCGATCGGGGCCTGGCGCGAGCTCGACGTCGACGGCGGTCCCATCGACAACCAAGGCGAGATCGTCGGCGGACCCGAGGCGGTCACCGGCGAGTTCCACGGCGTCGCCGAGCTGCAGGCCAAGCTCGCCGCGAGCGACGAGGTCACGGCGTGCTTCGCCAGCCAGCTCTACCAGTACACATTCGGGCTCGAGGCCGCGCAGGTGCTCGAGTGCGCGGTCGAGCCGGTCGCGGCCGAGTTCGTCGCCGCCGGTGGTGACGTCCGCGCGCTGGTCGTCGCGCTGGCCCGCAGCAACGCGTTTCGCACGCGCATCGTGGAGGATCAGTGATGCAACGCCGTCGCACGACTCGCTCGAACGGCCCCTCGGAGGGGCGTAGCCGCCGCGGCGTCTCCCGCCGCAACCTGCTGCGCGGTGCCGGCGGCATCGCCGTGGCGCTGCCGTTCCTCGAGAGCATGAACCGCGCGCAGGCCGGCGGCGCGCCGCTGGTGCGCTACCTGCAGTTCATGCACGTCGAGGGGACACTCGTGAACGAGTGGGCGCCGTCGGGATCGCCGGACCAGATGGTGCTGTCGTCGATCCTCTCGCCGCTCGAGTCGCACAAGGGCGACATCGTCGTGGTCTCGGGGCTCGAGAACGCCGCGGGTGGCCAGTTCGGCGAGAACGGCCACATCAGCAACGGCCACACGATCTTTACGTCGGCGCGCAACACCGGCAACAACGCGATGCCCGACGGGCCGTCGATCGATCAAGTGATCGCCGAGCGCATGGCCGCACCCACGCCGCACCGCAGCCTGCAGTTCGCGATCGGCGGCGGCAACCTCGGCGAGTACCAGGCGCTGTACGCCGGCGCCGCGGATCCGGTGCCGTCGGACACGGTGCCCACGCAGATCTTCGCCGCGCTGTTCAGCGATCTCGAGGTCGACCCCGACCTGCCGGCGACGACGATCCAGCGGTTGCACGCGCGGCGCCAGAGCGTGCTCGACACGGTGCTCGGATCGCTCGAGGGCCTCGCGCCCAAGGTGAGCGCCGCCGATCGCATCACGCTCGAGAACCACGCCGACAAGATCCGCGAGCTCGAGCTGCAGCTCGCCAACGAGGGCGAGGCCGGGGCCGGCTGCACCACGCCGGTGCTCGACCTTCCCGCCGACTACGACACGTCGGAGTACGGCAGCGCGTGGGATGCCAACCGCGACGACGTCTCGTCGCGCGTGCTCATCGACCTGATGGTGATGGCGCTGGCCTGCGATCTCACCCGCGTCGGCACGCTGCAGTACACCAACTACGACGGCCCGACGTTCCCGTGGCTCGGCCAGGGGATCCCCGGCGCGTACACCGGCTGGCACGCGATGGTCCACGACATCCCCAACATGGGCGACGTCTCGGTGCCGCGGGCGGTCTACACCTGGTACATGGGCGAGCTCGCCTACCTCATCGATCAGCTCGCCGCGATGCCCGACCAGGACGGCACGCTGCTCGACAACATGCTGCTGTACTCGACCGCCGAGATGGGCGACCCGGCCGCGCACGGCGGCTGGTCCCTGCCGATCGTGCTCGCGGGTCGGGCCGCCGGCGCGCTCGAGACCGGCCGGCACTCGCCGCAGGACGGCCGCACCACCGGCGATCTCTACGCCACGTTCATTTCGATGCTGGGCCTGGGCGACACGACGTTCGGCGCGGCGGAGTTCACGACCGGCCCGCTGACGCTGTAGCGGGTGGCACGATCACGCGGCATTGCGACCGCATCCCCGCGCGGCCGCGCGACATCACTGTCGCGCACCGCGACGCGTCGGCCCCACGCAGCGGCTCCACAGGGCTGCAATCGCGTGAATCGAGGCACGGCGTCCGGCTTGCAGGCGAGTGCACGCGATGACATCGAGGTTGGTGGTCTCCTGCCCGTTGGTTGCACTCGGCGCGGCGCTGCTCGCTGCGCCCAAACCCGCGGCGGCGTGCTCGCCCTTCCCCGAGCCCGCCCTGTTTCCGCAACTCTCCGATGGTGAGCGCACGGGCGTGCCCACCGACGGCGTGATCGCGTTCCAGGCCGAGGCGTACGGCGACTTCGAAGAGGCCCTCGCGCTCCTCGAGATCGAGGTCACGCAGGACGGCGCAGCGGTGCCAGGGTCGATCGAGACCGTCGAGATCTCGACGAGCCAGGACGGCGGGACGGTCACCCGGATCTTCGTCGTGTGGCGGCCCGACGCCGCGTTCGCCGGCTCGACCAGCTACGTCGCGAGCATCGCCGTCGCCGATCCGGTCGATCCGACGCTTCCGCCCGCTGTGACGACGCTGGACATCACCACGGGTGCCGGCCCTGCGGGTCCGTTCCCGGCGCTCGCCCTGGAGGAGGTCGAGCTCGTCGCCGAACCGAGCGGCGACGGCCCGCGCGTGTGCTGCTTCGTCGCCAACAGCTGCAACATCGACGCCTGCGAAGCGCTGGAGCTCGCCGACCACCCGGCATTGCACGCCCGCGTGATCGTCGGCGACGATCCGATGGCGGCGCAGGCCTACATGAGGCTGTCGTCGGGGGTCGACGACGCGCTGACCGAGCAGCTCGTCGCCGGGATAGCGACGGAGGTGAGCGGCACGTTCCAGTTCACCTTCGACACCGAGGCCGGCAACTACTGCCTCGGCGCAGAGTTGGTGAGCCTCATCGATGGATCGGTGCAGCCGATCGTCAGCCAGTGCGAGGCCCACGGCGACCTCGCGCTGACCCGCGGCGACAATCCCGATTTCGAGCCGTTCCTCGCGCAGTGCCTCGACGATCCGTATTGGGAGGACACGGGCGAGCCCTACGTGCCGGGCGGTGACACGGGCGATCCGGGCAGCAGCGAGTCCGGCGGTGGGGAATCCGGCGGTGGCGATTCCTCCGATGGCGACGGGTCCTCCGATGGCGACGGATCCGGAGGCGACGGATCCGACGGCCTCGGCCAGGACGTCGACGGCCGCGGCTGCGCGTGCACGGTGCGAGATGGGGGAGCCGGCTGGCCGGCGTGGGCGCTGCTCGTGCTCGCGGGCGCGTGGATCCGGCGACGTCGATGAGCGCGACTCCCCGCCGAACACCACGACCGGCCCGCTGACGCTGTAGCGACGCTCTCGGTCAGGGACGACTGGCGGGTCGTTGGCCCGCGTCGCATGCTGTGGGCATGTGGACGCGCGCGCTCGTCGGCTCCGTGCTGCTCGCCGCATGCGCCGACGAGGCGGCGCCCGACGCCGACGTGGTCGCCGTCACGGAGCTCGGCGCCATGGCGAACCCGGCCGGCATCGAGGGTCGCGACGGTGGGGTCAGCGGCCGGTTCGGCGACCGCTCGGTGTGGGTCTACGGCGATGGCGTGGCCACGATCGCGGGGACGTACCCCAACACGTGGCGCAACAACACCATGTCGTGGACGGCGGACCTCGACGCCGCCGACGGCATCGACGGCTTCGTGCAGCCGACCGACAGCGAGGGTGCCGCGCGCGAGTTCTTCCCGCGCACGTCGCAGGAGCAGGAGTTCAACGACGCGCACGTGGATCGGGGCGATGGATCGTGCGCCGATCCGTGCGGGGCCCGCTACGCGATCTGGGGCGCAGGCCCGATCGCGGATCCCGAGCGCGATCGGTACCTGCTTGCATACGGCAAGGTGTACTCCGAGCCGGGCCCGTGGAACTTCTGGATCGTCGGCAACTCGATCGCCGTCTGGGACGACTTCGACGCGGGCCCGGCCCGCCCCGAGGTCGACGCCGCGCTCGACGATCCCACGCTGCTGTTCGACGCCGAGCAGGACGGCGAGTTCGCGATCCCGGCCGTCCACGCTGGTGACCTGTACCTGTTCTCGTGCTCGGGTCGCGGCGGCGGGCACGGCTGTCGGCTGGCCCGTGCACCCCTCGCCGACGTGCTCGAGCGCGACGCGTACGAGTTCCGCACCGACGACGGCTGGTCGAGCGCGAGCTCGGACGCCGTCGTGCTCTTCGACGGCTCGCCCAACCTCACCGTGCACCACAGCGCGCATCTCGATCGCTGGCTCGCCGTGTACGCGGACTTCGGCGAGATCGTGCTGCGCACCGCGGAGGCACCGGAGGGTCCGTGGTCCGGCACCGGAACCATCGCCACGCCGGACGGCGATGCCATCCACGCGCACGCCCACGCGGAGTACCAGGAGGCCGGCGGCGCCGTGGAGTACGTGAGCTACTTGACCGACACGTTTCACCTCCTGCGCGTCGAGCTCGCGCCCTGATGCGCGCCACACCCCGGGGAAACAGCGTTCGGCGCGGCCGCGTCCTCCACCGGACCGCTCACGCTCCAGCCGCGCGGGGGACCGGGCCGCCATGGTAGTCTGGACGTCCGTTGGTCTCGACCGACTATCTGACCGCGCGCGACGGCGACTCGGGCTTCATCGGGGACATCCGGGCCTTTCCCGTCCAGATCACGACGTTCTTCGGGCAGACGACCGAGGCGTTGATGCGGCACTACTTCGCGTGGAGCTACGAGGTCACGGCGATGGCCAAGGCCCGCGGCACCCGCTACGTCCTCATCTCCGACAACAGCATGGCCATTCGGCCGGAGCCGACCGTGCGGCGCGTCGTCGCCGAGCTGATCGACACCGGACCCCCCGAGGCGGCCACGTTGATCGCCGCGACGTTCGTGGTCTACGAGAGCGCGCTGGTCCGCGGCGCGGTCACGGCGATCCAGTGGCTCAGCAACCGCAACTGGAACCTGACCACGGTGCCGTCGGTGCAGCACGGCATCACGGCCGCGCTGGCCAAGCTCACGGCCGAGGGCATCGCGCTGCCCGTGGGGCTGTCGGCCGAGACCTACCGGGTGCCGACGATCCCGGACGGGCCGCAGATCCGCCCGAGGTAGCGCTCACCGCAGCGCGGCGCGATCGACCGCGATCTCGCGGCCGTCCGACAGCGACAGCCGCACCGACGTCGCCGCCGTCGCGAACTCGGGCAGCGCCGCCGTGATCACGATCCCCCGCTCGCCACGGGGCGCGTCGGGCAGCGCATCCTGCCGCACCGCCGTCGTGTGCTCGAGCCCCTCGATCGTCCATACCACGCGCGCGTCGATCGACGCGCCATCCTCGGCGGGGACGGTGCCCCGCGCCGTCCACCACACCGCCTTGCCATCGTCGTGCACGATTCCCATCAGCACGCGGGCGTCGGGCGGCGCGATGTCGGCATCACCCCAGCCGGTCAGCGTCTCGATCACGTCGAGCGTCTTCTCCCAGCCGTAGTCCGACACGAACGCGTTGGCGCAGTAGGTCATGTAGTCGCGCGCCTTGGTCGGCGGCCGCAGCTCGAAGTCGTGGATGCCGAAGCCCCAACTGCCGATGCGGCCGTTGTCGTGGGGGTAGTCGAGCTCGGGCCCGCCCTCGCCGCCGCTGCAGGTGATGTGGCGCCGGCCCTGCGAGTGCCCGACCTCGTGCGTGAACGTCTCGGCCGCCGCGGCGCCGCTGCCCTGCCAGCGCCCGGTCGCGACCCGTTGGTTGGCGAGCTCGGGGAGCGCCTCGGGGATCCCGAGCGCCTGGCCGAGCAGGCCGCCGGGGAACCCGTCGCACGAGTCGAGCAGCCCGTAGTAGTAGACGTTGTCCGGCGGCGAATCTTGGTCGCGGCGGATGGCGAGGGCCGCGAGGATCGGCGAGAAGCCCATGTCCTGGCCGCCGATCGGGGCGGTGTACGGCATCGGCTCGCCGACGGTGACGTTGGCGTGCTGCAGCGCGTTGTTCTGCTCGAGGTCGTGGGCCAACGCGAGGACGTCCTGCTCGGTGGGCACCGGCGCCTGCTCGCAACCGTCGAGCTGGTGGAGCACGGGGACGAGGACGACCTCCATCTCGAACGCGGAATCGACCAGCGGCAGCTCGATCGCGCCGCCGTACGGCAGCAGCGGCGGCGGCTCGGAGAGCTCGCCGGTCGCGATGCTGGGGTCGGGCTCGAGGGCGTAGGCGCGCAGCCGCATGCCGGGGCGGACGTCGTCGGGCTCGAGCAGCCACTGGAACGACGGGCCGTTGTCCTCGCTGACGCCGGCGACCATCGCCGGCCGATCGTCGACGCGCACCGTGCCGTCGGGGTACGTGACCTCGAGCCGACCGACGAGCTCCCGCGGCGTGAACGAGGCGTGCAAGCTCCAGAACGCGCGGACCAGCGTGCGTCGCCCGGTGATGAAGCGGACCGGATAGTCGGCCGGATCGACATCGACGCCGTCGACGGTGAGGTCGATCTGCATGCCTTGGTTGGCGACCAGGCGGGTGAGTCGGACGCCACGGGCGTACTCGAGTGGGACGTCGACCGGCGCGCCGCTGCTCGAGCTCTCGTCGGCGATCGCGGTGCTCGAGGTCTCCGCGGGCGGTGACCCGCTCGACGACTCGACGTCGGAGGTACCCGTGGTGCCCGTCGACGTCGTCCCCTCGCCGACGCCGACCGCATCGTCACCGCAGCTGGTGAGCAGCGTAGAGGCGAACACGACCACGGCACGGCGCGCGGGGCTCATCGATGCACTGTATGTCGGCGCGCCGAGGGACACCACCGGCGTGGGCCGGGTGTAAGGGGCGGGGCTTCCACGGACGTTCGACGCCCATGCGTCGATCCACCGCCCTGCGCCGCGTGCTCCACGGCCTCGCGATCGTCGTGGCGCTGTCCGCCACCGTCGCGACCAGCCAGCGCCGCTGGCACGTCGAGGCGCCGGAGGTCGGGGCGGCCGCGCAGTCGCTCGACGCGGCGCAGCCGGGCGCGGTCCGCCGCTTCCGCGTCGCGGCCCGGCCACCGCTGGCCGGCTACGACGGGGCGCACGCGCGCGTCACCCTGCAGGGCACCGCGACGTGGGCAGCCCCGCCCGGGGCGACGGGCACCGCGGTGCTGCGCGTCGTGTACACCGGCCTGCTCAGGCCCGACGCGCAGGCGTCGAGCGAGGTCGTGCTGCGACCGGGCGAGCCGCTCGCGCTGTCGGCGGTGGGCGACGTCGACGTGTCGCGCTGCGTCGAGGGTCGCGAGTGCGGCGGGATCGTCGGTGTCGAGGTCACGTGGCCGCGGCCCGAGGGCCGGGTCGAGCTCGCGTGGACGGCCGCGGCCACGGCGAGCGGCACGCCCGAGCGGCGCCGCGCCGAGCCGTCCGGCGACGGCCTGCTCGTGATCGAGGCGATGCCGTGATCGGCACGCGATCGGACGGCCTCGATCGACCGCTGCTCGTCGCGCCGGCGCCGTTGCTCGCGATCGCGGCGCTGTTGATCAACGACCACGTGCTGAAGTCGCTCGCGACGGGGGACGCTGCGACGTGGGTGACCGGCAAGGTGTCCGACGTCGCGGGCCTCGTCTACTTCCCGCTCCTGCTGCTCGCGCTGCTCGAGCCGGCCTTCGGTCCGCTACGCGAGCGCAGGCACGTCCGCGTCGCCGCGATCGTCACCGGCCTCGGCTTCGCGGCGGTGAAGCTGTGGCCCATCGCCACCGCGGCGTACGGGATCACGTGGGGCGCGATGCAGTGGGTCGCGCTCGCGTCGATCGCCGCGGCGATCGGCGACGACGCGCCGCACCTGCTCCCCGTCGCGTGCGTCGCCGACCCGACCGACCTCCTCGCGCTCGCCGGCCTGGCGATCCCCTGGTTCGGACGCGACTGTGACAGTGGGACCGGCGCCGACCGCGGCGAGGCGCGGCGCAAATCCTCGGAACTCGCTGGGGAATTCCCGGAAGCGAAACATTCGACAATTCTCGTCAGACCGATTTGACAAACCTTGAACATGCCACAAGCTCCGGTCCATCGAGACCTGGCGTGCGGGCCCCGTTGGTTCGGGCCACGCGCGTCGGTCGGGCCCTCGCCCGTCCAAACCACTGACCCGGAGACGTCCATGCGTACCTTCAGCCTGCCCCTTGCGCTCGCAGCCCTCTCGCTCGCGACCGCCGCCTGCTCCACCGACGACCCCGCCAGCACCGGCGACACCGACAGCTCCACCGGCGGCAGCACCGACACGGATCCCTCGGGGAACCCGACGTCGTCGCCGACGAGCGAGCCCACGACCGAGCCGACCGACACCGTCGATCCCGACACGACCGTCGGCCCGACGACCGACAGCGAGACGGACACGGACACGACGACGGGCCCCGGCGACGTCGCCCAGATCCGCGTCGTGCATGCGGCCCCCGAGGCGCCGAACGTCGACATCTACGTCGCCGGCAGCACCGACCCGGTGATCACCGATCTCGCCTACGGCGAGGCGAGCGACTACCTCGAGGTGCCCGCGGGCACGTATGACTTCGAGGTCCGCGCCGCGGGTGCGCCGGCCGAGGACGCGCCGGTGTACAGCACCGGCGATCTCGACCTGCCCGCCGGTGCCACCGTCACGGCCGTGGCTGCGGGGCTGATCGGGTCCGACGAGGCGGACGAGGCGTTCCGCGTGCTCCCGCTCGTCGAGGGCTTCGAGGACGCGGGTGCGGGCAACGCCGCGGTGCGCATCGTCCACGCCGGCGCCGACGCGCCGAGCGTCGACATCAACGTCGGCAACGACGGCGGTGATCCGGAGCTGCCGGGCGTCGCCCGCTTCGCCGACAGCGGCGCCGCCGGTGTACCGCTGCCCTCGGGCGCAGCGCTGCAGGTCGGCATCGAGGCCGGCGGCAACGTCGTCACCGCGTTCACGACCCCGGAGCTCCCCGAGGGCGCCAACCTGTTCGTCATCGCCACCGGCCTGCTCGGCGACATGCCCCGCGCCGCCAACGGCTTCGGCCTGCTCGCCGTCGGCCCCGACGGTGTCATCGGCCTCATCCCGCAGAACCCCTTCGTGCACGCCTTCCACGCGGGCGCCGACGCCCCGGCGGTCGACATCTGCACCGGCGACACGCACCTCGTCGTGGGCGCGGAGTTCGGCGATCTGGCGAACATCCAGGTGCCGCCCGGGTCGTACGACCTGGAGATCCACGCAGCGCCGGCCGACTGCACGGGGGATCCGGTGTTGACGGCGAACAGCGGGGATCTGGTCGCGGGTGAGCAGTACCTCGTCATTGCCACCGGCGAGCTCTCGCCCGAGGCGGGCCGCGATGCTCTCATCCTCGCGTCGTTCCAGGAGGACTTCGACCTCGAGGCGGCGCCCAACGCCGTGTTCCGCATCGTCCACGCGGCGGTTGCCCCCGCCGTCGACGTCGGCCTCCTGAACGACGAGGGTCAGGTCGACATGGCAGGCCTGCTCACGAGCAACCTGTCGTGGCCCGACGCCAGCGACGAGATCTCGGTGCCCGCGGGCAACTACGACGTCGGCATCGTCCAGGCGAGCGTCCCGCTCCCGTCCGATCCGCTCGCCGCGATCACGGCCCCGCTCGCCGAGGGTCTGCGCGTCTATGCCGTCGCCGTCGGCGACATCCAGCCCAACGGTGGCCCGGGGGCGGAGCAGCCCTTCGGTGTCTACGCGATCGTCACCGGCCCGAGCGCCTGGGCAGCGCTCCCGCTGTAGTCCGAACTTCCCCACGGTCCAGGAGCAGCGCGGCCCGGGCCCGGCGACACCAACTCGCCGGGCTCGGGCCCTTTTCGTTGGTTCGACGTACCGGGCCCTCGCGCGCGGTGTGCCGTGGTGGCCGAGCGCGTCGGGCACGACGGGTCGCGTCGCGCCCGTCATGACGACGAGGTCGCGGTGCACCGGGTCTTGCACATCGAGGCGGGCAGGAGAACTCAACCATGTCCTGGATGTTCATCGTCCTCGTGCTTCTCGTCGTGTTCGCAGTGTTTCCGGCGTGGCCCTACAGCCGCGGCTGGGGTTATGGGCCGATGGGGCTCGCGAGCACCGCGTTGCTCGTGCTCCTCGTGCTCGTGTTGATGGGGAAGCTGTAGGGAGCCCATGGGCACCCCGACAAAGACCCCCTTCCTCACCGACGTCACCGAGCTGCGTCGCCGCGCCCGCGAACACATGGAGCGCGGCGCGGTGACGGCCGGTTACGCCGGTGACGTCGACCAGGCCGTGGCGCTGCTCAACACGGCACTCGCGACCGAGATCGTCTGCGTGCTGCGCTACCAGTACCACGCGATCATGGCCACGGGCATCCACAGCGAGCCCGCCAAGCGCGAGTTCGCCGAGCACGCCGCCGACGAGCAGGAGCACGCGACCCGGCTCGCCGAGCGCATCAGCCAGCTCGGCGGCAAGCCCGACATGAACCCCGAGGGCCTGCTCTCGCGCAGCCACTCGGAGTACGCCAACGGCGACACGCTGCTCGAGATGCTCCGCGAGAACCTCGTCGCCGAGCGCATCGCGATCGACTCGTACCGCGAGATGATCCAGTGGTTCGCGCCGCACGACCCGACCACGCGCAAGCTCCTCGAGGAGATCCTCGAGAAGGAAGAGGAGCACGCGGACGACATGCACGGGCTGCTGCAGGGCCGCGGCTGAGGCGACCTCCCCGCCTCAGGGGATCCGCGGCGCCGTGCGCTTCGTGCAGCTCTCGTCGATGTCGCCGTCGTCGGTGAGTGTCACGCACTCGCCGTCGCGGCACGCGATCGATCCGCTGCGCCAGCCGCACCCGTCGTCGCACGTGTCCGCGTCGCGGTGATCGGCGAGCCACGCGGTGCTCACCGCCCCGAGCGCGCAGGTCTGCGAGCAGTCGGCGTCCTTCGTGCACGCCCACTGCCGCGGATCCGCGGCGGACACCGTGGTCGGCGGTGCCGCGGCGGGCGTCCCCGACGCTCGCGTGGCCTCGGGCACCTCGGGCGCCGGCGCTTCGGCGGCGGTGCAGGCCGACATCGTGAGCGCGAGCCCGAGCCCGAGCGCGCAGGGAAGAGCCGTCCAGGAGCGGAGCATCACGGCGAACATACGTGCGGCCGCGCGCCACGGTCTAGCCGGGCGGCGCTCCACGCCTCACCGATGCGGCCTAGACTGGGATGATCCAGCGGCGACCCGGGGCGTCGGACGGATCCGTTCCAACCACTTCGGCCGGCGCCGCGGGCCCTCGCGCGGCGCCCCGAGCAGGCGCACCGGGTCGTGCAGCGCGTCCTGGACGTAGAACGCCTGGACCATCACGATGAGCACGATCATCAGCGGCGTCGCGAGGAACACCCCGATCGCCCCCGCAGCGAGGCCGAGCAGCAGCTGCGCGCCGAGCTGGGTCGCCGGCGGGACGTCGACCGAGCGCTGATCGACCAGCGGCGTCACGAGGTAGTTGTCGATCGCCTGCACGCCGACGTACGCGGCCACGGCCCAGGCCGCGGTGGTCGGCGACTGCGACAGGCCCACGAGCACGCCCGGGATCGCCGCGAGCGGCGGCCCGACGTTGGGCACGAACGACAGCACCGCCGCGATGAGGCCCAGGGCGGCGGGCATCGGCACGCCCGCGGCCCACAACGCCAGACCGGTGCCGACGCCGACGACCGTCATCGACACGAAGCGACCCATGAACCACGCCCGCAGCGCGTGGCCGACGTGCCCGAGGACCTCGTCCACGCGGGCGCGACGGCCCATCGGGAGGAGGTGGAGGAACGCGCCGAGGTAGAGCTTCGGGGCGAGCGCGAAGAAGATCCCGAACACCGGGATGAGCACCATGGTCGCCAGGCCACCGGCAGCGGCGAAGACGACACCGCCCACGCGCCCGCTCTGCTCGCTCCACTCGATCTGCTCGAGTTCCGCGACGACGCGCTGCCCCGCCGGGTTCTCGCTCAGCCACGCCTGGATCCGCGGCAACGCCTCGATCGCGCGCGTGCGGATGCCCTCCATCTGCTCGACGAAGGCCGCGCCCATCCACCACGACAGCCCGGCCGCGATCGCGAGCGATACGACGAGCAGCACGATCATCGCCGGAATCCGCGGCAACGGGATCCGCCGGACCGCCCCGTCCACGAGCACCGCGATGATCGCCCCCGCGATGACGATGAGCAGGCCGTGACCAGCCAGGCGGAGCAGCCAGAACACCAGGCCGAACGCCGCCACGATGCTCACCGTGATGAGGACGCGACGCACGAAGGGCCCGTCGGTGGAAGGTGGTGTCGAGGCGTCGGCCATTGCGTGGCGCGTCGCCTCTGCAAGGACGGGCCCCGGATGCACCTCGCGGATCCCCGCAGCTTTCGCGGGGCGCTGCTCGCCACGTGCCGTGCGCGGGCGCCCGCCCGGGCGAGAACGCGACACCTCCGGATCACGCCGCGCACGCGCCCACTCGAGCGCCGCAGCGCGTGCGCCGAGACGTCTCCCGCCACCCTCGACGCGACGTCGACTACACCGACGCGAGGGCACGGTGATTGCACAGGGCCTCCACACCGGTTGCACCGGGGGAGTTCCACGTGACGCGACACCTCATCCTCGCCGCCCTCTTCATCGTCGCACCGAGTTGCGACAAGGCCGACGCCAACGACACGGCCGAGCGCAAGCCGGCCGACAACACCAAGAAGAACGAACGGGATCGCGACGACGCGACCAAGACCCCGGTCGACCAGAACGAGAACGCGGGCGACATCGAGATCACCGCGACCATCCGCAGGGCGATCGTCGGTGACGACGCCATGTCGATGAGCGCCAAGAACATCAAGATCATCACCGCCGACGGTGTGGTCACCCTGCGCGGCCCGGTCGCCTCGACCGACGAGCGCGAGAAGATCGCCAACCTCGCGCGGGGCACCGCCTCCGTGAAGCGGGTCGACGATCTCCTCGAGATCGCCCCCGAATAACCTCCCTCGACGTCAACGACGCGAGCTCCACCCCCACAACGAGAAAGCCAAGATCATGTCCAAGAAAGCAGTCATCGGAATCGTCGCGACCTACGAGCAGGCCCAGAAGGCGGTCGGCGAGCTCCGCACCGCCGGATTCACGGACGACGACATGTCCGTGCTCTTCCCCGACAAATCGGGTACCCGCGACTTCGCCCACGAGCACGGCACCAAGGCGCCCGAGGGCGCCATCGCGGGCGTCGGCGCCGGCGGTGCGGTCGGCGGCACGCTCGGCCTGCTCGCGGGCATCGGCCTGCTCGCGATCCCGGGCCTCGGGCCCTTCATCGCCGCGGGCCCGATCCTCGCGGCGCTCAGCGGCGCAGCTGCGGGTGCGGCCGTCGGCGGCATCACCGGCGCGCTCGTCGGTCTCGGCATCCCCGAGGTCGAGGCGAAGCAGTACGAGAACAAGGTGAAGGGCGGCAACATCCTGATGTCCGTCCACGCGGATTCCACCGAGCGCAAGGATCGCGCGAAGGCGATCCTCGCCCAGAACCACGCGACCGACATCTGCGTCGCCGCCGAGGCGAAGGCCTAGCGGCCTCGAGGAGCACACATGCAAGCGACCCAAGTCGAAGAGCTGTTGCTGCAGGCGCTCGAGCACGAGCGCGGCGGCGTCATGGTCTACGAGACCGCGCTCGAGTGCGCGGTGAACGACGAGCTGAAGGAGGAGTTCTCGAAGTACCTCGACGAGACCCACTCCCACGTGAAGCACCTCGAGTCGGTGTTCGAGGCGTTCGACCTCGACATCGAGCAGGCCTCGCCGGTGCGCGCGATCGTCCACGACCTCGGCATGTCCCTGGTCGAGGCCATGAAGTCGGCGCTGCTCGCCGGCGACGCGGCGGCGGCGGAGCTGGTCGCGTGCGAGTGCGTCGTGCTCGCCGAGACCAAGGACCACCTCAACTGGACGCTGCTGGCCGCGTGCGCGGACAAGCTCACCGGCGCGCAGGGCAAGGCCCTGAAGGCCGCGGTCGAGGCGGTCGAGGATCAGGAGGACGAGCACCTCTACCACTCGAAGGGGTGGTGCCGAGAGCTGTGGATGAAGGCCCTCGGGATGAAGGCGGTGCTGCCCCCGCCCGAGGAGCGCAAGCACGTGAAGACGGCGATCGGCGCCGCGCGGGCCGAGCAGCAGCGCGGCGAGATGCGATAGCTCGGGACTCGGCCGGGGTTCAACCGGGGAGCAGGCCGTCCCAGAAATCGCACTGGGCGGTGCGGACGCCCTCGACGGTGCCGATCGGCACGTCGAGGAGCGCCGCGTCGTCGAGCGCGGCATCGTACGCCGGCCACGTCGCGCCCTCGAGCGCCGGCGTGCCGGTGGCGGCGAACGTGGTCCACGCGACGCCCATCTGATCGATCATCACCGCATCGTCTGCGTTCGTCGGCAGTCCCAGGGCCGCGAAGCTGCGGAACAGGTACGGCAGCTCGACGCCGTGGAACGCGGTGGCGGTGTTGTTGCCGAAGGTGGTGTAGCCGTCGTACGCGAAGTGGTAGCGGTAGACTGCAGAGCGCTGCCCCGCAGCGGCGCGCGCGGCCGTCCGCGCCGCGCACACGAACTTCGCGTCGCTGGTCACGGCGATGTACGCGTCCGTGGGCGTCGCGTAGTCGGCGACCGGGTACTGCTCGAGCACCATCGCGCCGAGCACCATCCCGAAGCTCGCCTCGACTGCCGCGACGTACTGCGCCTCGGTGAGCTCGGGGATGTCGCGCGCGGTCTCCTGCGCGGTGGCGCCGATCACCAGAGGCACGTCGACGTGGGTGCCCGCCGCCATGGCGTCGAGCGTCGAGCGCGGCAGCAACACGCCGTCGACGTACGGGCCCCAGGACTGCGACAGCGCCGAGACGCTGGGGAAGCCCGTGGGCTCGGTCGTGACGATCGCGTCGGCCGTCAGCGCGCGCAGGCACTCGGGCACGTCGTCCGCCCCCGCGCAGCCGCTCGCCGCGAGGAACGGCGTGCCGGTCTGCATCGCGTACTGCCCGGGCTCGCGCTGGCGGCACGTGCCGCTGTGCACCGCCGCCGCCGCGAACAACCCCTGGGCCCGCGGCACGCCGAGCAGGGCGCAGACATCGACGGCGCCGGCCGACTGACCGAACAGCAGCACGCGATCGGGATCGCCACCGAGCCCCGCCGCGTTCGCCTGCGTCCACTCGAGCGCGGCGAGCAGATCCATCAAGCCCCAGTTGCCCGCGATCCCCTCGCCGTCGACGAGGCTCGGATCGGCGAGGAACCCCAGCGCGCCGAGCCGATAGTTCGTGGTGACGACGACGACGTCGAGCTCGCGCGCGAGCACCTCGCCGTCGTACAGCGGATCGTCGATCCCACCGAGCGAGTTGCCGCCCCCGTGCACGAAGAAGAGCACCGGTCGCGCGCCGTCGTCCGCCGCGGGCGTCCACACGTCGAGCGTCAGGCAGTCTTCGTCGCCGACGACCGGCCCGTCCTCACCATCGAGCTGGGGGCACCGCGGCCCGTGGGCCGTCGCATCGCGCACGTCGGACCAGCACGCCACCGGCGCGGGCGCGGCGAAGCGCAGCGCGCCCGTGGGCGGCGCCGCGAAGGGCACGCCGAGCAGCGCGAACCCGCCTCCGGGCAGGTCGATCCCCGCGAGCGCCCCGGCGTCGGTGACGACGATGCCCGGGCCCGGTGCGGCGGGCTCACACTCGCCGCCGAGATCGATCGATCCGGCGCTCGTGTCGGCGCTCGACGTCGCAGCGTCGGTGGTGTCGTCCGACGCGGTCGCGCCGCTGGTCGTCACCACGCCAGGCCCATCGTGAGTGTCGCCCCCGCAGGCGAAGGTCGCGAGCGCGCAGGACACCATGCAGCGGCGAGACATCGTCGCCACCACGAGAGCACGACCCATGCCAGGGAATCCACCTGCGATCGCGCCCGATCCGTCGCGAAGCACCACACCGCCCTCGACACACGTCCATGGGCGCGCTCGCGCGGGTCGGCCCGCGTCGTGCGTCGATGCCCGACGTGCGAGGATGGAGGTTCGATGACCTCCGACGCGGCACGGTCCGATCTCGCGCGGTGGGCCTGCGCCCTCGGGGCGATCGGGCTCGCCGCGGCCCTCGGTGGGTGCGACGCCTGCGAGGGAGAGTTCTGCGACGACTTCCTCTCGATCGAGTTCGAGAAGGCCGAGCCCTGGCACGGCACGTACGAGGTGGTGCTGCAGCTCGACGGCGACACGGTGCACTGCAGCTTCCACGTGCCGAGCTCGGACGCCGCGGTCGACCCCTGCGACGACGAGCACACACACGTCGGGGCAGGCGGAGTGATCCACCACGGGACGCCCGAGCGCGTCGAGATCACGGTGTCGTCGGGCGGTCACATCCTCGCCGAGGCGACGATCGAGCCGCACTACGAAACACCGGACGATTGGTCGCGCGCATGCGGTCCGCGGTGCGAGCAGTCGACAGACCAGAGCGTCTTCGTGGAGTCCACCGAGCCCTCGCCGTGCTCGTCGTACTGCGAGAACGGTTGGTGCAATCCATGGACGCAGGACTGCGCCCCCGGTGAGAAGTGTGTGGCGTGGGATCGAGACGGCGACGGCTCCTGGAACGCGCTGCGGTGCGTCGTGCCGGAGGCGGAGCCGCGGGCGCCCGGGACGTGGTGCACGGTCGGTGGTTCGGCCGTCAGCGGGATCGACGACTGTGAGATCGGCGCGATGTGCTTCGGCGTCGACCCGGTGTCCCTCGTCGGCGAGTGCGTGGCGCTCTGTACGGGCAGCCCCGATGCGCCGGTCTGTCCCGACGCCTGCGACCGCTGCGTGATCGCGAACGCCGGCGTGCTCGCGCTGTGCCTGCCGGCCTGCGATCCACTCGCGCCCGCGTGCGAGGACGCTCGCGGCTGCTATCCGAACGCCGACGGCTTCGTGTGCCTGCCCCACGGGCCCTCGCGCTCCGCGATCGGCGAGCCCTGCACGGACATCAACGGGTGCACCTCGGGGTTCTGCGCGCCGGCCGAGCGCGTGCCGGGCTGCGAGTCTCCCTCCGGTTGCTGCGCCGCGTACTGCGACACGACAGCGCAGGATCCCTGCGGCAACGCGTCGCCCGAGGTCGCGTGCGTGCCCTGGTGGTCGGACGACGCGCCGCCGACCGACGCGTGCGTCGCTGCGACGAGCGTTGGTGCGTGCGTGCTGCCGGCCTAGCAGGGACGGACGCGCAGTTTGGTGTCGACGAGTACGCCGACGTCGCGCACGACAGGTTCGTCGGATCCCGACCGACGGTGTCGGTCATACGACCGACACGGTCTTGCCTTGACGCGCATGCACGGCGGCCGATAGCCTCGCATCGTGGTGGACGTGCCTTCGCGTGGGGCGGAGGGGCGTGCATCGTCGGGGGTGCCCATGCGACGTCGCGCTCGTCCTTCGTTCGACCTCCCGTTCGGCGCAGCGCTGTGCCTGTCGCCCCTGCTCGGCTGCTACACCGGCGTGTCGGGGCGCGGCCCCGGGGCGGCGGACGACGCCGGCTCGACCGGCGCGGCCGTCGACGACGGCGGCACCCCGGGCGACAGCGGCGAGCCCGGCGACGACGCGATCGAGGTCGACGCGCCGACGCTGCGCCGGTTGACCCGCGCCGAGTTCACCCACGCGGTCACCGATCTCCTCGGGCCCGTGACGCTGACGACGATCGAGGCCGACGCGATGCAGGAGGGGTTCTTCTCGGTCGGCGCCGCCCGGGTCGCGCTCTCGCCCGCGGGCGTCGGGGCCTACGAGCTCGCGCTCGACGGCGCCACCGCCGAGGCCTTCGCCGATCCCACGCTCGCGGCGATGCGCGTGGCGTGCGTGCCGACGGGCGCGGCCGACACCGCCTGCATGCGCACCTCGATCGCCGCGTTCGGCCGCCGCGCGTGGCGTCGCCCGCTGACCGCGGCCGAGCAGGATCGCTACCTCGCGGTCGCCACCGACGTCGCCACCGAGACCGGCGACGGCCTCGTCGGCCTGCGCCACGCGGTGTGGGGCCTGCTGCAGTCGCCGAACTTCCTGTACCGCGTCGAGCTCGGCGCGCCGTCGCCCGAGGACGACGGCCGGGTGAAGTTCTCGTCGTTCGAGATGGCGTCGCGCCTGGCGTTCACGCTGTGGAGCACGGTGCCCGACGAGGCGCTGCTCGACGCCGCCGAGGCCGACGGGCTCGCCACCGCCGAGGGGGTCGCGGCCCAGGTCGATCGCATGATCGCCGATCCGCGCGCGCGCCAGGGCGTCGCCAACTTCGTCGGCGAGCTGTACCGCCTGTGGCAGCTCGACGAGAAGACCAAGGACGCGGTGGCCTTCCCCGAGTGGACGCCGACGCTCAAGGCCGCGATGCGCGACGAGCTCATCGCCCGCGTGCAGGACGTGGTCTTCGACGCGCCCGGCGACTTCTTCGCGCTGTACGACTCGCACCAGGTGTTCGTGAACAACGAGCTCGCGCGGCTGTACGGCCTCGCGGAGGTCGAGCCCGATGCGATGCGCGCGGTGACGCTGCCCGAGGGCAGCCCGCGGCGCGGGCTCATCGGCAGCGCGCTGGTGCTCGGGCTGAACTCGCTGCCGGCGCGGACGTCGGCCACCGAGCGCGGGCAGTTCATCGCCGAGACCCTCCTGTGCAAGACGGTGCCGCCACCGCCCCCGGACGTCGACGTGAACCTCGACGACAACGATGGCGGCGGCGGTCCGGTCGAGCACCGCACACTGCGCGAGAAGCTCGAGCCCCACCGCGAGAACCCGGCCTGCGCCGGCTGCCACAACGTGACGGACCCCCTGGGCCTCGCGCTCGAGCACTTCGACACGATGGGCCGCTACCGCGAGACCGACCTCGGGCTCACGATCGACGCCAGCGGCGAGCTCGACGGGGTGCCGTTCGTCGACGCCGCCGAACTTGCCCAGCTGCTGCGCGAGCACCCGGACGCGCCGCGCTGCCTGGTCGACAAGCTGTACACGTACACCGCAGGGCGCCTGCCGTTCGACAACGAGGACGAGCTGCTCGTCGCGATCGAGGCCGAGCTCGGGGCAGAGGACAATCGCTTCGATCGCCTGCTGCACGCGATGGTCACCCACGACGAATTCCGCTTCGCCAACCCCGCCGGCAGCGTCCTCGCAGCCGAGCCCTCGGAGGGACCATGACGTTCAAGCTCCACCGCCGCACGATGCTCCGCGGGTTGATCGGCGGCACCGCGATCGCGCTGCCGTTGCCGCGCCTGCTCGGCATGCTCGACGGCAACGGCACCGCGCTGGCCGACGGCTCGCCGCTGCGCCCGCGCTACCTGACGTGGTTCTTCGGCAACGGCGCCGATCCGGCGCACTGGGTCCCCGCGGCGACCGGCGTCGGCGACGCGTGGGCACCGAGCGCCGCGCTGATGCCCCTTCTCGAGTTCAAGCCGTGGCTGACGGTGTGCTCGGGCTTCAACGTGGTGGTGCCCGCCATCTACGCCCACAAGTCCGCGCCCGCGGCGGTGCTCACCGGTGCACAGGCGATGCAGGGCGGCGACGTGCAGCTGCCGTCGATCGATCAGCTGCTCGCGCCGATCATGAACGCCGACACCGCGTTCCCCAGCGGCTTGCACGTCGGCATCAGCAACGTCACCGGCGCGGGCGCGCTGGACTTCAACATCTCGTTCAGCGGCCCCAACGCCCCGAACCCGCCGAACTACAGCCCGGCCGCGCTGTTCGCCAGCCTGTTCGCGCTGTCCGGCTCGCTCGAGCCCGACCCGTCGCTCTTCCGCCGCAAGAAGCTGCTCGATGCGGTGTCGGCCGACGCCGCGGAGTTGCGGGTCAAGCTCGGCGCCGAGGACAAGGAGCGCCTCGATCGCCACCTCGACGGCGTCGATCAGCTGCAGACGCAGATCGACGCGACGATCACCGGTGCCGACTGCGGCATGCCGATCGATCCGGATGTGGCGTACCCCGATCGCGGCGCCGACGGAGAGATCACCCGCGCGCGCTGCCAGGCCTTCGCGGATCTGCTGGTGTTCGCGCTGTCGTGCGAGCTCACCCGGGTCGCGACCCAGGTGTTCTCGTGCGCGGCGTGCCACGCGGGCTATCCGGAGGCGGGCCTCGGCAACGTCACCTTCCACGAGGACTTCGGCCACCGCCTGAGCCCGATGGGCGTGGACTACGGCACGAACGGCTTCCACACCGGCGTCGAGTACACGATGTCGTGCCTGGCGGAGCTGCTGCAGCGCATGCGCGACACGCCGGACGGCGCGGGGAACCTGTTGGACAACTCGCTGGTGTACGTGACGTCCTGCGTCGGGCTGCCGTGGGATCACCGGATGGACGACTTCCCGATGCTGCTCGTCGGCAAGGCGGGCGGGTTGTTCCGCGGGGATATCCACCACCGCGCGGCGGGGGACAGCACGAGCCGCGTGCCGTTCACGGTCATGAAGGCGTTCGGGAGCCCGGCGGCGACGTTCGGGGACGCCGAGGGGATGACGGGCGACGCGATTCCCGAGATCTTGGCGTGAGGGCGTAGTGCGCACAGGCCCGCGACTGCATCGCAGCCGCCCCTACCGAACCGCTCCACGAACCACGCCGTCCTCGCGCTGCTGCCACCGCTCGACCCACCACCGTGGGCCGAAGACGAGCTCGGCCGGGAACCCATGGGATCGCGCGGCGAACCACCCTCCGGCGGCGCCGGCGAAGGCCATTGCCAGCGTCGCGACCCACAGCGTCAGACCGCCCGCGTCGATCGCTTCGGCGTCGACCAGTTGACCGGCCAGCACGAGCAACGACCCCGCCGCGGTGACCCGAAGTCCGAGTCGCGCCTTGACGACCTCGCGGAGCACCTCCGATGCCCGCGTGAGTCGTCGGTAGTCGGCGACGCAACCGAGCAAGAGTGCCGCAGAGATCATCAGCACGCCCGATGCCCTGATCACAGGGCCGCCGACGCCGTACAGGAGCATCGTGAAGGCCCCGGCGATGCAAGCGACGCCACCGGTCGCGCTGCGCAAGCGTGCACGATCCCGCATCAAGCTCCCACGGCTCGACGATCACCGGCCGCGGCGCGCCCCCGATCGGTGCCAGCGCTCGCACGCGGTCCCCGACCTCGGCGGCGCTCTGGATCCGACGATCGGGATCGTGTGCCAGCGCGCCGGTCACCAAGGCGTCGACGCGACGATCGAGGCCGCTGAGCCCCGATGGCGGCTCGAAGCTGCCCAACGGCAGCCGGCCGGTGAGCAGCTCGTAGATCACCACCCCGAGCGCGAAGATGTCGGCGCGGTGGTCGACGGTGCCCGGCGTTTCCAGCTGCTCGGGCGCCATGTACATCGGCGTGCCGAGCACGCTCCCGGTCCCGGTCAACCGTAGCGACTCGCCGGGCTCGCTGAGCATCGCGAGGCCGAAGTCGGTGAGTCGCGCGCGCCCCTCGCGGTCGATGAGCACGTTCTCAGGCTTGAGATCGCGATGGACGACGCCGCGGGTGTGGGCGTACTGCAGCGCCGCGGACAGTTCTCCCGCGATCCTCAAGGCGGTGCTGCTGGACACGCCCCCGGCCATCAGCCCGCGCAGGCTCTGGCCCTCGACGTACTCCATCACCAGGTAGTGCACGCCCAGGACTTCGCCGAAGTCGTGGATTCCGACGATGTTCGGGTGCTGCAGCGCTGCCATCGCCCGGGCCTCGCGGGCAAATCGCTCCGAGAAGTCGGCGCGCGACGCGAGCTCTGGACGAAGCAGCTTGATCGCGACCCGACGGTCGAGCTTGATGTGGCGCGCGCGCAACACCACGCCCATTCCGCCCTGGGCCAACCACTCCAACTCGGCGTACGCAGGCAGCACGGCCGCCAGTTCGGCGAGGGCGGGCAGGTCCCCCGGCGGGATGGTCAGGCCGAGGGCCAGCATGGAAGCGGCTTCGGCGGCGACCGTGGATGCGCACGCGTGTGAGGGCGTCATGTCCGTTGGCTCTGACAAGTCCGCCGACCCGAGGTTACAGCCCGCTTCCCCCGGGGCCCAGGGCCGCGATGAGCGTCCGGATCTCCGCCTCGAGGTCGCCAGGGTCGGCGAGCGTGTCCACGACCTCCGCCCGCAACACCTGGCCGAATCGCTGACGCAGGCGGTGCACTGCGACCTTGAGCGCCGCCTCGGAGGTGCCGAGCAGCCGCGCGGTCTCGGCGTAGGGCGGTCCCTCGCCACGCAGGTGTGGGCGCAACGCGGCGAAACCCGCCGCCTGGCCGCGCGCCGCGTACTGCTGCGCCAGGACGTCCTCGACGCGGGCCACGACCGCGAGCGCCCAGGCCTTGGCGTAGGCGCGCTCCGGGTCGGCATCATCGGCCACCGCTTGCGCTGCGCGGGCGACCACTTCGTCGTCGAGCGACACCGTCCGTCCGCGCCCGCGCTTGTCTGCCCTCTCGCGCTGGTACGTCCGGGCGACGTGGTGGCAGAACGCGCCGAGCAAATACGAACGGAAGCGACCGCGGCCGTGTTCGACCGTCGCGAATCCCCCGCGACCCAGCAAGTCCGCGAAGAAGTCCTGCACGAGCTCGCGCGCCTCGTCCGGATCGCCGACCCGGCGCCGGGCGAAGATCACCAGCGGCAGCCGGTAGCGCTCGCAGAGCTCCCCGAGCGCCGCGCGTCCCGCTGTGGTCGCGGCCCGCGACGACTCGACCATGCTCCACCGAGTCGAAGGGAACGCCATCAGTCCGCACCGCCGGGACCCACACTGCCAGGGTCCGCGCTTGGCAGTCTACGACTCGGTGGTGGCGGCGTCGCTCCACCGCCCGAAGCGCCGGGGTGCGAAGCGGAGGGGGCCCGCGGGATCGAACGCCCGCGGCGGGACACTGCACGCACGTGCCGATCCCACCGCCCCCGGTGCATCCAGATCCCGCCCCGCGCGACCACCACCCCATGCGGGTCGTCGCTGC
>LNFM01002009.1_pt1 | contig 46520 bp, 40 predicted proteins | sample 596031 | NCBI WGS metagenome assembly LNFM01 (sample SAMN04254537, study PRJNA301005) | activated carbon metagenome | isolation source: dual media filters at the Ann Arbor, Michigan drinking water treatment plant | place: USA: Ann Arbor
TGGGCGTGATGGTGCCCTGCCACGAGATCCTGGCCATGGCCAAGGCCGAGGGCGCCGACATCGTGGGCCTCTCGGGCCTGATCACGCCCAGCCTCGAAGAAATGCAGTACGTGGCCGGCGAAATGGAGAAGGACGCGCATTTCCGCGACAAGCAGATTCCGCTGCTGATCGGCGGTGCCACCTGCAGCCGCGTGCACACCGCGGTGAAGATCGCGCCGCACTACAGCGGCCCGGTGGTTTATGTGCCCGATGCCTCGCGCAGCGTGGGCGTGGCGCAAGGGCTGCTGTCGGACCAGGCGGCGCAGTACATCGCCGAACTCAACGCCGATTACGACAAGGTGCGCACCCAGCACGCCAACAAGAAACAGGTGCCGCTGTGGCCGCTGGCCAAGGCGCGCGCCAACAAGACGCCCATCGACTGGAACGCCTTCGAGCCCAAGAAGCCGCGCTTCATCGGCAAGCGTGTGTTCAAGAACTTCGACCTGACCGAGATCGCGCGCTACATCGACTGGGCGCCGTTCTTCCAGACCTGGGACTTGGCCGGCCCCTTCCCCGAGATCTTGAAAGACGAGGTGGTGGGCGAAGAAGCGCGGCGCGTGTTCAGCGACGGCAAGCGCATGCTGCAGCGCTTGATTGAAGGCCGCTGGCTCAGCGCGAGCGCGGTGGTGGGCCTGTACCCGGCCAACAGCGCGCGTGACGACGACATCGAGCTCTACACCGACGAGAGCCGCCGCGAGGTGGCGCTCACCTGGCACGGCCTGCGCCAGCAGACCGAGCGTTTTGAAGTGGACGGCGTGATGCGGCCCAGCCGGTGCCTGGCCGACTTTGTGGCGCCCAAGGGCGTGGCCGACGATTACGTGGGCGTGTTCGCCGTCACCGCAGGCCTGGGCGTGGAGAAGAAGGAAAAGCAGTTCATCGACGACCACGACGACTACTCCGCCATCATGCTCAAGGCCCTGGCCGACCGCCTGGCCGAAGGCCTGGCCGAGTGCCTGCACCACCGCGTGCGCACCGACCTCTGGGGCTACGCGGAGGGCGAAACGCTGAGCAACGAAGACCTCATCAAAGAGAAGTACCAGGGCATCCGCCCGGCGCCGGGTTACCCCGCGTGCCCGGACCACTCGGTCAAGCGCCCGATGTTCGATCTGCTGCAGTGCGAAGACATCGGCATGGGCCTGACCGAAAGCCTGGCCATGACGCCGGCCGCCAGCGTGAGCGGCTTCTACTTGAGCCACCCCGAGAGCGCTTACTTCAACGTGGGCAAAATCGGCGAAGACCAGGTGGCCGACCTGGCACAACGCAGCGCGGTGGCCGAGAAAGAGCTGCAGCGCTGGCTGGCGCCGAATCTTTAAAGCCGTTCCAACCCCGCCCGGAACCGAACGTGGCCCCCCGGTTCAGGTTACAGACGTCTTTCTTTCACTCAACCAACTTCGAACACATGAACGCACTCAACAACCTCTTCAACCAACCCCGCCTGGGCGTGGTCCTGCTGCGCTGGACGCTCGCCATCCTCATGATCTTTCACGGCTGGGCCAAGGTGACCGGCGGTGTGGGCGGCATCGAAGGGATGTTGGTGGCCAAGGGCCTGCCCGGCGCACTGGCCTACGGCGTGTACCTGGGCGAGTTGATCGCCCCGCTGTTTCTGCTGGTGGGCGTGTGGGTGGTGCCGGCGGCGCTGGTGATCGCCATCAACATGGCGTTTGCCGTGGGCCTGGCCCACTCAACCCACTTCATGGACATCACCAACACCGGCGGCTGGCGCCTGGAACTGCAGGCGTTCTTCTTTTTCACCGCGCTGGTGGTGGCGTTCACGAACAAGCTGGGCCCCAACAAAGGGTGATGCACCCCCTGCTGCGTTTCAGACGTTCATGATCGAGATGGACCGCGCGTTCAAGTACGCCTCCATCGCCTCAGGCCCGCCCTCCGAGCCATAGCCGGAATCCTTGATGCCGCCGAACGGCATTTCGGCCGAGGGCATCGCGGGCATGTTCACCCACAGCATGCCCACCTCCACGTGGCGCGCCAGCAGGTCGGCGTTTTTCAACGAGCGCGTGAAGGCGTAGCCGGCCAGACCAAACGGCAGGCGGTTGGCCTCGGCAATCGCCTCGTCCAGCGTCTTGAAGGTTCGCACTGCGGCCATGGGACCGAAGGGCTCGTCGTTGAACACGCGGGCGTCCAGCGGCACGTCGGTGAGGATGGTGGGCTGCCAGAAGTTGCCCGCCTCGCCGATGCGCTCGCCGCCGGTGGCCAGCGTGGCGCCGCGCTCCACCGCGTCTTTCGTGAACTCGGCCATGGCCGTCACACGGCGCGGGTTGGCCAGTGGACCCATCTGCGTGCCTTCGGCTGAACCATCGCCCACGGCCAGGCCGGCGGCGTGTTTCACCAGCGCGGCCGAGAACTCCTTGGCGATGCTTTCGTGCACCAGAAAACGTGTGGGCGAAATGCAGACCTGCCCGGCGTTGCGGAACTTGGCACCGCCTGCGGTTTTGACGGCCAGGGCCACGTCGGCGTCTTCGGCCACGATCACCGGCGCGTGTCCGCCCAGCTCCATGGTCACGCGCTTCATGTGCTGGCCGGCCATGGCCGCGAGCTGTTTGCCCACCGGCGTGGAGCCGGTGAAGGTGAGCTGGAGATCTCGGACGGCGTGCCGTAGACCAGACCCAACACGCCGGGTGGCAGGCCGGCGTCGGCAAAGGCGCGCACCAGTTCGGCGGGGGCGGCCGGGGTTTCTTCGGGTGCCTTGACGATCATGGAGCAGCCCGTGGCCAGGGCCGCAGCGAGTTTGCGCACGACCTGGTTGATGGGGAAGTTCCACGGCGTGAACGCGGCCACTGGGCCGACCGGGTCTTTCAGCACCATCTGGCGCATGGCGAGGTTGCCGCGCGAGGGCACGATACGCCCGTACACGCGCAGGCCTTCGTCGGCGAACCATTCGATGATGTCGGCCGCGGCCATCGCCTCGCCCTTGGCTTCAGCCAGCGGTTTGCCTTGTTCCTGCGTGAGCAGTGCCGCAATCGCGCCAGCGCGCTCGCGCATCAGGGCCGCAGCGGCGCGCATGACCTTGGCGCGTTCGATGGGCGGCTTGTCGCGCCAGACTTCAAAGCCCTTTTGTGCGGCGTCCAGGGCCAGGTCCAGGTCGGCCTGGCGGGCGTGGGCCACGCGGCCGATTTCTTTGCCAGTGGCCGGGTTGAACACGGCCAGCGTTTCGCCCGCGGCGGCGTCGCGCCATTGGCCGTGGATGAAGAGTTGGGTGTGGGGGTAGCTCATGAGGGTCTCCTGCGGGAAATGGGGAACTGGAAACCATACCAGTTGCCCTCGTGTCGGGACGACCGTGTTCAGCTGCCGGTTTTTTTCAACACCCGCCGGTACTGCACCGCTTCGGCAATGTGCGCCACGCCCACGGTGTCGCTGGAGGCCAGGTCGGCGATGGTGCGCGCGACGCGCAGCGTGCGGTGCGTACCGCGTGCGCTCCAGCCCAGTCGTGCGGCGGTGGTGTGCAGGAACTTCAGCGCGGCGGGCTCGGCCAGCGCATGCTGGTCCAGCGCCCGACCGGCCAGCGCCTGGTTGGCCTCGCCCTGCCGGGCATGTGCCCGTGCGCGCGCAGCCACCACGCGCTCACGCACCGCCGCACTCGCTTCACCCATCGACTGGCTCAGCAGGTGCTCGGCTGGCAAGGCGGGCACTTCCACGTGCAGGTCGATGCGGTCCAGCAGCGGGCCACTGAGCTTGCCCTGGTAGCGCGCCACCTGGTCGGGTGTGCAGCGACAGCCCTGGGTGGGGTGGCCGAGAAAGCCGCAGGGGCAGGGGTTCATGGCCGCCACCAACTGAAAGCGCGCCGGAAACTCGGTCTGCATGGCCGCGCGCGAAATGCGGATGTGGCCGCTCTCCAGCGGCTCGCGCAACGCTTCCAGTGCGGCGCGGGGGAATTCGGGCAGTTCGTCCAGAAACAGCACGCCGTGGTGCGCCATGGTTGCTGACATTAAACTTTTGTCCCCGCACCCCACCTATTTTCGGGCAGTTTTTCATTTCGGGATTTTGTGATACCGATAAAGTCTTGTTCTGCATTTGAGCGCAGTCCGGAGAGGCGTCGCAATAAAGTTCTGGTTTGGGTTAGCCCATGGAAACTGCTCTAAACAACTCGAGGATTATTTTGTCTGGGCTAGTCCAGCAGCTTTTCCGCCACACGAATCTGGCGGGGCGGTCTCATTCGAAGAATTTTCCTGAAAATGCCCTTAAAGTAGTTTCAAGGAGTTGGAATGACAAAGAAGCTGGTTTTGGTTGACTACGAGAACAAGCCCAAACTCGACCTATCAGTTTTGGACGAGAGTTTCGCGGCCATCGTGTTTGTGGGCGCTAACCAGAACCCCCCCAAAGCGGCCACGAAAAAGGCCACTGCGCATAGATTCCAACGGGTGGACTTCATGAGGATCGAGGGAACTGGCCGCAATGCGCTGGACTTTCATATAGCGTTTCAGCTAGGGCGTATTTTGGAGACTGCGCCTGATACATGCTGCTTCGTTTTGTCTAGCGACAAAGGATTTGACCCGCTCATCTACCACCTCACCAAAAATTCCCTCTTGGACTGCCGACGCATTGAAAGCTTGGCGGAGATAGGCGACCTCAGTGTGTCTGAATCTCTGGTGGCCCTCGAAGAGACAGAACAAATCGACGTCCCTGGCAGTCTGCAAGGATGTCCGTACTGCCATAAGGCGAGCACAATTGAGCACCACGGGGGCGAGTGGTGTTCGAACTGTGGAAGGTTCGCCGTTCCACCGGACCCAAAATTGCTGCCGTCTCGGCGAGTAGGCTACAGAGAGCCTCAGCCTGATCGGTATTTGCCGCAAAGCACCGTAACTGGAAGCTGCAGTGCGTGCAACTATTCGGGTGACATGGCTGACGGCTTTTGGGAAGAGGGAGAGTGGGTTTGCGGAGGTTGCCGATTCGGCTGACCCGTTCCAGATGAGCGCAAGCCTGTAAACACCTGTTGAAACTTGGTCGGCCTGAATGTGCGGCACATCAGGCGAGGAGCCCTTGCACTTAGGGACATTCGCAGCTGCAGCCTCGGGGCAGATCACCTGGCGCCTTGGTCACCACTTTCACTTGCTTGCGAAGTTCTGCGGTTTGGCGCCCCGCATCAGTGCGAGGTCTGCCAAGACAGTGAAGATGCGACCATCAAGGACCCATCGCCGGAGAGTGGTTGTCAAACTGGACTCTGAAAAGCCTGAGGTCTTCGCGATTTCTTTCCAGGGGCATCCACTTGAAAGCTTTAAAAGCATGGCATCGAGCATGTCTCGACGGCAGTGGTGCTGGAGATAATTTGCCGTGCTGTCGAGGATGGGTTCAATCCTTTGCCATTCAATGTCCGTAGTGTTGACCTCGTTGCCCTGCCGCACCGGGACGGGTGGAAAAGCGTCAAGGGCAGTGACTTTTCGTACTGGCGACGCCATGCGATGAAAGATGAATGTCTGCGCTGCATTCGCAACGGAATCTCCTGATGGCACGGTGACGGACGTCACGTGCACCTTACTCACCAAGAGGTTCGTCCCGACCCGTTGGCCATGCAATACCAAACGAAACTCCCCATGCGGTAGGCATAGGTCCAAATGCCCGTTGAGCGAGCTCGTGTAAATGCTCTGAGTGCTGGCGCGGGCAGAACGCGACGTGTGAAGCCAGCGCAATGGCATGTATCGAATCTCGAGGTCATCTCCTCTCACATACTTTTCTGGCTCAGCGTCGAGGACGACTTCGGGTGGACTACGGGAATAGTCAACGAACCCAAGCACATCCGCATTGCCCGGCGAAAAAACGACCGGAAGAAGGAGGCGATGGGGCCTGAAAAGGCCTCGCATGAGAACAAGCGCCGGCACATGGACGGTGGTTCCATCGTGAAGCTTGTGGAGGTAAACGGAATGGCGATTCGTCATTCCAGCTGGCAACTGGATACCGCATCCTTGAAGGTACTCATCTCCGGGGGAGGAGACCCACGTGGAAAGGTCGCCAGAGAATCTGACCCGCTCCGTACGAGCCAGTGATGGCGCGCCATGGGTCGCAAGCAACTCAAGTCCTAGTTTCTCAATGCGGCCCTCCCCCGTCAGCATCAAGAGCTTTTGCTGACCGCCTTCGGGGCAAGTACCTATCACCCAACTCATACGCCTCTCCTTCCAAAGAGAGGTATAGGCAAACCAGTAAAAAAGCGGTTCGACGGCATTCCGCCACTCAGTAACGGCTGACGTATAGAGCGCTAGCCGATTCAAGCTCCTTCGGTGATACCGCCGTTTCCTTCGCGGTTAACGGGCAACAACACGCCCTCGCCCAGTGACGTCACCCCGCAAGCCTGAGTGGTTCAGTCGAACCCGACACGGCCGAATTCAACTTTCGCTTCCTTCAGCCGATATGCACCACAGAAGTGGTGCGAGTCTTCAGGCATGCCTGCTTCTGACAAGCCTCGCTTCCGAAATCGACGGCACCGAACAACACTACATACAAATTTGATGTCTCACAATCTCACAACCGGCTTCAAGTCTGCTGTTCTTTCGATTCTCAGCGTGGCTTGTTTCGGGACTGCATCTTTGGCCCGTGCAGACACGCTCTCCACTTGCTACAACTACCTGAACGCGCAGGACTATCAACGAGCTGTCACGGAGGCAAAGACAGCGCTCAAAAGGAAGGGCATACAGCGTGAAGATGAGCGCGACCTGCTACTTTGCTTGGGCGCCGCACATCGCGCAACTGGCCGCGTGAGCGATGCACTGGCGCCTGCATTACGTGCTGAAGTCCTCTCAAGCAGTACGCAGGAGCTGGCCGTAAGCTATTTCTTGCTTGGTTCAATCTATCTCGGCTTGGACGACATCGACAAAAGCGAGCTTTATACGCAGCGGTCACTCCGAGCCTACAGAGAGTTACGTGACACCACAATGGAATCGATGGCACTCAACAATTTGGCAGCCATTGTTCAAAAAAAGGGCGACCTCGAACAGGCAATAAAGCTGTACCAGGAAAGTATTTCGTTAGCCCCAGAAAATCCCGCAACATTGGCCAAGAAAATCAACATCGCCTCCATTCATGTAGAGCTGGAGGAGTTAGAAGAAGCTGAAAGATTGTTTCGTGAGGTTTACGACGAAAGCCACCGTAGCGGCGATGGCCACAAGGCTGCCTTGGCTCGACTCAACCTTGGCGAAGTGCTTCGCCGTCAAGGACTTCTAGATGAAGCAGAAATGGAGCTGACGTCGAGCCTCAGCGCTCTCAAGCTGATTGGTGACCGAGCGCTTGAGGCTATAGCTTATGGAAACCTGGGCATGTTGGAGTCAGATCGCATGAACAAGCCAGCTGCCGAGGTTTGGTTTGCTAAGGCTGAAAAATCATACCGATCAATAGGAAATCAGAGACACGCAGACGTCATACGCCAAAAAATTGCGACGCTGAAGGCGTCCTGACCAGACTTGCACCAACCTCGGCAGCGAGGAGGTAAATGGCGTCGTCTTCGATCTTCTTCTAGTCCCGCGCTTTGGGTCGATTTCGCGCTTCGACGACAACACGATCAACTGAAGGAATGGGCGAACTGTCCAAGGACACATTTAGCAGGAGCCGAGCGCGTGCAAGTAGCCCGTGTCGCGAGCTGGGGTCCATGCCGAAAATCGCCCACATAAAGCAGCCGTTTGCGCCGACCAGGGGACGGCAAGCCGTCCGCGCGCAGTACCTCGACGGCGGCCCGTTTGACTTGACCATTGTCTGTAGGCACCTCAAACCTGCAGGTGCTATTTGCAGTATCCGGTCCTATGACCCATTCCATACATCTCTCCTTCTGAGAGACGTATAGGGATCAAAGAGTCCTTTCTGGGCCGTCGACCCGGAATGCGTGCTGATTGCGGGGTGATTCTGAAATCATCAAGCCATGCCATGAGTCGAGGAACCCGGTGCCAATGGACTCGCACAATCGAACTGACGCCTGCCAGGTGATGCAGGTCTTCGAGACTTATGCGCGTGCCGGCAGATTTATGCCGGGCAACCTCTGCAGTCATACGCGTGATCGCATCCTCCTCGACCTGACTCCAGTCCCTTGGCTTAGGTTTTCGCCGACCCTCGAACTCGATTCGACTAGAGGACGGAGCGGGGACGCTATCCAAGAACACCGCGAACAAGATGTGCTTGAAGGTGGTGGCGTGATGACCGGAGGCGTGTAGCAGCTTGGCAGGCCACAGCCCTTTGCGACTGGTACCAACGGCGCAGCCGTACTTGTCGAGATATTGCTCCCCGAAGAAGGCCTTCAGGTCATGGGCAAGCAGTGCGCCATGGGTCTTGCTGCGCATGTAAACGTAACCCAACTCCTTCACGCGCTCTGGGTACCCTGGCGGCAAGAGTCCCAGCCCGTTCCTTGCCCAAAGCGCATCTGCGGATGCGCGTGCGACTGCTGCCGCAATGGCGCGAGGAATGCTCACGCAGGTCGACCGGAGGTCGAAGACTTGGTGAGGAGGCGCAATGCCCGGGTCGCGACTTATCCTGAAAGGTGTCACGCACAAGTTGCAATCGTGCTTGACGCAGACCTCAACGCCGGTGACCTGGTGAACTCGATGCCAATACGACTCGCCATAGCTTCTGAGCTCCTCTCCAACGCATTGCGGGCAAAAACGTAGCCACGTTTTCCCCATCACGGATCGCCTCACAAGCGAGGCCGTACGGCGATGGTGATCTGCCGCATGGACTAAAACCGACAATGCCCGAGCTCGCTCCGGAGCTGGCAAAAAGGCCGTCATGTACGGGAAGACAGTGTGTTGGTGCAGGAACTCTTCCAGCGGCAACCCAAACGCATCGGCAACACCCGCATAGGGCGTCATCAGGAAGGAATGAGACGACAGCGGGTGGCTGGTAAGCCGCATTAGCAACTGCTCGCGCCCAATACCCAGTTGCCGTTCAGCCCGATGCAGCAGGCTGCCGACAAGCTCGTCCGGGTATGGACGCGGCAGGAACATGGTCAGATTTCCAGGACGTCCTCGTACAACGGAGCCATGCCAAAGTCCTTCAATTGCCGCAGAACGGTCACGTTGTTGGCTTGGGCATGCGCAATGGCTCGCCGGTAATCATTGGGCCGAACATCGAACCGATCTACCGGGAGTTCAACCACAACCTTGCCTTTGGTCTGCCGTTTGACAGGTTGTGGCTTGGTCAAAGCAGTCGCCGCCTTGGTCAGACCTTGAGCCAGATTGGCGTCCGGGTTGGCGCTTGCGATCCCAGCGGCAACCGCTTCAGCTTCCTCAAAACCGGCCCCCATGGCTTGCAGACCTTCGGAGAGCCTGGGGACGAAGGAATCGCTACGGGCCCTGACGCTGTAGAGCGGGGACTTCATCAGCCCCAGCTTGTGCTTGGCGCTCTCGAGATGCTGTTGCAGATTCAATGGTGCGATGTCGTCGTACTGACACAGAATCTCGTAGTTTTCAGCACGGAGCGCTTCCATCATCGGGTGCATCAGCTGGAACTCCTTGCGGTAGACATCCAGAAGGAGCTCCGGTGTCAGGGTCTCGGAGCCATCCAGAATGGCCCTTGCCTGCGCCGCCGCGAAGAGCTTGATGGCGATGTCAATGACGCCTTGGCTGCACTCGAACATGTGGTGACTCAGGAGCGCATCAAGCTCGACCGGCTTTTGGACCCACTGGAATTGCCAGAGGATGTCGAGGAACACATCCCACTCGCTTGGCTCAGCTGCAGTGCCAGGGAAAAGGCGATCCCATGGGGCTATGCCATGCCCGCTGGACCGTCGAGACTGTCGAAAGTCCGTGCTCAGCACCTGAGCAGCCTTGTTCGTTCCGATAAACAGGATGGGAACCTTCAGGTCGTTGCAGGCGGAGACGAGTTCGGTCATGAGCGTTTGACTGCCTTTCCTGGAGTTGGCCAGGTTCTGGACTTCATCGCAGATGAGCAGGCCGACCAGATGTAGGTTCATGACTCTGGCGACCCCACGCATCAACGTGTCCGCGCCGGTGCGTCCCCTCTGGGCGTACATGTCGTAGTAGTTGGCGCCCGGAATCAGCTCGTCGACCTTCTGCAGGATGCCATGTGCGAGCCCCTTGATGGAACTGCCATCGGACGGCATCTCGATGTGCAGAACAGGAATCTGATGAAGGTTGTATTCGGGGTGGTAGATGACCTTGGGCAGATGTGCGCACCAGCGGTGCACCGTTGTCGTCTTGCCCATGCCGGAAATCCCGATAAGTGCGGTCGAGAGCTGAGGTGTCCGGGTGTTCGTGGCTTGAGCAAAGGTCTGCCCAGCAAGCTGCTTCAGGTAGATGGACTGGAAAATCTCGGAATGCCCAGCCGTCCTCGGCGCACGACCGACATAGCCAGCACGCAGCATGGAGTCCAGTGCACGGCACAACTCAGTATGCCGGGCCATTGGCATCATGAAGTTCTGGAGTGTCTCTAACATCATCAGGCGGTCGCAGTCATCCCAGTTCCGTTGCTCCGTGTGGAAATCCGGCATGAGCGCAATGGCATCCATGAGACCTTGATCGGTCATGGAAGGAGGGAGAGCTTCAACCAATGGGTTGCTCTTGAACTGCGGCAGGCGTTGCTCGGCGTACTGGGCGACAACGATGTGGGGTGCGGGGAGGATGTGATTCACTTGAGTACAGATGTTCAATGAAAGAAATTTACGCGCGCATGCGTGCGCGAATGGCTGCCAGACGCTCGGACTGAGTAGGAGAGGCAATTCCGGCGGAGGCGTTTTCGGAAGCCGCGGTGGTAGGCACTGCATCAGGGGGCGGTGCTTGAAGCCGCGCACTTTCCTTCCGCTCCAGCGCGAGCTCCTGATTGCGGGCGGGCTTCGTGTCTGCTCGGCGTGCGGAGCGTGATGACTTGCCAACAGCTCTCAGGCGAGCCTTGGCCTCGGCTATCACTGGCTGCGTTCGGCCCCTGAACTCAATAGAGTTTTCGAGTCGTTGATGCTTCGATTGCTGACGGACTTCATGACGAAGAGCCTCGTAATACCGGACCTCTTCGAAGCTGCAACCAACGTAGCTCCGACTTCGCTCAGTCAGTTCGGCGATTTGCGGCTCACCCTTGCCATCGCGTGCGTGAACGTAGACCTGGTCGACCAAGCGAGGGTCGAAAGACACGACAACTTTGAATCGGCGTGCACGTGCTGTTTCGAACCATTTTTGAGCCAACGCCTGTTGGAAGCTGTAGCAGCAGTCTCGGAACTCAATTCCGTGCTCGGTTACGGTAGCTTCTTCTTTACGAAGCAGCGAGTGACGCACTTTGGCTGCAGGGTAGCTTGTCAGCAGGCCTGAGCGCGTGACGATGTCATGATTCCAGAGTGCAATCGGGCAAGGCTCTACGCCAGCTGTCAGCTCAGCCGTGCTCAGGGGATAGTTAAGAATGTGCCGTCGGTTCTGCGCGATGATGGCGTTCAATATCAGATTGCCAAAATCTTTTACGGTGAGACAAGCATCCTTTTCGTAGTGCTTGCCGCGGCGCCGGGTTGCATTTGACGGTGGGTCGTAGGCTGGGGCAATCGGACGCAGCGTGGCGTGCAACAGCCTGAATCCACACTCAACCAGGGGCTTCCAGTCAGGTCGCTTGCTTGGCAGGTTTGTGACAGTGACATGCAGGCCGTCAGCGATGTTGCTGCTGGCGTGGGAAATCATGTCTCCCCGGTCAGCCAGGAACTCCTGTGGGAATACTGTATGGGCAGGCCAGTCGGCGGGGCTGTACACAACGCCATACCGCTCGCAAAGCGAACGCTTGTCCTCCGAGATACTCAGAATCGCTTGCAGTGCTGCGTTCCAGCTAGCGTTCTCGAGCCCGAAGTAGAAGCCGACGATGAGACGAGATTTGCGGTCGATGATGAGATAGATGGTCGGCTTACCGATGATTCTGCTTGGGTCATCGCTGCTGACGAGATAGATGTCGGCGATGGTTGCATCAATTTCATAGTAGTGGCCGACACCCTGACAGTCCGCCAGGACGGTACCCAGCACCTTGCGGTGCTCTCGCTCGAAGTCAGAGTTCCCCTCGCGGCTACGCAAGCGCGTTTCAATGTCATAGTGCTTGTGCAGGATTCGACGAAATTGCCGAACCGAGGGGCGCCCGCCTGGTGGATTGAGGACGAGGTTCTGGTTCCCATCTTGGTACCTGTAGTGGGTCTCAAGAAGTTGCAAGTGCGCATCTTCTATCGTTTTGTTGGCGTTTTTGAGGTAATGGCTCTCGATGACCGACTTCATATACGAGATGTCTCGAGACGTCATCTGATAGATGTCGTGGTCCTTTGAAGGACGACCACGGCCGGCTGTGATCGCCAAAACTCCCTCACTGTCGGGCGCGTTTCGGCGACCCGACTTGTCGTAGTCAGGCATGAGTGCGTATTTGCTCTGCCCTCGCTGCCAGTATCGCCGCAGGTCTTTTCGCAACGTGCCCATGGAGCACTTGTGTTCCTGAGCCCACTCCACAATTGCGTAGTTGCGAGTGTGCGGGTCAAAGAGCTCATTTCCGTGCTTCTTCAGCAGCGGCTCCAAGCGTTTCCAGGCGTCTTCGCACTTGCGCATGCAAGCGTCTGTGTGCGTCTTGTAGGACACCTCATTGTCTAAGGTGTTGGTTAGGGTTGCTATCTGTGCGTACGGAATGCTGACTGGCCATGCGAGGGGACTTGTCAGGCTGATGCACCAAGCAGTATTCCCCTGCACATCGGCATGAAGTAGGCGCGTGCGCACACCATCAAGTTCAAATACGTCGTTCTTGAACAGCATCACGCACCCCCGACCGCACGCAACTGGCCAGATCGAGCCGTCATCACGAACGCTCCAATTGGCGCCTGGCTCAGGTCTTCGGACTCCAGATCGGCCAAGAGCGAGCGTTCCTGCATCAGGATGCGCGCGACACGCAAGCCCGCGCCAGGCACCAAGCCATGGCGTTCATCGAACGACAGGCAGTAAGCCGCTAGGGGCATTTCCACAGCAGTGAAGGTGTCGAGCTCGGCGCTCATTCGAAAGCAAAGCGCGGCGAAATAGCCCTCTCGCGGTTCGGATTCACCCTCTTTGAGCTGGGCGTCTCGAATCCACTCCAGGTTCTTGATTTTCTGAACGGGAAGCTGCGAGTGGTAAACGAGGTGGTGCGGGTATCCCAGTTGCTCGAAGTAGGTCCGTTGAATTTCAAGCTTCTCCAGGGAGTTGGCGTCTTCCGCTTCCTCGTCACGTTTGCCGTTTACGGCAATGAAGCCTTCCTTGCCGTTCTCGATGACGGTCAGTAGAAAGTCGACTGTCATGACCGTTGGGACGTACGTGCCGGGATAGTGAGGGTGGCGAATCTTGAGTTCTTGAGCGATGGTCTGCGTTACTTCACGATCCAGCGGGTACTGCTCGCGAATGTCGATCACCGACCTGGACCACTCAGATGCAACAAAGATGTGGTACTCCACGTCCGAGAAAAGGTGGTGGATGCGCTTGGTTTTGAGGCCCCAGATGCGCCTGGAGCGCCCGCGGCTACTGAAGTCGGTGACTTCCAACCACGGTTTGTAGTTCTGGCCGTGACCCTCCCCACAGCCTTGGGTCTGCCATTCGGCAATCCTCTTCTCAGTCCACGCATATTTACGTCCCACGCTTTTCTCCTTCATCACGATGGTTCTGGTGATCGAGCCAGCCACAGGCCTTGGCGAAATCACCGTCTTAGGTAGTAAAGCGTTGAAAAAATCTAGGGTGACATTTTTGTCACCCTACAAAGTAGAATTTGAGGCCTGCACTCGAAAAATGCCTGCTTAAATGCAGGTCGATAGTGAAACGTGTAGGGATCGAAAAATATTCTCTGAAGGAACAATGGTGGCCGCAGGACCATTGCGAGATAGGTGTCAGGCGCTTGCTCGTGACCTTCTGCTCGATGCAGTATTCGAGCGGGACTTAAACGCGCGCCAGCTGTCCGAGTTGTTGGCCGAAAGGGGTGTCGAGATAGGGCCCAAAGCGTTGAGTCGTCGCCTAAACCGAGGCTCTTTCGACGCAGGCTTCTTTTTGATGTGCCTGGCCGCGCTCGGTGCGGTGAAGATCGACCTTCGCGGCGAGCTGTTGGCGGAGGTTCAACTCCAACCGGAGCGAGCGTGGGAGAAGCGGCGCTCACAGGCTTGAAGCAGCCGAAACGCGACCGCGCCCTGTGGCAACACATTTTGGCAACCCCTCTGGAGCTGCGGCTAAACGCTCGAATCGCGAACCATTTCATGCACATACCCCCTTCATAAAAGGGGCCCATCCCACTGCGGTGAGGCGGGGAGCATGAAAGCGACGAGGCGGGTCGCGAATATTATTCCCGTCAAGTCGAGTTGAACAGTCCCAAATCACGCGTTCTCCGGTAACACGCGTGAAGCTTTAAGAAGATGCTCGTCGCACAACTGAAGGCACTCACCGCATGAATGACGATGACGATGACGACCAACATAAGTACATTTGTTTTGAATGCGTTGAGGAGACCTACCTTGCGCAGTTGATCGAGAGGGACGGCAAGGCGAACAAATGCGCCTACTGCGGCCAGACGCAGACCACCATCTCTATTAAGGAGCTGGCGGATCGCATCGAAACCGCCTTCGAAGATCACTTCATTCGCACTTCGGATCAGCCGAATTTCTGGCAGCAAAGCCTGCTGTCAGATCGCGAGTCCGACTACGAATGGGATCGCGACGGTCAGCCGGTGCTCGATGCCATCGAGGAGGCTGCGGCGATCCCGCATGAAGCTGCCGAAGATGTGCTGGAAATACTTGGCGACCGGCACAGTGACTTCGATTCAGCTGTGATGGGCGAAGAGACTGAGTTCTCATCCGATGCGCACTACGAGGAAAAGAGCGCAAGCGCTCAGGAATGGCATGTGAGGTGGCGGTACTTCGAGCAGTCGCTCAAGACGGAGGCCCGATTCTTCAGCCGCTCTGCCTCAGAACTGCTCGCGCGGGTTTTCGGGAAAATTGATGAACTGAAGACAAAGCCCCGGCATCCCATTGTTGTAGCTGCCGGCCCCGACCGCAGGCTAACTCACCTGTATCGCGCTCGCGTCTTTCAGTCTGAGAAGAATCTTGAGCAGGCGATGTGCCGTCCGGACTTGCATTTAGGTTCGCCTCCTGCACGCCTTGCCAGTGCAGGTCGCATGAACGCGCGCGGAATCTCGGTTTTCTACGGGGCTACCAATGCATCCGTGGCCCTGGCAGAGGTTCGCCCACCCGTGGGGAGCAAGGTCGTGGTCGCCAAATTCAACATCACCCGACCCCTGCGCCTTTTGGACCTCACCGCACTCAATGGTGTCCGTGACGGGGGCAGCATCTTCGATCCCTCCCTGAAAGATCGTCTAGAACGCGTTGCATTTCTGCGTTCCCTTGGCAAGAACATGACGCGAGCTGTGATGCCAGACGATGAGGCTTTCGATTACCTCGCGACGCAGGCCATCGCGGACTTCCTGGCGACCGAGAACGAGCCAAGGCTAGACGGCATCATTTTTGGATCAGCGCAGTCGAAAGACGGGCGCAATGTTGTGCTCTTTCACAAGGCGGCTCGTGCCGAAGAAATGGCGTTTCCCGAAGGCACTGAAATCGAGGCGCACACTGGTTACGACACCGAGGATGGATGGGAAACTGGCTACAGGGTGAACGAATCTGTGCCGAAGAAAGAGGCGCCAGAGCCGGTGAATGAAAAGGATGCTCTGTTTGACTTTAGCCCGCATTTCATGCCACTCTTCAACGCAGAAGAGGACTATCGCGACGCAACTTTACGTGTTGATGCTTCGACCGTCGAGGTCCATCACGTTGAGTGGGTCAAGATTAACAGCACTCGGTTTCCAGTGACACGAGACCGCCACGAGAAACAGGATTGGAAGTTTTGATGGAGGCCATGGCCGAGTCTCGTTCGACCACCGTTCGAGCGACTGGGCAATTTGGCGTGGCGGTCAACACAACCTCACCCGAGCCTTTGTGGCCCCCTCCACTACCAAGAGACATAGATGACCATGGGTGAGGAACGACGCAAGCTCAGCAAGCAAGAATCTATCGACAAACGCTTTGCTTTGGTGGACACCGCCGGCGAGCTACGGTATCCATATAAAAAGTACCATCGTGCGACGGGGAAGTATGGGTTTGCGGTCGGCCGTGACCGCTACGGTGCGGGCATATACCTCGACAACTTGGAGGACGTAATTCGCTCGGTAGTTTTTGACGGGCGACTTCTTCGAGTGACAGTCGATCCACCGACCAAAGGCAAGGGCAGCAACGGGCTATCGCTGCACGCCGGGCGCGAGGTCCGAGGCTATGTGATTGCAGATGAGTTCAAACACCTGGTCGCCGGTGCTCCCCTTGCGCCTCTTGGGTCACCGGCAAACTATCCGCGGCCGACTTCGATCCCCGATTCACGCCTGCTTGCAGTCTGGGGCATAGCAAGTGGCAAGGACTTGAAACGCTTGTCCTCGGCCGAGAGAGGCGAGTTGCACTTGATGCGTTCTGCAAACTGGTCGACTATGTCCGCGGAGCTCAAGCGAAAACGTCTTGGCATGGAACAGATGCCACTCCTTTTGGCTGAGGAGGGGGCGGGCAACGGCGCTGTCTGGATAGCCGACATCGAATCGATAGAGACGGGCCCTGGGCCGAGCGCAGTGGTCGAGCTGCGCAACCTAGGTAGGCTGCTCAAACCGGTTCCCCCTGCACTGCTTTCGAATTTTCACACTGGCGAGTCGCTGGCCGCGCCAATTGAAACGGATGTGCCTTGTGTGATGTCCGTGGAGGTCGCGGCCTCACTTTCGCAGCGTCTACCGGCACAGGCCTTTGAGGATGAGCCCCTGCTGCCCGAGGCTAGGCAGGCCGAACTGGAAGTCGCAGCAGACCCACAATGCGCGGATGCACCAGATACGGTGCGCAGAGCCTTGGCAAATGCGCGCATTGGTCAAGGCGGCTACCGCAAGCGCATGCTGAAGCTCTGGGGAAGCACGTGCGCGGTTACGGGGTGCTCCATTCAAGAAGTGCTCGTTGCATCTCACGCTAAGTCATGGGCCGAAAGCACCAATGCCCAGCGCTTGGACGAGTACAACGGCTTGCTGCTGGCTGCTTCCATCGATAGATTGTTTGACGGAGGTCTCATCGGCTTCGATGATGAAGGCCACATGCTGGTGTCAGAAACCCTCACAGACGCTGACTTGATAAGCGTTGGCCTGAGTCGAACGTCTGGCCTGCGAACAGTCGAGGCTCGACACCGTGTGTACCTTCAAGCGCATCGGCACAATCACGCCGCCAATGCTCTCACTCCACAATCTCGAATCGCATAAAGACGCGCAATCTGTCGCCATGCACCTCTTCAGCCTGCTTGGTCTACACGACTCACGCGTTACCACTACGAGCACGAAGGTGCATCTCGCCGTGTCTAACGGCGTTGAGAACCCGTTGCGTGTCTACTTCGAAGGCCGCTTCGATGAGTGGCAGAGTTGGCAGAACAAGCGCAACTTCAAGAGCACTTTCGTTGTCTCTCTCATTCGGATGCCAGAGACGCATCGGTGGCTGTACGTCGGTACATATGAGGTACGTGGTTGCGAATGGATTGAAGCGCAGAAAGAGTTCAAGTACGCGCTGGAGCCGTTGGTGAATTGCGCTGAGTATGCAGGTCGCCTTGTTGTCAATTTCGCGCGCGTTGGACGAGCCTCTTATGTCCACGGCACAAAGTTCGGCGCGCAGATGTCCGTCCACGCAATCCTACCGGAGCGGATGCATCTTGAAGAATTTCCTGGCTTCAAGAAAGTAGACCTTAAATGGGCTGACCTTGAAATTGTCGTGCGCCAAAACTCGACGTCGTGGCGGACTGCGCTTTCGAACGTGGCGGGCGTCTATCTACTTTCAGACCCCGTAGGCGGGAAACTCTACGTCGGCAGCGCAACTGGCGAGGGCGGGATTTGGTCACGTTGGTGTCAGTACGTGGACGGGCATGGCAAGAACATCGAACTCGCCAAGCTCATTGGTGAGATGGGCCGAGAACGCGCACGAGCGTTTCGCTTTTCGATTCTTGAGATTGCTGACGTGCACGCAAGCCGCGATGAGATAGTCGAGCGGGAGAGTCACTGGAAACGTGGGCTCCTTACTCGCTCCCATGGGTACAACGCGAACTAGCTGGCCGCGTCCCGCGTGTTCCGCAACGCTGTGCTTACCGCAGTCCGGCTGAATGCCATGAGCCTCCGCATTGGCCGGTAGGGGCTCACGGAGGGCGGACCATCTTGGCAAGGACCGCAATGACATACGCGCTTCCGAAACAGAAGCCGATTTGCTGTAGCGGACCACCCCCGAGCGGCAGCCAGGGAAAGTCAAACACGCCGTCAATGAGCACCAGGCTCAACTCCAGCGTCGCGAAGATTTCGAACACGCAACGTCCCATGCCGCACCTCCAAGCTGCCGACAAATGCGTCGGCTGCAATGGATATTGAGCATCTCTGCGCGTGCTGTTTCATGCCCGCCTCAAAAAATCCGCATTCGCTGACACATCCCAGCCCTGAAACCTAGTCAAATCCTCCCCGCGCGCGGTCCCCAGCCATCGTTGCGCTGTGCGTGTTTCGGATTTCCTGGATTTCAAGTTCGGCACCGTTGACACTGTGCTCGACACCGCAGTCAGGGAGCTTCTTTGGTCACCCTGTGCTGGACTCCTGAATGCGTCCGGCCATCCCCCTTGACCGGTGACAGCTCGCACGCGCAGAAGCTAGACTCCAGGAATCTGCTAGGAGCTGTCTGTCGCCCGCGACTGCTATCAGGTGGTCCAGTGTGCAGTTGCAAGACATCGTTCATTTCGCCGCTTCGCCACGAGTGTGTTGAAGTGCAGCGAAGTTTGTCCTACCGACCAAAGCACGCTTTTGTCATGCGACAAGCGTACCTCAGCCTTTGCGTGAATCTCCTTTTGGCAGCGGAGCTACTATCCTGACCGCGGAGAAGGGAATGGCATGACTGCGATGTATGAAGCCTACAAGCCGCTGCGGAACTACCTGCGGCAATGTGCGCTGGAGGCCACGCTGATAGACGTTTGGCAGCTGTCTCAGCACGTTGCTAATCCTGTCGTCATGTCGGCCCCCGCAAAGGCGGGCGAACGCCCGTATTCGCTTAACGCGCAACTATTCCCCTGGGATTTGCCAGCAATCGCGCGCGAGGTCTTGCTACACGCGCAGCAGAGCGGTGGCACAAAGCGGCTCAACTCGCTGGCCGCTTTCCGGACAGTCGTAAACAGTCTACGGAATACGGGCGAAGAAGGCAGCAAGCTCCGACTTACAGGCCAGGGCGATGTCTTCAACGAATTGCTGCGCATCTCACACCATCAGTTCCCTTGGCAGCAGGGGAATATTTACAAGTCGTTGATTCGACACCTCAAGACCTTCGGTGCACCAAGCGTAGCCCCCATACTCGAGACGCATACTGGCTTGACGGTGAAGGAGTTCTTCTTCCTAGGATTTGCGCTCGCGGGGCATCTACTGCGTCGCTTCGACATCAACAGCGCTCAGGACTACAGCGCGTTCGGTATCTCGAAGGCGAAGGCGACCGCATTCTTCTCGAGGTTGTCGATGAGCATTGACGACCTGAGGCCATTGCTCGCAGCTCAGCCTGTAGATGCGACATGGACCTATGGATGGAATCCGCTGGAAGCAACGCCATTGGTGGCAGTAGACCCTGAGCACCCGAATCGGCTGTACTGCCCTGTCCCTGAGCTCCTGCTGCGCAGGTTCAGCACAGGCCTGTATTACGACCTGGTTAAGGTTTCCGGCTTTGGGAACGCTTTCGGCGCGGCGTTTGAGTCCTATATCGGCGAGGTGTTGATGGTGGCTTACCAAGATGGGCCTACCGTGGTCCTCAAGGAGACCCCATATACTGTGAGAGGAGATACCCATCACGGGCCCGATTGGATCGTGTGCGACGTCGGAGGCAACCTTGTCATTGAGTGCAAAACGAAGCGTCTGACGCATGCGGCACGTGAGGCCGGCGATGTCGTACTTGGCGATCAGGTCGACAAGATCGCGGAGGCCATCGTCCAGAACTACAAGAACATCCGGGAAGCTCAACAAGGTCTGTCGTCATGGAAGCCGAATGGTCATCTAATAGTGCCGCTGGTGATTACGTTCGAGGATTGGTTCTTCATCGGGCCACTCTTGCATAACCTGCTCGAAGAAAGTGTGCGCCGCCAGTTGACTGACGCGGGTCTCGACGCCCAGTTGATGGAAACCATGCCCTACGCAGTGATGTCGTGCCGCGAATTCGAAATGTGCATTGGCGCTGTGAGAGATGGAGGCATCGCGAAGTTCTTCCAGGGCAAGCGCGAAGGGGAATACCTGCAGTGGATGTGGCCGGAATATCTGCACCACGAGTACAAGAACTTGAAGCCCATCAATTTCCAGAAAGCGTTTGAGGCCGATTGGCGCAAGGTCATCCCAGAAGCTGCGATGCCGAAGGACTGGGCGGGTGACGTTCCGGAAAGGTGACCAGCGCACCCCGGGCCAGCAGAGTTGACACCCCTCCAATCAGCCCTGCACTCAATGCACGCCGATGCTCGCGAACTGTGGCACCGCGTGCGCAAACCGCTGGGGGCGCATCGCCCGCTACCCGATGAACTTTTTGCACGGAATGGCTGCTACCGGGTGCCGAATCCTATGCTTCCTGTGACCGAAACGGGCCCTGAGGCGACGGTGGGCATCCTTTCCCAAACCGGTCATTGAAACAGCTTGGGCAGCCATGCAATAGGTGGGCAGTGAACGGTTTTGCTCACGAACTACGCCTGTTCGCAAGCTACATTTGGGTCACGGCACGTTTGCCGGGTTTCAAGGATTCTTTGTACCTTGATGTCCAGACAGGGTATCGCCATGAATCTCAAGCTGCACACCATCTTTAGGAGGACTCCGTGACCAGAATATCCCGCACCGTCCAACTTATCCCGCAGGTTCTGACGGATACATCACTTCGGTGTCATACCGACGAGCATGCTCAGCAGTAGCCACCCATATCTCTATCGCATCATGCCCTTGAGGCATGTTGTTGACTTGTTTGAAACCCGCGAGTTGCACTTCGCTAGCCCCGAGTCATGGGACGACCCGTACGAGAGGGTGTTACGGCACAAGGGAAGCTCGCTAGCTTTTGCGCAGTGCTGGTGTACCAGAGCCGTCTCCGATGCAATGTGGCGCATCTACTCGTCCGATCGAACTGCTGTTCGCATTCGGTCGACTCGATCGAAGCTTCTGGCCGTTGGGGCTCGAATCAAGGCAACCTCTCACGCCACTTTTCGCGTTGATGAAGTTGTCTACAAGCAGGCGAGGGAGGTCGACGAAGGCTTGGCAACGATCGCCGCGGAACTCAAGCAGAAGTTCAGCATGAAACGAGCAGTCGATGCCTTGTACGTCAAGCGGGATGCCTTCGACTACGAAGCAGAAGTTAGAGCCATCGCTTTTTTGCAGCCAAACAAAGACGTTCAAGCGCCGCAGCATCTGCGCGTGCGAATTGACCCCCATCGCTTTGTCGACTCAATTTTTTTTGATCCAAGAGCGGAACCGACGTACATCCGCATGGCGACGTACTTCCTCAGGAAGTCTTTAAACTTTGAGGGGCCTGTGTCGCGGTCGGCACTCTATCGGGCAGCCAGCATTGATATCCCCGATGATTCCGAACCCATCCTTCAAGCAGGCGCCTAACGGCGACGCTTAGGTCAAATGTTGAACGGCTGTTTTGCGGATGCGGAAAGACCGTTCCTGGCCGATGGCGGACACGCTAACCCGGGGCTCTGGGTCCTGCGAGTTCAAGCGTCATCGCGAATCAGGTCTGCTATCCGACCACTCGGTAGTCGCACCGGCCCTCGTAGACTGGCGTCGCTGGCAAGTTGTTCATCAAGGAGCTCGAAGCACTGACTCCGATGTCCCTCAAGCAAATCCGAATCGCGCGTGTCGTAACCCATTTCAAGTTTGTCTGGACCTGAGACCGGCATCACAGTTCGACAAGCAGCGCGGCGTCGAACTGCTTGTTCTCGAAAACCAACGCGTTTGGATCGTCAACGCTGCCCTGGTTGCGCGGATACCCTCTGGGGTTGACGACGACGTCGCAGCCAAAAACTCGATACCTGAAGCTGTCATGCACATGTCCATGCACCCACAAGTCCGCTTGTCGTAAAAGTTCCGGAATCTCAGAAACGAAAGCGCAGTTGAGAGCCTCCCCTGCGTAGCGCGGGTGGACAGAGCCGCGATGCGGTCCATGGTGGGTGACGACCAACGTCTTTCCCGCAAACGGCGCCGCCATAGCGGACTCCAGCCACTGCCGAGACTGCCTGTGTTCTGCCAACGCATCCATTGTGGAGAAAGCCCGGTCGCCCCTGCGAATAAGGCGGTGGTCATTGAGCCGACGATTCACATCCAGCATCCGCTCCGTCACGGTGCTGTGGCGTGGATCGCCATCGAAGTATTTGTAGTCGGTCCACAGCGTTGCGCCCAGGATGCGGAGCTCTCGAAGCCGGGCCGCCCGAGGTGCGAACCATGCTTCAAACCGGCTCCACTCAGAAACGCCGACTTCGTCGTTGTCCAGGAAGAGGATTGAAGTTTTCTGTACCAAGCGCCGAGCCTGTTCTCGGGCCTGCGATAGCTCGGCCCCGTAGAACTCATGGTTGCCAGCGACCCAAATGACCGGCACAGGCCAGTTTCCGAACAGTCTCACCACATCGCCTACGCTTCCGACATCGCCCGCGAGGACCAACAAGTCTGCCAGCGGATTGGCCGGTATGCCGTGCCAGCCTGGAAAACGCCCGAGCAATTCCAGATGCAAGTCGGACACGAGCTGCACGCGACGTTTCGTACCACCATCGCGGTCAGGTTGCGGATGTGAGTTCATCAGGCATTCTCCCGGTCGCATCTCTGTCAGGCTAGAACGGTCGTTAGCGCTGCGCGGACAAAGGAAAGTTGACCGCGGTGCTCCTCGGGTGTAACGGTCACGTCACGCGCAGCTGTCGCCTTCAGGTTTGGACATGTTCGTGGTAACCCTCTCCATGATCCACACGAGCTCGGCGTCGGTGAGGTCCCATCCCTTGTTAGTTAACCCGCGCTTTACCCGCGGCAGCAAGTTCGTAAGCGTTGACCCCGGCGCCTCAGCGAGCTTTCGGTGGCAATACACGGTGAGCTGCTCGACCAAATCCAAGCAGGCGTCAAAACGGGCGAAAAGCTCCGCGTCGGTCCAGCCGTCCACATACTTGCCGTCGACAAGGCGAACAGCGGTCTTAACCTGAAAACCGCTGACCGAAGTTGGATGTCTGGCCCGCGGGAAATCTTCGGGGACTTGCTTGGTGTTGTCCGTGCTCATGTTTGTGCGCCCTTCTTCTCGTTTCTTTGACGCTTTTCGATGGCGGCTTGCCAGGCTTGCAGCGGCCCCAGCGAAACCGCACGTGCTGTGCCAATATGTTCCAGCAGGGCACCCAGAAGCAGCATTCGTTGCTCGTCGTTGATGCCGAGCTTCCCGCGTACTACTTCTAGGTGCCTCGGCAGATCGTCGCGTCGGGACATCTCGCCAGCGGTCCACCGTCGGCCGTGCAGGCGGATGTCCAAGGCTTCCATCGGCAGCGCCCGCTGCCGCTCTGAACTGGCTCCCTGAGCGACATGCGCCGCCGAGTCCTCGGCTTGATATGCGTCCTCCACACCTAGCCAGGGGACAACAGCCATGGGGTAGCCCATTTCGTCCTCGGCAAGGTCCGGTTGATCCGGCAGCGCCTGGAACTTGTCACTCGGCGTGTAGCAGAGGCGGCAATGGGTGATGCGATAAGTGCGCTCGTCGTCGGCACCCTTCAAGGCACCGCGACCCACGGCTTCGTGAATGATCCGGCAGACTGGACAGACTGCCATCTTCACGCGCGTGGCTCCCCTACGGGCGGCGTCACCTTGCGGACACCGGTGTTGATCTTCTTCAAGCTGGGACGACTGCCGTACTTCTTCATGACCTTGCGACCCCAAAACCACGACGCACCAAAGGCCGTTTTCGAGCGCGCCGGAGCTCGACAACGGAGTAGGATTTGGGCGTCTCGGTATGAGCTCGAGACCGCCAGACCCTCATGAACTGAGAGCCTAAGATGCTTTGAGACACTTGAAAAGGGGAGCGCTTGGCAGTCTGCAAGTTGTCGATATACAGATCAAAAAAATTGTTGTCTCAGCGGTCGTCGCGCAACAAGGCAACGGAAAAAAGCTAAAAGAGCTGACCATCCCCCGCACGCACCGAATGCCAGCGGGCGCGTCTTCATCGGGCGACATCGGTCGGCCGAAGGCCCCCTCCAGTCGATGACCGCGAGCCCGAGAATCCTCACCGCATAGGCGCATGCGCGAAGCGCCCTGGTTGGGGCCGACACATACCCTCCATCGGCTTCGATGGGCTGCAGAAGAAGGCGCATGCCCTCACAGCGAGGGACGTATCCCCATAGCGTCACGCGCCACCCATAAATCAAACATGGCTCATCGAGGGGTCAAAAAAGCAGGGCAGAGCTGCCGTTGAGCTTGAAGGCCAGTTTCCCAAGCCCAAGCTGTTCAGGTAGATTTACCGACATGGCCGCAGAAATAAATAGAACTTGGGGGGCGTCCAGTTTCGGCAAGCTTTTTACGGGAGCGCCTGACTGGCAATTCACCTTGACGGGGGAGCAGTTCACCTTGAGGGTGAATCAGTCGACCCTTACCGGAAGCGTCTTAGAGCTCGCAGACGTTACGGTCAATCGGGGAGTCATCTGGTCGGCTCTTGGCCTGAAGAGGCCAGGTGGTCAGCGAATCAGCATGGATGGAATTCCGAACAGCGATGCCGAGAATCTGCGGCAAGAAATCCAAACAGCGGTAGAGCGCATCCGATACCAAGCACGGGTTGCCGAGCTGCTGCGTACTTTCCAGTCCTCCATCACGCCAGTGATGACCTGGGCAGTTCAAATGATTCAGGCAGCGAAAGCACTGCTGCAATCGAAGGGATGGCTCACAAGGGAGTTTGTTGAACGACAGCAGAGGGACAAGCCGACCGGCTTAGGCGACCTGCTGTCCGCCCCTGAGGTGGTGAGGCATCTGGAAAGCGAGCCCCAGCAGGTGCAGGACGCAGTCAAACTATGGAGGCGAGACCTCCAGGACTTCGCCAAAGGCATCAATGAGCGTCAGCTGACGAAGCAGCTCAGCGAGTCCAAGCACTTTTTCGATACGGTTGAGAAATCTCCACTGACTCAAGAGCAGGCCGAGGCCGTGGTCTGCCTGGATAACCGTGTGCTCTTGGTTGCTTCCGCCGGGTCGGGCAAGACCTCCACGATGGTTGCCAAGGCCGGGTTCGCCTTGAAAAATGGGTACTTCGCGCCTGAGCGGATGCTCCTCCTCGCGTTTAACAACGATGCCGCCAAAGAGCTTGGCCAGCGCATTAAGGAGCGGCTGACGCCTCTCGGTCTGCCAGCAGAACGGGTCGTGGCGAAGACGTTCCATGCCTTTGGCCTCGATGTCATCGGGCAGGCGACTGGCAAACGTCCATCCCTTGCATCCTGGGTTGAAAGCGGCAAGGACTTGGAGCATCTGCTGGCAATCGTGGATGACCTCAAGGACCGAGACGTCGTCTTCCGCGCCAGTTGGGACATCTTCAGAATCGTTCTGGGCCAAGACCTTCCCAAGTTTGGGAAGGAAGAGGAGTCCCCGGACTCCTGGGACGGAGGCACCAAAAAGGAAGGCTTCAAGACGCTCAACAACGAAGTGGTAAAGAGCCGCGGTGAGCAGGTGATTGCGAACTGGCTGTTCTACAACGGCGTCAACTACGTCTACGAATCCGACTACAAATTCGACACCGCTGACGCCCAGCATCGGCAGTACCGGCCGGATTTCTATTTCCCCGACGCAGATGCCTACCTTGAACACTGGGCCGTGAACGAAAAAGGCGACCCGCCTCCCTCATTCGTGGGCTACAAAGAGGGCATGGTGTGGAAGCGGGAGGTGCATGCCCGAAATGGAACCAAGCTCCTCGAGACGACGATGGCTGAACTTTGGTCCGGTAAAGCCTTCCAGTACCTTGAGACGGAGCTCCCGAAGCTTGGCATAGAACTGGACCCGGACCCCGAAAGACCCGTGCCAGGCCGGGCGCCTATCGAGAGCCCTCGGCTTGCCCGAACCATCCGTTCATTCATTACACATTGCAAGAGCAATCGCCTGTCGCAGACTGAGCTGCGCGCACGTTTGGACTCCGGCGTTGCGGGAAATTTCAAGTTCCGCCACACGCTGTTCCTCAGGCTGGCCGAGATGATTTCCGAGCAATGGGAAGCTCGCCTGAAGGAGGCCAAGTGCATTGACTTCGAGGACATGCTGAATCTAGCTACTGATTGCGTCGAGCAAGGTCGGTGGACTAGCCCCTTCGAACTGGTAATGGTGGATGAATTTCAGGATGCCAGCCAAGCCCGAGCGAGGTTGGTCGCGGCGCTGGTCAATGGCCCAGATAAGCATCTGTTTGCGGTGGGCGATGACTGGCAGAGCATCAACCGGTTTGCAGGCGCCGACCTGAGCGTGATGACAGACTTCGAGAGCAAGTTCGGGCGCGCAGTCACTCTGAAGCTGGAGAAAACCTTTCGTTGCCCTCAAGAGCTGTGCGACATCAGTAGTGCATTCGTTCAGAAAAATCCGGCCCAGTTGCGAAAGGTGGTCCGCTCGTCACAGGCTCAAGTTGAAGACCCCGTAAGCATTGTCCGGGTCGAGGATGAGGGACAGATTCGGACCGCGGTGGCCAGGAGGCTCGCACAAATCGCAGGAGCGGCCAGTTCCGGTCGCAAGCAGAAAGTCTTGCTTTTGGGGCGATACCAGAAGGACAGAAGCTACCTGCCAATGGACTATGACCAGAGCCGCCTCGAGGTGGAGTTCATCACGGTTCACTCGTCAAAGGGGCTTGAGGGGGACCATGTCCTTCTGCCGAGAATGACCTCGGAGACCTTGGGTTTCCCGAGCGGTGTGGCCGACGACCCGGTGCTGCAGTTGGCCATGCCTGGAGGCGATGGGTATGAGTACGCCGAAGAGAGACGGTTGTTCTATGTGGCGCTGACCAGGGCTCGTTCGACGGTGACGCTGGTCACCGTGGCGCACAAGGAGTCCCCCTTCATTACAGAGTTGGTGAAGGAGCACCAGATTGGGCTTCGGAAATTGGATGGGTCGGTCAGTTCCGAGGAACTTTGTCCCAAGTGCGATAAGGGATTCATGGTGCAGCGCAAAGGAAAGTTCGGCTTGTTTATGGGGTGCAGCGCGTTTCCAAAATGCAAGCACACGCAGAAACTCCAAGGCGTCTCTAAAGCTTCTAGCTTTTGACGCTGCCCATGACTCGTCGCAAGAAGGCAGGTGGTTGAGAAGGCGCTCGGTGTTGGTGTCACGCCATTGCGTGTTGTAGGCGTGGCAGAGGAGCATCGACGACACCAAGGTTCGCCAGGGCGAGCCGGGCGGAGTGGGTAGGAGTGCTGAATACCCAACCCTCCGCGCTTTGGAGCCCAATGACCCGCCTGTCATTCAAGATGCAATAGCAACGCTCTTTTCCCTCATACACGACGCTAAATTAGTTGCTGAGCGCGGCTAGAACGACTCCAACAAGTCCTAGGACTGCGAGACCCGTGACTTGCCAGCTTACCGGTTCGGCCGCACCGGCTATAAGGTTTGCGAAGTGCTCACAGTTGAAGTCAAGTAGGTGGTAGGCCCGGACTTGCCCTGTAGCAGTTCTCGCGCGCCAGTGCGCCTGCCTGACTTCTCCTTCTGGGATGAGCCGTTCAACCTTGTAGGCCCGGCCTTCCAAGAATCCGTGGAGTGTTGTGTATCGGACGCCGGCAGGAGAGAAGTCCACGACCTCTCCGCCTGGAAAGTGCACGCCGAAGTGTCTGCCACCACCAGCTAGCTTCTCGCGTGAAATCACGGCGGTTGTTTGGATGTTCAGAGGAATTAAGGAGGGGTTCATTTCTTGGCTCCTAACAGCCAGATAAGGGCCGCGACGACTCCCGCGCCGACCAGCAAGTTTTTGACGGTTTCATCGAGTTCTGCCTTTCGGGTGTTGGCAGTCAGGCGGAACTGCTGCATGAGCGCGAGCTGATAGGGCGTCGGTGTAGCAACAGCTCTTTCCCATCGGCTGACGGTCATGGAATGAGCGCCAAAGAGCTGCGCGAATTCAGGCTGAGAAAGGCCCAAGTCGGTGCGGAGCTTTTGTATCTGCTGGCTGTTCATGAGCAGGACGTTAACAGGTGACTAAGCTTTAGTCTAGCCTCTGGAGTAGCTTTGGGCTCACACTTGCTTCGAGTTCCTTGAGAACCTTCGACAAACTGGCGTCGCTGTCATCGAACGGGGCCCGAAGGGATCGACCTTGACAGGCGCCGAAACTCGGCTGACAACGTATGGCCGAGTACACACGCCCCGGCCCCATCCGAACCCGAACCCGAGCCCGAAGTTCAACACGACATCGGCGCATGCGCGCAGCGCCCTGGCCGGGGCCAACGCATACTGTCAATCACTTCGCAAGTCCCACAAGAAGAGTGCATGACCTTGCAGCGAGAGGCATATCCTTTTTGTGCAGAACGCGCGCGCAAAACCTCTGGATATGCCATGACTGAAACCCTCGGGCTTCAATGCTTTTGTGTTGATCCTTCCCTTGGGTTACTGGTGTGGTTCCCCTTAGGGTTTTGAGAGAAGCCTCCCCATAGGCGGAGCCACCCCTGCCCACAGGCCGAGCTTCCTTCGAGCGGGTCCTGCTGCACGCCCCTGTGCATCAGGCCACCGCTTTCCGCCAGACTTTTGCTCCGGGGTTCTAACTTCGCCACCCCGCCCGTTTCTCAGAGCACTACCCCACAGTCCCAGGTCTCCCGCAGCCGCTGTCGTCATGTCTCTACCCAACTGCGCGGCAGCCGGCTGACACCAGCTGCAGACGGTATAGGTCAATCCCGCTGGCATTTAGTCACGAACCTGATACTCTGCGCAAAACGCTAGCGTTTTTCACACAGGAGCTCACTTGGCCGTCACCAAAACCGAAGTCGTCAGCGTTCGCGTCCCGCCGGACGTGAAAGCCGCGTTGGTCGCCGCCGCAGAACAGGAGCGACGCAGCCTTGCTTCCATGGTGGAGTTCATGGTGCTGGACTACTGCAAGACGCATGGCATCCACCTCACACCGCTGCCTGCCGCCAAGAAGAGCCGGCCACGCAAATCAACCTAAAACAAGGCCTGCGCTAAACCTCATGACCGCTCTTTCGTCACTGCTCGACCACTACCGCCAATCCTCCATGTCGGAGCGTGAGAAGGGAACGTACTTCGAAGAGCTGATGCTCTGCTACCTGCGCAACGAAGCGACCTACTGCGACCTCTACAGTGATGTCTGGACCTACGCCGAATGGGCGCAGCTGCAGGGCTTGGACAAACGAGATGCCGGCATCGATCTAGTGGCCAAGACCCAGGGCACCGGTGAAATCCATGCCATTCAGTGCAAGCTGTTCGCCGAGGACTACCGGCTGCAGAAGAGCGACATCGACAGTTTCTTCACCGCCTCTGGCAAGAAGCCTTTCACCCACCGCGTCATTGTCAGCACCACGAACCACTGGAGTACCCACGCTGAGGAGGCATTGCGTGACCAGCAGCCTCCGGTGAGCAAAATCGACCTGAACGACCTGGAGAATAGTCAGATCGAGTGGGCCAGGTACCAGCCCAAGACGGCGCCGATCCTGAAGGTCAAAAAGGAGCTTCGGCTCCACCAGCAGCAAGCGCTGGATGCCGCACTGTCCGGCCTACAGACCGCCGACCGTGGGAAGCTCATCATGGCCTGCGGGACTGGCAAGACCTTCACCAGCTTGAAGATCGCCGAGGCCCTCGCGGGCCGTGGCAAGCGTGTGCTGTTCCTGGTGCCCAGCCTGTCCCTGCTGTCGCAAACGCTGACCGAGTGGACGCAGGAGAGCGCCACGCCGCTGCACAGCTTCGCCGTCTGCTCCGACAGCGACGTCGGCAAGAAGCGTCAGAAGGACGACGACAGCGTCCAGACATTCACGCACGAGTTGCGCTACCCCGCCACGACCGAACCAGCGCGCTTGGCCGCCGAAATGGCCAAGCGGCACGAAGACGCGCACATGAGCGTGGTCTTCAGCACTTACCACTCCATCGATGTCATCAGCCGTGCTCAGCACGGCCATGGTTTGGCTGACTTTGACCTCATCGTCTGCGATGAGGCGCACCGCACCACGGGCGCCACTTTCAGCGACGATGATGAGAGCAACTTCGTCAAGGTGCACGACGCGGCCTTCATCCGGTCAGCCAAGCGCCTTTACATGACGGCTACGCCGCGCATCTACGGTGACAGCGCCAAGGCCAAGGCCGAACAGGGCGCCGTAGCGTTGTGCTCAATGGACGATGAGTCTCTCTACGGACCTGAGCTTCACGTCATTACGTTCTCCGAGGCAGTGAGGCGTGGATTGTTGGTGGACTACAAAGTCATCGTGCTGTCCGTGGAAGAGAGCCACGTCAGCCGCCGTATCCAGTCCCTTCTCAAGGACGAGAACAACCAGCTCAAGGTGGACGACGCCGCCAAAATCATTGGGTGCTGGAAGGCGCTTGCCAAGCAGGGGCTAACCGAGGAGCTGAACGGTGACCATGAAGCCATGAAGCGCGCCGTCGCCTTCTGCCAAGTGATCGAGGTGAGCAAGGGCGCGAAAACCCACAAGGTTAGTTCCAAAAATATCGCCGGCATGTTCCAGGCGGTGGTCGAGGCCTACCAGGAGTCCGAAGAAAACGAAGCTGCCTCCACGCTGGCGTGCGAGGCTGACCACGTCGATGGCAGCATGAACGCAAGCGAGAAGGAGACCAAGCTCGCTTGGCTGAAGGCCGAGACGCCCGAAGACACCTGTCGCATCTTGAGCAACGTGCGCTGCCTTTCCGAGGGCGTAGACGTACCGGCCCTAGATGCGGTGTTGTTCCTGACCCCGCGCAACTCCCAGGTGGACGTGGTCCAGTCAGTCGGCCGGGTCATGCGCAACGCCCCGGGCAAGAAGCGCGGCTACGTTGTATTGCCAGTGGTCATCCCGGCCGGCGTAGAGCCGCACGAAGCATTGAGCGACAACAAGACTTTCGCCGTCGTGTGGCAAGTTCTTCAGGCACTGCGCTCGCACGATGACCGCTTCGATGCGATGGTGAACAAGCTAGACCTTATAGGTAGGGACACTAGCAAGATGGAAGTCGTTGCCATCACCGACAAGATTCAGAAGAAGGCGGAGAAGACGAAGGGCCCCAGAGGCAAGGACGCAGGCAAGGGGGGCTTCGCCATTGGAGAGCCGCAGCCAAAGCGTGATGGTAAGAAGGACCAAACCTCCCTGCCCTTTGAAATCGGTGAGATTGAGAAGGCCATCTACGCGAAGCTGGTGCAGAAAGTCGGCAACCGCCACCATTGGGAGGAATGGGCGAATGACATTGCAAAGATCGCTCGAACTCACATCGACCGCATCACCGGCATCGTTAAAGACCCAGCCAACGAGAGGGAGCGTGCTGCCTTCAACGCCTTCGCCGGAGAGCTGCGGGACGACCTGAACGGCAGCGTCAGCGATGGCGAAGTAATCGAGATGCTAGCCCAGCACCTCATCACCAAACCAGTGTTCGATGCGCTGTTCGAGGACTACAGCTTCGCCCAGCACAACCCGATGTCGCTTGCCATGCAACGCGTCCTCGACGTTCTGCAGGAGCATCGCCTGGACAAGGAGGCGGACACGCTCCAGCGCTTCTACGACAGCGTGAAAATGCGCGCCCAGGATATTGACAACGCCGCGGGCAAGCAGAAGATCGTCGTAGAGCTTTACGACAAGTTCTTCCGCAACGCCTTCCCTAAGATGACGGAGCGGCTGGGCATCGTTTACACGCCGGTGGAGGTGGTGGACTTCATCATCCATAGCGTGGCACACCTTCTGGAAACCGAGTTCGGCCAGACCATGGGTAGCAAAGGTGTTCACATCATCGATCCCTTCACCGGGACAGGCACCTTCATCACCAGGCTGCTGCAGAGCGGCCTTATTGCACCCGAGCACCTGCCGCACAAGTACAAGCACGAAATCCATGCGAACGAACTAGTGCTGTTGGCCTACTACATCGCAGCCATAAACATCGAGGCGGTCTATCACAGCATCGTTGGCGGCAAGTACCAGCCGTTCGAGGGCATCTGCCTTACCGACACCTTCCAGATGTATGAGAAGGATGACCTCGTTGACGCCCTCCTGGTGGATAACAGCGCTCGGCGTAAGCGGCAGAAAAAGCTGGACATCCGCGTTGTCATCGGAAATCCCCCTTACTCCGTCGGCCAAAAAGACGACCACGACGACGCAGCAAACATCCGATACCCGCACTTGGAGTCCCGACTGCAGGCTACCTACGTTGCGCAATCGACAGGTAATCCTCGGAGCCTGTACGACAGCTACGTCAAGGCAATCCGCTGGGCTAGCGACCGCGTAGGCAGCAGTGGCGTGATTGGCTTTGTGACGAACGCAAGCTTCATTGACGGTAAGGCTGCAGACGGGTTACGAACGTGCCTAGCCAAGGAGTTCAGCAGCATCTATATCTTTCACCTGAGAGGCAATCAGCGTACCGCCGGCGAACTGTCACGCCGAGAAGGCGGCAAGATTTTTGGCAGCGGTAGCCGCGCGCCGATTGCCATCTCTCTACTGGTGAAGAACCCGGCTGCCAGGCAGTACGGGCAAATCTTCTTCCACGACATCGGGGACTATCTGAGTAGGGAAGAGAAGCTCGCCAAGATCGAGGCGCTCGGAAGCATTGTTGGCATAACGGCGGAGGAGGGGTGGCAGACCATCACGCCGGACACTCACGGCGATTGGTTGGCGCAGCGCGATGCGAGCTTTGAGCAGTTCCTCGCTCTCGGCGCCAAGTCAAGTCCCGGCACGCCTGTGCTGTTCTCGAGCTACTCGAGCGGCGTTAAGACCAACCGCGATTGGTGGGCCTATAGCGCTTCAAAGAGCTCAGTTCTAGTATCGATGGAGCGCATGATTTCCTTCTATAACGATGCAGTGGATCACAAAGTAGAAGGTGATCTAAATGATCCTACCAAGATTGCTTGGTCTTGGGTCCTCAGAGGCAGGTATGAAAAGGGGCAGAGAGGCACCTTTGACAAAACGAATGCGCTGGTAGCGCTCTACCGCCCGTTTGAAAAGCGCTGGCTGTACTACGACGGATTCTTCAACGAGAACCGTTATCAGATGCCTCGCCTGTTTCCTTCGGCGAACGAGCAGAACTTGGTAATTGGCGTTTCAGCCTCCGAGTCTCGCAGCGCCTTTTCCGTCCTGATAACTGAGCATGTACCAAGCCTGCATGCGGTTGACATGGTGGGCTCGCAATACTTCCCTCTCTACCTGTACGAAGACAACTTGCAAGCGGGGCCTGCTGGAGGGTCTGCCCAGTCAAACCTCTTTGATGGTGAGGCTCGGCCGCCACGTCCAAGTCGTGAGCGCCGTGACAGCATCACGGCGGAGGGACTGTCACACTTTCAGTCTGCCTACCCCGGCGAGACTATCGGCCGCGAAGACATCTTCTACTACGTCTACGGTCTGCTGCACTCGCCGGACTACCGCGAACGCTTCGCGGACAACCTAGGCAAGGAGTTGCCGCGCATCCCACGCGTCAAGTCGGCCGCCGACTTCTGGGCCTTCTCCCAGGCCGGCCGCAAGCTGGCCGAGCTGCACCTGAACTACGAGACTGTCGAGCTCTACCCGCTGAAGATCGACTGCGCCGGTAAGAAGCTCACCGATGCCGATTACCGCGTCGAGAAGATGCGCTACGGCAAGAATGGCAAGGAGAAGGACCTGACCACTGTGCACTACAACGACCGGATTACCCTGACCGGCATCCCGATGGAAGCCTATGACTACGTCGTCAACGGCAAGCCCGCGTTGGATTGGGTGGTCGAGCGCCAAGGCGTCAAGACTGACAAGGACAGCGGCATCGTCAACGACGCCAACGACTGGGCGGTTGAGACCATGGGCAACCCGCGTTACCCGCTTGAGCTGTTCCAGCGGGTGGTTACGGTCAGCTTGGAGACCATGAAGATCGTTCGAGCGCTGCCCAAGCTCGAAATCGCGGTCATAGCGAACTGAGCCCAAGTAGAACTCGCAGATGGCAATCATTGAAACGCAGGCCTACCACGTCGATTTCGCGCTGCATACGCTGGGGTGGAAGGCCTTCCAGGATTTGTGTGCTCAGGTCATAGAGGAAGAGCTGCACACCTCGGTCTCTGTCTATCGAGAAGCACAAGACGGTGGGCAAGACGCTGTGTTTCTCGCGAAGAGTCCCGACGGACTCACCGCAGTAGGCACGGTGCAATGCAAGTTCTCCAGCAAGCCCGAACAACGGCTGCGGTCGTCTGACATTGCCGGCGAACTTGAGCATGTCGGACAGCTCGTTGCCAAGCAGATGGCGAGCGTCTACTACTTCATCACCAGCATGGGTGTGGATGCAGATGTCGCGCGGGAAGTGCGCGAGCGACTATCGGCTCAGGGGGTAATAGAACCCCATGTCGTCGGCAAGGAGTGGTTACTTGGCAAGATCAAGGCGAGCCCTCGCCTCCGAGCGCTGGTTCCCCGCGTCTATGGGCTGGGGGACCTCTCAACCATCCTTGACGAGCGATGCGCCGCCCAAACCCGTGCGCTACTAGGTGACCATCGTAAGGCTCTCAACGTGTACGTGCCGACGGCGCCGCACCGAAAGGCGGTGGACATCCTGGCGCAGCACAAGCTGGTACTCCTTCTCGGTGCTCCGGCAACTGGAAAGTCCACCTTGGCTGCCATCCTCGCCATGATGGCTGTCGACAAGAACGAAGTGCAGGTATTCAAATGCGACGGGCCCATTGACCTGAAGCAGCACTGGAACCCCAATGACAACAAGCGGCTGTTCTGGGTAGATGACGCCTTCGGCGCAAACCTGCTGATGCCGGACTATGTCAATGCTTGGATTGAGTTCATGCCGAAACTCAAGACGGCCCTTGACCATGGCTGTCATTTGATCCTCACGTCCCGCACTCACATCTGGAACGATGCCGAGCCCCGCCTCGGCTCTAGGAATCATCCTCTTCTTGCAGGGGGCACGGCAGTCGTCAACGTAGGCGCACTAACGCAATCGGAACGCGAACAGATTCTCTACAACCACTTGAAGGCAGGCACTCAGCTATCGCCCTGGAAGACGAGGATCAAGAACCACCTGTCTCAACTATCAAGGGAGAACCGTCTGCTGCCTGAGCTTGCGCGGCGCCTAGGAGACAAGGACTACACAGGGAACATCAAGAACCTGCCTGACGACCTACTGCGCTTCATTGCTCACCCACAGGAGTTCCTAGTTCAGACCTTCAAGGAGCTGACGCCGGAGCAGCAAGCCGCGCTGACGCTCGTGTTCCTCACTCGATCCCGACTACCGGCTCACCTGTTCCCCGAGGGAGAAGCCACCTTGGTAGCAACGAGCTACGGCGTGACGAGGGCCAGCATGACTCAGGCCTTGTTGCAACTTGCAGGTTCCTTCGTTGTCCGTCGGAATGACGGCGACAAGGAATACTGGGCTTTCTGGCACCCGACATTTGCCGACGCCATCAGCGCTATTCTGAGTAAACGCCCGGACCTGATTGACGTCTATGTCCGGGGTGCAGGGCTCGACACTCTCCTGAGTGAGGTAATTTGTGAGGGTGCTCCCCCAGTTCGCGATGCCGTTGTGGTTCCACTCAGCAGCAGTAATGCGCTCATCGAACGACTGTTAGAAACGCCTGATGAGGAAAGCGCGAACGAGAAGCTGTTTGAGTTCCTGAACCGTCGACTCCCCAGGGATTTGGTTCAAAAAGTCTTACAGCGGGCTCCTGAGATTCTAGGCCGCCAGGGCGAGCGCTCGTCTTGGCGCCGTCTCCGCTGGCGGCAAGTGGTTCGTCTTCGTGCCACGGCTCATGAAATGGGGCTACTCCCTGACGAAGTTCGCTCCGAGACGACAACCATGCTCGAGGATGGCGCGCTCTATTTTCTCGACGCTTCATTTATCCAGGATGACAGCATCCTTTCAGTGTTCCGACCTTCAGAACTGATGCATCTGACGGTCGGCCTGCTCGCCAAGCTGGACTCGGAAATTTCGGGAAAGATTGCCACTTGCCGGGAGGAAGCGGACCCGGATGGCGACATTGATAGTCAATTCGAGGAAGTTGCTGATTTCCTTGACAACATCAGATATTTGGCTGAAGCTGATTCAGTCTTCCAAGAGAAGCATGACAAGCTAACTGGCGCCTTGGAACATGCAAAGAAAGTCGTTGAGGCCAAAAAGTCCAACGAGGAAGAGGAATCCAGTTTCTTCAACAGCGTCCCTCGAGCGGCTGTACAACGCGAACAACAAGGCGGTCGCTCAATTTTTAGCGACGTCGACGAATGAACGCTCTGTGCACCTTGTACGCTACCCACCCAACGGACCGCGGCTGTCGGTGGTGAGGAGTTCACAGGTCAGCTGACGAACCATGCCTTGACGCGCGACCAGATTCTTGGTTCTGATGGAATCTCGCCTTGCATAGCTGTCGTCGATGTTGAGGCGTTCGGTGGCAGCGAGACGCTGGTTTGCACACCTTGCTGCTCGCAGTAGTACGCAGTTTTAGCCCGCTTGTCACAGGCATCCAACCGCAGCTTCCACTCGGTCGGAAACCTCTGCCTCATCAGAGCCCAGTTGGTCGCTTCGATTCTCTTGTGTCCAATGGCGAGTGCTGGCGTCTTGCCGGTCCCTGGCTATGGCTGAATTGAAGTTTATTTCGTAGTAGTCGAGGCGTTCGTTGTATTCATCCCTGTCGCTTAGCAGCAGGTCTACGAAATGGTCAACCACATCCTCACGGATGTTCATTTTGGTAAGTGACGCCGTGTGACCACCCGCGTCTGTTGCACGAGGTACGCGACGGACAACACGGCCAAGCAACTGTTCTGTCAGTTTGTCTCGGTGATTGCCATTTGGCAGGTTACGGACCAAGTACACCAGCGCTTCCGGCGAAACGAACCCCTGGACGGTACTTGGCCAAAGCGCGGAACGACGCTCCAGCTCGGTGACGGTGAGAGTTGAACCTCTTGAAGCTCAACTTCGACGGCCTCGCGCCTGTAGTAGAGCGTACCGTCTATCTTGGTCTTGCGAAGGGAGCGGGCCACGACTTTCCTCAAATTTCGTGTGCGGATTGACCCTTTTAGTGGGGCCTCCTGAATGTAACAGAAGGTTATCGAGTTTCGCCTATGAATAGGAAGAGGCCTCAGCCTGCGCTCTTGATGAGATATATAGCCCATTTTCAATGGCTGTAGCCCTTTCAGCCGTTGCAAGAAACGAATAAGGCAACTTTCGCTGAAAGCCTGAGCTTTTCGTCGAATCCAAACGGGAACCTAGCGGTTCACGAGATTAAGGGCGTAGCTTTTGAAGTAGGTTGGATCAGCACATGCTATCAGTGAGGAATTGATAGCGACAAGGTCCGTGCATGGGCCGGTGAAATTTCTTTACCCGTTGGAGTTTCAATCCAACCAGCCTCTTTATGAGAATACTCGGATAACCACTTCGCCGTACGCTGAGCAAAAGCTTTTTGAACAAAAATCAAACACGCCAATTCAGTGGGGTTAAAAACTCCCAGTTGCGGTGCTCTCACAGTCTTGTGCAAGTATGACGTGTAGTCTTCCTGCTCTTCTTCCGAAATTTCGAGAATGCCCTGTCGTGCCAGCGTTGAATAAATTAACTCATATGCCACAGGAACTGGTCCAAATTGAAGTCTAAGATAAGGCAGACCTGTTACGGATTCATCTGAGGACTTGAGATGGAGAAAGTCCATGTAGAACATTAGCTTATTCAGCTTCGTACGAGAAACTGCACCCCAATTGCAGAAGTACAGCACAGCCTCCTCAACCTTCACCCAACGAATCCGTCGGTTGGCTAACGCCTCGATGTTTTCATGCACTGCACTCGTTAAATGCCGGCCTTGACCGGCTTGGTCTGCCAAATATTTACGAAGCTTCTCTCGCGACTTCTCTTCTAGGCCATGGGCAGCATGGAGTACAGCAGCGAGACCGTCGAGCGTCATTGCGGCTCGCAATGCTCGGTCATGAGCATCGTCTTGAAGCGCACCATTCTCATAACGACTAACTGTTGCCACGCTCCAACCCAGCAACACTGCTAGTTCCGTTTGCTTGAGACCAAGCTTGTCTCTCCAAGCGAGGAGCTCACTAGGTTGGAGGAGACAATGCGCCTTTCTATAGAGTTCATATGCTGCCGCGAGCGAACTCTTTGTTTCTGAAGTGCGAAAGGCCTCCCCGCAAGCGGCGCAGTGATACTTTTGCTCAGGAACACGGAAGCTTTCACCGCGAACCTTGACATCAATTTCACCGCTGAAAAGAGAAATACGTCCCTCCTCCCCACACATGGGGCAAGGTTCAATACAAGGGTTATATGAGGTCATTGAGTTAAATGCTGTCTTAGTAAAGGTGACTACCGAAACGGGAACCTCAAAGGCCCAAGTTCTTCTTCGTGGAACGAAAGCACTTTGAGAAGAGGCCGATTGTCAGGAATTTTTCGGACAACGACTTTCACATAGACCTTATGCGTGTCAATGTCACAGCCAAAAATCCAAACCTCGTCGTAGGGAGCCTGATGTTCGACTTCGGGCCCACTTGAGTAGTTGGCCAAGGTGAGCTTGCCAATCTCTTCGTTGACGTGCGTTTCCGTGAGACCTGCGCTAACCAAAAAATCGGTGTTTTTCTGGCGCTCAACAAGAATGCACCTACCGACGGCAAGTAAATCAGTACGCAACTTCAAGAAAGCTTCGATGGTCTCGGTATCACAAGAGTTACTCACATTATAGCCTATGATAAGTTTACGGTCAATATTTATCTTATGATATGCCTTGGGCCGCCTGTCCCCGCCAACTCTCCCCCTGCTCTTTAGCGGATACGGCTTCGATAGTAGCCTTGGGCCTGGTCATGTGTTGGTGTTAGTAGCCAAGGCCGAGCAAAACGTACGCCCGACACGACGCCTTTTTTCTCTCCCTTGGCTGACGGTAGTCCCATGGGACTTGGCATTGACATCGGCCCGGAATCCAAGCTTGTCCTGCTTGGCCACTGTCTCAAGGATGGAGTAGCGCTTGCGATCAGGTGATGTCTTTTCATGCTCAAATCCGACGGCGGGCCGAGCCAAGCCCTGACGCAACATCGTCTTGGCAATGTCTTCTCCTACAGGCGATTTGAGCCTGCATACCTTTCATCCACACGCGCCCTTCCTTTAGCACTCCGCACAAGCGAGTGGGATCGCTAGTTTGTGAAGCAGCTCCGGCGAGGCCCTCCAGGGGGCTTGGCCAATCTTTGGGGGATCGGTACTTGCAAAGCGCACGTGGAAGGTGCCCCGATCAAGCGGGAGCTGACGCAGCTGAAGGTATCGCCGTCGTGGAATCCCTCGGCTTCAATACAACTAGAGGTCCATAGGTAGTCAGCAGCGGCTGCGGGGAGTTGACAGAAGCCAATTAGAACAGTGGCTCATAACGCCATCTTAAACCGGAAATTGGTCATCTCCCATTTGCCCTTCTATATCAGGTCAGCACATTAATTCGATTCGAATTTCGAGAACAGAACTTAATGTCCGAACTGTGTATTTTGGAGTGCTTTGAAGCTCGAAAGCGATACTTTCGATTCTGGGTTGTCGCAGAACCAAGATGATGGTCGCAGCACTAGGAGAGGTACCTAAATCTGCTGCTAAGTCGGAGACCACGACTATTTGTCACTATAAGTATGTGCTTTGGAGCGGTCTAGGACAGGACTATTTGGCGCACAACCCCCAGGACAGAACCTATTGACTCTGGTCAGAACTCTATTGGGTATCACCAGCCAGCGAAATCTCCCCCGGCCTTGGCGGCGAGCCGCCACCCACCAGCGCCACCGCGCTGGCGCTGTGGTGCGGCGCGCAGGTGGGGCGCTGGCCCCAGCGCTCCAGGTCAAAGCGCCCGGCCAGCGAAGCCACCGCTGCCGATTCGAGCGCTTCCAGCGTGCTCATGGGCGGCAGCAAACCCGCGAAGCGGTGGGCCAGCATGGATTTGCCCGAGCCGGGTGGCCCCAGCATCAGCAGGCCGTGTCCGCCTGCCGCTGCGATCTCCAGCGCGCGCCGCGCGGCCGCCTGGCCTTTCACGTCGGCCAGATCGGCGGGGTGCCCGGCGTGGGTGATGGCCTGGGCGCTCAGGCGGGCCCAACCCCCGTCGTCCGGTGGCTCGGGAGCGGCCGTGCTTTCGGGCAGGAAGCGGGCGATCACATCCAGCAGATGGCTTGCCCGGTAAACCCGGGCCTGCGGCACCAGCGCGGCCTCTTCGGCGCTGCCCGGGGGCAGCACGAGGCGGGCGGTGGCGTCAGGGCCGGCGTCGCGGTGCAGCGCCAGGCTCATGGCGAGCGCACCTCGCACCGGGCGCAACTCCCCGCCCAGTGACAGCTCACCGGCAAATTCCCAGTCGGCCAGGCGCGCCGCGCTGATCTGGCCGCTGGCCGCCAGGATGCCCAGGGCGATGGGCAAATCGAAGCGGCCAGAGTCCTTGGGCAGGTCGGCCGGCGCGAGGTTGACCGTGATCCTTTTGTTGGAGGGGAACTCCAGCCCCGCGTTGGCGATGGCCGATCGCACGCGTTCGCGGGCCTCCTTCACCTCGGTGTCGGCCAGGCCCACCAGCGTGAACGTAAAACGTCAAATGGATAAACAAGTTTGGCTACAGGGAAGGTCATCAACCAACCAAGCCGACCCCCACCATGAGTTTTTCGCCACCCCAAGCCTTTTCCACCGTCATCGTCTACCTTCGCTTCTCTAGCGATGGGCAAGCCGATGGCTACTCCTTTGAGCGTCAGCGTCGAGCGGCAGAAGAGCGCCTGAGCCGCTGGAAGCTTCCTGATGGAACGCCAGTTGAATGGCTCGAAGACGCCGGCTACTCGGCTTTCACCGGCAAGCACACCCGAAGCGGGCAACTTGGAAAGTTTGTTCAACGCGTGCAGTCCGGTGAGCTCAAGAACGGGCTTTTTATCTGCGAGCGAGTCTCACGCGCCAGTCGGCAGGGCAGCTTGGCCTTGCTCTCGATGCTGAACGTCTTGCTGCAAAACGGCTTCACCATCCAGTTTTTGGAGGAGACAGAGTCATTTGACAAGGACAACATGCCCGATTTCCTGGGCACTCAGCTTGCCATCTACGCCGACATCGCGCACATGGAGTCGAAGGCGAAAAGTGACTTCGCCAAAGCAAACTGGGACAAGCGGCGACGCCTGGCAGCCCAAACTGGGGAGGCGTTCACGTCCGAGTGTCCCAACTGGCTCCAGGTAGTGGATGGCAAGTACGTACCAATCCCCGAACGGGTGACTGCCATCCGCACCCTCTACGCTCTCGCCCGCGATGGGTGGGGTATCTCGAAGCTAGTGCGCTACGCCAACGAGAACAAGTTGCCAGTTCCCGGGAAGGGCTCAACCTGGCACACATCCCTTGTGAACCGAGTGCTTTCGAACGCGGCACTGGTCGGGCGCTTCCAGCCCCAGCGTAGCGTCGAAGGTAAACGGCAACCCCTGGGGGATGCCATCGAGAACTTCTTTCCTGTTGTCCTTGATGTGGACCTGTTCGACGCGGTGCAGAACCAACGAGCGAAGGCCGTCAACTTTCCCAAGCGAAGGGACGACAACAACTTCAACTACCTCATGGGTATTGCAAAGTGCTCATGCGGGGGGTCGTGGCGCCGCATGAACAAAAACAGCGGTGCTCAAGCGGGCTATGCCTTGTATAGCTGCTCGAACCGCGTGCGCGGGACAACGAAGTGCCCCAACATTTCTGCCAAAGCCTTCGACTTCCAGTTCGTATCGTTCGCGTGCGACGGAGTTCCTAGGCTGCTGCACGCCGGAGGTAACCCTGCGCGGGACCGACGCGAGGAAATTCAAGGCGCGCTGCAAGGTCTCGCCAAGCGCCGTGCTGCGCTGCTTACCTTCGTCGAGAACAACCCGGACCTCGCGGCTGAAGCGGGGGAGAACATGAGGGCCATCCTGGGCGAGAGGAAGGAGCTGGAGGCCGAACTCGCACACTTGCTCACGCTTGAGCCGCCGCCAGAGGGCTTCACGTTCGACCAGGGGGTGGAAGTATTCCTCCCCGCGTACCTTGACTTCTATGGAGGCGAGTCGGTCGAAGCAAAGGATGCCTTCCGTGCGCGGGCGCTGTTTGCCACCCGTATCCGGGACGCTGTTGCATCGGTCACCGTCGCTGAGGACCGAAGGTCCTATGCCGTCCAACTGAAGAACGGCACGCTTGTCGAGCAGGAGCTGGACCCGAGCCTGGAGTTCGCACCTGTGGAGCCGTGTCAGGAGGAGTCCGAGCGGGAAGTGGCCGTAAGCGAGCTTGCTAGGGAGCGAAGGCTTGGGCTGGAGTTGGTGCGGCTGATGGGGAACTGTGCGGCGGTCGCCTAAGGCGAAGGGCCACTACCCTAGATGGAGTATCCGGCCAGGGGTGTCGTGCCTGACCGTCTTGCAGACCGTAACCTGTGCCGAGACGGTGGAAGCCGACGCTCCTACCGCAAGCCCACGGGGTCGGTGGCTCTTTGGTCCCTAGGGGGACACGCCAACTTGTCGGGCTGGACGCCCGCCATCCCCTCCTGATACCGCGCCCCATCCCGCTGACACCGCACGGCGCTGTCAACGGGCGGGCAACCCGCGCGGTGCTTGCCTTGGGGGTCGCTGTTCGCGCCCCGCTGCGGCTCCGGCTGGACGCCGGACACCTCCCGGGTTGCCCGCCCGCTTTCAGCGAGCTGGGGGCGGGGCTTTGCCCCCGCAGCGCGACCGGAGCGTGGGCGCTCCTATCCCCGTTTAGGGCGGGGCTTCGCTTGCGGCTCCCCCTGCAGCGCGCCGACCCAGTGGGCTGGGTGCTGCTTGCTGGGCAGCGGCTGGACGCCTTGCCCCACGCCTATTGCGCGGCATCTTTGTCTTGTAACACCGAAAATCATCTTGCGGCGCAGCGCTCTTTCGTAGAGACTTGAGTGGCGAATAGAGGAGAGCCTTCATTCTGCTACTGCTTTATTGGGCCGTTAATTTATCTTCAATTTAGGGGATGGTGTTTATGAAATTCATGCCTCAAGACGTATTTGATGTTGTCGTTTTAACGCTGATAAAAGCTGGCAGCGACAAATCCTTAGGAGGGCATGATTTGGTAAAAGCTTATTTACATGAGTCCTATGGAAATATGTATCCGGGCGACAATCTGTGGTTGCAGCAGGCAGACGGGCTCGCTTCGGAATTTCTAGGTCTTTCCTCCTTCAAGACCGGTGGGGCAAAAGATTTATTGGATGGTGCAATCGCTGTTAGAAAGCAATTGGATGAGAACATGAAGCAACGAGGTGCCTTAAAGAAGATGTTTGGCGGGGCACTATTTTCGAGTAACCATCCGGGCCCATCAGTTCGAGCTGACGTGGCGCGTAATAACATTAAGCAACTATTTGCCGCGGTGGGTGCCTCGTTGATGAGAAGTTGAGCGCATTGGAAACGTGTCCGAGTTGCTTGATTGTTCTTCTTTAGGCATGGGGCGGAGGGCTGGATTCCGGGTGTTGTTAACCCCATGGCATTGACCCATGAATAACAAGACCAAACAGAAGAAAAACCTCTCCCGAAGAACACAGAAGAAGAAGGCCGCCTGAGGGTGGCGGTCACCCGCAAGAGGTCATTTGAGGGGTAGCCTGCCCGCTGTGGGTGACAGAGAGCGACGGGCTGCGCCCGCCCCTTGGCTGTGCAAGGGGAGGCACGTGGACTGTTCGAAGGGGTCAGCCCGCCGCGTGGCGTATCCGCTGTCAGGCGCTCCGGGTGGCCGTGCTGACTGGGGCGTCACAACCACTTGGAGCAAACCTTGAGCATCGGCCCCTTCCTCGGCGGCATCTTCTCTTCCCTCTGGCAGGAGTTCGCTGGCCCCCAGGAGCCCAGCGCAGGCGCGTCTTTGCCGGACGGCGTCAGCTCGCCGTTTCAGTCCGAGCGCCCTTTGGTCAACGTGGACGGCACGCCCATGCTCGACTGCACGGTGGACGTGCTCGGCAAGCTGTACGGCGACAGCGGCTCATCCCTCACGGACAGTTCCAGCATGTTCGGCACCGGTCTGCACGGCTCGGACGGATGAACGAGAAGGGCGGCCGATGGCCGCCCTGTGTCATTGCCCTTTGGCCGCCTTCGCAGCCTGGCGTCGCCTCAGACGCTCTTGCTTGCGCGCCTCGATGGCCAGCACCCCTTGCTTGACTCGCTCCCGGTCCGGGCACTCGAACAGGATGCGGTAGCCCTGGCCCAGCGGCTCGCGCCGGATGAGCCCGAGGGTTTCAAGGTCCGACAGGTGAAGCCTCACAGCGCGCTCGTCCTTGCCCGTCAGCTTGGCGAGGTAGGGGCCGGCATATGTGGTGTTGCCCTCGTAGTGACACGAGGCCAGCGCCACGTAGACGTACAGCGTCGCGTTGTCGATGCTGTCCACCACGTTGAACAACAGCTTGCGGGGCAGGCAGAAGTAGCCAGCCTCGCCATAGCCCTCGTACCAGCGGTCGTTCTCGTTGCTCGGGATGCGGTTGCGCGCGCGCTTCATTCCTGCCCCTCCAACTGGCTTTCGAACCACGCTTCCACGGCCGAGAGCTTGAAAAACGCGAGGCGGCTGCCTTGAACGTGCAGGGGCGCAGGGAACCCCCGGCTGGAAATCCAGTTCTCCAAGGTGCGAGTGGAAATGCCCAGGGCTTCAACGAGGGCGGCTTTGCTGAGGAAGGTCATCAAGTTTCTCCGTGCCGGTTCCGACCGGTGGCGGAGCCAGCAGGGCGCTGGTCTCGATTGGTTTAGGGGCGGGGTTTTAGCCTTGCGCGTAGATGCGCACCTGTGGGACGAGTCCACCAGACGCTTCCATGCACAGCCACAGTGGTAGCTACACGGGGCACCAACCAAGTCCGTCCCATGAAGCAACTGCCCACCGATTACCTGCATGGCCTGCTGAGCAAGCTCGCCCCGGCCAACCCGAGCCCGTCACACCGTGCCCGGGCAACCCCTCGACGCAGCGGGCGCGAGACAGCACGGCTCAACGAGCACAAGGTGCTGCACGCTGTCGCCCAGTTCGGGCACTTGCGCATCAGTGAGCTGGCGCGCGCGGTGTGGCCGCAGGCTCGGTACGCAGAGCAGCTAGCGCGCAGGACGGTGGCAAGGCTGGTTGCCTCTGGCTTGCTGCTGGAGCGGCGCAACGCCCTGGGCTCCCGGAGCCTTTGCCTGACCCGAGGCGGGGCAGCATGGTTGGAGTTGCGCGGGGTCGAGGCGCAGCACACACTGGACCTGTCCAGCGTGGCCGGCAGCACGTTCTTCCACCGCACACTGGCCACTCGCTACCTCATCGAGCGCCAGGTAGAGGGCGCACAGGTGGTCGGCGAGTACCAGTTGCTTCGCCGCAAGGCGCCCTTCGATGTCGATGCCGTGATGCGCGCCATGCGCAAGCTGCCAGACGGGATGGTCTGGCAGCGGCGGGCCAGTGGCCCGATGGACGTGGAGCTGGTCGAGCAAGAGGCGGCCGCGAAAGCCCGGCAGGAGCTGGAAAAGTGCCTGAGGATGGCCGAGCTTGTGGGGCGCCCACTGGACGCCAGGGGCCTATACAGGGTGGGAGGTCTGGTGTTCGTCTACGACCGCGAGCTGAACCATGCCAGGCGCATCCTGCTGGCCGCTGGCTCGCTTTGGGGTGACCGTCCCCACGCCGAGCGGGTCATGCTGGAGCGGCGCGTCAAGCTGGTGGCGGTCGAGCTGCGTGACCCGTTGGTCTGGGTCGGCTCAAGCACCGTGACGCTGCATGACCTGCGGCAGCGGGGCGTATAAATTTCCTTCGCTACACAGGCCAGACCCTTCGCAGTTTGAACAGGTCATCGGGGACTTCCTGATTCGGCGTGCACCCCGCACGCCCGCTCGTGGGTCACGCCGCGTTCGCTAAATGCACTGTGCAGCCCCGCAAGGGGAGAGAGGCGCCTTCGGGCGCCTCTTTTGTTTCTCCGGTTCGGTTGGGCAGGAGCACTGTGGGGCTATCAAGTTGACAAACAACGAGCGTGAAGCTGGGCAAACCGTTGGCCAGATGGACCTCCACCTGCACCGGCCGCGCATCGAGGCCAAGCAGGGCGCGGCTGCGCACCAAAGACAGACTCATCTTGATTCACTCCCTGTTTCGGTGCGTGATTGACACGATTTCCCGGACTCGCACGGTTTTGTGGACAGGCACTGGTCTGGTGCGCACCTGTGGGGTGCAAACCGTCACACGGGGTGTGCACAGCTCTGCGGGTGCTGTGAGCGCTGGTGAATGCCCGCGCCGGCCACTGTAGTGACCGGCGCACCGCCCAACCCCACGGGGTACAGGTGTTCGGGGTTGGCATATTCCATGCTAGGTCTTGTAAGCGTTTGATTCGAAGCGTGGTTCGCCACGCAGCAGTCAGCCCACCGCGATTGGTTTGCTTCCGGGCATGCCGAACTCGTTCCACCTCGGTGTCGGCCATCCGGTCCCATCACCCTCCTGTTCAAGAAGAGGAATAGCAGCATGAAAATGGTTTCAGCCATCATCAAGCCGTT
>LNFM01010014.1_pt1 | contig 46518 bp, 44 predicted proteins | sample 596031 | NCBI WGS metagenome assembly LNFM01 (sample SAMN04254537, study PRJNA301005) | activated carbon metagenome | isolation source: dual media filters at the Ann Arbor, Michigan drinking water treatment plant | place: USA: Ann Arbor
TGGGGAGAGGGTAGGGTGAGGGGCTTCGCGCACGGCCAGATGGTGAGGGCCGGTCACGCCGCGACGCGCGAGCCCCCTGCCCTCACGCCAGCGTGTAGGCGGTCTTCACCGTGGTGTAGAACTCGCGGGCATAGGCGCCCTGCTCGCGCGGGCCGTAGCTGGAGCCCTTCCGGCCGCCGAACGGCACGTGATAGTCGACGCCCGCCGTCGGCAGGTTGACCATCACCATGCCGGCCTCCGAGTTGCGCTTGAAGTGCGAGGCGTACTTCAGCGAGGTCGTGCAGATGCCCGCCGACAGGCCGAACTCGGTGTCGTTGGCGATTGCCAGCGCCTCGTCGTAGCCCTTGGCGCGGATGACGGCGGCCACCGGTCCGAAGATCTCCTCGCGGGCGATCCTCATGGTGTTGGCGACGCCGGTGAACAGCGCCGGCTGCAGGTAGAAGCCGGGATTGTCGCGGTTGAGCCGCTCGCCGCCCCAATGCAGCTTGGCGCCCTCCTCGCGGCCGATGGCGATGTACTTCTCGTCCTGGCCGAGTTGGCTCTCGTCCACCACCGGGCCGATATGGGTGCCGGCCTTCATGGCGTCGTCGACGACGAGGCCCTTCATCCGCTCGGTCAGGGCATCGACGAAACGGTCGTGGATGCCCTCGGTGACGATGAGGCGCGAGGAGGCGGTGCAGCGCTGGCCGGTGGAGAAGAAGGCGCCGTTGGCGGCGCACTCGACCGCGGTCGCGAGGTCGGCGTCGTCCAGCACGACGAGCGGGTTCTTGCCGCCCATCTCGAGCTGCACCTTCTTCATCGGCGTGGAGGCGACGCAGGCCGCGGCCACCTTACGGCCGGTGGCGACGGAGCCGGTGAACGAGATGGCGGCGACGTCCGGGTGCTCCAGCATGGCCTGGCCGACCACCGAGCCGCGGCCCATGACGATGTTGAGCACGCCCTTCGGCAGGCCGGCGCGGTTGAGGATGTCCACCAGCGCCCAGGCCGAGCCCGGCACCAGGTCGGCCGGCTTGATGACGACGGTATTGCCGTAGGCGAGCGCCGGCGCCAGCTTCCAGGCGGGAATGGCGATGGGGAAGTTCCACGGCGTGATCATGCCGACGACGCCGACGGCCTCGCGGGTGATCTCGATGCCGACGCCCGGACGGATCGAGTTGACCAGCTCGCCGTTGAGCCGCAGCGCCTCGGCGGCGAAGAAGGAGAGGATCTGGCCGGCGCGGGTGGCCTCGCCGATGCCCTCCGGCAGGGTCTTGCCCTCCTCGCGGGAGAGCAGCGCGCCGAGCTCCTCCTTGCGCGCGATCACCTCGTTGGAGGCCTTCATCAGCACGTCGTAGCGCAGTTGCGGATTGGAGCGGCTCCAGGCCGGGAAGGCTTCCTTGGCGGCGGCGACGGCGGCCTTCAGGTCCTCGACGGAGCCCTGCGCATATTCGCCCACCACCTCGTTGGTGTTGGAGGGGTTCAGGTTCGGCGCGGCCTTGGCCGGATTGACGAACTCGCCGGCGATGAAATTGCGGAACACGGTGGTCATGGGGCTTGCCTCCTCGCCGGGTGACGCGGACCCGGTTCGGACACGCCGGTCCGTCCGATCCGTCTCGGGGGCGGCACAGAACCACAATCGGGCGGCGGCGACCAGACCGCCGGCCATGCGTGGCGAGCGGCCCGGCCTCGCGGGCAACGCTCAGCGCGCGGCGGCGCCCGCCTCGCGCATCCGCGCCATGAGGGCGGCGACCTTCACCGCGTCCAGCCCGTCGACCATGCCGACCAGCGTGTCGCGCACCGCCTTCACCCCGACGAAGGCGAGGATGTTGCGCTTCAGCGCGGCGAGGCTGTGGGCGAAGTAGAACCAGCGATAGGCGAAGGCCGGCATGCCCATGGTGACGACGACATGGGCCGTCCGCCCGGCAAGGAGCTTTTCGGGAAAGCCCTTGTCGCGGTAGCGGAAGGCAAATCCCGGGCGACAGACCTGCTCGAAGAAGGCCTTGAGCAGGGCCGGCATGGCGCCGAGCCACAGCGGATAGACGACGAGCCAGTGCTCGGCCCAGGCCAGAGTCTCCTGCGCCGCGGCGATGTCGCCCTGGCCGGAGCCGGTTTCGAAATCCGCCTTGGTGCGCAGATGCGGGATGTCGATGAGCGCGACATCGATGATGCGGACCGCATGCCCCGCCTCCGCGGCGCCCGCGGCATAGGCCTGCGCCATCTGCCGGCAGAGCCGCCCCGGGGCGGGATCGGGATGGCCGACGATGACGGCGATCCGGCGGGCGGCCAAGGCTCAGGCCTTCCCGTCGGGAACCGCCGCCGCCGCCGCCGCGGCCTCCGCCACCTCGCGCAGGTGCATGGCCTCGTCGGCATAGACACCCATGGTCTCCGCCGCGAAGCGCAGTTCGACCTCGATCAGCTCCATCGGCGACCCGACCCGCGACCAGGCGCGGATGCGTTCGGCATGGGCCTTGAGGCGCTCGGCGGCGAAATCACGCAATTCCGCGCCGACCGCCGTCGCCACGGCCGGCAGGGTGGCGACGAATGTGACGGCATCGGCAGCGCTGCGCGCATTGTGGGTCCGCTCATGGGCGGGAGTCCTGGCAAGCATGGCGACCTCCATCGTGGGCGATTGGCCCATCCATGCACGACGCGGACGGCAAGGTCGCTGCGCTGGATCAAGCAGCGCCCGCGCCGGATCGACCATGAAGCGGGGAGAGCCTAGAGTTCGCCTCCGCCGTGCCCGGCGTCGCCCGCATCGGACCGATCATGTCGCCATCGCTACCCGACAACACCCGGCAGCTGTCCTCGCCCTCTTACCGCCTGCCGGCGCTCGACCAGGACTTCCTGCTGGCAGACGAGCAGCGCGGCGTGCGCTTCATGCTGGAATACGCCAAGGCGGAAGAGACCCTCCGCCGCTGGAGCGTGAAGTCGACCATCGTCGTCTTCGGCAGCGCCCGCGTGCACGAGAACGGCAATCCGCGCCATGCGGCCTGGTACGCCGCCGCGCGCGCCTTCGGGCGCATCGCCTCGCAGCACGGCGGCGCCCTGAATCTCGGGGCGAAGGAGCGCGAGAACGTCATCGCCACGGGCGGCGGACCGGGGCTGATGGAGGCCGCCAACCGGGGGGCCGCGGACATCGGCGCGCCGTCCATCGGCTTCAACATCCGCCTGCCGCACGAACAGCAGCCGAACCCCTACTCGACCCCCGAACTCACCTTCCTGTTCCACTACTTCGCCATGCGGAAGATGCACCTCGCCATGCGCGCCAACGCGCTGGTGGTGTTTCCCGGCGGCTTCGGCACCTTCGACGAGCTGTTCGAAATCCTCGCCCTGGTGCAGACCGGCAAGATGCGGCGGGTGCCCATCGTCCTTTTCGACGAGGACTACTGGCGCGCCGTCATCAACTTCGAGGCGCTGGCCGACGGCGGCATGATCTCCGAGGCCGAGCTCGCGCTGCTCGCGTTCGCCGACACGCCGCAGGGCGTCTGGGAGCGGATCGCCAATGCCTCGGGCATCGCGCCCTACAGGGCCCCGGTCGCGCCGGGCGAGATGGGAGAAGGCTGATGGCTCTGCGCATCCACGTCCTCGGCGCCGCCCACGTCGTGACCGGCTCCTGCTACCTCGTCGAGGCGGGCGGCCGCCGCATCCTCGTCGACTGCGGCATGTTCCAGGGCACCAAGACGCTGAAGGCCCTGAACTACGTCCCCTTCCCCTTCGAGGCGGAGCGGCTGGACGCGGTCCTTCTCACCCACGCTCACATCGACCATTCCGGCCTCGTCCCGAAACTGGTCAAGGCCGGCTATCGCGGGCCGATCTACGCCACCCGGCCCACCATCGACCTCTGTTCGATCATGCTGCCGGATTCCGGACACATCCAGGAGATGGAGGTCGAGCAGCTCAACCGGCGCAACGCCCGCAGCGGCGGCGAGCCGGTCGAGCCGATCTACACCGCCGAGGACGCCGTCGCGGCCATGGTGCAGTTCCGCCCCGTCGAGTACGGCCGCTGGCTCGACCTCGGCGCCGGCGGCCGCGCCCGCTGGTGGAATGCCGGCCACATGCTGGGCTCCGCCTCCATCGAGATGGAATTCGCGGGCGACGGCGGCGACAGGCCCCTGCGCGTCCTCATGTCCGGGGACCTCGGCCCGGACGCCAAGCTCTTCCACCCCGACCCCGACGGCCCGGTCGACCTCGACCTCGTCGTCTGCGAGGCCACCTATGGCGACCGGGACCGCGCCGACACAACCGTCGCCGACCGGCGCTCCGAGCTTGCGGCCGAGGTGCGCGCCGCCCACGCGCGCGGCGGACCGCTGCTCATCCCCTGTTTCGCCGTGGAGCGGACGCAGGAGATCCTCGCCGACCTCCTCGACCTCATGGACCAGGGCGCTGTGCCGCGGGCGCCGATCTTCCTCGATTCCCCGCTCGCCATCCGCGCCACCGACGTCTTCCGCCGCCACGCGGGCATGCTGGAGGCAGGCGGGGCGCTGGCCCGGATCGATACCGCTCCGGACGTGCGCTTCACCGAGAGCGTCGACCAGAGCAAGGCACTGGCGCGGCTCAGGGGCTTCCACATCGTCATCGCCGCCAGCGGCATGGCGGAGGCCGGGCGCATCCGCCACCACCTGAAGAACCACCTGTGGCGCTCGTCCACCACGGTGCTCTTCGTCGGCTACCAGGCCGAAGGCACGCTCGGCCGCATCCTCCGCGACGGCGCGCCCTCGGTGACGATCCACGCCGACGCCGTCAGGGTGAAGGCGGCGATCCGCATCATCGAGAGCTATTCCGGCCATGCCGACCGCGGCGAGGTCCTCGCCTGGCTGAAGGAGCGCGGACCCATCCGCGGCGCGGTCGCCCTCGTCCATGCGGAGGAGCGCGCCCTCCAGGCCTTCGCGCCGGTCGTCGGTGCCGAGGTCGTCGCACCCGACCGCGTGCTGACGCCCCGGCTGGAGGACATCATCGAGCTCGACCAGGGCACGGCAAGGCTCGTCCTGCCGGCCCATCCGCGGCGCCTGCCGGCGGAGAAGGTCTCGGGGCCCGACTGGCACAACGATTCCGCATCCTTCCTCCTCGACCTCAAGGATGCGCTGGACCGGGCCGCCGACGACCGCGCCCGCGGCATCATCCTGCGAAGGCTGAAGAAGGCGCTCGCGGAGGCGACGTGACCGGCCGGGGCCGGCGGGTTCCTGTCATGCCCGCTGTCCCCTTCCGCAATCCCTGGAAACAATCCTAGTCTGCGCACCCCTGGAGACTGCCCCCGGACCGCTCATGCCCAGACCGCGCCCCTCGACCGCGCTCGACCATATCCGCGTCCTCGACCTGACGCGGGTTCGCGCCGGCCCCACATGCTGCCGGGTGCTGGCCGATTTCGGCGCGGACGTGATCAAGGTGGAGGCGCCGCCCGGCGTCGATCCCAACGAGAACATGTCGGGCGACCGCCACGGCTTCGACATGCAGAACCTGCATCGCAACAAGCGCTCGCTGACCCTCAACCTGAAGACCGAGGAGGGCCGCGCGGTCTTCCTGAAGCTGGTCGAGACCGCCGACGTCGTGGTCGAGAACTACCGGCCCGACGTGAAGGAGCGGCTCGGCATCGGCTACGAGGCGCTGAAGGCGGTCAACCCGCGCATCATCCTCGCCTCGGTCTCCGGCTTCGGCCAGACGGGCCCCTACCGCACCCGCGCCGGCTTCGACCAGATCGCTCAAGGCATGGGCGGCCTCATGGCCATCACCGGCCATGCCGGCCAGGGTCCGATGCGGGCCGGCATCGCGGTCGCCGATTCCGCCGCCGGCGTCTATGCCGCCACCGGCATCCTCGTCGCCCTCGCCGAGCGCGAGAAATCGGGCGAAGGCCAGTGGGTGCAGACCTCGCTCCTGCAGGCCATGATCGCCATGTGCGACTTCCAGGCCGCCGTCTACACGGTGGACGGCAAGGTGCCGCCGCAGAACGGCAACGACCACCCGCATTCCACGCCCATGGGCGTGCTGCCCACCGCCGACGGCTACATCAATGTCGGCGTCGGCGGCGAGGGCCAGTGGAAGAGCTTCTGCAAGGCGGTGGGCCGCGACGATCTCGCCGCCCATCCCGACTATGCCAATGCCCGGCAGCGCTTCAGGAACCGCCCGGTGCTGATGGGCCTCCTCGGCGACCTGTTCCGCACCGCGCCGACGGCGCACTGGCTGGAGAAACTCGAGGGCGAGGGCGTTCCCGCCGGGCCGATCTACACCATGGACGAGGTCTTCTCAGACCCGCAGGTCGACCATCTCGGCATGGCCGTGCCGATCCATCATCATGCCCGCGGCGACATCCGCCTCATCGCCCAGCCGCTCGTCATGTCACGCACCCCGCCGCGGATCGAGACTCCCGTCGCCGAGCCCGGCGAGCACAGCGCCGAGGTGCTGGCCGAGGCCGGATTCTCCGAGCACGAGATCGAGCGCCTGCGCGCCGCCCGCATCGTCTGACCGTCATTGCACAAGGATCTGCCGCCGTGACCGAACCCGCCCCGCACACGCCCTCCGTCCGCTATGCCGTCGAAGGCGGCGTCGCCACGCTGACCATCGACCAGCCCGCCAAGATGAACGCCATGACCTTCGACATGTGGTCGAGCGTCCCGGGCCTGGTGAAACAGGCGGAGGAAGACCGCTCCGTCCGCGTCATCGTCGTCACCGGCGCCGGCGACAAGGCCTTCTGCGCCGGCGCCGACATCTCCCAGTTCGGCGCCAAGCGCACCGGCGAGGAAGCCGTCCGCGCCTATGACGAGGCGGTGGCGAACGGCATGGCCGCCATCCACGACGCAGCCAAGCCCACCATCGCCGTCATTCGCGGCATCTGCTTCGGCGGCGGCTGCGCCCTGGCGCTGACCTGCGACCTGCGCTTCGCCACGTCCGACTCCCGCTTCCGCGTGCCGGCTGCCCGCCTCGGCCTCGGCTACGGGTTCTCCAGCATCAAGATGATGATCAAGAAGCTCGGCACGGCCGCCGTCGCCGACATCCTCATTTCGGCGCGCATCCTCGACGCCGCCGACGGGGAGCGCGCCAACGTCATCCACCGCGCCTGGCCGCGCGAGACCTTCGAGGCCCAGGTCCAGGCCTATCTCGACACGGTCGCGGCGAACGCGCCCTTGACGCTCGCCGCCATCAAGCGCTCGCTGGTCGAGCTCTCGAAGCCCGAGGCCGAGCAGGACGCCGAGGCGGTCGACGCCCTCGTCGCCCGCTGCTTCGCCTCAGCCGACTACAAGGAGGGCCAGAAGGCCTTCCTCGAGAAGCGCCTGCCCGACTTCAAGGGCGAGTAGGAGGACACCCATGGATCTCGGTCTCGCGGGCAGGAAGGTCGTCGTCACCGGCGCCTCGAAGGGTATCGGCCAGGCCTGCGCCGAGGTCTTCGCCGCCGAGGGCGCCCATGTGGTGATGGTGGCGCGCGATGCGACACGGCTCGCCGCGGCCGCGGCCGAGATCCAGGCCCGGCACCAGGGGCCGGTGGAGATCGCCTCGGCCGACCTCTCCCGCGCCGCCGACCGCGAGGCGCTTTGGGCCAACCACCCCGATGCCGACATCCTCGTCAACAATGCCGGCGCCATCCCCGCCGGTGGCCTCCTCGACCTCTCCATGGAGACATGGGAGGAGGCCTGGGCGCTGAAGGTGATGGGCTATATCCACCTCACCAAGCTCGCCCTCGGCGCCATGAAGGCGCGCCGGAGCGGCGTCATCGTCAACATCATCGGCATGGCGGGGCGCCTGCCCCGCTACGACTACGTGTGCGGTGGCGCCGGCAACGCCGCGCTCATGGCCTTCACGGGTGCGGCCGGCGGCAAGTCGCAGGAATGGGGCGTGCGGATCTTCGGCATCAACCCGGCCGGCACCCGCACCGACCGCATCATCGCCCTGTCCAAACAAAGGGCAATTGCCGCCTTCGGCGACGAAAGCCGCTGGGAGGAGATGCTGACCGGCCTGCCCCTCGGCCGGCTCATCGACCCGCGCGAGATCGCCAATGCGGCGGCGTTCCTCGCCTCGCCCGCCTGCGGCTACGTCTCCGGCGCAACCCTGGACGTCGACGGCGGCCTCGCATTCAGGGCCTGAGCGCGGCACCCTGCCGCTTGGCTCATGTCTTGCTTATGATACAAGCCTCTCCAGAGGCAGTCCCCGTTCGCAGGGCGGGCGGGGAATGGAAGGATACCCTTTGAGCATGTTCACGACCCGCCCGGAAATCGACGGCACGTTCGGCGTCGCCACCACCACCCACTGGCTCGCGACGGCGGTCGCCATGGGCATCCTGGAGCGTGGCGGCAACGCCTTCGACGCCGGCTGCGCGGCGGCCTTCACCCTGCAGATCGTCGAACCGCACCTGAACGGTCCCGGCGGCGACGTGCCCGTCATCCTCTACGACGCGAAGAAGGACGCGGTGGAGGTCATCTGCGGCCAGGGCCCGGCCCCGGCGGGCGCCACCATCGAACATTACCGTTCGCTCGGGCTCGACCTCGTGCCCGGCACCGGTCTCCTCGCCACCTGCATCCCCGGCGCCTTCGACACCTGGATGCTGATGCTGCGCGACTACGGCACCATGCGCCCGCGCGACGTGCTGGAGGCGGCGATCTTCTATGCGCGCCACGGCTATCCCCTCGTCGAGCGCATCCCCGCCACCATCCGCACGGTGGAGAACCTCTTCCGCGAGCACTGGCCGACCTCGGCCGCCGTCTACCTGCCGGGCGGCAGCGTGCCGAAGCCTGGCGACCTCTTCACCAACGTCAGGCTCGCCGAGACCTACGAGCGGGTCCTGAAGGAATGCGAGGGCGGCACCCGCGAGGACGAGATCGCCCGCGCCCGCTTCGTCTGGAGCCAGGGCTTCGTCGCCGAGGCCATCGACCGCTATTGCCGCACCGAGGAGGTCTTCGACGTCACGGGACAGCGCAACAAGGGCGTCCTCACGGGCCAGGACATGGCGGGGTGGAAGGCCTCCATCGAGGCGCCGATCCACTACGACTACGGCCGCTACCGGGTCTTCAAGCCGTCCACCTGGAGCCAGGGCCTCGCCTGCCTGCAGCAGCTCGCCCTCGTGAACGGCATGGGCCTCGACGACATGCCGGTGACCGGACCGGACTTCGTCCACGTCGTCACCGAGGCCGCCAAGCTCGCCTTCGCCGACCGCGAGGCCTTCTACGGCGACCCGGCCTTCGTCGATGTGCCGATCGAGACCCTGCTCTCCGACGCCTACAACGCCGAGCGCCGCAAGCTCATCGGCGAGACCGCCTCCCTCGACCTCCGCCCGGGCACCATCGCCGGGGCCGGCGGCAAGGTCGACGCGCGCGTCTCCTCCGGCAAGCGCGTGGCGGTGGGCGCCACGGGCGCCGGCGAACCGACGGTCGGCGACATCGAGACGGAGGCCAACGGCGTCACCCGCGGCGACACCGTCCATTTCGACATCATCGACCGTTGGGGCAACATGGTCTCCTCGACCCCCTCCGGCGGCTGGCTGCAGTCCTCGCCCATCATCCCCGACCTCGGCTTCTGCCTCGGCTCGCGGGCCCAGATGTTCTGGCTGGACGAGACCCATCCCGCGGCGCTGCAGCCGGGCAAGCGGCCGCGCTCGACCCTCACCCCCACCCTCGCCTATCGCGACGGCGCCCCCTACCTCGCCTGGGGCTCGCCCGGCGGCGACCAGCAGGACCAGTGGATCCCGCAGATGTTCCTGCGCCACGTCCATGCCGGCATGAACCTGCAGGAGGCGATCGACGCCCCCGCCTGGCACACCGAGCACTTCCCCGGTTCGTTCTGGCCGCGCACCTCCCGCCCCGGCGTCATCGTCGTCGAGAGCCGCTTCCCGCAGGCGACCATCGACGAGCTCCGCCGCCGCGGCCACGAGGTCGAGATCGGCGGCGCCTGGTCCGAGGGCCGCCTCACCGCCGCGCGCAAGGAAGGCCATCGCCTCAAGGCCGCCGCCAATCCGCGCGGCATGCAGGCCTATGCGGGCGGACGGTGAGGATCGCGCCATGAGGACGCCCGCATGACCTGGTCGATCGTCGCAGGGGACCCGGCAACCGGTGCCAAGGGCATCGCCGTGGCGACGCGCGCCTTCGCGGTCGGCTCCATCGTTCCCCATGTCGATTCCGACCACGGCGCCGTCGCAACCCAGGCGCTCGCGAACATCACCTATGGGCCGCGGGGTCTGAGACTTCTGCGCGAGGGGCTGCCGGCGGACGAGGTGCTGCGCGTCCTGCTCGCCTCCGACGGCGGCGCCAGCCATCGCCAGGTCCACATCATGGACAGCGCCGGCCGCTTCGCCGCCCATACGGGCGACGACTGCATCGGCTGGTGCGGCCACGCGATCCATGACGGGTTCTCGGTCGCCGGCAACATGCTGGCGGGGCCCGAGGTCATCGCCGAAACGTCGCGGGTCTTCGCCGAGGGCGCCGCCCTGCCCTTCCCGCGGCGGCTGATCGCTGCCATGCGGGCGGGGGAAGCGGCGGGCGGCGACAAGCGCGGCAAGCAGTCGGCCGCGCTCCTGATCCACACCACCGAGGACTACCCGTACCTGTCGCTGCGCGTCGACGACCATGCCGAGCCGCTGGCGGAGCTCGATCGCCTCGAGCAGGTCTGGCGCCAGCGCGCCGTCCATTTCAACGCCATGCTCGCCACCCGCCGCGACCTCACCGGCACCGTCGACCGCGACATCATCAACGCCGCCATCGAGGCGGCCCTCGCCCGCGAGGCGGGCAACGGCTGACCCTTTCGCTTCCACCCCCCGTACAAGAGCGCGTCACGCGCCGACATCACCAGAGGACCGGACCCATGACGACCTTGAGACAGACCCTCGCCTGGACGGCCAGCGCCTTCCTCCTCGCCGCCTCCATCTCCGGCGCGGCCGCCCAGCAGTCGGTGCTGCGCATCGGCCTCGCCGAGGACCCGGACGTGCTCGACCCGACGCGCGCCCGCACCTATGTCGGCCGCATCGTCTTCGCCTCCATCTGCGACAAGCTCTTCGACATCGACGACAAGCTCGCCATCGTGCCGCAGCTGGCGCTCTCCCACGAGACCTCCTCCGACGGCAAGACGGTCACCATCAAGCTGCGTCCCGGCGTGAAATTCCACGACGGCGAGGCCATGGACGCCGAGGCGGTGAAGTTCTCCCTCGAGCGCCACATGACCATGCAGGGCTCGTTCCGCCGGCCCGAGCTCTCGGCCGTCGACAAGGTCGAGGTGGTCGATCCACTCACCGTCCGCCTCCTCCTCAAGCAGCCCTTCTCGCCGCTCCTCGCCCAGCTCACCGACCGCGCCGGCATGATGGTCAGCCCCAAGGCCGCCCGCGAGCTCGGCGAGCGCTTCGGCTCGGCCCCCGTCTGTGCCGGCCCCTACCGCTTCGTCGAGCGCGTCCAGCAGGACCGCATCGTCGTCGAGCGCTTCGCCGACTACTGGAACAAGGACCAGGTCACCATCGGCCGGATCGAGTACCGTCCGATCACCGACGCCACGGTGCGCCTCGCCAACCTGCGCTCCGGCCAGCTCGACCTGATCGAGCGGGCCCTCGCCACCGACATCCCGCAGATCCGCGCCAATGCGCAGCTGCGCATGGCCGCCGGCGTCGACCTCGGCTACCAGGGCGTCACCCTCAACATCGCCAAGTCGGATGCCGGCAAGCAGGGCTTCGGCCGCGACCCGCGCATCATCCAGGCCTTCTCGCTGGCCATCGACCGGCAGGCGCTCAACCAGGTCGTGTTCAACGGCTCGGCCATGCCCGGCAACCAGTGGGTGAACCCGGAGAACCCCTATTTCCAGACCCGCTTCCCGGTGCCGCAGCGTGACGTCGCCAAGGCGCGCCAGCTCATGCAGGCGGCCGGCGTGCGCGGACAGCTCTCCATCGACTTCATGGTGCCGAACAACCCGGAGGTCCGTCAGGTCGCCGAGGTGCTGCAGGCGATGACGGCGGAGGCCGGCTTCGACCTGAAGATCCGCGTCACCGAGTTCGCGACCTCCCTCCAGGAGGCCGAACAGGGCCGCTACCAGGCCTACATGCTGAACTGGTCGGGCCGCACCGATCCGGACGGCAACGTCTTCTCCTTCCACGCCTGCAACCAGCCGCAGAACTACGGCGGCTACTGCAATCCCGCCGCCGACGCCCTCCTCAACGAGGCGCGCACCAAGACCGACCCGGCCGAGCGCAAGGCGATCTACGAGAAGCTGACCGAGCTCCTGCTCAGCGAGGGCGGCATCGTCTATCTCTACCACCGCCCGGTCGTCATCGTTCATTCGGCCCGCCTGGAAGGCTTCCGCGCCTTCCCGGACGGCCTCGTGCGCGTGATCGGCCTCAAGTTCCGCGGCAACTGACGTCCGGCCATGTTCACGCTGATCACCAAACGGCTCATCCAGCTCATCCCGACGATCTTCTTCGTGTCGGTGCTGATCTTCCTCCTGCAGCAATTGCTGCCGGGGGACCCCGCGCTCGTCATGGCGGGCGAGGAGAAGGACCCGGAGGTGATCGAGCAGATCCGCAAACGCTACCGGCTCGACCAGCCGCTGCCGATCCAGTATCTCGCCTGGGTCGGCGGCGTCTTCCGCGGCGATCTCGGCGAGAGCATGCGCCTCTCCGAGCCGGTGGCGACCCTCGTCGCCCAGAAGCTGCCCGTCACCGTGCAGCTCGCCGTCATGGCGATGATCTTCACCCTCGGCATCGGCATTCCCGCCGGCATCATCTCGGCGGTGAAGAAGGACACGGCCTGGGACTACGTGGTCAACGTGGTGGCCCTCTGGGGCATCTCGACGCCCAACTTCTGGCTCGGGATCATGCTGATCTTCCTCTTCTCCGTGCAGCTCGGATGGCTGCCGGCCTCGGGCTACGTTTCGCCCTTCGAGGATTTCCGGGCGTCGATGGCAGCGACCATCATGCCGGCCTTCGTTCTCGGCAATTCCTTCGCCGGCGTCATCATGCGCCACACCCGCGCCGCCATGCTGCAGGTGATGGAGAGCGACTACGTCCGCACCGCCCGCGCCAAGGGGCTGGACGAGCGCACGGTCATCCTCAAGCACGGCCTGCGCAACGCGCTGACCCCCGTCATCACGCTGGGCGCACTGGAATTCGGCACGCTCCTGTCCGGCGCGGTGCTGACCGAGCAGATCTTCTCCATCCCCGGCTTCGGCAAACTCATCGTCGACGCCGTGTTCAACCGCGACTATGCCGTGGTGCAGGGAGTCGTGCTCGTCACCGCCACGACCTACATCGTGCTGAACCTCCTCGCCGACATCGGCTACATCCTCGCCAATCCGCGCCTGAGGACCTGACCGATGAGCGCGACCTCAGCCCTTCCCGCCACTGCCACCACCGAGGCGACCTTCGAGAGCCCCGGCGCCCGCGCCTGGCGCCGCCTGAAGAAGCGACGCACCGCCATGGTGGCGCTGGTCCTGCTCGTCGTGCTGGCCCTCCTCGCCATCTTCGCCCCACTGATCGCCACCCACGATCCGACGCAGCAGAGCTGGCGCGCCGTGCGCCAGGCGCCTTCTCTCGCGCACTGGTTCGGCTCGGACGAGGTCGGCCGCGACATCTTTTCCCGCGTCGTCTACGGCACCGTCATCTCGGTCGCCATCGCCATCCTCGCCGGCGTGCCGCTGGGCCTCCTCGCCGGCTATGCCGGAGGCTGGACCGACGCGCTGATCTCGCGCGTCACCGACGCCATGCTGGCCTGCCCGTTCCTGATCCTCGCCATCGCGCTCGCCGCCTTCCTCGGCCCCTCGCTGCAGAACGCCATGATCGCCATCGGCATCACGGCGACGCCGGTCTTCGTGCGCCTCACCCGCGGCCAGGTGCTGTCGATCAAGACGGAGGACTATGTCGAGGCGGCGCGCGCCGTCGGCAACACGCAGGTGCGCATCGCCTGGAAGCACATCCTGCCCAACGTCATGCCGCAGCTCCTGGTGCAGGGCACGCTGACGATCGCCACCGCCATCATCGCCGAGGCCTCGCTCTCCTTCCTCGGCCTCGGCCAGCAGCCACCCGCGCCCTCTTGGGGCTCGATGCTGAACGTCGCCCAGCGCTTCCTGTCGAACGCGCCGTGGATGGCGGTCTTCCCCGGCCTCGCCATCTTCGTGACGGTGCTGAGCTTCAACCTGCTCGGCGACGGCCTGAGGGATGCGCTCGACCCCAAGGCGAAGTGAGGGGCGGCTCCGAAGCCCGAGGGGCAAGCACCGCCCTCTACGTCATGCCCGGGTTCATCCCGGGCATCCACGACTTGACCACCGCCCTTCGAGAATTCGTGGATGCCCGCCACGAGGCCGGGCATGACGTGCGGAGGGTCGGGCGATCTCCATGGAGAGGCAACGATCACTCACCCCGGCAGGAAGGCCGTCCGTCCGCCCGGTTCCACCACCGTCTCCACCGGCGCGCCGTAGAGCGCCGCGAGCCTCTCGGGCGTGAGAACCTCGCCGACCGGCCCCTCCGCCATCACCCCGCCGTCCCGCAGCAGCGCCACACGGTCGGCATGGCCGAGCGCCTGGTTCGGGTCATGGGTGGTGAAGAGCACGCCGAGGCCGTCCGCCGCGAGCTGGCGGATCTGGCGCATCACCTTGCCCTGATTGCCGAAGTCGAGGCTCGCCGTCGGCTCATCGAGGACGATGAAGCGCGGCTCCTGGGCGAGCGCCCGTGCCACCAGAACGAGCTGGCGCTCGCCGCCCGAAATCATCGTCACCGGCCGGTCCGAGAGATGGGCGATGCCGAGGCGTTCCAGCATGGCGGAGGCCACGGCGCGGTCCCGCGCCCCCGGGCGCGCGAAGAGCCCGCCATGGGCGGTGCGCCCCATCAGGACGAGGTCGAAGGCGGTGAAGGCGAAGGTGCCGTGATGGCTCTGCGGCACATAGGCGACGAGCCGCGCCCGCTCCGGGATCGTCAGGGCCGCGAGCGGCCGGCCGTCGAGGCTCACCGTGCCGTTCTGGGGCGGCAACAGGCCGAGCATCGTCTTCAGGAGCGTCGTCTTGCCGCCGCCATTGGGCCCGAGCAGGGCGAGCACCTCGCCCGCCGCGATCGTCAGCGTCACGCCCCGGCCCACCGGATGGCCGCGATAGCCGAAGGCGAGATCGTCGGCGGCGAGGGTCATGACCAGCCGCCACGTGAGGAGGCCAGAAGCCAGATAAAGAAGGGCGTGCCGATCACCGCCGTGAGGATGCCGAGCGGCACCTCGACCGGCCCGAGGGTGCGGGCCAGCGTGTCGATCAGCAGGAGGTAGCCGCCGCCGAGCAGGGCCGAGGCAGGGATCAGCCGGCCGAAGTCCGGGCCGACCAGGAAACGGGCGAGATGCGGCACGACGAGCCCGACCCAGCCGATGATGCCGGCGGCGGCGACGCTCGCCGCGGTGGTCAGCGTCGCCGCGGCGATGATGACGACGCGCAGGATGCCGGTCGGCAGGCCGAGGGCGCGGGCCTCCTCCTCCGGCAGCGACAGGGCGTTCATCCGCCAGCGCAGCGCCATCAGCACGAGGGCGCCGAGCACGACCGGCGCGATCAGCGGCACGAGGTCGGCCGGGCTCGTGGCCGAGAGGGAGCCGAGCAGCCAGAAGGTCATGGCCGGCAGCTGGTTGTAGGGATCGGCGAGAACCTTGACGAGGCCGACCCCTGCGCCGAGCAGCGAGCCGAGGACGACGCCGGTCAGCACCAGCGTCAGGATCGGGTCGCCGGACCGGATCGTCGAGCCGACCGCATAGACCGCCGCCACGGCGAGGAGGCCGCCGGCGAAGGCCGCCGCCTGAATGCCGAAGATGCCGAAGGACAGAAGAATGGCGAGGACGGCGCCGAGCGCGGCCCCCGACGATGCGCCGAGGATGTCGGGCGAGACCAACGGATTGCGGAACAGGCCCTGGAAGGCGGCCCCCGCCACCGCCAGCGCCGCCCCGCAGGCGAGCGCCGCCAGCACCCGCGGGCCGCGGATCTGGAAGACGACCGCCTCCACAGCAGGGGACAGGCCTGAGGGCACGCCCGTCGCCCGCGACCAGAGGGCGACGGCGATGTCGGCGAGGCTCACCGGGAAGCGGCCGACGGCGAAGGCGACGACCACCCCGAGGACGAGGACCGAGGCGGCCACCGCGCCACCGCCGAGGGATCGGAGGGGCTGCATGTCAGTCGCGGCCCGCGAGGACGCGGTCGATCTGCGCGTCGCCCGGCGTCACGTGGTAGAACAGCGTGTAGAACTCGCGCGTCAGCGCGCGGATGTCCTCTGGGACAATTTCCGGGTAGAGGATTTTCGCGAGCCACCACAGCCCCGCCATGCGGTTGACCGAGGGCGGGAAGTCGACCCAGCCGAAGGGCAGTTTCGGCGACAGGTGGACCCGCCCGTCGGCGACCGCCTTCACCCCCCGCCAGGCGGGGTCTGACCGGACGTTGGCCGCGAAGGTCTGGTCGATGGTGATGATCACCTCCGGGTTCCAGGCGAGCACCTGTTCCAGCGACACCTGCGCCAGCCCGCCGCCGACGCCGTCGCGGGCGACGTTCACGGCGCCGAGGAACTCCACGGTCTCGACGTTGATCGACCCGGCGAGGCCGGTCTCGAGCCCGCGCGGCCCGCGGGCATAGTAGACGCGCGGACGCCGCTCCGCCGGCACGGTGTCGATGCGCGAGAGGAGCGTCTTCATGGTCTCCTCGCACCAGGCGGCGAGGCGCCGCGCCCGCTCTTCCCGGCCCGTGAGCTGGCCGAGGGTGATGAGGCTGCCGGCGGTCGCCTCGAACCGTCCGTCGAGCAGGGCATAGGGGATGCCGGTCTGGCCCTGAACCCGGTCGGCGAGTTCGGCGAAGGTGCGCCGCACCGAGCCCGAATCGATGATGAGGTCGGGCTTCAGCGCGAGCACGAGTTCGAGATTGGCCGTGTTGCCGCGGCCCGTGATGCGCCCGACCTCCGGCCTGGAGCCGATCTCGGGCAGCAGGAATTCGCGCTCCTCGGGCCGGTTGGCGCGCGGCCAGCCGATCAGCAGATCGGGGGCGAGCGTGTAGAGCAGGATTGCCGCCGGCGGCCCGGCGGGAAAGACGCGCGCGACGCCCGCGGGGATCGCCACCTGACGTCCGGCGCCGTCGACGACGAAGGGCGTCCGGCCGAGCGCCATGAGCGTCCCGAGGGCCAGCCGCCTGTCCATCCGCATGCTCATGCCGCCGTCGCCGCCGAGACCGTCCCGCATCCCGCGACCTTCATGAGCCGTCTCCTTCGGTGTAGAGGTCGGCGCGACCATGCCTCGTCGTTCCATCGACGTCGAGGGCCAGCAGGACGCATCCGCCATGACCGCCGACACCATGCTGCTCAACCTTGACGGATATACGGACCTCCCCGCCGGCAAGATCGCCGCCGTAGTGACCTATCTGGAGATGCGCGAGCCGCCGGCCGCGGCCATCGCGGACCCGCTCCCCCTGCGCCCGGTGGCCGACCCCGACCTCGCCTGGTATCGCCGGTTCTACGCCGCCATCGGCCTCGACTGGCTGTGGACCTCGCGCCTCCTCATGGACGACGCGGCGCTCGCCGCCATCCTGCGCCGGCCCGGGAATGCGCTCTTCGTGGCGGAGGATGAGGCCGGCATCGTCGAGCTCGACAGGCGCAACTCCGCGGACGTCGAGATCAGCTTCTTCGGCCTGGTGCCCGAGGCGACCGGCCAGGGCCTCGGCCCCCGCATGATGGCGGCCGCGCTGCAGGAGGCCTGGCGACCGGAGACCCGGCGCGTCTGGCTGCACACCTGCACCCTCGACCACCCCGCGGCGCTCTCCTTCTATCGCCGCTGCGGTTTCACGCCCTACAGGCGCGCCCTCGAGGTGATGGACGACCCGCGGATCTCCGGCGCGATTCCGCGCGAGGCGGCGCCGCGCATCCCCGTCATCTGAAGGTCTCGGGAACCGGAGTCCACACCACGTCCTCGATGTGCCGCGCGCCGCTCGCCAGCATGACGAGGCGCTCGAAGCCCAGCGCGATGCCCGCCGTCGGCGGCATCAGGGCGAGGGCGGCGAGAAGCTCCTCGTCCACCGGATAGCGCTCGCCATAGACGCGCTGCTTCTCCGTCATGGCAGCTTCGAACCGCCGCCGCTGCTCGGCAGGGTCGGTCAGCTCGCCGAAGGCATTGGCGAGTTCGACGCCGCAGGCATAGAGCTCGAACCGCTCGGCGACCCGGGGATCGCCGGGCTTGGGGCGGGCCAGCGCCGCCTCGCTCACCGGGTATTCGCACAGGACCGTCGCCCGCCCGAAGCCGAGGCGCGGCTCGATGCGCTCCACCAGCACCTTGGAGAAGATGTCGGCCCAGCCGTCGTCGTCCGACACGCGGATGCCCGCGCTCCGGGCCGCGGCGGCCAGCGCCGCCCGGTCGGTCTCCCCCGCTTCGCCGAGGGTCGCGAGCAGGTCCATGCCCGCATGGCGGTGGAAGGCCTCGGCGAGGGTCAGCCGCTCCGGTTCCAGCGCGGGATCGCAGACCGCCTCCCGCCAGACCAGCGCGTCCCGGCCCGTCGCCTCGCAGGCGAGCCTGAGCAGGTCGGCGCAGTCTGCCATGAGCTGCTCGTAGGTCTCGCCGACGCGATACCATTCCACCATCGTGAACTCGGGATGGTGCAGCGGCCCCCGCTCGCGGTTGCGGAAGACGCGGGCGAAATCGACGATGCGGGTCTCGCCCGCGGCGATCAGCTTCTTGGCGGCGAATTCCGGGGAGGTGTGGAGGAAGAGCGGGGCGCGCCGTCCGTCGATGCTCACCGCCTCGGTGGCGAAGGCGTGGAGATGGGTCTCGTTGCCGGGCGAGACCTGCAGGATGCCGGCCTCGACCTCGGTGAAGTCGTGGCCCGCGAACCAGCCGCGCAGCGCCGCCTTGATGCGCCCGCGCGCGACGAGAAAGGGCCGGCGGTCGGCGTGGCGGTCGGCATCCCACCAGGGTGAAACGGTCATCGGTCAGGACCCATGCCCTTCGGCATCATTGCCGAAAGGCCGCCCCCCTCATAGGCTCCGCGGCACCGTGAGAAAACCTCCCCCGAGTGCCTGATGACCGATGCCCTCCACCCGCTCGACGCGGCGACGACCTTCACGCCCGCCGCCGACGGGTCCCTCACCGGCCGCACCTCGCCGGCCTACTGGAACATGGTCGGCCCCTTCGGCGGTGTCACGGCGGCGCAACTCCTGAAGGCGGCCATGGACCATCCCGCGCGCATCGGCGAGCCGGTGGCCCAGACGGTGAATTTCTGCGCGCCCATCGCCGAGGGTGACTTCGTCATCCGCGTGAAGGAGGTGCGCTCGGGCCGCTCGGTGCAGCATCTCTACGCGGAACTCGTGCAGGGCGAGACCATCGCCGCCAACGCCACCATGGTCTTCGCCCGGCGCAGCCAGACCTGGGGGCACCATGCGAGCCCCATGCCCGAGGCCCCGCCGGCCGCGGAGGTTCCCCTGCTCACGCAGAAGCCGCCCCTCGCATGGCTGAAGGCCTACGACTTCCGCTACATCTCCGGCCTGCCGATCATGGCGAGCGAGGCCTTCCCGACGCCGCAGAGCGCGAGGTCGCTGATCTGGGTCGCCGACCAGCCGCGGCGCCCGCTCGACCACGTGGGCCTCGCCTCGCTCTGTGACGTGTTCATCGTCCGCGTTTTCCAGGTCCGGGGCCTGAGGACGCCGGCCGGTACGGTGTCGATGACCTCGTACTTCCACGCGAGCCCGGAGGAGCTGGCGCGGCAGGGCACGCGGCCGCTTCTCGCCAAGGTCGATTCGATCCGCTTCGGCGACCAGTTTCACGACCAGCAGGCCGAGCTCTGGTCCGACGAGGGCAAGCTCCTCGCCACAACGACTCAGGTCGTCTGGTTCCGCGACTAGCGGGCGGGGGTGGCGCTTGGCCGCGACTTCGTCTATGCGACGGCGCGACAGATCACGCGGGATCGAGCCCGCCCTATCCCAAGGACAACACCCGTGCCGAAGGTCATCGCCTCCTCCGTCCGCAAGGGCAACATTCTCGAAGTCGACGGCAGGCTCTACCTGATCGTCACCGCCCAGAACATCCACCCCGGCAAGGGCACCCCGGTGACGCAGGTCGACATGCGCCGCCTGTCCGACGGCGTGAAGGTGTCCGAGCGCTGGCGCACCACCGAGATGGTCGAGCGCGCCTATGTGGAGGATCGCCCCTACACCTACCTGTATTCGGATGGTGACGGGAACCACTTCATGAACAAGGAGACCTACGAGCAGATCGCGGTCCCCGACGACATTCTCGGCGACGCCAAGCCCTATCTCCAGAACGAGATGGAGGTGAAGCTGTCGGTCTACGAGGGCAACGCCGTCGGCATCGAGCTGCCGCAGCGCGTGACGCTCGAGGTGATGGAGACCGAGCCTGTCACCAAGGGCCAGACCGCCTCCTCCTCCTACAAGCCTGCGATCCTGTCGAACGGCGTGCGCACGCTGGTCCCGCCGCATATCGGCGTCGGCACCCGCATCGTCGTCATGACCGAGGACGGCTCCTATTCCGAGCGCGCCAAGGACTGAGCGTCCGCGCATCGGTGACCGGATGGAGGCCGGGCCGCGCGCCCGGCCTTTTGCTTGCGTGCGGTCGGCAGGGCAGTCAAAGGCCCCACCCTTACCCTCCCCGCGCTCCGCACGGAGAGGGGGACTACGGCCGCCCGTCAGGTCTCACAGGTCGGGCCTGGCTCGACCGTTCCGAAAATAGCGCGACGCGGTGGTCCCCTCCCCGCTCGGCGGGGAGGGTGCGGGCGGGGCCTGCGTTGAAGCGCCCCGCGCCTCACGCCTTCGCCAGTGCCTTCGCGAAGGCGTAGCTGTCCGGATAGACCTCGTAGGCGGCGACACGCTCGCCCTCGAAGCGGAAGAGGTTGGCCGCGCGCACCTTGAGCTCCTCGCCGCTGGCGCGCACCCGCCAGTGCCCCTCGAGGACGATGACGACGCCGCCCTCGCCCTCGATCCGCGCGACGGTCTCGATGGACAGGATCTCCAGGTGCTCGGCGACGCGCCTGAAGAAGGTCAGCACCTTCGGCCGCCCCTCCCAGACGCCGGCCCATGGGACGATCCCGGCCGGACCGTTCCAGCGCACGGTGACGTCGTCGGTGGTGACGGCGGCGAGGGCACCGGCATCGCCGGCCTTCAGGGCGGCGTACCAGCGGTCGAGGATGGCCTGGCTCATGGCGCCTTCATGCCGCTTGGCTCCCCTCAGCGCAAGACGCGGATGATGCGGGTGAAGTCCAGCAGGGTGACGAGCGCCGAGGCGACATAGGTCAGCGCCGCAGCGCGCAGCACCGAGCGCGCCGCCGGCTGGTCGTTCGGGTGCAGGTAGCCGCCACGGGTGAGCACCGGCAGCGCCTTGCCGAAGCTGGCGTCGAACTCCATCGGCAGGGTCAGTACGTGCATCGCCAGCCGCGAGCCGAGGAGGGCGAGGGCGACGGCGATCTGCAGCACGGCGATGAGCGGCGAACGGACGAAGGCGAGCACCAGCGGCGCCGTCGCGAACAGGATGGCGGCGCCGATCTCCAGCTTCTGCGCCGCCTGCGCCATGCGGATGCGCCAGAGGAACAGCCGGTCGCCGTCGCGGTGCTGCACGGCATGGCCGACCTCGTGGGCGGCCACCGCCACGGCCGTCACCGAGCGGCCGTCATGCACCTCGGGCGACAGCCGCACCACGCGGTCGATGGGGTCGTAGTGGTCGCCGGCGTCGGTGCGCTCCACCTTGACGTCGGCGAGGCCCGCCTCCTCCAGGAGGTGGACGGCGAGTTCGCCGCCGGTGCCGGGAAAGTCCTCGCGCTCGGCGCCGTGCCGGCGCATCTGCGCCTTCACCCACCATTGCGGGCCGAAGATGAGGGCGAGCAGGGCGGCGACGCCGAGGAGGATGAGAAAGGGCATGACACCCCTTAAGTCGTCATGCCGGCGCCCCGAGTTCAAGGGGCGCGCGACCGGCCGCGACCGATGGCCCCAGCCTCAGGCCAGCCAGCGCTTGCGCCGCTTGTAGCTCTTCACGTCGCGGAAGCTCTTCTTGTCGCCCTCGGAGACGCCGAGATAGAACTCCTTCACGTCCTCGTTCTCGCGCAGCGACTTGGCGTCGCCGTCCATGACGATGCGGCCCGTTTCCATGATGTAGCCGAAGGTGGCGTAGCGCAGCGCCATGTTGGTGTTCTGCTCGGCGACGAGGAAGGAGACGCCCTCGCGGGAATTGATGTCGCGGACGATCTCGAAGATCTGCTCGACGATCTGCGGCGCGAGGCCCATCGACGGCTCGTCCAGCAGGATCATCTTCGGCCGGCTCATCAGCGCGCGGCCGATGGCGCACATCTGCTGCTCGCCGCCCGAGGTGTAGCCGGACATGGAGTTCCGCCGCTCCTTGAGGCGGGGGAAGTAGGCATAGATCTTGTCGAGGTCGTCGCGGATGGCGGCCTTGCCGTCGCGCCGGGTGAAGGCGCCGGTGAGCAGGTTCTCCTCGATGGTGAGGTGGCCGAAGCAGTGCCGGCCCTCCATCACCTGGATGCAGCCGCGGCGGACGAGCTCGTTCGGCGAGCGGGCCTGCACCTCCTCGCCCTCGAAGACGATGGAGCCCTTGGTCACCTCGCCGCGCTCGGCGTGGAGGAGGTTGGAGATCGCCTTCAGCGTGGTGGTCTTGCCCGCCCCGTTGGCGCCGAGGATGGCGACGATGCCGCCGCGCGGCACGACGAGCGAGACGCCCTTCAGTACCAGGATGACGTGGTCGTAGATGACCTCGATGTTGCTGACGTCGAGGATGAGGTCCTGGGCGGGAGCAGGTGCCGGCGTCGCTGGGGTCTGGGCGGTCATGGAAATCCTCACATCCGCCATCCGTCATGACCGGGCTTGTCCCGGGCATCCACGAATTATCGGCGGACCATGATCAAGTCGCGGATGCCCGGGACAAGCCCGGGCGTGACGCTGTGGAGAGGGCGGGAGCCGCGGCGAACCGCGGCCCCCGGTATCTTTCTAAGGCTCAGGACCGCTGCGGCGCGGCCAGCCCTGGTTGGAGGTCACGTAGGCGCGGGCGCCCTCCTCCAGCAGCGGACGGATGCGGGCGCGCTCCGGCTGGATCCAGTCCGTCGCCCGGGCCCACTTGGTGCCGTCCCACTGGATCATGAAGCCGGCGAAGTGGCCGCTGTGATCCTGGCAGGTCATGCGGACTGGCGCGGCGAACTCGGGCGCACCGAGCTCGGCCCAGCGGGCCGCCGAGATGTCGAGGCTCTCCAGGCCCCGCCGCATGTCCTCGCCGGTGATCGACTTGCGACCCGAGAGGCGCTGGGCGTTGCGCATGGCCTCGGCGATCAGGATGCCCTGATAGACGCCGCGGTTGTAGAGGTTCTCGCCCACCTTCTCGCGCGGCGACTGCGACTGTCCACGCTCGACCACGTGCTTGAGGATGTCCTGGATGACCGGGAAGTTGGTGCCGACCTGGTGCCAGGAGATCGAGAGGTAGCCGCGGCCGTCGGCGCCCGCCGGACGGGCGTCGTCGTCACCGCCGGCCCACCAGATGCCGAGCAGCTTGTCGCGCGGGAAGCCGGCGCGGCCTGCCTCGCGCACGGCGGTGGGGTTCATGGCGCCCCAGCCCTGCAGCAGGATCCAGTCGGTGCGGTCGCGGCGGATGCCGAGCCAGGTGGAGGACTGGTTCTGCATTTCCGTCGGGCTGACGGGATAGAGCTTCAGGGTGAAGCCGTGCTCCTTGGCGAGCGACTCCAGAACCGGGATCGGCTCCTTGCCGAAGGGCGCGTCGAGATGGACGAGACCGATGGTCTTGCCGCGCAGCTTGTCGAAGCCGCCCTCGCGCTGGGCGATGTACTGGATCCAGATCGAGGCGCCGTCCCAGTAGGTCATGGGCGGGTTGAAGACCCAGGGGAAGGTCTCGCCCACGGCCGCCGGCGAGAGGCCGTAGGCCATGGCGAAGATCGGGATCTTGTCGATGTGGGCGCGCGGGATGGTGGCGAGCGCCGCGCCCGTCGACCACGGCGCATAGAGCACCGAGCCGCGCGACTTGGCCTGCTCCCAGCACTCCACGGAGCGGCGGGTGTCGTACTGCGTCTCGCATTCCTCGAAGACGATGCGGGCGCCGTTGATGCCGCCGTCGCGGGCGTTGAGCATCATCAGGTAGTCGCGCGTGCCGTCGGCGATGGGAATGCCCGAGCCGGAGAACGGTCCGGTGCGGTAGGTGTTGCTGACGAAGACGATCTGGTCCTGCTGGGCCGTGGCGGGCTGGGCCAAGAGGGCCGTGCCGGCGACGAGGGCCAGCGCGTATCTGGCGAGTGTCATCATGTCCTCCCTCGGGCGGGTCGCCCGGACGTTTCTGGGGCTGCCGGGCGTTCGTCGCCCGGTCATGGCTGTTGGGGTCGCCGGCTCAGTAGGGGAACGGCCAGACCCGGAGTTTCTGCTTGGCGATCTGCCACAGCCGCGCGAGCCCGTGCGGCTCGACGATGAGCAGGAAGATGGTGAGGGCGCCGATGATCATCAGCACGATCTTCTCGGCCATTGCGCCGGTGATCGGGATGCCGATGGTGGGCAGGCCGAACTTCAGCACGGTCGGCAGGCCGACGATGAAGGCGGCGCCGAAGAACGAGCCGATGGTCGAGCCGAGCCCGCCGATGATGACGGCGAAGAGGATGAGGAAGGACAGGCGGATGGAGAACTCCGTGCCCGCCTCGGCACCGCCGAGATAGATGAACACGAACAGCGCGCCGGAGACGCCGCAGTAGAAGGACGAGACGGCGAAGGCGAGGAGCTTGGTCGGCAGCAGGCGGATGCCCATCAGCTCGGCGGCGATGTCCATGTCCCGCACGGCCATCCAGGACCGGCCGATGCGGCCGTGCACGAGGTTCGAGGCGACCCAGGCGAGGACGACGACGAAGGTGAGCGCCACCAGGTACTTGACCTCCACCGCCGCGGTCGGGCCGGTGACCGGCACGCCGAACACGGTGCGCAGCGGCACCTCGATCGCGCCCGAGGCGTTGTAGTTGTAGAGCCAGGGGATGCGCACGAAGCACCACTGCAGGAAGAACTGCGCGGCGAGGGTGGCGACGGCGAGGTAGAGTCCCTTGATGCGCAGCGACGGCAGGCCGAAGACCACCCCGATGGCGGCCGAGAAGAAGCCCGAGCACAGGATCCAGACGAGGATGTTCACCTCGGGAAACAGCGTCGTCAGCTTGTAGCAGGCATAGGCGCCGACGCCCATGAACCCCGCCGACCCCAGCGAGATGAGGCCCGTGTAGCCGGTGAGGATGTTGAGGCCGATCACCGCCGGCACCAGCGCCATGAGCGGCAGCATGACGGTGGAGATCGCGAAGTCGCCGGCCAGCAGCGGCACGCCGAGATAGGCGACGAGCAGGATCACGGCGATGCCCACCCGGTCCTGGCGGAGCGGGAAGATCGCTATGTCGGCGGCGTAGGACGTCTTGTACTGGCCGGCGTCGCGGTAGAACATGACCGCCTCTCAGATGCGTTCGATGATCTTCTCGCCGAACAGGCCCTGCGGCCTGAACAGCAGGAAGACGAGGGCGATGATGTAGGCGAGCCAGGTCTCGATGCCGCCGCCCATCAGCGGCCCCCAGTAGAACTCGCCCAACTTCTCGCCGATGCCGATGATGAGCCCGCCGACGATGGCGCCGGGGATCGAGGTGAAGCCGCCGAGCACGAGGACCGGCAGCGCCTTCAGGGCGATGACCTCCAGCGCGAAGGAGACCTCGGAACGCGCGCCCCACATGATGCCGGTGACGAGGGCGACGATGCCGGCGGTGAACCAGACGATGATCCAGATCTGGTTGAGCGAGATGCCGACCGAGAGCGCCGCCTTGTGGCTGTCGGCGACCGCGCGCAGCGCCCGGCCGATGCGGGTCTTCTGGAAGAAGATGCCGAGCGAGACGATGAGCACCGTGGCGATCATGGCGGCGGCAACGTCCAGGTGCTGGACGTTGATGCGCCCGCCGGGCACGTCGATGGAGGAGGAGCCGGTGGGCAGGCCGAGGGCTGACGTGATCATCACCTTCGGATTGCCGCCGAAGGCGAGTTCGCCGAAGCCGGTGAGGAAGAAGGAGAGGCCCACCGTCGCCATCAGCATGATGATCTCGGGCTGGTTGACCAGCGGCCGCAGCACGATGCGCTCCACGGCCACCGCGAGCAGGAACATGATCCCGAGCGCCCCGATGAGGGCCACGGCCGCCACCGCGTGGCCGGCGGGCAGGCCGAACCGGCCGACGAGAATCTCGTAGAAGCCGATCAGCGACAGGGCGGCGAAGACCACCATGATGCCCTGCGCGAAGTTGAACACGCCCGAGGCCTTGAAGATCAGCACGAAGCCGAGCGCGATCAGCGCATAGAGCACGCCGGCGACGAAGCCCTCCCACAGCGTCTGGATGAGGAGGTCCGGCAGCGACCACATGGTCACGAAGGGGTCGACGAGGATCTTGTAGGTCCAGTCGGCGGGGCCGATGGCACCGGCGCGGGTGAGCAGCGTCAGGACCACCGCGAGCAGCACCGGCACGGCGATCCAGGCGATGCGGCGCAGCTGGGCGGCGGAAAGGCCGGGGCGCGGGGCGAGGGTGGCGTCGGTCATCGCTCAGGTCCTCAATGCGCCACGCCGAGATAGGCGTCGATCACGGCCTGGTTGCGCTTGACCTCGTCGGGCGTGCCGTCGGCGATCTTGCGGCCGTATTCCAGGACGACGACGCGGTCGGAGAGGTCCATGACCACGCCCATGTCGTGCTCGATCAGGGCGATCGTCGTGCCGTACTGGTTCGACACGTCGAGGATGAAGCGGCACATGTCCTCCTTCTCCTCCAGGTTCATGCCCGCCATCGGCTCGTCCAGCAGCAGCACCTCCGGCTCCATGGCCAGCGCCCGGCCGAGCTCGACGCGCTTCTGCAGGCCGTAGGGCAGCTTGCCGACCGGCGTCTTGCGGATGTGCTGGATCTCGAGGAAGTCGATGATCTCCTCGACGAAGCGGCGATGGGCGATCTCCTCGTCCATGGCCGGGCCGTGGCGCAGCACCTGCCAGAAGAAGCCGCGGTTCATCTTCAGGGTGCGGCCGGCCATGATGTTGTCCAGCGTCGACATGCCCTTGAACAGCGCGACGTTCTGGAAGGTGCGGGCGATGCCGCCGGCCGCCGCCTCGTGCGGGCGCATCTTCGGGCGCGTCTTGCCCTTGAAGGTGATGCGGCCGGAGGTCGGATGGTAGAAGCCGTTGATGCAGTTGAGCATCGACGTCTTCCCAGCGCCGTTCGGACCGATGATGGCGCGCACCTCGCCCTTCCTGATGTCGAAGGACACGTCGGTCAGCGCCTTCACGCCGCCGAAGCCGAGCGAAACGTTGTCGACAGCGAGGATGACCTCGCCGGCGGCGATGTCGGTAGCGGACGGCGCCCTCATTCCGCAGCCTCCCTGAACGCGCCGCCGGTGACCGGGTGGATGGTCATGTCGATGATCTCCACGTCGCCCTCGATGACTCCCTTGCGGCCGTCCTCGAAGGTCACCTCGGTCCTGATGCGCCCCCGCGCCGAGCCGTCGTAGAGCGCCTCCACCAGCGGCAGGTAGCGCTCGGCGATGAAGCCGCGGCGCACCTTCTGGGTGCGGGTCAGCTCGCCGTCGTCGGCGTCGAGCTCCTTGTGCAGCACGAGGAAGCGGCGGATCTGCGCGCCGCCCATCAGCGGCTCCTCGGCGAGCGACCGGTTCACCTCGTCGACATGCGCCTTCAGCGTCTTCAGCACCTCGCGGTGGCCGGCCAGCTCCTGGTAGGAGCCGTAGGAGACGTTGTTGCGCTCGGCCCAGGATCCGACGGCCGTGAGGTCGATGTTGAGGAAGCAGGTGACGAAGTCGCGGTCCTGGCCGAAGGCGACGGCTTCCTTGATGTTCGGATAGAACTTCAGCTTGTTCTCGATGTATTTCGGCGCGAACAGCGCACCCGAGCGCAGCTTGCCGACGTCCTTGGCGCGGTCGATGATCTTGAGGTGCCCGGTCTTCGGGTCGAAGAAGCCGGCATCGCCCGAGCGCACCCAGCCGTCCTGCGTCTTGGTCTCGGCGGTCTTCTCCGGGTCCTTGAAATAGCCGAGGAAGACGCCGGGCGAGCGGTAGAGCACCTCGCCGCTGTCGTCGATCTTCACCTCGACGTCGATATTGGGCTTGCCCACCGTGTCGGCATAGATCTCCCCGTCCGGCTGGGCGGTAATGTAGACGCTGGCTTCCGTCTGGCCGTAGAGCTGCTTCAGGTTGATGCCGAGGGAGCGGAAGAACTTGAAGATCTCCGGCCCGATCGCCTCGCCCGCCGTGTAGCCGACGCGGATGTTGGTGAGGCCGAACCGGTTCTTCAGCGGGCCGTAGACCAGCACCTCGCCCACCGCATATTGCAGCCGGGCGGACAACGGCACGGGCTCCTTGTTGAGGATCTTCTCGCCCCATTCCTTGGCGACGCCGAGGAAGTAGTCGAACATCTTCTTCTTGAGCGGACCGGCGTCCTCCATGCGCACCATGGTCTGGGTGAGGAGGTTCTCGTAGACCCGCGGCGGCGCGAACGCATAGGACGTGCCGATCTCGCGGCGGTCGTCCACCACCGTCTCGGCGCTCTCCGGGCAGTTGACGCAGAAGCCGAGCACGTAGGACTGGGCGTAGGAGAAGATGTTGTCGCCGACCCAGGCCAGCGGCAGGTAGGCGATGGTCTCCTCGGTCTCGGTCAGGCCGTCGAACAGGCCGCCGTTCTTCGCCGAGACGATGACGTTGTCGTTCGACAGCATGACGCCCTTCGGCCGCCCGGTCGTTCCCGACGTGTAGAGCATGATGGCGAGGTCGCCGCCCTTGCCGAGCGCGATCGCCTCCTCCAGCGCCCTCACCTTGGCCGGGTCGCTGCCGGCCTTGCGGCCGATCTCCTGCACCTCCTCGAAGGAATGCATGCGCGAATGGTCGTAGTCCCTGAGGCCGCGCGGCTCGTCGTAGACGACATGCGCCAGGTGCGGCAGCCGCTCGGAGACGGAGAGCAGCTTGTCCACCTGCTCCTGGTCCTCGACCACTGCCATCGAGGCCTCGGCATGCTCGAGCACATAGGCCATCTCGTCGGCGACCGAGTCCGAATAGACCGGCACCGGCACGCCGCCCCAGGACTGGATGGCGGCCATGGACCAGTAGAGCTTCGGACGGTTCCGCCCGACGATGGCGACCTTGTCGCCGCGCTTCAGGCCGAGTTCGCCGAGGCCGAGCGCAAAGTCGCGCACCTCCCCCGCCACCTCGGCCCAGGTCCAGGTGCGCCAGATGCCGAGGTCCTTGTGACGCATGGCCGGCCGGGCGGCGAACCGCACGGCGTTCAGCGCAAGGAGCTTCGGAAACGTATCGTGACCGTCGGTGACGGCGCGCGCGTCGGCGTGGTTGGCCACGGCCGGCGTCCTCCCTGTTCCTCGACTGCCGCGCCCGCGGGCGCAGCGGCGTTCCCTCTCACGACCCGTTTTCGGGTTCTGTGTCGCCCCGCCTCCCTGCGTTGCAGGGCCGGACCGGGGTCGAGCGGATAGTTGAACGCACGGTCGATGAAATCAAGAGGACCAAAGACGAAAGCCGGCTCGGCCGGACGGCGGATGGCGCGACCGCCCGCTTCGCGGCACCGGATGCTGCCACGGCGATGCCGATTTCCTTCAAGAACGCCGGGCCCGCCATGCTAGGGGTCGGGCATGGACGATCTCGACCAGCGTGCCGCCATGAGCCTCGGTCCCCTCGCGAGAGGCGAGACGGCGCGCTTCTTCGCGGCATCGAGGCTCGAGGGCATCGACTGCCTGAGCGCCACGTTCCGCACCCACGTCTATCCCCCGCACATGCACGAGACCTACGTCGTCGGAACGATCGAGCACGGCTGGGAGAAGGTGTCGGCACTCGGCATGAAGGGCTGTGCCGGCCCCGGCGATCTCGTCTTCGTCATGCCGCAGGACGTGCACGACGGCGCCCCGGCCGATGGCGGCTATTCCTACCGCATGACCTATCCCGGCGAGGCGTTCCTGCGCGACCTCGCCGAAGCCGTCAGTCGCCGGCCCGCACCGTCGGCCCCCTTCTTCCGCAGCCCGGTCGTCCACGACCCCGAGGGGGCGCGGCTCTTCTCGGCCGCCCACGAGGCGATCGAGGCCGGCGCCGACGGCCTCGCGGGCGAGGAACTGATGCTGCGCGCCTATGCCCGCGCATTCGTGCTCCACGCCGGCGGCGGCCTGGCACCGGTGGGCGAGGAAGCCGGCCCCGTGCAGCGCGTGCGCGACCTCATCGAGTCCCGCTACGCCGAGGACCTGAGCCTCGCCGAACTCGCCGCCGTCGCCGGCTTCTCGCGCGACCACCTGATCCGCGTCTTCCGCCGCAGCGTCGGGATCACGCCCCATGCCTATGTGGTCGACGTGCGCGTGCGTCGGGCGCAGGACCGGCTGCGCGCCGGCAGGGCCCCCGCCGAGGTCGCGGCCGATGTCGGCTTCGCCGACCAGGCGCACCTCACCCGCGCCTTCAAGGCCCGCATCGGCGTGGCTCCCGCCGCCTATCGCCGCGCCGTGGCCGCCTGAGAGGGGCGCGGGCGGAACCGCGCGCTTGCCGTTTTCGTTCAAGAAGCCGGCGGCTGCATGTGGGAAGCAGGTGGGATGTCCGACGTGCCTGCATCCCCAGCCTCCGAATTCCGCGACGGTCTCGTGGAGCTCCTCCCCGCCATGGTCGCCGCGGCGCCCATCGCCCTGCTCTACGGCGCCGTCGCCACGGGAAAGGGCCTGTCGCCGCTGGAGGTGACGCTGTCCTCCGCCCTGATCTTCGCCGGCGGCGCCCAGCTCGCGGCGATCGAGCTGTGGACGGTCCCGGTGCCCATCGCCGCCCTCGTCCTCTCCACCTTCCTGATCAACGCCCGCTACATCCTGATGAGCGCCTCGCTGGCGCCGAAGGTCGCCCACCTGTCCTTCGGGGGCAGGCTGATCGGCTTCCACGTCCTCGCCGACGAGAACTGGGCTCTCGCCGAGCGCCGCGCCGCCAGCCGGCGCATCACCGCCGCCTATTTCTTCGGGTCGGGCGCCGTCTTCTGGGTCAACTGGGTCGCCTGGTCCTGGGCCGGTACGGTGCTGGGCCCGTTGCTCGGAGATCCCCGCCGCTTCGGCGCCGACTTCGCCTTCACCGCCATCTTCATCGGCCTCGTCGCCGGCTTCGTCACGACGTCACGGGCCGGCCTGGTGGTCGTCGCCAGCGCCGCCGCGGCGACCGCCGCCCATCTCGCCCTGGGCTCGCCCTGGCACGTGCTCGCGGGCGCCTTCGCCGGCATGGCCGCCGCCGTTCTCGCCTGGCGCCCCGACGCGGAGGGCGAGACGGCATGAGCCTCGATCCCGTCACGCTCCTCGCCATCCTCGGCATGGCGCTCGCGAGCTACGGCTGCCGCCTCACCGGGCTCCTGCTCGGCGGGCGTCTGGCCCTCGCCGGCCGTGCCAAGGCCGCCCTCGACGCCATCCCCCCGGCCGTGCTGACCGCCGTCATCGCCCCGACCCTGCTCGCCACCGGCTGGCCGGAAACGCTCGCGGGCGCCGTCACCATCCTCGCCGCCCTGCGCCTGCCGCTGATCGGGGTCATCGCCACCGGCGTCGCCGCCGTGGTGGTGCTGCGCATGCTGGCGGCCTGAGCGCGTCTTCAGGCTTTCGGGCGCCCCAGCCCGGCGGCGATGGCGATGCCGGAGGCGACGATGAGCCCCATCCCGGCGAAGGTCACGGCATCTGGCCTCTCGGCGAAGAACACCATGCCGATGACGAGGGCGAAGGCCGTCTTGGTGTAGTTGAACGGCCCGACCTGCGAGACCGGCGCCATGCGGAAGGCCTGGATGATCGCCGCCTGCCCGCCGGCCAGCAGCAGCCCGGCGAGCCCGATCATCAGCGTCTGCCGGAGGTCCATGGGCTCGAGCCCCTGAACGGCGGCAAGAGCCAGGGCCGCGACCATCACCACGCTGACGGTCGAGAAGGTCACCGTGCCCGAGGCGATGTGCGCCGGGAGGAACTTCACGGTGATGTCGCGGAACACGAAGCAGACCGTGGTCGCCAGCACCAGGCCGATGGCCGGATCGAAACCGGCGGAAAAGGGGCGCGCGACGAGCATGATGCCGACGAAGCCGCAGATCACGACCAGCCACTGCACCGGGCTCACCTTCTCGCCCAGCACCAGCACGGCGATCGGCAGCAGGAACATCGGCATCGACTGGGACACCGCGGTGACGTCGCCGATGGGCATGCGCCAGAGCGCCTGGAACAGGAAGAAGACCGCGAGCCCTTCCGCCAGCGACCGGCCGACCACGAGGGGGTGCCAGAAGCCGCGCAGCGAGAACCGCGTGCGGGAGACCGCGAGCCAGGCCGCGACCCCGAGGGTGGCGAAGATGCCGCGCACGCCGAGCGACTGGGCGACCGTCAGCGAGCCCATATGCGCCTTGACGATGGCGTCGTTGGTGGCGAACAGCAGCATGCCGAGCGTCATCAGCGCCATGCCGACGCGGAGTTTCCGCGCCTCCTCGGGCCCGCTCACGCGACGCCTGCGCGCAGGAGGTCGTGGACGTGGAGGATGCCCACCGGCCGCCCCGCCTCGACGGCGAAGAGCGCCGTGATCTTGGTGCGGTTCAGGAGATCGAGGATCTCGCTCGCCAGCTGGTCGGGCCGGGCGGTCTTCGGCGAGCGGGTCATCACCGCCTCCACCGGCATGGCGAGAAGGTCGGACTTCATGTGGCGGCGCAGGTCACCGTCGGTGACGATGCCGGCGAGCGCCCCGCCGGCATCGACGATGCCGCAGCAGCCGAAGCCCTTGGCGGTCATCTCGATCAGCACCTCGCTCATCGGCGTGCCGAGGGGCTTCAGCGGCAGCGCCGCGCCCTGGTGCATCACGTCACGCACCTGGGCGAGCACGGCGCCGAGCTTGCCGCCGGGATGGAAGGTGCGGAAGTCGGCGGCGGTGAAGCCACGCTCCTCGAGCAGCGCGACGGCCAGCGCGTCGCCGATGGCGAGCTGCATCAGCGTCGAGGTGGTCGGCGCGAGCCCGTTGGGGCAGGCCTCCTCGGCCCGCGGCAGGCCCAGTACCACGTCCGCCGCCTTGCCGAGTGCCGATTCGCCCGCCGATGTGATGGCGACGAGGCCGACGCCGAAGCGGCGCGAAAAGGCGACGAGGTCTCGCAGTTCCACCGTCTCGCCGGACCACGACAGGGCCAGGATGGCGTCGTCGGCCGTCACCATGCCGAGGTCGCCGTGGCTCGCCTCGCCCGGATGGACGAAGAAGGCCGGCGTGCCGGTCGACGCCAGCGTTGCGGCGATCTTGCGGCCGACATGGCCGGACTTGCCCATGCCCGTGACGATGACCCGACCCTTGACCTGTTTCAGCAGGGCGACGGCCGCCGCGAAGGGCTCGCCGAGGCCGTTGGCGAGCGCCGCTTCCAGCGCGGCGAGGCCCGCGGCCTCCACCGACAGCGTGCGGAGCGCCGAGGCGAGGGCGGTGGACCGGGGCTCGGGCGGAGATGCGTGTGATGCCATGGCTCAGTGTCGAAGGCCGGACCATCCGGCTGGAACCCGGCGCCGGCGGGGCTGGCGGAGGCCGGTCCCCTTAGCATGACGCGCTGCGGGACGCATCCTCCCCGGCGAAGGGCAGGGCCTCATCAACCCGGCGTTAACCACGGCTCTTTACGTCTTGTTGAGGAAATTGGCGGGGAAGAATCGGGTCTTGGGTCACATCGCCCGCAAGCTGTTGGGTGCCGGCGCCCTGGCGCTCGTCCTCGCCGGGACGAGCTCGCCCCTGCTCGCCCAGCGCCTGCGCAGCGGAACGCCTCCGACCACCACCGACGACGTCGGCCGCGACAATGGCTGGCAGGGAATCGGACCCGTCGATCCGCCCATTGCCGACACGTTCTCGGCCCCCGCCAGCGATGCCGAGGCGGCGGGCCTGCGCCCGGCCGTGCCGCCTGCCCCGCCGGGCGAATCGCGCACCATCGGCGCCCAGCGCGAGCGGGCGCGGACCGAGTCCCGCCGAACTCCGTGGACGGCCCAGCCGTCCCGCCCGGGCGCCCTGCCGCCGGATACGGGTGTGGCGGCGCCACCCCCGGCCACCCCCGCCTCGCTGCGTCCCTCGTCGCGTCCCGCGCCGATGGCGAACCGCCGCACCGGCCGCGTGCCGCCGCGGCCCGCCCTGCCCGCGGCGACGACCCGCCAGACGGGCCTCAGGCCCCTCACCCCGGCGATTTCGCGCGCTCCGGTCTCCCTCGGCCCGAGCCGCGACGACGCACGCGCCCTCGACCGCGGCCTGCGCGGCGTCGCAACCCCGGTGCAGCCGCGCCGGCCGGTGGACGTGCCGATCGTCACCGAGCGCACCCAGTTGCCCTCCGGCCGTGTGCTGCCCAACGCCAATCCGCTGGGTCGCGCCACCGTCATCGACCCACGCACCGGCGAGGTCATCTCGTACGACCGGCGGGTCCAGCCCGAGGCCGATCCCTTCGCGCCCACCGGCATCCGCCTCGGCAGCTTCATCGTCACGCCGACGGTGGATGCCACCCTCGGCTATGATTCCAACCCGCGCCGCCTGCCCTCCGGCGGCTCCGGCTCGCTCTTCACCCAGTCATACGGCGAGGTGCAGGCCCGCTCCGACTGGTCCCGCCACGAGTTGACGGCACGGCTGCGCGGCACCTATTCGGCCTATTTCTCCGACCCCGGCGTCAACCGGCCCGAGGTGAACGCCGTGGTCACCGGCCGCGTCGACGTCTCCCGCGACACCCGCGTCGAGGGCGAGGCGCGCTACCTCCTCAACACCAACTCACCGGGGTCGTCGAACCTGCCGTCGTCTCCCGACGGCCTGCGCAACCTGCCGCTCATCCACCAGTCCGGCGCGACGCTCGGGGTGGTGCACGACTTCGGTCGCCTGCAGCTCAGCCTGCGCGGCACCTTCGACCGCTACATCTACGACGATGCCGTCACCAATGCCGGCACGGTGCTGCCGCAGGGCGAGCGCAACTACAACGCGATGGGCGCGCGCCTGCGCGCCTCCTACGAACTGACGCCAGGGCTGCGGCCCTTCGTCGAGGCCGCCATCGACCAGCGCCGCTTCGACCAGCGGGTCTCGACGGGCGGCACGTTGCAGGGCTCCACCGCGACCACCTACCGGGCCGGCACCACCTTCGAACTGACCCGCCTCATCACCGGCGAGATCTCCGCCGGCTACCTCGTCCGCGACAATCTCGAGCCGACCTTCGGCGACATCGCCGTCCCGGTCTTCGACGCCTCGCTGGTCTGGACCGCCACCGCCCTCACCACGGTGCGGTTCTCCGCGAAGTCGCTGATCGACGAGAGCTTCACCACTGGCGCCTCGGGGATCGAGCGCCGGGACGTCTCGCTGGAGCTCGAGCATGCCTTCCGCCGCTGGCTCTCGGGCACGGCGAAGTTCGCCTATGGACGCGACACCTACCGTGGCACATCGCGCGTCGACCAGCGCACCGTCGCCTCCGTCGGGCTGATCTACCGCGCCTCGCGCAACCTGCAGATCCGCGGCGAGCTGCGCCGCGAGACGCTGCAGTCGAACGAGGCCGGACAGAGCTACTCGGCCAACGTGGTGCTGTTCGGGCTCAGGCTGCAGCGCTGAGAGCCACGTCTTCGGCATCCTGCAGGACCGAAGTGCGTCCTTCGAGGCTCGGGCTTTGCCCTCGCACCTCAGGATGAGGAGGGTCGTGATCTGCATCCGTGTCGGCTGAGAGGCGCCCGACACGCATCGTTCACCCGAGGCGCCGGACACGATCCCCCTCATCCTGAGGGCATCGTCCGGCAGCGAGCCTCGAAGGACGCACTTCGCAGATGCTGGACGCTCACCCCTTCAGGCGCGCGATTTCCTGCCGCAGCGGCCCCGAAAGGTCGTCCCGGCGCAGCGCATAGGCGAGGTTGGCGGTCAGGAATCCGAGCTTGGTGCCGGTGTCGTGGATCTCGCCGTCGAAGGTGAAGCCGAAGAAGGGCTGCTCGCCCTTCAGCTTCAGCATGCCATCGGTGAGCTGGATCTCGCCGCCGGCGCCGCGCTCCTGCGTCTCCAGGATGCGGAAGATGTCGGGCTGCAGGATGTAGCGGCCAGAAATGGCGACATTGGAAGGCGCTGTGCCCTTCGGCGGCTTCTCGACCATTTCGGCGATCTCGTAGCCGCCGCCGGCGGCCGGCTTGCCCTTGCCGATGATGCCGTACTGGTGCGTCTCGCTGTCCGGCACCTCGTAGCCGGCGACGTAGTTGCCGCCGGTCTCGTTGTAGGCCTCGATCATCGCGGCGATGCAGCCCTTCGCCCCGGACTTGGCCAGGTGCAGCATGTCGGGCAGCAGCAGCGCGAAGGGCTCGTCGCCGATGATGTCGCGCGCGCACCAGACCGCATGGCCGAGCCCGAGGGGCTCCTGCTGGCGTGTGAAGGAGGTGGCGCCCGCCGCCGGCAGGTCGCGCTTCAGTTCCTCCAGCGCCGCCGTCTTCGACCGCGCCGCGAGTGTCGTGTCGAGTTCGAAAGCCTTGTCGAAATGGTCCTCGATCACCTGCTTGTTGCGGCCGGTGACGAAGACGAAATGCTCGATGCCCGCCTCGCGCGCCTCGTCGACCACGTGCTGGATCACCGGCCGGTCGACGACGGTGAGCATTTCCTTCGGGATCGCCTTGGTGGCGGGGAGAAAGCGCGTGCCGAGCCCGGCGACGGGAAACACAGCCTTGCGGATGCGACGGACCATGAAGGAAAACCTCGAAGAGGACGAAGACGCGGCAAAGACCTAAATCAGCAATGCTGAACGCAGGGTGAGTGCCGCAGTTCCCTGAAACCGTTGCGACGCACCGGCCGCCGCACCGTCATTTGTCGATGGCCGGCGCCGCGAGCTGCGGCGGCGCGTCGCGGAAGGCATTGAACACCATGTCCGGGGCGGAGGTGTTGTGGCGCGAGGCGACGAGGCGACCGGCCCAGAGGTCGGTGGCGTTCGCCCGGCGGAACGGCATGATGGGCTCTTCCCGCCAGCCCGGCGCATCCTTCTCGCGCACGGCGATGCGGGCGACGTCGGCGTTGAACTCGGTGACGTACATGGAGCGCAGCGCCGCGAAGGGGCCGCCCGCGATCGGGCGGGCGAAGGCGACGTCGAGGCCGATCATCTCCTGGTTCAGCGTCGAGAGCCGCACCGTGGCGCTGTTGCCGTCCGGATAGGTCAGGGTGAAGGTCTTGGTCGCCGGGTCGAAGGCGACGTCGCTGATCTTCACGATGGGCCGGCCTTCCACCACCACCGGCCCGATGAGGAAGGACGAGCCGTAGGCGGTCCACCGGAGGTTGGAGGGCGGCAGCGGCCGGGCGCGCCAGTAGCCGTCGGTCGGATAGAGGACCAGCACCTCCTCCGCCCGGTCGCGGAACCGGTACCAGATCTGCAGGAGATGGATGTTGCGCTCCGTGCGCTCGCCGATCCGCACCGTGGTGTCCGAGGGGCGCCAGAAGCCCTGCTCGCGATAACCGACCACCTGCCACTCCACCGTCTCGTAGAGCGTGATGCGCTGGGGCATCGGCTGGGCGAGCGCCTCCTCCTTCATCGGACAGGCGGTCCAGTCGGGCGCGAAGCGGTCGACGGCGAGCGAGCCGATATAGGCGGGGTGGGCGGCCTCGATGCGGAAGGCGCGCACCTGCGGATTCGTCAGGTTCAGCGTGACGTTGTCCTTCTCGGCGCAGAGCACCGGCTCGGAGGCATTCGTCACCTCCACCGGCAGGCCGTCGAGGGAGGCGGCATGGGCGGCGGCGCTCAGGAGGAGCGCGGCCGCGACGAGGGCGAGACGCATCGATCAGTCCTTCGCGAGCACCGCATAGACATCGCCGGAATTGGCGGCGTGGGGAAGCCCCGCCAGATGGGCGGTCATCGTCGCCCGGTCGACGAAGCGGCCGAAGGTGAGGCTCTGGCTCTCCCCGAGCGCCACGTCGAAGCCGTAGTCGCCGAGCCCCGCCAGCCTGTCCAGACACTCGAAGGCCACCTCGCGCTGGATGGTGGTGAACTCGAAGGAGAGGGCAGGAAGCGGTTGCGACAGGCCCTCCAGCACGTCGGCCTCGAACCCTTCGACGTCGATCTTGGCGAAGTTCGGCACGCCGTAATCCGAGACCAGCCGGTCGAGGGTGAGGCAGGGAACGCTGATCTCGCGGTCCCAGACCTGGCCGTGCCAGCCCTCGGCCCCCGCGGCGGAGGCGACGAAGGCATGGGACGCGGTGCTGACCGTGGGGTTGGCGGTGTTGATCCTGAGCTTGAGTTCGCCCTCCGCGGCGCCGCAGGCGGCGCGGAGCAGCGTCACCCGCGGGTCACCCTCGAAGAGCTGGGCGATGACATCAGCCGGCCCCGGCTGCGGCTCCAGAGCCACCACCCGCGCGCCGAGGCGGCGGAAGCTCGCGACCCTGTCGCCCACATGGCTCCCGACGTCGAAGGCGAGGCCCCCCCCCGGCACGAAGCGGCGGTAGAGCGCGTCCATGGCGGCATTCTTGGCGGCGTCGCCGTGATAGGTCACGACGGACTTCGCCACGGCCACGGCCTCGGCGATGCGCTGGTCGAGGGACATCATGACGCGCGCGCCCGGGCGATCTCGTCCGGCATGGCGAACTCCTCGGGTATGCCGCAGAAGCGGGTGGCGACGAAGAGCCGGCCGAGGCGCGGCGATGCCGTGACCACGGCGAAGGGCACGGCGATCAGGAAGCCTGCGGTCAGCGGCAGCGACCACAGCGCCGCGGCGGGCGAGGCGGCCCAGAGCAGGCCGAAGACCACCCAGCCGAAGGCCATCTGCGGCCAGAACGCGTCCCACGCCTCGCGCCAGGTCAGCGCCATGGCGTCGCGCTGCTGGCCGCCCCAGACCACCGACTTGCCGAAGGCGAGGCCGATCATGAACACGGTGATGCGGAACGAGGTCAGCGCGCCGAGGAGGAAGGAGAAGACGAGCTCGGTCGCCGCCGCGACGAGGAACCTCAACCGGCCGCCGTAGCGTGCCGCGCCGCCCTCACTCATCAGCACGTCGGCGAAGCCGGCGATCTTCGGCATCAGATACATCAGGAAGAAGAGGACGTAGACCGTCGCGGCAAAGCCGACCGGGAACGCCTCGCGGCTCGGCCCGTGCCAGGCGAGGAAGGGCGAGAGCGCGATCATCAGCGTCCAGGCCGGCACGCCGACGAACATCAGGATGGCCCAGACCAGCTGGAACCGGCTGATCGGCCTCAGGCCCGGCTGATCCAAGAGCTTCACGTACTGCATGTTGCCCTGGCACCAGCGCACGTCGCGGCGGGAGAATTCGAGGATGGTCGGCGGGTTCTCCTCCCAGGAGCCCTCCTCCACCGGCAGCACGCGCACCTCGTAGCCGGCGCGGCGCATGAAGGTCGCCTCCACCTGGTCGTGCGAGAGGATGTGGCCGCCGAGGGGCGGGGCACCGCCGAGCACCGGCAGGTGGCACTCCTCCATGAAGGGGCGGATGCGCACCAGCGCGTTGTGCCCCCAGAACGGGCCGCAATCGCCCACCCACCAGGCCTGCCCCATCGTGTAGGCGCGCATGCCCTGGCGCATGCCGAACTGGAAGATGCGGGCGAAGGCCGAGGAGGAGGGCATGCCCACCACCAGGCTCTGCAGGATGCCGATGCGCGGATGGGCCTGCATCATGCGCACATGCTTCACGATGGTGGCGCCCGCCATCAGGCTGTCGGCATCGAGCGGCAGCATCAGCTCGTAGCGCGAGCCCCAGCGGTCGAGGAAGTCGCGCACGTTGCCGGCCTTGAAGCCGGCATTGTCGGTGCGGCGGCGATAGACCACCCGCCCCTCTCCGGCGCGGGCCGCGAAGGCGGCGGCCGCCTTCTCCTCGCGCTCGGCGATCTCCGGCCGGTTGCTGTCGGAGAGGATGAAATAATCGAACTGGCTGCCCTCGCCGGTGGCGTCGATGCTGTCCTTGACGATGGCGAGGCGGGCGATGGCCCGTTCCGGGTCCTCGTTGCGCAGCGTCATGAACACGGCGGTGCGGATGGCGAGGGGTGTCGGCACGTTGCCGGCGACCGCGAAGGGCGCGACCTCCGCCATGGCGTTGCCGTCCCGGTGCAGCAGCCAGAGGCCGAGCACCGCGTTCCAGAAGCCGAGAACCGTCCAGGGCGTGGCGATGGCGAAGGCGAGCGCCAGCACCACGTCGACCGGCGTCCAGCCGCCCGTGCCGAGGACGGACCAGGCCGCCCCGTTGAGCAGAAGCCAGGTGACGACGTTCAGCGCCAGCACGATGAGACGGCGCCGGCGCAATTCTGCCGTGGACTGGACACCCGTCGGCGTCGTAGAGCCCTGCTGCGAGACGGTGCCGCCGGTCGTTGCCGGAAACGGCGAGAGATCAGTCATCGATGGCCTCCGTCGCCCGGAGCGGGCGGCGAAACGGGAGAAGCATATGGCGGCGACCGCCCGAGCCCTCTGGTACGTCTCGCGCCGGACGGTAGACCTGCGCGACACAACGCTGGATGAACGCGGACCGGCCGATGCCGAAATTCGCATGATCTATAGCGGTGTCAGCCGCGGCACGGAAAGGCTCGTCTTCAACGGCCTCGTCGCAGCCCCCGAGCGCGACCGGATGCGCTGTCCGCTGCAGGAGGGCGACTTCCCCTTCCCGGTGAAATACGGCTACTGCGCCGTCGGCGAGGTGGAGGCCGGCCCGGACCATCTCGTCGGCCGCACCGTGTTCACGCTCGGCCCCCACCAGACCCGCTTCCTCGCGCCTACCGACCGGGTCTCCGTGGTGCCGCTCCCGGCCGGCGTGCCGGCGCGGCGGGCGATCCTCGCCGCCAACATGGAGACGGCGCTGAACGCCGTCTGGGATTCGGGCGTCGGCCCCGGCGACCGCGTCGTGGTGGTCGGCGGCGGCGTGCTCGGCCTGCTCGTCACCTTCATCGTCTCGCAGATCCCCGGCGCCGAGGTGACCCTCGTCGACCTTGAGCCCTCCCGCCGCGACTTCGCGAAACTGTTCGGCGTGAAGTTCCAGAAGCCGCTGGACGGCCCGGCCGACTGCGACGTCGCTTTCCATGCCTCCGCCACGTCCGCGGGCCTCGCCTGCGCCCTCGCCTGCTGCGGCGACGAGGCGACCGTCGTCGAGCTCTCCTGGTTCGGTGACCAGGACCCCGCCGTGCCGCTCGGCGCCGGCTTCCATTCGAAGCGCCTGAAGCTGATCTCCTCGCAGGTCGGCATGGTCGCGACATCCAGGCGCCCGCGCTGGTCATATGCGAGACGGCTCGAAAAGGCCCTCAGCCTCCTCGCCGACGAACGCCTCGACCAGCTCATCACCGCCGAGGTGGCCTTCGCCGACCTGCCCGCTGCCCTGCCGAAGATCCTCGAACCCGGGGCGCAGGGCCTGATGACCGCGGTGCGGTATGGCTGATCAGGCCGCGGACCGGGAGATCGTCCCGCCACTCGTTCCGGAACTGGTGGTGGCGGATCTCGACCGCAGCCTCGCCTTCTGGCTCGACGTCATGGGGTTTCGCATCCGCTACCAGCGCCCCGAGCACCGCTTCGCCTATCTGATGCGCGCCAGCGCCCACGTCATGCTGGTCGAGAAGCGCTCGCCCGATCATCCCCGCGGCGAGACCTGGACGGGCGGCGCCCTCGAACCGCCCTTCGGCCGCGGCATCAACTTTCAGATCCAGGTGGACGACGTCGGTCCGGCGCTCGCCCTCCTCGCGGAGAAGAACTGGCCGCTTTTCCGTGAGCCGAGGGACGCCTGGTATCGTAAGGGTGATGTCGAGGTGGGCCAGCGCGAAGTGATGTTCCAGGATCCGGACGGCTACCTCATTCGTTTCGGTCAGTTCCTGGGCCAACGCCCACTCTCCGCCTGACAGTCTTGGAGACCTCCATGTATTCCGTCGAAGTCCGCGACCGCATCATGATCGCCCACTCCCTGCCCGATCCCTTCTTCGGCCCGGCCCAGGGCAAGCACGGCGCGAGCTTCGTCGTCGACGTCGCCTTCTTCCGCGAGACGCTGACCGCCCAGAACGTCGTCGTCGACATCGGCGCGGCGCTCGAGGTGCTCGGCAAGACGCTGAAGCGGCTCGCCTACCAGGACCTCGACACGCTCCCCGAATTCGCCGGCCAGCTGACGACCACCGAATTCCTCTGCAAATACGTCTTCGACCGCATGTCCGAGGCCGCCGCATCCGGCGCGCTCGGCGCGGATGCCTCCGGCCTCGCGAAGATCCGCGTCACGCTCCACGAGCATGATCTCGCCCGCGCCACCTTCGAGGCGCCGCTTGCCCGGCGGGCCTGATCCCGTGCGGCCCGGCGGGCGCCTTCCATGACGCGGGCGGTCTTCGCCATCCCCGGCGACATCGCGACCCCGACCGGCGGCTACCGCTATGACCGGGAGGTGCTGGCCCGCGCCGGCGCCAGCGGCATCGACCTCGTCCATCTCGCCCTGCCCGGCAGCTATCCCAGCCCCTCGGCGGACGACCTCCTGCGCACGGCCGGTGCCCTCGTCTCGCTGCCCGCCGACGACGTCCTGCTCATCGACGGCCTCGCCTACGGCGCCCTCCCCGAGAGCATCTGCCTCTCGATCAAGAGCCCGATCGTCGCCCTGGTCCACCATCCGCTGGCGCTGGAGAGCGGCATTCCGCCCGAGGCAGCCGCGCGGCTCCGCACCAGCGAGCGCACGGCCCTCTCCCACGCACGTGCGGTCGTCGTCACCAGCCGCTCCACCGCCCGCATCCTCGCCGAGGACTACGACGTCGCGCCCGACCGCATCACGGTGGCGGAACCGGGCACCGAACCGGTCCCCCGCGCCGGCGGATCGGGCGAGCCGGCCCCCGTCATCCTGGCGGTCGGCGCGCTCTCGCCGCGCAAGGGCTACGACGTCCTCGTCGAGGCGCTCGCCCGGCTCGGCGGCGAGGCCTGGCGGCTCGTGATCGCCGGCGCCCGCGACCGCAGCCCCGACACCGACGCCGCCCTGCAGGCGGCGATCGGGCGCCACGGGCTCGCCCGCCGGATCACCCTCACCGGCGCCGTCAGCGACGCCGAACTCGACCGGCTCTACGACGGCGCCGACCTCTTCGTCCTGCCCTCGCGCTACGAGGGCTACGGCATGGTGCTGGGCGAGGCCATGGCGCGCGGCCTGCCCATCGTCACCACGACGGGCGGAGCCGCCGCCGAGACCGTGCCGGAAGGCGCCGCCATCAAGGTGCCGCCGGGAGACGCGGCGGCGCTCGCCGCCGGCCTCTCGCGCCTCATCGCCAGCCGCCGGCTGCGCGCCGACTTCGCCGACCGGGCCCATGCGGCGGGCCAGGCCCTGCCGGGTTGGGACGACACCGCCCGCATCGTCGCCGGCGTCGTCGTCCGCGCCGGCACCGGCCCGAGCCATCCCGCGACCCATGAGGGATCCTGCCCATGAGCTTCTCCCCGGAATGGCTGGCGCTCCGCGAGCCGGCGGACCACGCCGCACGCTCTGCAAGCCTCATGGCCCGCCTCGGTCGACACTTCGCCGGACGGCAGCGCCTCAGCGTCGTCGACCTCGGCTGCGGCGCCGGCTCGAACCTGCGCGGCACCTTCGCAGCCCTGCCGGACGCGCAGGACTGGCGCCTCGTCGACTATGATCCGGCCCTCCTCGCCGCGGCACGCGAACGTCTCGCCGGCTGGGCCGACGAGGCGAGGGCCGAGGGTGACCGCCTCCTGCTGCGCAAGGACGGCAAGTCCCTCGCCGTCGCCTTCCACCAGGCCGATCTCAACCGCGACCTCGCAACCGCGCTCCCCGAGGGCGCGGACCTCGTCACCGCCGCAGCTCTGTTCGACCTCGTCTCGCCCGCCTGGATCGACGGCTTCGTCGCGGTTCTGGCTGCTCGCGGCCTGCCGCTCTACACGGTGCTCACCTATGACGGCACCGAGCGCTGGGACCCGGCCCATGCGGCGGATGATGCCATGCTGGCGGCCTTCCACGCCCATCAGGCCACCGACAAGGGCTTCGGCCCCGCCGCCGGCCCGCAGGCCACCGGGGCCATGGCGAAGGCCTTCGCCGCCGCCGGCTACGACGTCGCCCGCGCGCCGAGCCCCTGGGTGCTCGGCCCCGCCTTCGCCAGTCTCGCGCGCGAGCTGGTGACCGGCTTCGCCGGCGCCGTCAGGGAGACCGGCCGGGTCCCCGGCGCGGAGATCGACGCCTGGCTCGCCGCCCGCCTCACCGGTGTCACCTGCCATGTCGGCCACGAGGACCTCTTCGCCGTTCCGCGCTGACGCCCTGACGCACGAAAGCCCCGGTGCATGGCCGGGGCTTTCATCTGACGAGGCCTGGAGGAGAGCCCCGCAGATCGGGGGCCTGCGATCACTCGCAGACGCGGACGGTGCGGCGCTCCGGGCCGTAGGGGCCGTCGACCCAGCGGCGGGTCAGGTAGCAGTCGGAGGCGTAGGCGCGGGAGTTGGCCGCGGCGATGGCGCCGCCGACGATGAGGCCGGTGGCGAGGGCACCGACGCCGAAGCCGATGTGACGGCGGTGGAACGGGCCGGCCTCGGCCTGGGAAGCGACGCCGACCGACAGGGTGGCGACGGCGGCGGCGGCGAGAGCGAAGGTCTTGAAGCGGTTCATGGCAGGTCCCCTTGGGTTCGGTGTGGGGCTCGTTGCGCCCCGATATCCATGGGTCGCGGCCTGCCGGAAAAAGGTTCGGGCCCGCCGCGATTTTTTTTCGCGCAGCGGGCCCGGACGGCTTCATGAAGCGTGAATGCGGCCGATCAGTCCTTCGCGTCGGCCTTGCCGGGATCGACGGTCGCCTGGCGCGGTGCGGCGGGCGGGGCTTCCGCCGTTTCGGTGCCTGCCCCGGCAACCGGCGGCGCCTGGGCCGTCTCGGAGCCCGTGCCCGCCGCAGGCGGCGCTTCGGCCGTCGCGGCCGGAGGCGCGGGTGGCGGCGCCGTCACCATGGGAACGGAGGGGTCGGGCGCGCGGGCGGCGGTGAGCGCCGGCACCGGATCGGCGAGACCGGCGCCGAGCAGCGGATCGGCCGTCGCACCGCGCCGCGCCGTCTCCTGCAGGATCTGGCGGAGCTGGGCCGGGTCGAGGTCCGGCTGGCGCTCCAGCAGGAGGGCGGCGATGCCGCTGACATGGGCGGCCGCGACCGACGTGCCCGAGGAGATCTGGTAGCCGCCGCGCGGCGCGGGGAGGATGATCTCGACGCCCGGCGCCGCAACTGCCACGTGGTTGCCGCGCGATGCGGCGGAGAACAGCCGCCCCGCCTGGTCGGTGGCGGTGACCGCGATGACGTTGGGATCGGCGGCTGGGAAGGAGACGGGTGCACCCGGCCCTTCGTTGCCCATGGCGGCGACCATGGCAATGCGCTGGCCGGCGGCCACCTGGATGGCGCGGGTCATCAGGGGATCGCGAGGGCCGGCGAAGCTCATGTTGATGACGCGGGCGCCCTCGCGGATGGACCAGTCCATCGCCTTGAGGATGTGGAAGCTGGTGCCGGAGGACCCGGTGCTCTGGCCCGGCGCGAAGGCGCGGGCGGCGAGGATGTTGGCGCGCGGCGAGACGCCGGTGAGCTGGGCATGGGCGACGATGGCCCCGGCCATGCCGGTGCCGTGCTCGTGCGGCTGGAAGGTGCCGCCGAGGGCGTCGAACGACTTCGCGATGCGGCCGGCCATTTCCGGATGGGTGGCCTCGACGCCGGAATCGATGACGGCGATCGGCACTTGCTCGCCGCGGGCGAGGCGGTGGGCTTCCGGCAGGCGGAGCTGGTCGACGACATACTGCATGGAGGCGCCGCCCCCCTGCGTGGTCGAGGCACTCTGCAGGCGGAAGACATAGTTCGGCCGGTCGAAGAGATAGTTTGGCTGGACGTAGCCGACGCCGGGGCTGCGGGTCATGGCGCGGATCGCGGCCGGAACGGTGGTGCGGCTGGGAATCCGGTAGCGGTGCAGGGTGGTGCCGACGAGCTCGGACTGTTCCTCGGCGATCAGGGTCAGGTTGAAGCGGCGGACGACGTTGCGCACCGCATTGGCGGGCGCATTGGCGTTCATGACGAAGAGCACCTCGTCGGGCACGTAGCGGCGCTCGTTGGCCGGCGGCAGGCCGGGGACCTCCGGCTGGCGGTCCGTTCCGGCGCGCGCGGCGGAGATGAGCGCCGGGGCGCCGAAGGCGGCCGCGGCCGCAGCACCCGCAGCGGGGCCGAAACCCGGTCCGCGCGGCGGCCCGCCGGGGGGGCCACCGGTCGGCGGGCGGCCACCGGGCGGGCGTCCGCCGCCACCCGGAGGGATCAGCACGACGGGACCATCGTCGGGCACGACGACGGGCGGACGACGGCCGGGCGGAAGACGCACCACCGGCCCGTCGCCGGGATAGATGATCGGCGGGCGACCACCGGGCGGACGGCCGGGAGGCCTGCCGCCGGGCGGACGGCCCGGGGGACGGGTGACGACGTCGTCTCCGCCCGGGCGGCCACCGGGGCGGCCTCCCCATGGCGGACGGCGGCCGGGACGGCCGTCGGTGCGGCCGACATCGTCGCCGTAGCGCGCGCGTCCATCGCGGCCGGGCCGCCCATTGCCATAACCCGCATCGTCGCCGTAGCGCCCGCGACCCGCCTCGCGGCCGGGCCTGCCGTTGCCGTTGCCATAGCCCGCATCGTCACCGAAGCGTCCGCCGCGACCCGGCCGGCCACCGAAGCGCTCGCCACGACTGCCACCCTCG
>LNFM01001836.1_pt1 | contig 46477 bp, 45 predicted proteins | sample 596031 | NCBI WGS metagenome assembly LNFM01 (sample SAMN04254537, study PRJNA301005) | activated carbon metagenome | isolation source: dual media filters at the Ann Arbor, Michigan drinking water treatment plant | place: USA: Ann Arbor
CGTGCTCAAGGCGTCGAACACCGGCAATCCGGTGATCATGGATGTCGAAAGCCCGGCCGGGCAGGCCTATACCGATGCTGTCGGCCGCTTCCTCGGCGACAACCGGCCGCATCGCTTCCTTGAGGTCGAGAAAAAGAAGGCCGGTCTGTTCGGCAGGTTGTTCGGCGGGAGGGCCGCGTGATGTCCTGGTTGGATATTTTCCGCGCGCGGGAGAAGCCGAAACCCGCCACCGCCTCGCTCGCCAAGGATCGGCTGCAGATCATTCTTGCGCATGAGCGCGTGGGTCGCGGGCGGGAGGATTTCCTGCCGAAGCTGCAGCAGGAGTTGATTGCCGTCGTCGCCCGCTACGTGGCGGTGGACCCCGACAAGGTGGTGGTGAATCTGGAGCGTGGCCAGGGCATGAGCACGCTGGCCATCGGCATCGAGTTGCCGGGCAATGGTACGGCGGGGCGCAACGCGGCGGCGTGAGACCCGCGCCTTCGGCGCGCCCTGGGCGCGGAAGATTCACCGCCACGACGATTTCACCCAGGCCCAACCTGCACTAGCCTGCACCCATGCCCGATCTGCAAGACGCGCTGGCCTTCATCGCCGCGCATGAAACCCCCTGGCCGCGCGACCTTCGCGCCCATCTCGAAAGCGGCTTTTTCGAGCCGCCGCCGCACAATGCGCTGCTCGGCCCGATGTCGCCGCGTGGGCCCACCAACGCGGTGGTCTACCAGCACGGCCAGCTCGTCGGCCAGATCGGCGATACCTTGCAGATCGACCAGACCTTCTCGGTCGCCAAGAGCTACCTCGCCCTTCTCGCCGGCATCGCCGTCGCTGACGGGCTGATCCCCGATATCGACCGCCCGGTGCGCGAGTTGGTCGATGACGAGGGCTTCGACAGCGCCCAGAACGCCCCCATCACCTGGCGGCATCTGCTGACCAACACCTCCGAATGGGAGGGCACGCTCTTCGACAAGCCCGACAGCATCGACCGCGGCCGCCAGCTCGCCACCGAAGGAGGCGCAGCCAAGGGCAACCGCACCCTGCAGGCCCCCGGCACCTATTGGGAATACAATGATGTGCGGGTGAACCGCCTGGCGCTCTGCCTCATGCGCGTCTTCGGCAAGCCGCTGCCCGACATCTTCGCCAACCGCGTGATGATCCCCATCGGCGCCTCCGACGACTGGCGGTGGGAGGGTTATTCCAACGCCTGGGTCGAGGTCGGCGGATTGCCGATGCAGGCGGTGCCGGGCGGCTCCCATTGGGGCGGCGGCGTCTCGATCCATGCGCAGGATATGGCAAAGGTCGGGATGCTCGCGGCCCAGGGCGGCGCCTGGGCTGGGCGGCAACTCGTGCCCGCGGCGTGGATCGCCGCCTGCACGACCCCCTGCCCCCTCAACCCGCTCTACGGCTTCCTGTTCTGGCTCAACACCGACCGGAAGAAATGGCCGGCGGCCAGCGAGCGCGCCTTCTGCTTCTCCGGCGCCGGCGGCAACACCACCTGGGTTGAGCCCGAACAGGACATCGTCGCCGTCTTCCGCTGGCTCGACCCCGCCCATCTCAACGCCGCCATGGGCCATGTCCGGGCCGCGCTGGCATGAGCTGGTCGGCCACCAGGGCGCATCGCATCCGCTGGGCCGAGTGCGACTTGCATGGCCATGTCAACCACGCCGCCTACCTCGTGATGTTCGAGGATATGCGCGTGGCCCATTGGGAGAGCCTGGGCCAGAGCTTCCGGCCCAATTCCGTGGGGCCGGTGGTGGCGCAGCTCACCGCCCGCTACCTCGCACCCCTGGCCTATGGCGACGAGGTCACCCTCAGCCTGCGCGTGCCCAGCCTGCGCCGCACCTCCTTCATCCACGACTACCAGGTGCTGAAGGAGGGCAAGCCGGTCTTCGAATGCCAGGCCGTGCTGGTCTGCGTCGACAATGGCACCGGTGCCCGCATCCCCATCCCGCCCGAGGCGCGGCGCCTGATGATCGAACGTGATGGCGCGACCGCCGAATAACGTTCTGATCACCGGCGCCTCCTCCGGCCTGGGCGATGCGCTGGCGCGGGCCTGCGCCGCGCCGGGCGTGGTGCTGCACCTCTCCGGCCGCAACCCCGCGCGGCTGGAGGCCACAGCCCTGTCCTGCCGCCAGCTCGGCGCCCGGGTGCTGCCCCAGGTCATCGATGTGCGCGACCCGCGGGCCATGGCGGACTGGATCGGCGATGCCGGGCGGCTCGATCTCGTCATCGCCAATGCCGGCATCGGCAGCGGCACGGGCGATGCGACCGAACCCGCGGCCGCCGCCCGCGATGTCTTCGACACCAACCTCACCGGCGTGCTGAACACCGTGCTGCCGGCGCTCGACGCCATGGCGGCGCAAAGCCCGGCCGAGGATGGCTGGCGCGGCCATGTCGCCGTCATCGCCTCCATCGCGGCCTTCGTGGCGGGGCCGAGCGCGCCGGCCTATTGCGCCAGCAAATCCGCCATCCAGCGCTGGGCCGAGGCGCGCGATGCCACCGAACGCGCACGCGGGATCCGCATGCACGCGGTCTGCCCGGGCTTCATCCGCACGCCGATGACCGAGGCAAACCCCTTCCCCATGCCCTGGATCATGACGCCGGACGAGGCGGCACGCCGCACGCTGGACGGTATCGCCGCGGGGAAGCTGCGCATTGCCTATCCGCGGCGGCTCTATGCCCTGGCACGGGTGGTGGGGGCGCTGCCGCCGGAATGGCGGGCCGTGCTCATGCGGCAGGCGCCACCGAAGCCGCGATCGTAAAGCGAAACACCGCGTTTCGGACAGATCGCCTCGGTGGGGCCACGTCACCGCCCCGGACGTCCATCGCCGCCCGCAAGCCAGGGGCTGGCCTGTAGCGCCGGTCCAAGCGCCTCGGCGCGGCACAGGCGCGCTTTTTCGCGGTATCGACACGGCCCAAAGCCGGGCTGCAACAGGATCAAAAGCCCAAAAAATCAAGCGGTTTTTGCATTCTCAAAAAACACCCCGCTGCGCAGCGAGGTGGGCGAATACTCAACCAGCGACCAGGCCTGGGGCAGCACCCCTTCTACGCGCCAGGCCCGCTCGACATGCAGCACCCAGGCCCGCTCCGCCCGCTCCACCACACCCCGCGCATCCCACAGCACCTCAACCCGGCCCGCCAAATGCAGCACCGCGCCAGTGCCGAAATCGGGCACCAGCACCGCCGCCCGGGGATCCTCCAGGAAATTCCCCAGCGTGTTGAAAAACCGGTTGCCCGGGAAATCCGGCACCGTCAGCCGGCCATCCGCATAGGCCACGAAGCCCGGCCTGCCGCCGCGATGCGACATATCGACCCCGCCCGCCGCCCCGCCGGAGGATGCCACGAACAGCGTATCCGCCCGCTCCAGCAACGCCTCGGCCGCCTTGTCCAGCGCCGGCAGCAAGGTCAGGCCGGGCTTCGCCGCCAGCGGCACCGCCTCGCGCAGCTGGATGTATTGCGGGCAATTGCCGAAGCTCTCGGTGATGGCGATGTCCAACATGCCCGCCGTCACGCCGCGCAGCACGCCATTGGCCCGGTTGCGCCGCCTGGTCGTGATGTCGATGCCCAGCAGCCCGAGCGCCGCACCCGCCCGCAAATGCCCGGTCACCGGGTCCGACGGATCGGGCCTGGCATCGACCAGCAGGCTGTTGCGGTCCGGGCTCGCAATGAAGCCGGGCGGCCCGGCCAGAATGGTCGCCACCGGCGCCCCCGCATCATCGAGTGTGGCCAGCGGCAGCATCGGCAGCAGGCCGAAGAACTGACGGTGCTGGTCCGGCATGAAGTCACGGATGGGCGCCACGCCACCGTTAAACCCCGCCCGCTCCTGGGCCGCCACCTCGCCACGATGAAAGGGTAGGAACTGCATGGTCAATCTCCTGCTCGTTGGCCTCAGATCGCCCAGACTGTTTCGGGGCGATCTGAGGCCAGCTATGCCTGGCCCGGCAATTGGCGCTCTGGGTGTTTCCACGCAGAGCGATTCAGGGCTGACAGAAGATTGATCGCTCTCACCCGGCGCGGGAATTCGGCAATACCGAAAAACTATCTTCCGAAGAGTGGAAGGGCCTCGGCACCCATCGACAGCTCACGCAGGATCTGCGGAATCTTCTCCCGGAACGGAAAGAAGCCGGAGCGGGCGAGCGGCCAGCAGGCGCTGTCCCAGGGTCGCCGGGCGCGCAGCAGCGGCACCCCCGCGGCGGCCAGCGCATCGGCCACCCAGCCCACCGGCGCCCAGGGGGTGACCACGGCATCGATATCCAGCCCCGCGGCCCAGGCCGCCAGCGTACCCGGCGTCAACCGAGCGGCCTGGGCACCCAGCCTGGCCTCGGCGATGGCCAGCCCATCCTCCAGCGCCGCCGTGGTGAATTCACCCGCCACCGCCGAGCAGGGCCTGGGCACGAAAAGCCCTGCCAGCGCCACAACCTCGCATCGCTCCGGCCAGAAGGTCACGTCATCGGCATGCAACAGCAGCGCCACCCGCCCCCGCGCGGCATCCGCCGGCGGCAGGCTGCCCGGCGGCGGCGGCCCGGGCTCATTCAGCGGCTCGCAGCAGACATCGAGCTGGCCTTCGGGGTTGTGGCGGTAATCGGTGTATTTCTCGATATTGTCGGGCCTGGCGACGTAATGCTTGCCCATGGTCTGGATGCCCGCCACCCAGCGCCAGCTCAGCGTGTTCGACGCCGCATCGGCATCCTTCAGATGCTGCAGAAAGAACTCAGCACCCAGCGCCCAGGGCAGCTTGAAGGTGAAGATCCAGATGCTGGCGAACCACATCCGCACGTGATTGTGCAGGTAGCCGGTCTCCTTCAGCTCCTCCACCCAGGCGTTGAAACACTCGATGCCGGTGAGGCCGAGCACCGCCATCTGGTGCTTGCCGCGCAGCACGCCGTCCTGGTTGACGCGCGCCAGATCATCGGCGACCCGCCCTTCGAAATGCCGCCACATCCCCGGCCGCAACTCCAGGAACCCCTTCCAGTAGCTGCGCCAGAACACCTCCTGGATGAATTTCTCCGCCGCCTGCGGGCTGTGATGGGCGAGTGCGGCGCGCACCACCTCCTCCTCGGTGATCAACCGGTGGCGGATATGCGGCGACAGCTCGCTCACATCATCGCGCAGCCCCGGCCCGGGGTCGAGGTTGCGGCCCGTGGCGTAGTGCCGGCCCATCCGCGGCGCGAAAGCCTCGAGATGCGCCAGAGCCGCGGCGCGGGTGGGGGGAATGCTGCTCATCGATCAGGGATGTGGGGGGTGGTTGGCGATCAGTCCAGGCATGCCGCGGCAAATGCCGCGAAGGCGCGGGCGCGGTGGTTGGTGCGGGCTTTTTCCGCGGGCGTCATCTCGCCATAGCTGCGGGTCTCCCCCGCCGGAATGAACATCGGATCATAGCCGAAGCCGCCATCGCCGCGCGGGGGATGCACCCATTGCCCATCCACCCGGCCCGCATGGAATTGCACATGCCCATCCGGCCAGGCCAGCGCCAGGGTGCTGACGAAGGCGCAACCCCGGTCGGGATTCTCGCCCGCCTCGCGCGCGACCCGCGCCATGGCCGCGGCATAGTCGCGCTTGCCATCCGCGGCGATCGCCCAATCCGCCGTCCACACCCCGGGCCGGCCGCCGAGTGCCGCCACCTCCAGCCCACTGTCATCGGCCAGCGCCGGCAACCCCGATGCCCGCGCAGCCGCCAGCGCCTTGATCGCGGCATTGGCCGCAAAGGTCTCGCCCGTCTCGGCCGGCTCGGGCAAGCCGAGCTCCGCCACGCTCACCACCGTGAAGCCGCGCGGGTCGAGCATGGCCCGAAGCTCCCGCAGCTTGCCCGCATTGTGGCTGGCCAGCACCAGCCGGCCGGGGCTGAGCCGCCGGGTCTCAGGCAAGGCCCACGGCCCGCTTCTGGGCGGCAAAAATCTCCGCCGTGCCCAGGCGCGCCAGCCCCAGCAGCTCCAGCAGCTGCGCCTCGGAGAAAGGCGCACCCTCCGCCGTGCCCTGCACTTCGACCAGGCCGCCGCTGCCGGTGAGAACGAAATTCGCATCCGCCTCGGCATTGCTGTCCTCGGCATAGTCGAGGTCGAGCACGCAGGCCCCGCCGAAAATGCCGCAGCTCACCGCCGCAACCTGATCGGTCAAGGGAATCGCACTCATGATGTTGTTCGCCACGCAATGCTTGAGCGCGAGGTGCAATGCCACCCAGGCGCCGGAAATCGAGGCGCAGCGCGTGCCGCCATCGGCGTTGAGCACATCGCAATCCACCGTGATGCTCAACTCGCCCATCGCCTTGCGATCGACCACGGCGCGCAACGAACGGCCGATCAGCCGCTGGATTTCCTGCGTGCGGCCGGATTGCTTGCCACGCGCCGCCTCACGGTCGCCACGGGTGTGGGTGGCGCGGGGCAGCATGCCGTATTCGGCGGTCACCCAACCCTCGCCCTTGCCGCGCAGGAAGGGCGGCACCCGCGCCTCGACGGAGGCGGTGCAGAGCACCTCGGTATTGCCCATGCGGATGAGGCAGGAACCCTCGGCATGTTTGGAAAAACCGGTGTCCATGGAGAGACCGCGGAGCGCGGTGGGGGTGCGGCCGGAGGGGCGTGGCTTGTCTGTGCTCATGCGGCTGGGCTTACGCGGGTTTTTGGTGGGTGGGTAGGGGTGAGCGTGGCCCGGGGAAGGGCTTTGCCCTCCCCCGATACCCCCACCCACCAGGGGTCACGGACCCCTGGACTGCGGCCGGTGGGCGCGACTCCTGCCTTGCTAGCGCGTGGGGCGCGCAGGCGTCACCGCATAGTCGTAGAATCCGCGCCCAGTCTTCTTCCCGAGCCAATTGGCATCGACATACTTCGCCAGCAGCGGGCAGGGCCGGTACTTGCTGTCGCCCAGCTCGTCATGCAGCACCCGCATCACCGCCAGGCAGGTGTCGAGGCCAATGTAATCCGCAAGCTCGAATGGCCCCATCGGGTGGTTGGCGCCCAGCTTCATCGCGCTGTCGATCGCCAGGATATCGCCAACACCCTCGTAGAGGGCATAGACCGCCTCATTGATCATCGGGATCAGGATGCGGTTGACGATGAAGGCCGGCGTATCGGCCGAGGCGACGAGCCGCTTGCCGATCCTCTCCGCCAGCGCGGCGACGGCCTGGAAGGTCGCTTCGTCGGTGGGCAGGCCGCGGGTGACCTCGACCAGCTTCATCACCGGTGCGGGGTTCATGAAATGGATGCCGATGAAGCGTTCCGGCCGGTCCGTCGCCGCCGCCAGCCGCGTCACGCTGATGCTGCTGGTGTTGCTGGCCAGGATGGTGGTGGGTTTGATATGGGCCTGGAGGTTCCTGAAGATGGTGTTCTTCAGCCCCTCATTCTCCGTCACCGCCTCGATCACCAGGTCGCTCTCGGCGAAAGCCGCGTAGTCGGTCGTGGTGGTGAGGTTGAGACGGGCATGGTCCCGGTCCTCCGCGGTCATGCTGCCGCGGTCGACGCGGCGCTGCATGTCGCGCTCGATCATCTTCAGCGCATGGGCCAGCGCCTCCTGGCTGATATCGGCCAGCACCACGGGAAAGCCGGAGGCGGCGAAGACCTGGGCGATGCCCCGCCCCATCTGCCCGCCGCCGACCACGCCCACGCTGCGGATATCGGGGACCGGCACCGCCGGTTCGGCCGTGAGGACGAGTTCGTTCACGGCGTTTGCAGCGCCGTGGTGAGCTCGGGCACCAGGGCGAAGAGGTCACCCACCAGGCCGTAATCGGCGACCTGGAAGATCGGCGCTTCCTCGTCCTTGTTGATGGCGACGATGAACTTGCTGTCCTTCATGCCGGCGAGGTGCTGGATCGCGCCCGAAATACCCACGGCGATATACAGGTCCGGCGCCACGATCTTGCCGGTCTGCCCCACCTGATGGTCATTCGGCGCATAGCCGCTGTCGACCGCGGCGCGCGAGGCGCCGACGGCGGCACCGAGCTGGTCCGCCAGGCTGTCGATGAGGTGGAAATTCTCCGACGAACCCAGCGCGCGGCCGCCGGAGACGACGATGCGGGCCGAGGTCAGGTCCGGCCGCTCGCTCTTCACGCCCTCGCGGCCGAGGAAGGTGGAGAGCGCGCTCTCAAAACCAGCGGCGAGCGTTTCCACCCGCGCCGCGCCGCCGGTGGCGGGTGCGGCGTCGAAGCTCGCCGCGCGCACCGTCAGCACCTTCTTCGCGTCGGAGGATTTGACGGTGGCCAGCGCGTTGCCGGCGAAAATCGGCCGCACGAAGGTATCGGCATCGATCACCCCCGCCACTTCCGAAATCTGCTGGATGTCCAGCAGGGCGGCGATGCGCGGCATCAGGTTCTTGCCGGCGGCGGAGGCCGGTGCGGCGAGATGCGTATACCCCGAAGCGAGCCCCACGATCATGTCGGCCACAGCCTCCACGGCCGGGTTGGCGATGGCCGCGTCATCGGCCACCAGCACGGCCTCCACACCTGGGATGGCTGCGGCGGCGGCCGAGGCGGCGGCCGCACCGGCGCCGGTCAGCAGCAGATGGATGGCGCCCAGCGGCGCCAGCGCGGTGACCGTGCTGCGGGTCGGCTGGGAAATCGTGGCGCCGTCGTGATCGGCGACAATGAGGACGGACATGTTCAGATCACCTTCGCTTCGCCGCGCAGTTTCGCCACCAACTCGGCCACCGAGGCCACCTTCACGCCCGCCTTGCGCACCGGCGGCTCCTCCACCTTCAGCACCGTCAGGCGGGCCGAGGGGTCGACGCCCAGATCGGCCGGCGTGATGGTCTCGATGGTCTTCTTGCGCGCCTTCATGATGTTGGGCAGCGAGGCGTAGCGCGGCTCGTTCAGCCGCAGATCGGTGGTGATGATGGCGGGCAGCTTGAGCTGCACCGTCTCCAGCCCGCCATCCACCTCGCGCGTCACGGTGGCCTGGCCGGGGGCGAGCTCCACCTTGCTGGCGAAGGTGCCCTGCGCCCATTGCAGCAGACCGGCCAGCATCTGGCCGGTGGCGTTCATGTCGTCATCGATGGCCTGCTTGCCGAGGATCACGAGGTCCGGGCTTTCGCGGCCGATGATGGCGGCCAGCGTCTTGGCGACGACCAGCGGCTCCACCACGCCGTCATGCTGCACCAGGATGCCGCGGTCGGCGCCCATGGCGAGGGCGGTGCGGATCTGTTCGGAGGCGGCGGCGGGGCCGACGGAGACGACGATGATCTCGGTCGCCTGGCCCTTTTCCTTCAGCCGAACAGCCTCCTCGATGGCGATCTCATCGAAGGGATTGACCGACATCTTGACGTTGGCGGTTTCCACGCCGGTCTGGTCGGCCTTGACGCGGATCTTCACGTTGTAATCGACCACGCGTTTCGCGGTCACCAAAATCTTCATGAACCCCAGGGCCCTTCTTGTGCGTGCGACTGTCCACTGATGATAGAGCTTTGCCCGGGGGTCGCAAGCTTCGCAGCTGCGAAAGGCTCAAGCCCCGCGCCACCACAGCAGCGCCGCCAGCGCCGCCAGCCCGCCCAGCCAGACCTGGCGGGAGAGGTTTTGCAAGGCGAGGAATTCCACCCGGCCCTCGCCACCGCGCGGGCAGAACAGGCGATATTCCAGGTACCACCAATAGGGCACCAGCACCGCCCAGCCGATGAAGAACCGCGGCAGCCAGGCCGGGCGCGGCGTCTGGCCGGCCAGCCCGGCCAGCACCGCCGCCACCAGCGCCAGCCCGCCCAGCACCGCCATCGCCGGCCGGAGCAGGCTCAATCGACGGTGAGCCCGGTCGCCAGCACCACCGGCCGCCAACGCGCACTCTCAGCCGCCATGAAGGCCGCCATCTCCGCCCGCGTGGTGATCTTCGGTACGGCACCGCCGGCGATGATCCTGGCCTGGATCTCCGGGCTGGCGACGATCTCGTTCACCGCTTCGTTCAGCCGTTGCAGGATGGGCTCGGGCGTGGCGCCGGGGGCGCAGACGCCGAACCAGCCGGTGCTGATGATATTGAGGCCGGCCTGCTGCAAGGTCGGCACCTCGGGGAAGGCCGGCGCGCGCGCCTCGCCCGTCACCGCCAGCGGCCGCACACGGCCGGCGCGCGCCAGCTCCGCCACCGCCGAGATCGACTGGAACACCACCTGCACCCGGTTCTCGATCAGGTCCGTCGCCATCGCGCCGTTCGAGGTATAGGCGACATGGGTCATGTCCAGCCCCGCGCTCTGCGCGAATTGCGCGCCGGCGAGGTGCTGCGACGAGCCCGCGCCGACCGAGCCAAAGGCCACCGGGTTGCTGCGCGCATAAGCCACGAATTCGGCCACGTTGCGCGCGGGAATGGCGGGCGCGATCACCATCAGGTTCGGCACCAGCGCGATCATGCTGATCGGCGCGAAATCGGTCTCGGGATTGAAGGGCAGGTTGCGGTAGAGCCAGCGGTTCACCGCATTGGCGGCGATGGAGGCGAGGCCCAGCACATAGCCATCGGGTGCCGCGCGGGCCACCACCGTCATGCCGATATTGGTGCCCGCACCGGCGCGGTTCTCCACCGTGAAGGGCTGGCCGAATTTTTGCGACAGCCGCTCCATCACCAGGCGGCCCAGCACATCGCCCGCGCCGCCGGCGGGCCCGGGCACGATGAAGCGCACGGGGCGGCTGGGATAGTCGGATTGGGCCAGCGCGGGGGTCACCAGGGCGGGGGTGGCCACGGTGATCAGGCCCAGGGCGCGGCGGGGGATGGCTTGCATCGGCGAAAAATTCCCTCTCTGGTGGAGCACTTAGCGTTAACAGGATTTGCCATGTCACGCGATGTTCAGGGCTTTCGCCAAAAATTCGGGGTGATCGGGCCCTCCACCAACACCATCGTGCAGCCGGATTTCGAGGCGATGCGCCCCTTCGGCGTGACCAACCATTACAGCCGAATCTTCACGCCCGACACCAATGCGATGTCGAACGAGAGTTTCATCGCCGGCGCGAAGCTGATCGGCGACAACACGCTCGACGCGGTGCGCAGCGTGATGACCTGCTCGCCCGACCATCTCGTGATGGGGATGTCGGCCGTCACCTTCTTCGACGGCAGGAAGGGCGCGGATGCCTTCCAGAAGGAGGTCGAGGATCTGTCAGGGATCGGTATTTCCATCGGCAGCCATTCCTGCACCGCGGCGCTGAACGCCTATGGCGGGGTCAAGCGCCTGGCCATCCTCAGCCCCTACTGGCCGGCGATGAACGAGCAGGTGAAACTGTATTTCGAGGATATGGGCTTCGAGGTGGTGCGCGACCACGCCATGCAAGCACGGAGCTGGACCGGCATCGCCGCCTTCACCGCCGCCGATTGCCGCGCGGCGCTCCGGCTGATCGATGGCGATGACGTGGATGCGATCATCCAGGTCGGCACCAATCTTTCCATGGTTCGCTTGGCGGCGGCGGCGGAGATGTGGCTGGGCAAGCCGGTGATCGCGATCAACACCGCGACCTATTGGCATGCCCTGCGGACGCGTGGCTTCACCGAGCGTTTCGCGGGCATGGGACGGCTGCTGGAAGAGTTCTAACCCGCACCGGTCCCAAGCCGGAAAAACTACCCCTGCGCGTCAGGGCTCAGCACGATGCAGGGCCCGCGGAGCCGGCCGCAGACCTGTTGCGCGCTGCCCTGGCTCAGCCCCACCGCCCTCGCACGGAACAGGGTGGAACGCCCCACCCGCACCGGCTGCACCTGCACCCGGCCGGCGCCCACCGCCTGGGCCGCGCTGCGGGCCTGGCGCTCATCGGCGAAGGCGCCGACCTGCACGGCCCAGCTGTTGGAGGTATTGGCCAACACCGGCCTCAGCGTCGGGGGCATCGTCGAAGAGGGCATCGTTGAAGCCGGCATCGTCGACGCCTGGGCCGTGCCGATGAAGCCCAGCGTGCGCGGCGGCAGCGGCATCGCGGCAGCCCCGCCATTTGCCCGGGCCGGGCTGGTCGAGAAAATGGGCCGCGCCAATGGGCCGGAAGCGACGGCGAAGCCGGATTGCCGGTTGGCCGATTCCGCCATCGCCGCTGCACCCTCGGGCGTGCTGCCGTCGGGGATAGGCTCCATGGCGCCGGCAATCACCCGTTGTTCGCCCCGGCGTTGTCCGCCGCTTGATTGTTCGCCGGCCGACTGGTCGAAGCCGGCCAGCGCGGTGCCGGCGCGCGCGGCGCTTTCCGCCAGCGCCTGCTGCCCGCCCGGGGTCGAGCCGTCGGGGATCGGTTCCATCGCCACCACGCTGCCGCCCAGGGCGGCGGTTTGCACCGGCCGTCCCACCACCGGCACGCTGCGCGCCGCGGCCAGGATCGGCGTCACCGGCTCGGGGTCCGGCAGGCGGGCGAAGCGGGCATTCTGCTCACGCGTGTCGCGCTGCTCCTGCAATGCCATCATCGTGCCGCCATCCATCCGGCGCGGGCCGGCGGGCACGCGCAGCGGGATCTCGGCCGCGGCATAAACCTCCGGCGGTGCACGGCGCACCGGGCTCGCGCGCAGCACGCCGGGGCCGATTCGGGCGACGTAATTGCGCGTCTCCGCCGGCAGGCCGCCGCGATTGTAGAGGTAGTTCTCCAGCCGGCGCGGCCCGGCATTATAGGCCGCGAGGAAGGCGGGCGAGCCGTAGAGGTCGTACATCTCGCGGATATAGGCCGTGCCCGCCATGACGCTGTCATAGGGATGATAGGGGTCGTCACCCAGCCCATGGCGGGCCTGGAGTTCGCGGTAGGTGCCGGGCATGACCTGCATCAGGCCCATGGCGCCGACAGGGCTGGTCGCGGTGGCGCGACCGCCGGATTCCTGGCGCATCACCTCGCGGATCCAGCGATCCGGCACGTCGAAGCGGCGGGCCGCCTCACGAATATAGGGTCCCCAGGGATCCGATGGCGGCCCCGGCGGGTCATAGCTGCGCGCACCGCTGTAGCTGGCGCTTGGCCCCGGCCGGGTTTGATTTCCCCCGCAGGCGGCCAGGCCCCCAAGCATTGCGAGCGCGAAGGCGGCACGCATAACGCCGGTCGGAAACGACATCCCCAAACTCCCCTGGCCTCGCCCCAAATAGCGCGATCCCACCCCCATGGGAACGCCGGGCAACAGGCGACGTGCGCATGACCGCACCAAGCCTCACACCATACAGAAGCCGGGCCGGGTAATGCAACATTTTGAATTATTCGGGAGGTTTTTTTCCGCCGCCCAATTCCAGCGCCCGGGCATAGACCGATTTGCGCGGCAGCCCCTGCGCCAGGGCCACGCTGGCGGCGGCGTCGCGCAGGCTCATCGACGCCATCGCGGCCCGCAGGGCCTCATCCAGCGAGTCCTGGCCCAGCGCCTCGACCGGCGCGGGGCCGACGAGCAGCACGACCTCGCCCCGCGGCGGATCGGCCAGCGCGCCGGCCGCCAGGGCCTCCAACGAACCGCGCCGCACCTCCTCGAAGCGCTTGGTCAATTCCCGCGCCAGGGCGGCGGGTCGGGCAGCCCCCAGCGCCATGGCCAGCGCCGCCAGCGTCTCGGCCGCGCGATGCGGCGCCTCGTAGAACACCAGCGTGGCCGACAGCCCGGCCTGCTCCATCGCCTTCAGCCGCGCCAGCTCGGCATCCCGCGCCCCCGCCCGGGCCGGCAGAAACCCCAGGAACATGAAGGGATGCGGCGGCAGGCCCGACAGGGTCAGCGCCACCAGCGCGGCATTCGGCCCGGGCACGGCATGCACCGGCAGCCCCTCGGCAATGGCGGCCCGCGTCAGGCGATAGCCCGGGTCGCTCATCAGCGGCGTGCCGGCATCGCTAACCAGCGCCAGCTTCGCCCCCGCCCGTAGCTTCGCCAGCAAGCCGGGCAACTGCGCTTCCTCATTGTGGTCATGCAGTGGCCAAAGCGTGATGGAAATGCCATGTCTGGCCAGCAGTTTGGAGGTTACCCTGGTATCCTCGCAGAGCACGACATCCGCCCCCGCCAGGGCGGCCAGCGCGCGCGGCGAGATGTCATCGAGGTTGCCGATGGGCGTCGCCACCAGGGTCAGTCCTGGCTGGGGGCCGAGTGTGGGCGAAACGTTGGCGGCGGGGGGATTGGTGGATGCGTCTTGCATGGGTAATGGCCGTGTTGGCCCTGATCGGCTGTGCACCGCAAGTGCAGCAGCCGCCCTGGCGTCCACCCGGGGCCACGCCACCGGCCTGGCAGGCCCCCGGCGCAGCCGTGGTGGTGCCGCCCGCGGGCGCCGGCATCGCCCGCCAGAGGGTCGGGCTGCTGCTGCCGCTGACCGGGCAGAACGCCGCCCTCGGCCATTCCATGCTCAATGCGGCGTCGCTCGCGCTGTTCGAGCAGAGCGACCCCTCGGTCGAATTCCTGCCGCGCGACACCCGCAGCTCGCCGGCCGGCGCGGCCGATGCCGCCCGCGCCGCGCTGGGCGAGGGCGCCACGGTGCTGATCGGCCCGCTCACCCTGGGCGAGACCGCGGCCGCCGCCGGCCCGGCGCGCGCCTCAGGCGCGCCGATGCTGTCCTTCACCAGCGATGAAAGCCAGGCCGGCAACGGTGTATGGGTGCTGGGCGTGACACCCACCCAGGTCGCCCGCCGCCTGGTGATGGCGGCCAGCGCCGGGGGACGGCGCCGCATCGGCCTGCTCGGCGCAGAGGATGAGTTCGGCCGCCGCCTCGCCACGGCCTTGCGCGGCGCCACGCAGGATGCAGGGCTGCCGATGCCCGTCGTGATGCTCACCCGCCCCGGCTCGGATTCCGGGCAGAATGCGCGCGATTTTGCAGCCCGCGCCGCCAGTGAGGGTGGCGTGGACGCCGTCATCCTCTCCCAGGCCGGCGCCGCCGCCCGCCAGGCGGCCCAGGGCCTGGCCAATAGCGGCCTGTCGCCGATGCCCAGGCTCTATGGCACCCATCTCTGGATGGGCGACAGCCAGCTGGCCAATGACGCGGCGCTGGCCGGCGCGGCCTTCCCGGGACCCGACCCCTCGGCCCGCGCCGGCTTCGACAGCCGCTATCAGGAGAGCTTTGGCGAAAGGCCCGCCCGCCTCGCCGGCACCGCCTATGACGCGGCGGCGCTCGCCGCCCGGGCCGCGCGCGAGGGTGGCCGCGCCCTGCCCATCGGCGCCGCCTTCCAGGGCGCGGATGGGCCGATCCGGCTGATGGCGGAAGGCGTTCTGGCCCGCGGCATGGCCATCCTGGAACTCCAGGGCGGGCAGCCCGTGCTGCGCGAAGCCGCCCCGATTCCAGCGGCGCCGGGCAGCTGATGCCGCCGATCGGCCGCCTGCTGCGCACCGCCGCCATCCTCGGCGCGGTGCCGCTGACCGTGCAACTCGCCCTGCTGATCGCCGAGGAGGTGTCGCTGGCCGGCGCCGTGCTGGCCATGCTGGCGGTCTGGCTGATGGCGCTGGGGCTGGCCTGGTTCTGGCTCGTCAACCTCGCCCGGCTCACCGACGCGTTGAAGGCGGCGGTCGAGGATAATGACGCCTTTTCCGTCCCCTTCCGCACCCCGCGCCTGCCCGCCGTCGCCGATATCGAGGAGGGGCTGACCCGCCTCGCCCGCAGCCTGCAGGCGCGCAGCGCGCTGGTCGGTCAGCTCCGCGCCGCCGATGAATCGATCGTGGAAAACCTGCCCGACCCGCTGCTGGTGCTGGCCGAGGACCGCTCGGCCCTGCGCGCCAACCGCGCCGCACGGCAGCTCTTCGGCCTCAAACCCGGAGCGGCGGGCGACCTGGCCGCGCTGCTGCGCCACCCCGCCTTGGCCGGCACCGTGGACCGCGCCCTGCTCGAGCGCAGCGCCCAGGGCGCCGATCTGCACCTGCCCGTGCCGGTGGCGCGCGACCTGCACGCCCAGGCGATCCCGATGAACCCGCCGCTGGCCGATGGCGGGCGCGTCGTGGTCGTGCTGTCCGACCGCACCCAGATGCGCGCGGTGGAGCGCATGCGCGCCGATTTCGTGGCCAATGCCAGCCACGAGCTGCGCACGCCGCTCGCCAGCCTGATCGGCTTCATCGAGACCCTGCGCGGCCCGGCCGAGGATGATGCCGAGGCCCGCACCCGCTTCCTCGGCATCATGGCGACGCAGAGCGAGCGCATGCGCATGCTGATCGACGACCTGCTGAGCCTCTCGCGCATCGAACTGTCCGAACACCAGCCGCCGCAGGGCGAGGCCGACCTGGCCGAGCTTCTCCGCGCCGAGGTCGCAGCACTTGAACCGTTGGCCAAGGGCACCCGAATCGAGGTCACCGCCCCCGACCATCTGCGCGCCAACCCCGCCGATGCCGAGCAGCTCGCCCAGGTGCTGCGCAACCTGCTGGAGAACGCGCTGCGCCATGGCAAGCCGCAGGGGCAGGTCCGTGCCACCCTCACCCGGGTGGAGGGCGGCGGCCGACTGCCCAACCGGCCCGGCCTTCTCCTCAGCGTGGCCGATGACGGGCCGGGGATCCCGCGCGAGCACATCCCCCGATTGACCGAGCGATTTTATCGCGTGGAGCAGGGCCGCGGGCGGGGGACGGGAGGCACCGGGCTGGGGCTGGCCATCGTCAAGCACATCGTCAACCGCCATCGCGGCCAGCTCATCATCGAGAGCGACCCAGGGCATGGCGCGGTGTTCAAGGTCTGGCTGCCGGGGGAATAGGCAGGGCGGCGGCGGGCTGGCCGTGCAATGCGCATCTGCGGTGGCGGTTCGCACACCGCGCCGGGCCACCCCCTGGCCAGATGCGTTTTCCGTGCCATGCTCCGCCATTCAACGGAGGCTGCAATGATCCGATCGACCCTGACCGCGCTGGCGCTTTGCGCCGCCATCCCCGCTTTCGCCTGGGCCCAGGTGCCCGCCAGCCTGCCCGCCGGCCCGCGCGTGGCCATCGCCGCCGTCACCCAGCCGCTGCCCACCCAGCCGCAATACACCCGCGTCGACCAGCCCATCCTGCGCGACCTGGTGCGCGAACGCTCGGGCGGGCGGATCGAGGTCACCCTCTCCACCCATGCCGAGCGCAACCTCGCCGGCAATGAGATCGTCCGCCTCGTGCGCTCCGGCCAGGTTGATATCGGCGCCGGCACGCTCTCCACCCTCTCGGGTGACGTGCCCATCCTGGACGGCATCGACCTCGCCGGCCTCGCCCCTGATATCGGCAATGCCCGGCGCATCGCCGATGACATGATGGCGGTGGCGAACCGTGACCTGGAGCGGTTCAACACCCGCCTCGTCGCCACCTATCCCTTCCCGGCGCAGGTGCTGTTCTGCCGCCAGCCCTTCACCAGCTTCGCCGATCTGCGGGGACGGCGCATCCGCACCTTCGGCAATTCGCTGGTTGATTTCTTCACCGCGATCGGCGCCCAGCCCACCTCGATCGGCTTCCCCGAGGTCTATTCGGCGCTGGAGCGCGGCGTGGTGGATTGCGCCATCACCGGCTCGGGCTCGGGTGCGGCGGCGCGCTGGCCGGAGGTTTCGTCCCACATCTCCAACCTGCCGCTCGCCTGGGCCGTGGCCGGCTATATGGTGAACCTGCAATGGTGGAACCGGCTGGCGCCGGAGGTCCGCGCCTTCCTCGAAGGCACCATGAAGCAGGTCGCCGATGAGCAATGGGCGCTTGGCCTCGCGGCCACGCGTGACGGCATCGACTGCAATATCGGCCGGGCCGCGGAATGCCGCATCCACAGCCTCGCCACCCGGCCGATGACCGAGGTGGTGGCCACCGACGCCGACCGCGCCCTGGTCCGCCAGGTCTTCGAGCAGAATGTCCTGCCGGGCTGGGTCAGGCGCTGCGGCGCGCGTTGCGGCGAGGTGTACAACACCACCATCGCGCCCATCGCCGGCGTGCGCTTCGGCGGTTGAGTTTTTTGCTGGGCGCCGCCGGCGGGTTGCGCCGCGGCGTGGCCGGGGTGGCGGCGGTCATGGCCTATCTGGCGGGCTGGAATTATCTCGCCTGCGCGGCCTTCATCACCTTCGACATCGTGGCGCGGAACTTCTTCGGCTTTTCCTCGCGCGCCACGGTGGAGATCACCGGCTATATGCTGGCCTGCGGGATCGCCTGGGGGTTGGCGCATACGCTGGCGGCCCGCGCCCATATCCGGGTGGATGTGCTGGTCAACCGCTTCCCTCTGGCGGTCCGCGCGCCGCTGCATCTCTTCTCACTGCTGCTGCTGGCCGTCTTCGCGGTGTTCATCGCCTGGGCGGCGTGGTCACTGTTCGACGAAAGTGCCTTGTTCGACGCGCATGACAATTCGGCGCTGCGCGTCCCCATGGTGATCCCGCAGGGGATCTGGATGGCGGGCATTTTCTCCTTCGTTGCCATGGTGGCGGTGCTGCTGCTGGAATCGCTGCTGGCGCTGCTGGCGGGCCGGCCGGAACGGCTGGACGCCCTGCTCTCCAGCCGCAGCGTCGATGACGAGGCGGCGGAGGCGCTGGAAGCGCTGAAGATGGCCAAACCATGATCGCGGTTGCGTTTCTGCTCGGCCTGCTGGGCGTTCTGGTCTTCGCCGCGGCCTCCGGCGCGGCCGCGGTGCCGATCGCCGAGATCCTGATGCTGATCGGCATCTTCGTCGTCTTCTTCGGCTCGGGCGTCTATATCGCGGCCGTTCTGGGGGTGCTGGCGTTTCTCACCGGCTTCCTGTTCAGCGACCGGCCGTGGTGGAATTTTGCCGGGCAGACGCTGTGGGGGCCGTCATCCAATTTCGTGCTGGTCGCGGTGCCGCTGTTCCTGCTGATGGGCGAAATCCTGCTGCGCGCCGGGCTGTCGGACCGGCTGTACCGCGCCCTCAACGTCTGGCTCAACCGCATGCCGGGCGGGCTTTTGCACACCAATATCGTCTCCTGCGCGGTGTTCTCGGCGATCAGCGGCTCCTCGGTCGCCACCGCCGCCACCATGGGCTCCGTCGCCCTGCCCTATTTCCAGGGCACGGCCTATTCGCAGCGCTGGGTGCTGGGCTCGCTGGCCGCCGGCGGGGCGCTTGGCAACCTCATCCCGCCCGGCATCACCTTCATCATCTACGGGCTGATCACCGAGACCTCGGTCGGCGCGCTCTACATCGCGGCGCTGCTGCCCTCGGCGCTGGTGGTGGGCCTCTTCACCCTGCTGATCCTGGCCCATGGCTGGCGGAACCCGATGGAGAAGCCGCCCAAATTGCCGCTGCGGGAAAAACTGGCGGCGCTGAAGGACCTCACCCCCACCGCCATCCTCATCCTGCTCGTGCTCGGCTCGATCTATGGCGGCTTCGCCACACCGACCGAGGCGGCGGCGCTGGGCGTCGTCGGCGCCATCTTCTTCGCTGCCATCGAGGGGCGGCTGAATTTCCGCATGCTCAACGCCTCGGCCGAGGCCACGGCGCGCAACACCGCATTGCTCGGCCTCATCATCTTCGGCGCCTATCTGCTGAACTACATCCTGACCATCATCAATGTCCCCCAGGCGCTGGCCGGGCTGATCGCGGGGCTGCCCCTGCCGCCCTGGGCGATCATGGCCTGCATCATCGCGCTCTACTTCGCGCTCGGCACCTTCATGGAAGGTTTTTCGATGATCATCACCACCGTGCCGGTGATTTTCCCGGTGGTGGTGGCGCTGGGCTATGACCCGATCTGGTTCGGCGTCGTGGTGGTCATGCTGGTCGAAATCGCCCAGATCAGCCCGCCGGATGGGACGGTGATGTATGTCCTGCAAGGGATGCGACCCAAGCCTGGCGGGCCGATCACCGATGTCTTCGTGGGCGTCATTCCGTTTTTGCTGGCCTATCTCGCGGCTGTGGCGCTGCTGGTTGTCTTCCCCGAGATCGCGCTTTGGCTGCCCCGACTTCTTGCCTGACCCTTCGGAGCTTTCCCATGTTCAAACACATTTTTCTCCTTGCCGCACTGCTTCTGGCGCCGCCTGCCTGGGCCCAGACGCCGGGTTTTGAGCGGCCCATCCGCATCATCGTGCCCATCGCGCCCGGCGGCGGCACGGATGTCTTCGCGCGGCTGCTGGCGGAGATCATCGGCACCTCGCTCGGCCAGCCCATCGTGGTGGAGAACCGGCCCGGCGCCTCGTCCACCATCGGCACGCAATTCGTGGCCGAGCAGCGGGCGGATGGCACCACGCTGCTCTTCACCGCCAATGCGCCGATTACCGCGGCCCCGCATGTGATGACCACGCGCTACACGCTCGAACAGCTCGATCCCATGTTCATCGTGGGCCACACCGGCTTCACCCTCTGCGTCCGGCAGGACAGCCCGATCACCACCGCGCAGGCGCTGATCGCGGCGATGCGCGCCGCCCCCGGCCGCATGACCTATGGCACCGATGGCGTAGGCGGCAACATGCATCTGGCGGCCGAGCGGCTGTTCCGGGCGCTGGGGCTGGAGGCGACGATGGTGCCATTCCAGGGCGCGGCGCAGACGCTCACCGCCTTCAGCGGCGGGCATATCGACCTCTATGGCGGCTCCATCGCGGTCGCCATGCCGGCGATACGCGACGGCCGCGCCCGCTGCCTGATCCTGACCCAGCGCGCCCAACACCCGGAGGTACCGACGGCCTCGGGCCTCGACGCGCTGGGCGTGCCCAATGAGGAAACGCTGATCTGGTGGGGCATGCTGGCGCCGCGCGGGATGGCCCCCGACCGCCGCGCCGCGCTGATGACAGCTTTCGAGGCCGCCTGGCGGACCGAGCGCTTCCAGACCCAACTCGCGCGCTCCGGCGTGACACCGGTGTTCCGCGATTCCACGGGCTCGGCGACGCTGATCGCGGAGGAAAACGAGGCGCTGGGTCGTGTCGTGCGGCAGATCGGCATCGAGCGGCAGCGTTGAGATGGAAGCCCGGCCTGTCCGCATCGCCGTCGATATCGGCGGCACATTCACCGATCTGCAGATCCTCGACGCCCGCAAAAGCAGCGTCGTCGCCTGGAAAACGCCCACCACGCCCGCCGATCCCTCCGAAGGGTTGATGATCGGTGTGCGCGAGGCCGCGGAGAAATTCGGCTTCGCCCTCAGCGATGTCGGCCTGCTGCTGCATGGTACCACCATCGCCACCAATGCGGTGCTGGAGCGCAAGCTGGCCGATGGTGTGCTGCTTACCACCGCAGGCTTCGAGGATGTGCTGGAAATCACCCGCCACGTCCGCCGCGACATTTATGGTCTGGCGCCCGACCCGTTTCCCTGCCTGATCGCGCGTGACCGGCGGCTGGGTGTTGTTGAACGCATGCGGGCCGATGGCAGCGTGGAGACGCCGCTCGACATCGGCGCCACGCTGGCGGCGCTGGCAGCCCTAAAGCCCGAAGCGGTGGCCATCTCCTTCCTCCATAGCTACGCCAACCCCAGCCATGAACGCGCCCTGCGCGACGCCATCCTGGCCGCGCATCCGACGCTGCCGGTCTCCATCTCATCCGACATCTCGCCGGAAATCCGCGAATACGAACGCACCTCCACCACGGTGCTGAACGCCGTGCTGGTGCCGGTGGTGCGGGCCTATCTGCAAAAACTCGCCGCACGCTCGGGTGAGGGCGGCTTCGCGCCACGAATCTTCCTCGTGCAGTCCAATGGCGGCGTGTGCTCGCTGGACACGGCCGCGGCACAACCGGCGCGGCTGCTGCTCAGCGGGCCTTCCGGCGGCGCGCTGGCAGCCAGCCGCATCGCCGGCGAACTGGGGCGGCCGAACCTCGTCGCCGTGGATATGGGCGGCACCAGCTATGACGTCTCTGTGGTGCAGGATGGCGGCGTCTCCATCGTCACCCAGGGCGAGATCGACGGGCTGCCGGTGCGCCTGCCGATGGTGGAAATGCGCACCATCGGCGCCGGCGGCGGCTCCATCGCCGCGGTGCAGGCCGGCGGGCGGCTCACCGTCGGCCCGCGCAGCGCCGGCGCCCGGCCGGGCCCTGTCGCCTATGGCCGCGGCGGCACCGAACCCACCGTCACCGACGCCAACCTGGCCTTGGGCCGGCTGGACGCGCAATTCTTCCTCGGCGGCGCCATGACGCTCGACATGGCCGCGACCGAGGTAGCGCTTGCCCGCCTGGGCAATGCGCTGGGCCTGGGGCCGGAAGCCGCCGCTGAGGGCATTCTGGCCCTCACCAATGCATCCCTCGCCGCCGCCGTGCGCCTCTCGCTGTTCGAAAAAGGCCTGCACCCCCGCGACTTTTCCCTCCTCAGCTTCGGCGGCGCGGGCGGGTTGCACGCCACCGAAGTGGCGGATGAGATGGGCATGTCCGAGGTCATCTTCCCGCGCGAGCCGGGCACGCTCTCGGCCTATGGCATCATGTTCTCCGACCTGGTGCAGGACATTTCCCGCAGCCGGTTGTTCACCCTGGGCCCGGCCGCCCTGCCCGGCCTCACCGCCCTGATCGGCGAGCTGCGCGAAGAGGCCGAAGCCCGCCTCGCCCGCGATGGCGTGGCGCCGGCCGACCGCGCGCTCAGCGTCGCCGCCGACATGCGCTATCTCGGACAGGCTTTTGAGTTGCTGGTGCCCTGGGGCGATGTGACGGCGCCCGACGAAGCCGCCCTTGCCGCGCTGGAAGCCCGCTTCCACGACGCCCATCGCCAGCGCTTCTCCTATTCCTCCGAGGGCGAGGTGGTGGAGATCGTCACGCTCCGCGTCACCGCCACCGGCCGCCTGCCGCGCCCCGAAACCACCGCCCCGGCGCCCGCCGAGCGCGCTTCGGTAAAGGGCGTGCGAAAAGTCTTCGCGCAGGGCATCTGGCACCAGGCGGTGATCTGGGACCGCGAGGCGCTGAAGCCAGAGGACGTCATCGAAGGCCCGGCGATCGTCGAGGAAGCCTTCGCCACCCATTACATCGCCGCCGGCTGGAAGGCTGGCCTCGCCGCCGCCGGCGCCATCATCGCGACGAGGAGCCGCTAAACATGCTCTCCCCCATCGATATCGAGGTCATCCGCAACGCCCTCTCCGCCGCCGCGGCCGAGATGGATGTGACGGTCTGGCGCACCAGCCGCAGCACCATCGTGCGGGAGTTGCTGGATTATTCCACCGCGGTCTTCGATTCCGATGGCTGGAACCTCGCCCAATCCGCCCGCATCCCGCAGCACCTCAACTCCATGTCGGCGGCGCTGCGCACGTTGCTGGAGAAATTCGTCGTCGCCGAGGATTGGGGGCCGGATGACGTCGTCATCACCAACGACCCCTATTGCGGCGGCCAACACCTGCCGGACATCGTGGCCTTCCGCCCGGTGTTTCATGAGGGCGTGCGCATCGCCTATGTCGGCACGCTGTGTCACCACATCGATGTCGGCGGGCTGGCGGCGGGTTCCTATGCCGCCAAGGCCACAGAGATTTTCCAGGAAGGCCTGCGGATTCCGCCGGTCAAACTCATCGAGCGCGGCGTGCGCAATGAGGCGGTCTGGAGCATCATCCGCCAAAACATCCGCAAGCCGGACCTGCTGCTGGGTGATCTGCAAAGCCAGATCGCCAGCCTGGAAGTCGGCCGCACGGCGCTGGCGCGGCTGGCCGCCCGCTACGGCGCGGCCGCGATGCTCGAGGCATCGGCCAGAATCCTCGACATGAGCGAGGCCGCGATGCGCGCCGCCATCACCGCCATGCCCGACGGCACCTATGCCTTCACCGACCAGCTCGATGATGACGGCATCGAGCTGGGCAAGCCCATCATGCTGCGGGTGAGCCTGACCATCGCGGGCGATACGGTGACGGTCGATCTCTCCGGCTGCTCGCCCCAGGTGCAGGGGCCGACCAACGCCACCCTCGCCAGCAGCAATTCCGCCGTGATGTTCGCGCTGATGAGCGCAGCGCTTGGCGGCGCCCGCGGCGAAAACTTCGCCATGAACGCCGGCTGCTACCGCCCGATCAAGGTCGTGGCACCCGAGGGGCTGGTGGTGAATGCCCGCGCCCCCGCGCCGGTCGCCCATCGCGTGGCCATCACCCATCGCCTGCTCAACGCGATGTATGGCGCGCTGCACCAGGCGGTGCCCGAGCGCATTCCCGCCGCCTATTACGGTTGCTCCTACGTCACCACCTTCCAGACCGTGCGTGCGGATGAAAAGCGCGACGTGCTGGTGGAGATCGAGATCGGCGGCTCCGGCGCCGCACCGGCGAAGGATGGGGTGAATGCTTATTCCTCGGGCATGCACAACAACAGCAATATCCCGATCGAGATGATCGAGGCGCAGATGCCGCTGACCATCACCCGCTACGCCCTGCTGCCCGGCACCGGGGGCGACGGGCAGTATCGCGGCGGCCTGGGCCTCGTGCGCGAATGGCGGGTGGACAGCCCGCGCTGCTTCTTCACCGCCAATATGGATCGGTTTTTCAGCCAGCCCTATGGCCTGGCCGGGGGCGGTGCGGCCTCGGTCGGCAAGCTCGATATGCTGCGCGGCGGCACCACCACGCCCATCCCGCCAAAATCCGACAATGTCCCCCTGGTCGCCGGCGATATCGTGCGGCTGGAGACCTCGGGCGGCGGCGGCTTCGGCCCGGCCTCGGCGCGGCCCGAGACCGCGCGCGTGGCCGACCGCCGCCTGCGCTATGTTTGAACACCGCCTCGCCCCGCAACGCTGGTTCGAGGATTTTGCCCTCGGCGAAATCTTCAACCTGCCCAGCAGGACCATGACAGATGCGATCTTCCTCGCCTTCCAGGCCGCCTCAGGCGACAACCACCCCATCCATTACGACGTCGAGTTCTGCCGCGCCCATGGCATGCCGCATATGCTGGCCCATGGCTTTCAGGTCGCGATCCAGACCGCGGCGGGCGCCGGCCTTTTCCCCTTCATGGTCGAGGAATCGCTGAAGGCGTTTCTGGACCAATCCAGCCGTTTCCTCGCCCCGGTCTTCGTCGGCGACACGCTCTACCCCAGCCTCACGGTCGCAAAACTCGAGCCGCAGAACACCACCGGCATCCTCACCATGGCCAGTTCCGTGCGCAACCAGAAGGGCGTGGTGGTGCTGGACGGCACACAGCGCTACCTCTTGCGCAAACGCGCATGAGGGACACGCCATGGCCAAGATCACCTACGACCTGAGGGGCACCGCAGCCCTGGTGACCGGCGGCGCCTCGGGCATCGGTCTCGCCACCGTGCGCATGCTGGCTGAGGCCGGCTGCCGCGTCGCCATCAACCATTTGGCCGACGACCCGCGCGGGCCGGAACAGGTCGCCGCACTGACGGCCGAAGGGTTTGATGTGATCAGCGCGCCGGGCAATGTCGCCGACGCCGCCGACGCCCCACGTATGGTCGAAGCCGCCGTCGCCGCCCTGGGCCGCCTCGACTACCTCGTCAACAATGCCGGCACGCCGGGCACCCGCAACGCCATCCCGCCCGCTTCACTCGACCTCATCACCGAGGAGCTGTGGGAGCAGGTGCTGGAGGTGAATCTCCTCGGTGTTTTCCGCTGCGCGAAGGCAGCCGCGCCGCATTTGCGCTCCACACGCGGCGCGATGGTCAGCGTCGCCTCCATCGCCGGGCAGAATTCCCCCGGCTCCTCCATGGCCTATGGCGCCAGCAAGGCCGGGGTGATTTCGCTGACGAAAAACCTCGCCCGCGGCCTGGGCCCTGAGGTGCGGGTGAACGCCATAGCCCCCGGCGCGGTCGATAGTTCCTGGATGGTGGAATGGACCAACGAGGCCCGCCACCAGTCGATCGAGGGCGCCGTCCTCAAACGCCGCTGCATGCCCGAGGATCTCGCCGAGGTGATGCTCTTCCTCCTCGCCGGCGCCGCCATGGTGACGGGCCAGACCATCACCGTGGATGGCGGCCTCACATTGTAGGCGCCATCCGCCGCAGCTCCTCCTCGATGGCGTGAATCGACAGCACGAAGACCTCCCGCCTGTCGCCCTGCAGGATGCCGTCGAGATCGACCCCGGTCAGGGCCGCCAGCACCGGCGCGTGGCCAGGCTCGGTCAAGGCCGTGGTCAGCCCCACCAGCCGGCCGGCGCGGTCCACCACAGGCCCGCCGGAAAATCCCATCAGCGCGCCCATGCGGGCGGTGAAGCCCGCGCCGAAATCACGCATCCGCAGGCTCGGCCGCGCCACCTGGCCCTGCGCCAGCGCGCGGCCCAGGCCCTGCGGCCCCACCGCCCAGACCCTGGCACCGGGTCCCGGCAGCGCCGGCGCGGCCTGGGCCGGCAGCGCGAAGCCCTCCGGCGCGCGCAGCACCGCCAGATCCATCCGCGACGAGGTGGCGATGACCCGCGCGGGCGCCGCCTCCCCACCATCACCACGGCGGATTTCCAGCGCCCCGCCGGCCTGGCGCAGCACATGGCCATTGGTCACCAGCACCACGCCACCGCAGGGCGCACAGGGCACCGCCACCGCGGCACCCACCGAAATGCCATGCGCCTGCAGGCTCACCAGGCTATCGGCGGCGATGCGGCCGGCGGGGGTGCCGGCCGCCTGCTCGGCCGGCAGACCGGCACAGCCCGCCGGCAGCAGCAACAGAAACAGGAGCGCGCGGGGAATTGGCATGGGGGTTTCGCTGTTGGACGCCGGTGTCTGACCGGCCGAATATCCCAGCCAAAGGGTAAGAAATCCCTACGGCGAAGAGACTTCCTCAGGCCAGGCGGCCCCGCCGGTTCAGCGCAGCCGGGCGAAGAAATCCCGCAACAAGCCGGCGCATTCCGCCTCCCGCATGCCGCCCACGACCTCCGGCGCATGGTTGCATTGCTTGTGGCTGAACACCCGCGCGCCGTGTTCCACGCCGCCGCCCTTGGGGTCATAGGCGCCGAAGACCACGCGGCGGAGGCGAAACAGCGAGGCCGCGCCCGCGCACATCGCGCAGGGCTCCAGCGTCACCGTCAGGGTGCAGCCTTCCAGGTGCTTGTCGCCCAGCCGGCTCGCCGCCGCGCGCAGCGCCAGCATTTCGGCATGCGCCGAGGGGTCGCCCAGCGCCTCCACCCGGTTGCCGGCCATCGCCAGCACCGCGCCGGCCGAATCGGTGACCACCGCCCCCACCGGCACCTCGCCCCGCGCGGCCGCTGCCGCGGCCTGGGATATTGCATGCTCCATGGGTGATGGCATGCGCGCAACTTGCGGCGTGGGGCTGCTACCGTCCAGACTCAAACCGCCCTGACTGTGTCAGGGCGGTTTGAGGCCAGCTTTGCTTGGCCCGGCAATTTTCGCCCTGGGTGTTTCCACCCAGGGCGATTGCGGGCTAGCAAGGCGCATGCAGAAACTCCCCGTCATCGGCCTGACCCTGGATGCCGAAGAACCCGGGGGCTATTCCAAATTCCCGTGGTACGCGCTGCGCCGCAATTATTTCGACAGCCTGCGCGAGGCCGGCGGCCTGCCCATCGCCCTGCCGCATGACGCCAGGGCGGCGGCCGATTATCTGGCGCTGTGCGACGGCATCCTGGTGACCGGCGGCGCCTTCGATGTCGACCCGGCACTGTATGGCGACAGCACACGGCACGAAACGGTGAGCCTGAAGCCCGCGCGCACCGATTTCGAGCTCGCGATCACCCGCGCCGCACTGGCCGCGGGCAAGCCGGTGCTTGGCATCTGCGGCGGCGAGCAGCTGCTCGCGGTCGCCTTCGGCGGCACGCTCATCCAGCACATCCCCGACAGCATCCCCGCCGCCCTGCCGCATGAGCAGCCCAACCCGCGCGACCAGCCCGGCCACAGCATCGCCATCACCCCCGGCACCCTGCTGGCCGGTATCGTCGGCACGGCGGAGATGGCGGTGAACTCCGCCCATCACCAGGCGGTGGCCACACCGGGCCCCGGCGCGGTGGTCAATGCCATGGCGCCCGATGGCGTGATCGAGGGCATCGAGCACACCCGCCACCGCTTCGCGCTCGGCGTGCAATGGCACCCCGAATTCAAGGTCGACAGCCGGGACATCGCCATTCTCCGCGCCTTCGTGGATGCAGCCCGTGGATGAGCCCGTCACCCCCCCAGACACCGCGGATGAGAAGGGCGAGCGCATCGCCAAATGGCTGGCGCGCGCCGGCGTGGCCAGCAGGCGCGATGCCGAAAAGCTGATCGCCGAAGGCCGGGTCAAGCTCGGTGGCAGGACCGTCACCACGCCGGCCACCTTCATCGCCGAGGGCGATGAGATCAGCGTCGACAACAAGCCCGTGGCGCAACCCCAGCGCACCCGGCTGTTCCGCTACCACAAGCCCGCCGGCCTCGTGACCACCCATCGCGACCCCGAGGGCCGCCCCACCGTCTTCGACAAACTGCCCCCCGGCCTGCCGCGCGTGGTCAGCATCGGCCGGCTCGACCTCACCTCCGAAGGGTTGCTGCTGCTGACCAATGACGGCGCGCTGGCGCGGCGGCTGGAACTGCCGGCGAATGGCTGGCTCCGGCGTTATCGTGTGCGCGTCTTCGGCCATCCCGACCCCGCGGACCTCGCGGCACTGGCCCAGGGCATCACCATCGACGGCATCCACTACGCCTCGATCTCGGCCGAGATGGATGCCAGGCAGGGCGACAATGCCTGGCTCACCATCGGCCTGCAGGAGGGCAAGAACCGCGAGATCCGCCGCGTTCTCGCCCATCTCGGCTTCCGGGTCTCGCGCCTCATCCGCCTCGCCTACGGCCCCTTCCAGCTCGGCGCGCTGCCCAAGGGCGCGGTGGAAGAGGTGAATGCCAAGGTGCTGCGCGAGCAGCTGGGGATCGCCGCCCCGAAACGCGTCCGGCCGTGAGGGTAATCGCGGGCGCCCATCGCGGCCGCAAGCTGGTCGCGCCCACGGGGGAGGCCACCCGCCCGACCTCCGACCGTGCCCGCCAGGCGCTGTTCGACATGTTGGCCCATGCCCCCTGGGCGCCGCCGATCGAAGGTGCGCGGGTGCTGGACGCCTTCGCCGGCTCCGGCGCGCTGGGGCTGGAGGCGCTGTCGCGCGGCGCCGCCCACGCCACCTTCATGGAAAACGCCCGCCCCGCCCAGGGCGCCATCCGCGCCAATATCGAGGCCTGCCGCGAGGCCACCCGCACCACCCTGCTGCCGGCCGACGCCACCCGCCCGCCGCGCGGCCCCAGCCCCTGCGACCTGGTCTTCCTCGACCCGCCCTATGGCGCGGGCCTCTTCCCCCGTGCCCTCGCCGCCCTCGCCGCCCAGGGCTGGTTCGCGCCCGATGCCATCCTCTGCCTGGAAATGGCCGCCGATGAGACGCTGGAGGTGCCCCATGCGATCCTGGCCGACCGCAGCCATGGCGCCGCCCGCCTGCTGGTGCTGCGCGCGACATGAATGCCGCGGCTATCCAGGTCGCCTGCGTGATCCCGGCCTTCCGGCAGCCCGGATTGCTGGCCGAGGCGCTGGAGAGCGTCATGGCGCAGACCCTGCCCGGCGTGGCCGCCATCGTGGTCGATGACGGCTGCCCCATGCCGGAAACCCGCGAGGTCGCGCTCGAGGCCGCGAGCCGCCACCCCGGCCGCGTCCATGCCCTTCACACCCGCAATGGCGGGCTCTCGGCGGCGCGCAACCGCGGCATCGACCATGCTCTCGCGGCCTTCCCGCAGGCCCGCGGCATCTACATGCTCGATGCCGACAACCGCATCCTGCCGCGTTTCCTCGAGCGCGGCCTGGCGCTGCTCGACGCGGCACCGCCGCAGACCGGCTGGTTCTACCCCGATATCGACAGCCTGGGCGTGTGGGACTGCACCGATGCCTCGGGCGAATTCTCCCCGCTCTCGCTGCTGCTGGACAATTACTGCGAGGCCGGCAGCCTGCTGCGCCGAAGCATGCTGGACACTGGCCTGCGCTACGACACCACCCTGCGCCAGGGTTGGGAGGATGTGGAGTTCTGGCTGCAATGCATGGAGGCGGGGTTTTCCGGCCAGCATCTGCCCGATGCCGGCTTCCGCTACCGCCGCCGGGCCGAGAGCATGCTGGCCGAGAGCGATCGCATCACGCCGCAGCTGCGCGCCGCGATGCAGCTGCGCCACCCCCGGCTCTACCACCCCCGCGCGATCATGGCGCGCGAGGCCATCGAGGCACCACGCCACGCCCTGCTGACCATGGACGACCCCGTGGTGCGAATCCTGCACGACCCGCGATCGGCGGGCCGCGGGATCGACCGCGCCGCCTGGCGGGCGGAGATGTGGGAGGCCTTCGCCAACCCGCCGGCCCGGCACTACCCCTATGCCACCATCCTCGCAGCCCCCGGCACGCTGCGCGCGCTGGAGGAACAGCGCCTGCTGCCCTGGGCCTTCTGGTTCGCCACGCTGGCGCTGCATCGCAAGCCGGTGGCCGGGCTGGTGCTACATCGCGGCCTGGCGCCGCGGGTGACGCTGGCCCATTCGGCAGCGGCGGTGGATGGCGCGCATATTCTCTTCATCCGCACCGGGGAATGGCTGCGCGACGTGGCGCTGCATCCCGGCCAGGCCGCGCGCTGGATGGCCGGCCTGCTCGGCCCCGCCACCGCGACGCGCATCGACATCGAAATCCCCACCGCCGAAGCCGCGCGCCGTGCCGCGCCCTTCGGCCGCCCGGCGGGCGAGCTGCTGGCCGAGTCCGAGGCATTGGCCGTGGCCCGCCCCGCGGCGCCCCCGCCGCCCTGGCGCCGCCCCTGGGCGATGTCGCGCGACCAGACCGCGCGCTATGTCCTGGCCCGGCAGAATATCGGGCTGACCATGCCGGTGGCGCGGGCCGGCCGGAACATCGGCATCATCCAGCCGCTGCACAGCCAGGGCGGCGTGGAGCGCGTGCTGCTGCAACAGGCCATGGTGCTGCGCGACGCCGGTTGGACGCCGCATCTCTTCGTCACCCAGGCGGCTGAAATCGCCATGCTGCCCGGCGTCACCGAGGCCTATGGCAGCATCAACCTGCTCCAGGTCACCGGCCAGGAGCATTGGCCCGATCCGCCCCGCGCCTATTTCGGCGCCGAGACCTCGGGCTTTGGCCAGATCGAGGCCTCGGCCGATGCGCTGGGCGCGCTGCTCGGCATGGATGCCGTGCTGAACACCCATGCCCTGGCGGGGCACGCGCTCGCCAACCGGCTGCGCCGCGCCGGCATCCCCACCCTGCTGGGGCTGCATCTGACCGAGCGCGGTCCCTTCGGCGAACCCGTGGGCCCGCCGCATACCGCGCTGGCCTATGAATACGCCTATGACATGGCGCTGGTGATTTCGGAGAAGCTGCGGGCGTGGTGCATCGCCCAGGGCTGGCCGGCGGAGAAACTCATGCTGGTGCGCAATGCGCCGGGCTATGCCAGCACCGCGCCCACCACCCGCCCGCCCAGCCATGGCCGCCGCCTGCGCGCGCTGTTCCTGGGCCGGCTGGACGCGCAGAAGGGCCTGGAGCGCCTTGCCGCCACCATCCGCCTCACCGCCGGCTGGATCGAGTGGCGGGTGGCCGGCAAACCCGTCCTGGGCGGCCCGCCGCCGGCGCTCGGGCTGGCCATCGAGCCACCGGCCGAGGATGCCGCGGCGCTCGATGCGCTCTATGCCTGGGCCGATGTGCTGCTGCTGCCCAGCCGCTTCGAGGGCGTGCCGCTCACCATTCTCGAGGCCCAGCGCCTGGGCTGCGTGCCGATCGCCACCGATGTCGGCGCGGTGGCTGAAATCATCGCCCATGGCCGCGATGGCTGGCTGCTGGACGATGCCGGCGATCAGGCGGTGGGCGAGGCCGCGGCCGCCGCGCTGCGACAGCTCGATACCGACCGGGCCATGCTGGCCGACATGGCCGCCCGGGCGGCGCAACGCCTGGCCACCGCCCGTTGGGAGGACACGATGCAACCGCTTCTGCAATGGCTCGACGCCGGGGTGCCGGCATGACCCTGCTGGTGAGCGACCTCGCCCGGCTGATGGCGAGCCCCGCGGCGCTGGTGATCGATGCCGCCATGGCCCCGCCACCGCTGGCGCTGGACCTGTGGCGGGTGGCACCGATGGACGGCGCCTGGCTGCTGCATCCCGAAGGCGAGTCGCCCGCCGGCGGCACGCCGCTTTCCGCCACCCCTGCCGGCCTGCTCGGCGTGCTGGCGCCCGAGGCTCCGCCTTGGCTCGCTTCCTGGCCGGATGAGGCGCCTTTGTGGCTGAGCGATGCCCAGGCCCTGGCCGGAATTCTGGCCGAGCGCATGCTGGCGATGCAGCGCGCCAATGCCGGGCTGCGCGCCGCCCTCGTCGCCCTGCGCAGCGAACATGAGGACAGCCGCATCGCCATGGCGCGCTGGATGCAGAGCCAAGGCCAGGGCTGGCCCGAGGCGCCATCCCTGGTCCATGCCGATCAGCCTGCGGGCGCCGCTCCTCTGCCCGCCGGGCGGCTGCGGCGGCGGCGCCTGCTGCCGGTGGAGGTGGGCGGGCTCTGCGCCGTGGCGCTGCATCTCGCCCATGCCGAATGTGGTCCGGGCACCCTGCTCCGCCTGCGGCTGGTGGCGCATGAAAGTGGCCGGGCGGTGGGGGCTTGGCTGGTGCCGGGCGAGGTCCTGCGCCCGGGCTGGCTGATGCTCGACCTGCCGATGCCGGCGCAGCCCTGGCGCGAAACCGCCGCGGTGGATCTCGATATCGACCTCGCCGCCGGCGACACCCTCGCGCTTTCGGCGCAGACCGCCTTGCAGCTCTTCCGCGCCGGCGGCACGCCACGCTTCACCCAGGCCGCGCATTGGGACGGTGCCGCGCATGGCCTGTTGCTGCCGCCGCCGGGCATCCGTCTCGGCTTGCCCGGGCATGTCTGGGATGGCGTGCCGCGCCACCTCACCCTCAAGCCGGGTGAGGAGCGGGAGGTGCTGATGCCCGCCCTGCCTGTGCTGGGGCTGGACGTGCTGCATGCCCGGCTGCGGCTGGTCGGCGGCAGCGCCATGCAGGCGGCGCTGGCCTGCCCGGGCGGCGCCACGGGCTGGCGCGATTTCGATGGAGATGGCGTGCTGGAGATGGCCCTGGCGCTGCCGGTCGCGGTGCCGCCCGCCCTGCCGCTGCGGCTGCTGCTGCGACAGATCGGGCCTGCCGCCTGCGGCGTACGGTGGGATGGGCTGACGGGCTCGCGCCTCACCGCCTGAACGCTGCTACCGCCGTCGCAGCAGCCGCCCGTCGATGAGGGCCAGCCCCGCCGCGATTCCCGCCATGCCGAGCAGGTGGCGCGCGGCCAGCGCCTCGCCCAGAAACGCCCAGCCAAGGGCGAAGCTGGTGACGGGGATCAACAGCGTCACCAGCAGCAGGTTCACCGGCCCCGCCAGCTCCAGCACCCGGAAATACAGGATATAGCCGAGAACGGTGGAGAACAGCGCGAGCCCGAGCAGCGCGCCCAGAGTGGCCGCGCCCGGCACCCCCGGCACCTCAAGCCACAGCGCCAGCGGCAGCAGCAGCAGCGTGGCCATGCTGGTCTGCCCCGCCGCGGCATGCAGCGGCGCGATGCCCAGCAGGCGAAAACGCCGCCCCCATTGCCCTGCAATGGCATAGCTGAAGGTCGCCACAAGCATCGCCGCGGCCGCCGGCCAGGGCGTCGCCAGCGGATCGGCCCCCACCATCACCACAACGCCCAGGAAGCCGAGGCCCACCCCCGCGACCCGCGCCGGCGTCGCCCGCTCGCTGGCCGCGAGATGCGCGACCAGCACACCGAAGAGCGGCGTCGTCGCGTTGAAGATGGCCGCCACCCCGGAGGGCAGGCTGAACTGCGCCCAGACGATCAGGCTGAAGGGGATGGCATTGTTCAACAGACCCATGCCGGCATGGGCGCGCAGCGCCGCGCCGTCGCACCGCACGCTATCCTGCCTCCAGGCGATGATCATCCAGAGCATCGCCGCAGCACAGCCCACCCGCGCCAGCACGATGGAGAGCGGCGGCCATTCCCTCACCGCGACGCCCACGAAGAAGAAGCTGCCGCCCCACAGCACGGACAGCAGCAGCAGAAGCGTCCAGGCGCGGCCGGAGAGGGTTGCGGTCATGCCAGCCTGTTGCCCCGGCCGATGCCCGCGCGCCATCCGGGATGTGCGGCGGTGTGTTCAGGGCGCCTCGGCCGCCATGTCATAGGTGACCCACCAGGTCCGCGTGGCGTGCTTGTCGTAGAGCGTGCGGGCGCGGTGATTGTCGTCGGCGGTGATCCAGCGGATTGTCTCCCATCCCTTCCCGCGCGCGATGCCGCGCAAGGCCGCCAGCAGGGCCGGCGCGGCACCCGAGCCGCGCGCCGCGGGGTCGACGAAGAGATCGTCCAGGAACATCGCCGTGGTCGCGCGCAGCGGCCGCGCATAGGGCCGCCAATGCGCCAGGCCGACGGGATTTCCGGCCGCATCCTCGGCGATCAGCCCGCCCAGCTCATGCGCGGGGTCGTGCAGCCAGGCCCAGACGGTGTCGCGCATCGCGGGCGTCTGCGCCACGCGGTAGAACTCGGCATAGCCGGCATAGAGCCGGTCCCAGGCCTCGCGGTGGCGGGCTTCGATGGGCAACACGGGCATGGTTAGAACTCCAGGATTCCAGCGGCGCAGAGGCCGCGCAGCAGACCCGCGGCATGCAGGGTCGATTCCATGTCGCCATCACGCAGCAGGCGCCGCACCTCGGGCATTGGCATCACCACCGTCTCCAGCGTCTCGCCGGGCTCAAGCCTGGGCGTCGCCACGTATCGGCAGCCGGTGCCCAGCACCACATGGCAGCGGTTGCTGTTGCGCGCGGGGTCGGGCCAGAGCCCGCCGGCAAGACGCCAACTCCTGGCCTCGAACCCGGTCTCCTCCAGCAATTCACGGCTCCCGGCGGTGATGGGGTCGGGGTCCTCGGCATCGATGATGCCGCCCGGGATTTCCAGGGCGAATTGCCGCGTGCCCTGCCGCCATTGCCGCACCAGCACCACCTCCTCGGCTTCGGTGATGGCGACGACCACCACCCAGTCCGGCAGGTTGAGCACCCACCAGGGGTCGAGCACGGTGCCTGCGGGCGTGCGCACCGCCTCGGCATCAACGCGCAGGAAGCGATGGTCCAGCACGTTGCGGGTGGAGAGCGTCTCCCAGCCCCCGGGCGCGGGGGGCGACAGGCGATCCCGGTTGGGGTGAGTGACCATCCGATTCAGACCGCCGCGCCCCCCGGCGCTCAGGTCATCGGATGGGCTCACTCCGCCGCCTGTTGCAGCTGCTGGTTGGCGTATTCCTCCAGCGGCGCGCAGGTGCAGATGAGGTTGCGGTCGCCATGCACATTGTCCACCCGCTTGACCGGCGGCCAGTATTTTTGCGCCCGCACGAAGGGCAGCGGGAAGGCGGCCTGTTCGCGGGTATAGGGGTGGGTCCAGTCCTCGCTGATGATCTCGCTGGCGGTATGCGGCGCGTTCTTCAGGACGTTGTCGGCACGGTCGGCGCGGCCCTGTTCGACCGAGCGGATCTCGGCGCGGATCGAGATCATCGCCTCGATGAAGCGGTCGAGCTCGGCCTTGGGCTCGCTCTCGGTGGGCTCCACCATCAAGGTGCCGGAGACCGGCCAGGACATGGTCGGCGCATGGAAGCCGTAATCCTGCAGGCGCTTGGCAATGTCCTCCACCAGCACCCCGCCGCCCTGCTGGAAGCCGCGGCAATCGAGAATGCACTCATGCGCCACCATGCCCTGGCTGCCGCGATAGAGGATGGGGAAATGGTCGCGCAGCCGGGTCGCGATGTAGTTGGCGTTCAGGATCGCCACCTGCGTCGCCCGGGTGAGGCCGGCCGCGCCCATCATGCGGATATACGCATAGCTGATGGGCAGGATGGCAGCCGAGCCGAAGGGTGCCGCACTCACCGGGCCGAAGCCGGTGGCCGGCCCCGCCTCGGCCAGCATGGGATGGTTGGGCAGATGCGGCGCGAGGTGGGCCGCCACGCCGATGGGGCCGACGCCCGGGCCGCCGCCGCCATGCGGGATACAAAAAGTCTTGTGCAGGTTGAGGTGGCAGACATCGGCGCCGATTTTTCCGGGGCTGGTGATGCCGACCTGCGCATTCATGTTGGCGCCATCCATGTAGACCTGCCCGCCATGGGCATGGATGGTGGCGCAGATATCCTGGATCGCCTCCTCGAAGACGCCATGGGTGGAGGGGTAGGTGACCATCAGCGCGGCCAGGTTCGCCGCGTGCTGGGCGGCGCGGGCCTTGAGGTCGGCCACGTCGATATTGCCGTCCTTGTCGCAACCCACCACCACGACCTTCATGCCCGCCATCACCGCCGAGGCCGGGTTGGTGCCATGCGCCGAGCTGGGGATGAGGCAGATATCCCGGTGGGTGTCACCGCGTGAGCGATGATAGGCGCGGATGGCGAGCAGCCCGGCATATTCGCCCTGGCTGCCCGCGTTCGGCTGCAACGAGACGGCGGCGAAGCCGGTCACATCCGCCAGCCAGGATTCCAGCCGGCGGATCATGGCAATATAGCCGCGCGCCTGGTCGGCCGGCGCGAAGGGGTGGATATTGGCGAAGCCCGGGAAGGTCACGGGGATCATCTCGGCGGTGGCGTTCAGCTTCATGGTGCAGGAACCCAGCGCGATCATGCTGCGGTTCAAGGCCACGTCGCGGTCCTCGAGCCGCTTGATGTAGCGCAGCATCGCGTGCTCGGAATGGTGGCTGTTGAACACCTCGGCCGTCAGGATCGCGGAGTGGCGGGTGAGCGCGTCGGGGATGCCGCCCATCACCGCGCCCAGCTTGGTGCCGCCCAGGATGCCGGCCAGCTCGGCCAGCTCCTCACGCGTCACCGTCTCATCGAGCGCCACCGCCACGGCGCCATCGAGGCGGCGCAGGTTGAAGCCGGCATGCAGGGCGGCGGTGATCACCGTGTCGGTCTCGGCGCCGGTCTCGAAGACGACGGTGTCGAAGAAGCTGGCATGGCGATGCGGGAAGCCCGCTGCGCCGGCCAGCAGGCGGGCCTGGAGGGCAACGCGGCTGGCGATTCGCTTCAGGCCCTCAGGGCCATGCCACACGGCGTACATGCCGGCCATCACCGCCAGCAGCACCTGCGCGGTGCAGATGTTCGACGTCGCCTTCTCGCGCCGGATATGCTGTTCGCGGGTTTGTAGCGCGAGGCGCATGGCGGGCGCGCCGGCGGCGTCGATGGAGACGCCGACGAGGCGACCGGGCAGCAAGCGTTTCAGGGAATCCTTCACCGCGATGAAGGCGGCATGCGGCCCGCCATAGCCCAGCGGCACGCCGAAGCGCTGCGAGGATCCGACGACGATATCCGCCCCCATCTCACCCGGCGGCGTCAGCAGCACCAGCGACAGCGGGTCCGCCGCCACGATGGAAATGGCGCCCAGCGCCCCTGCCACGGCGATTTCGGGCGAGAGGTCGCGCAACTCACCCGTCGAGCCCGGGTATTGCAACAGAATGGCGAAGGGCTTTTCGGCAGCGATGGTGTCCAGCAGCGCCGCCACCGGGGCGACGACGACCTTCAAGCCCACCGGCTCGGCGCGCACCCGCACCACGGCCAGGGTCTGCGGATGGACATCGGCGGCGACCACCAGCGTGGTGGACTTGCCCTTATGGGCGGCCTGCGCCATGGCCATCGCCTCGGCCGCCGCGGTGCCTTCGTCGAGCAGGCTGGCATTGGCCACGGGCAGGCCGGTCAGGCCTGTCACCATGGTCTGGAAATTCACCAGGGCCTCCAGCCGCCCCTGCGCGATCTCGGCCTGATAGGGCGTATAGGCGGTGTACCAGCCCGGGTTCTCCAGGATGTTGCGCAGGATCACCGGCGGCGTGTGGGTGCCGTGATAGCCCAGGCCGATCAGGCTCTTGACCTGCTGGTTGGCCTCGCTCAATGCGCGCAGCTCGGCAATGGCGGCGGCCTCGTTCACCGGCGCGGGCAGCGCGGAGAGGTCGCTCTCGCGGATCGCGGCCGGCACGGTGCGGGCGGTGAGCTCCTCAAGGCTGGCGGCACCGACCACCTTGAGCATGGCCGCGATCTCGGCCTCGGTGGGGGCGATGTGGCGGCGGGCGAATTCGCCCTGGTCTTCCAGCAGGGTCAGGGCATCGAGCGACATCAGAGCGTCTCCACGAAGGCGGCATAGGCGTTCTCGTCCATCAGATCGTCGGGCAGGGCGCCCTGGGGTTCGATCCTGAAGAACCAGCCCTCGCCGGTGGGTTCGCTGTTGATCAGGGCGGGGTTGTCGATCAACGCCGAATTCACCTCGACCACGCGGCCGGTCAGCGGCGCATAGACGTCGGAGGCGGCCTTCACGCTTTCCACCACGGCGATGGCCTCGCCCACGGCGACCTCGCGGCCCACCTCGGGCAGGTCGACGAAGACGACATCGCCCAGCGCGTTCTGCGCATGGTCGGTGATGCCGATGGTGGCGGTGCCGCCCTCGAGGCGCACCCATTCATGGTCCTTGGAGAATTTCGTGTCCGACATGGTTCGGGAGCCTTTCAGCGGGCGTAGCGATGGGGATGGAAGGGGAGGGGCGCGACATGGGCAGCAAGCGCCTTGCCGCGCACCATCAGTTCGAGCGGTGTGCCGTCAGCGGCGTGGTCGCGCGCGACATAGCCCATGGCGACGGGGCCATTGACCGAAGGGCCGAAGCCGCCGGAGGTAATCTCGCCGATGGCGCCGCCGCCGGCGTGGATCGGCGTGTGGCCACGGGCGGGTTGCCGCCCCTCGGGCCGGATGCCCACGCGCAGGCGGGCGGCACCATGGTCCAACTGGTCGCGGATGATGGCGGCGCCGGGAAAACTCCATTCCATGCGGCGGCGTTTGCCGATCGACCAGACGAGATTGGCCTCGACCGGCGTCGTCGTCTCATCAATGTCATTGCCATAGAGGCAGAGCCCGGCTTCCAGCCGCAGCGAATCCCGCGCGCCCAGGCCAGCCGGCATCACGCCGGGCAGCGCCAGGAGTCGCCGGGCGAATTTTTCTGCATCCTCGGCAGGGACCGAGATCTCCACCCCATCCTCGCCGCTATAGCCGGAACGGGAGATGATCAGGCCTTGGCCGGCCCAGACACCCATGAATGTCAGCCCCGCCACATCCGGCAGGATGGTGGCCAGGGCGGCGACCGCGCCCGGGCCTTGCAATGCCAGGAGCGCGCGGTCCGGCAGGGCCCGCAGGCGCACGCCCGCCGGCAGCGCCGCTTCGATCAGCGGCAGGTCGATATGCTTGCGGCTGGCATTGACCACCAGGAACAACCGGTCGCCCATGTTGCTGAACATGAAATCATCGACGATGCCGCCGGCCTGGTTCAGCAGCACGCCGTAGCGTTGCCGCCCCGGCTTCAGGCCCTGCACATCGGCCGGTGTCAGGGCCTCCAACGCGGCCGCGGCACCTTCGCCCACCAGTTCCGCCTGGCCCATATGCGAGACGTCGAAGAGCCCTGCGGCCGCGCGGGTGTGGAGGTGTTCGGCCATGATCCCGGCCGGGTATTGCACCGGCATGGCATAGCCCGCGAAGGGCACCATGCGGCCGCCCAATTCGCGGTGCAACGCGGCCAGAGGTGTTTCAAGCAGGTCCTGCGATTCGGCCACAAATCCCCCAGCCATATCCATGGCGGTTGAGTTTCGTGACCCCCCTCTGTCCGTGGACCTGAGAGATTCGGGCGGGGAATTCCCTGCGCCCTTTCTCCTTCGGTGCCGGTCACCTTTCGGCACCGGGCTTTCCAGAGTTCCCTATTCCACGCGGCCCTTTGTGCCTGAGCGTTTCCGGGGGCCGGTTGCGCCTTCGGCGGGGGTTTTTGACGCCCCACTCTCCCGCGTGGAATCAACGGGTGATGCGGGCATACAGGGCGCCCCGCGGCGGCGCAACTCCGCCCCCCGCAAATCCGGGCGGGCCGGCACGGAAATGCCGCACGGGGTGGCGGGTGGGCGCCCGGCCTGGCGCTTTCGCGGGCAGCGGCTCAGCGCGGGCCGCGGCGGCGGTTCAGCGCCAATTCGGCCTCAGTCAGCAGAAAGCCCACCACGATGCGATATTCCGAACCGCGCCGGGTGGTCGAGACCGGCAGGATCAGCTCGATCGGCTCCGAGGTCTGGCGGGTGTTGGTGGTGTTGGGCGGGAAGGTCAGGGCCTGGGTGAAGGTCTGCCGGTTGAGCAGGTTTCCCGCCCGGTCGGTCACGCCGACCACGAGGGGAATGCTGATCTGCCGCGCCCCGCCGGCCGCCGGCCCGCGTTCGGCCTGCACGATCACGCCGAACTGCACGGTGATGCTGCGGTCATTGCGCGCCGCGGCGCAGCGGCCATTGGCGATGCCCACCAGCCGCGCATCGAGCACCAGGTTGGTGACATCAGGCGCGGAATTCTCGCGGTAGCGGGTCAGGTCCACCGCATCGGGCACCAGCCCCGGCTCGGGGCAGGAGACCAGCAGATCATCGGCGCGCGGGCCGCCACAGCCCACCAGCAGCGCCAAAGCCATCATCATCAACGCCCGCATGTGCCAAACCCCCGGTTGCGGCTGGCCACCCCGTGACCCTGCCTGTAGAACCGCTGATATGCCCCGAACCACGCACCTTCGGAAGTGATGCCACCCATGCCCGACCAAACACCCAAGCCCGAGCTGCATGTCCTGCTCGCCGGCCCGCGCGGCTTCTGCGCTGGCGTCGACCGCGCGATCAAGATCGTGGAGGAGGCGATCCGGCAATACGGCGCGCCCGTCTATGTCCGGCACGAGATCGTCCACAACCGCTTCGTGGTCGAGAATCTGGAACGCCAGGGTGCTGTCTTCGTCGAGGAACTCGACGAGATTCCCGATGACGGCAAGCCCGTGGTCTTCTCCGCCCATGGCGTGCCCAAGGCCATTCCCTCCGAGGCGGAACGGCGAAAGATGTTCTACCTCGACGCCACCTGCCCGCTGGTCAGCAAGGTCCATCGCGAGGCCGAGCACCACCACGCCCGCGGCCGCCACATCCTGATGATCGGCCATGACCATCACCCCGAGGTGATCGGCACCATGGGCCAGCTGCCCGAGGGTTGCGTGACCCTGGTGGAGGACGAGGCCCAGGCGCGCAGCGTGCAGCCGCCGCAGGGCGAGCCGCTGGCCTTCATCACCCAGACCACGCTGTCGGTCGATGACACGGCGGAGATGGTGCGCATCCTGACCGAGCGTTTCCCCGGGATTTCGGCGCCGGCCAAGGAAGACATCTGCTACGCCACCACCAACCGCCAGGCCGCGGTGAAGGAAATCGCCCCGCGGGCAGACCTGATGATCGTGGTCGGCGCGCCAAATTCCTCCAATTCGCTGCGGCTGGTGGAGGTGGCGCAGCGCGCCGGCGTCGCCCGCTCCATCATGGTGCAGCGCGGGCGGGACCTGGACATGGCGGTGCTGGAGGGCGTGCGCATTGTGGGCGTCACCGCTGGCGCCTCGGCCCCGGAAGTTCTGGTCGAGGAGGTGCTGGACCGGCTGCGCGAGGGCTATTCGCTGCGCACCGAGGAGGTGGTGGTGGCCGAAGAGAAAATCATCTTCAAGCTGCCCGCGGCTCTGACCCAGGCGCCGGTCTGACGCGCTGGTGGCTGTCTATACCGAGGTTTCGGACGAGGCGCTGCGCGCCTTTCTCACCGACTATCCCCTGGGCGAGCTGGTCGCTTTTCGTGGCATCGCCGAGGGGGTGGAGAACAGCAATTTCTCCATCCGCACCACCACCGGCGACTATATCCTGACGCTGTACGAACGCCGGGTCGACCCGGCGGAGCTGCCATGGTTTCTCGGCCTGATGGACCATCTGGTGCAGCATGGGCTGGATTGCCCGGCGCCGGTGCGCGGGCGCGACGGCCAGGCCCTGCGCGCCCTGGCCGGGCGGCCGGCGGCGATCTGCACCTTCCTGCCCGGCGTCTGGCCGCGCCGGGTGCGGCCGGAGCATCTCGGCCCGCTGGGCGAGGCGCTGGCCCGGCTGCATGTCGCCGGCGGCGATTTCGCGCCGACCCGGGCCAATGCGCTGGGGCCGGCCGGCTGGGCGCCGCTGCTCGATGCCTGCCGCGCCGATGGCGATGCGGTGCAGCCAGGCCTGGTGGCGGCGCTGGATGCGGCGCTGGCGGGGATTCTGACGGGCTGGCCCCTGGGCCTTCCGGTCGGGCACATCCATGCCGACCTCTTCCCCGACAATGTCTTCTTCATGGAGGCGGCCGGCGGCGGGCCCCGTGTGTCGGGCATCATCGACTTCTATTTCGCCTGCACCGACCTGCTGGCCTATGACGTCGCGGTCTGCCTGAACGCCTGGTGTTTCGAGCCGGATTTTTCGTTCAATGTGACCCGCGCGCGGGCGCTTCTGCGGGGATATTCGGCGGTGCGGCCGCTTTCGGGGGCGGAGCGCGAAGCGCTGCCGGTGCTGGCGCGCGGGGCAGCACTTCGTTTCCTGCTGACCCGGCTGTTCGATTGGGTGAACACGCCGGAGGGGGCGATGGTCACCCGCAAGGATCCTTTGGAATATTTTCGGAAGTTGCGGTTCTTCCTCAGCGCCGACAATGCGGAGGCCGTGGGTGGATAAGATCGAGATCTGGACCGATGGCGGCTCCAAGCCCAATCCTGGGCCGGGCGGTTGGGCGGCGATCCTGCGCTTCGGCGCGGCCGAGAAGGAAATGTGGGGCGGCGAGCCCGCCACCACCAACAACCGCATGGAGCTGACGGCGGCGATCATGGCGCTGGAGGCGCTGAAACGCCCCTGCCAGGTGACCCTGCACACCGACAGCGAGTATGTCCGCAATGGCATGGACAAATGGGTCAAGGGCTGGGTGCGCAACAACTGGCGCAACGCGGCGAAGGAGCCGGTGAAGAATTTCGAGCTGTGGCAGCGGCTGCTGGCGGCGGCCAAGCCGCATGAGGTGGAGTGGCGTTGGGTGCGCGGCCATGCCGGCGACGCGATGAATGAGCGGGCGGATGTGCTGGCGACGCGGGGGCGGGAGGAGTTGGGGCGATGAGCTGTTGTAGGTTTCAGCAATGCGTGACATTTAATAGCATTGCTCGTCATCGGGATAAAAAGTAAATCTCGTTGAATTTTATGAATTCAACGCACGCCCTTAATCATAGAATTCCGCATTTTAAGAATTTCCGGATAGGCCGCCCTATATATATCTAGTATTCGGACAACGCTGAAAACTATGCATGAATTGTGGCAAAGTGCTAAAGCCATAAACCTGCAATACCCTACTGCTGAATGGCCCTCACCACGCCAACCAGTCTCGACGACTTGCTAAATGAGGTGGACGATATTCTGTCTGACCGCCATTCGCCTCAGCATGCCGCGGCGGGATGGCGGTCAGTTTCAGGCGCCAAACAAAGCTACATCGTCATCCTGGAAGCGACCTGGACAGCCTGAGCGGGAAAGACCCCCATCGTAGCCCCCATGCCCAGTGCGTTCATCTCGTCCGCCGGGTCGAGTTCCAGCAGGCTGCCCAGGACTCTCGCAGCACCCTCCATGTCGCCCAGCTTCGCCGAGACCTGCGCCAGCCCGTAGTGAGCCATCCGGAAAAGTCTGCTCTCGTTCGCGTCCATGGAGTCGGTTTCGAGCCTCTGACGGCCAGCTCGAATTGCGAGGTCCAGGTAGTTGGCCCTCTCCTCGTCGGACGCCGTTGACCGGGCGTAGACCATCTGTGGCCACAGGTTGGCAGGATCGCGAGCTTCCACGTGAAGGGCGAACCGCATCAGCGCAGCATGGTCATCACGGTCGCTGGCTTGGTAGCGGGCGACCTCTCTCGGGTCGAACAGGGACATGTTCATCGTGGCCTCCGTTTTTATCACCGCCACTCTGGACCCATGGCAGGCAAGCAACTGGTGCCCGCGCTTGGCAACTGCGGTCGATTCATGCGTGATAGGTTCGTGCCTATGCCAATATGTATCCCTCTTCGCTCACGATGGTGCTGAAGCCGCCTCGGATAACCGCCGCACGCACCGAATGGAGCAGGAGGCCCGCTACCCGTTCAACGACGGCGCGGAAGGTTCGCAGGTAGGGGGAGACGGGCAGCCAATGGGTTCAGTGGTTTGGGACGGCATCGTCGGAGAAGACGTGCTGCATGAGAGCGCAGCCAAGATCAGACACCAGTTGGCCGATGCGACGAGGAACTTCGAATGGGGTCGCCTAACGGCGATGCTGCGCGAGCAACGTGACTTGGTGAACACGACCCGTCCTGGCGGCACCTCCCTGTTCGCCCCGCTCCACCAGGCTGCCTACGGCGGTGCGCCCATCTCAGTCGTGGAGGAGCTGCTTGAATTCGGCGCCTGGCGCACGCTCCAAAATGCCAGGGGCGAGCGGCCCATCGACGTGGCCGAACGTCGCGGCCACCGCCACTTGTTGGGTGTGCTGGAGCCGCGAGTGGTTCGTCATGTTCCGATCGGGGTGCTGCTGAAGGTTCAAGAGCACTTCCATGCGGTCATCCAAGGCAGGGCACCCGAGCAGACCCGAGGACGGAGCCTGCGCCTTCCAGAGTTGCAGCCGCTCCTCGAACTGGAACCGGGCAAAGTCTGGTTTGCCGTGCCCGGAATGTACGGCGGTTTCGCTTACGATCTGAACTCAAATGGCGTGGAAGCCATTCTGGAGACGGAAAGCTGGTGCCGCGTCGTGGGCGGCTCAGGGCAACGCCACGAGATCACCTCCGCTGGCAGCCGCCTCGTGGAAGAGGGGTTCGTCTAGCTACCGCGAGGCTTCCGACGAAAAGCGAGGTCCTTTTCTGCATCTGAACGACCTGGAAAATGTCCTTCCCTCCGGCGAAACACCGCCACCCTGAAGGATTCGAAGCCGAGATACGGCGGCGCTTCGGTGCCTAGGCGCTGCCAGCAGAGTGGCGCGTAGCCGGAGCAGGATAACCTTGCGTCCGACCTCCGGCACCCATGAGCATACATCTATCGGGTAGACGCAGCATGGACTATTGCGAGAAAGGAAAAGCGAATGGGTTGGGACGCAGGCGAATCCTTGTCCGCGTCGGTCAGCTGTCATCCATCCAATATATATGCTCGCCCTGATCAAAGATGTCCCGGCATCCAGTCTGGTTGAGAAGTCGCTTGCCGGATACCTTGCCCGCTGCCGCCGCGCTGGCTGAAAACTAAACCAGAGGAACGAACATGCTGCTAACCGTGCGCGACTGTTGTGTACCACATGACCATGTGCTCTCGCCGGACGGCAGAGCCGACATAGAAGATATCGCACTTGCAGTCCGAGCAGCAGAAGGTGACGCTGAAGCGTTCTTCGCAAGGAATCACGTTACCGCTGGAATGCGGCAGCTGTTCGAGACCGGCCTGGCCCGGCTCGACGGTAAGAGCCAGCAGGCGGACTTCCTCCTCGCTCAGGCCATGGGTGGCGGCAAGACGCACCTGATGGTTTCGTTCGCCTTGATCGCGAAGTCGCCTGCCGTGCGGCAGCGCGTGCTGGATGAGGCAGGCATTCGGGTGCGGACAGGCTTTGGCTCAGCTCGGATTGTGGCCTTTTCCGGTCGCAATAACCCTGAGCACTATTTTTGGGGCGAGATCGCTCATCAACTCGGGAAGGCGGACACCGATTTCAGCCGACACTGGAGGCACGGTCCGAAGGGACCGGATGAAGCTGCGTGGATGGCGCTCATTGGCGACGAGCCGACAGTTATTCTCTTGGATGAGTTGGCGCCATGGTTCCGGATGGCACAGGCTGTTGCTCTCGGTCAGGGAACCCTGGCGTCCCACGGCGAGTACGCGCTCGCAAACCTCCTTGAGGCAGCGCGCAAGCTGCCTCGCTGCTTGCTCATCGCGTCGAGCCTCGCGGGAACCTATGGCGACGAGTCGCGCGCATTGATGCAGATCTTCGCCAACGTGGAGGCCGAGGCGAAGCGCGGTGCCAAGGTGATTGAGCCTGTGGCCGTCAACACGGACGAGATTTTTGAGATCCTGAAGAAGCGCCTGTTCAAGAAGCTGGCCGAACCGCACCAGGTGGAGGAGGTCGCACAGGCATACGCCGCGGCGATGGACGAAGCAGTCCGGTCGCGCGCAGTCGCCAGGACACCTGAGCAGTACGCCGATGACATCCGGCGCTTCCATCCGTTCCAGCCAAGCCTTCGCGAAGTCATCTCCCTCTTTCAGAACAACGAGCGATTTCGGAAGACGCGCGGGCTTCTCTCGCTGATGAGCGCCATCGTTCGGTGCGTGTGGCGGGATGAGCGGCCGAACACGGTCCATCTGGTGGGCGTTCAGCACATGGACCTGAACCAGGCCGAGATGCGGACGAGCGACCTGCCGTTCTCCGACCTGCTTCCCGCGATCACCGCGGACATTGCACAGAACGGCCAGGCCGTGGCTGAGACCGTGGACCGTCTGCTTGGCTCAGACTCTGGCACACAGGCCGCCAACGTGATCCTGGCCGCCTCACTAAAGCCCGACGTGGACGACAAGATTGGCCTGCCCGCAAAGCAGGTTGTCGAATACCTCGTGGCGCCAGGGCGCACGGCGACTGAGTTCGAGGCCGCGATCGCCAAGTTGGAAGAGGGCTACCACCTCCACCGCGATCCGCGGGAAGGTAGGCTCTACTATTCCCCCAACGAGACCATAGAAAAGCGGCTTGCCCGGGAAGCGGAGAACGCCCCTCCCAACCGCGTCGACGATGAAATCGAGCGGCGCCTGGCCTCGGCCTTCGCCCCGTCAAGGAAGAAAGCTTACCAAGCAGTCTTGGCGCTACCCGAGGTGGGCAAACTCCCGGGCGAACTGACGAGGGAGCGCAAGCTCATCGTCATCAATCCCGACACCGATGTGCCACCGAAGTTCGCCTCCGATCTGTTCATGGGGCAGCCGAACAAGAATAACTTCGTTATCGTCAACGGCTCCGCCACAGAGTTTGCCAGCATTGAGAAACATGTCAGGCGCATATATGCCTGCGCTAAAGTTCTCTCCACGTTGCCTGACGACCACCCGAACTACACCGACGTAAAGAACAAGCAGACGCTGGCA
>LNFM01003429.1_pt1 | contig 46474 bp, 40 predicted proteins | sample 596031 | NCBI WGS metagenome assembly LNFM01 (sample SAMN04254537, study PRJNA301005) | activated carbon metagenome | isolation source: dual media filters at the Ann Arbor, Michigan drinking water treatment plant | place: USA: Ann Arbor
GGTGCCCTCTACGTCGCCAAACGCCTGCCGGCGCAGACCTGGTGGCTCGCGTTTCCCGCTTGCTGGATGCTCTCGGAATGGCTGCGTGGCTGGATCTTCACCGGCTTTCCGTGGCTCACGATCGGCTACTCCCAGGTGCCTGCGAGTCCGCTGGCGGGATTCGCCCCGCTGATCGGCGTGTATGGCGTGTCGCTGATCGTCGCGCTGGTGGCCGCGGGCATCGCCGGGGCGGGAGCAGCCTTCCGGACCGGCGGTTGGAAGCGCAGCGCACTCGGTCTCATCGCAGTGGTGCTGAGCGGGGCCGGTCTCACTTTCGTCCCCTGGACTCGCCCTGTCGGAACGCCTCTGGAGGTGAGCCTGATCCAGGGCAACGTGGCCCAGGAACTGAAGTTCCGCGAAGACAAGCTGCTCACGACCCTGGTCAATTTCGAAGAGCTGGTCTCGCGCACGCGCAGCCCGCTTGTGATCCTGCCCGAGACCGCGCTGCCGCTACTCTTCAACGAAGTTCCCGGGCCCTACCTGCAACGGCTCGCCGACCACGCCCGCGGCAACGGCGGCGATCTGCTGGTGGGCGTGTTCGAGAACGATCCGCCGGGCAGCGATCGTTTCTTCAACAGCGTGGTGAGCCTCGGCACGGCGCCGACGCAGACCTACCGCAAACATCACCTGGTGCCGTTCGGCGAGTTCATCCCGCTGAAGGCGTTGCTGGCGCCGGTCATCAACGGCTGGCTGCAGATCCCGCTGTCGGACCAGACCCGGGGAGACGCCCGGCAGCAGCCTCTGGCGGTCGCCGGCCAGAAAGTGGCGGTCAACATCTGCTACGAAGACGTGTTCGGCGAAGAGATCATCCGGCAGCTGCCGGAAGCTACGCTGCTCGTGAACGTCACCAACGATGCCTGGTACGGCGATTCGTGGGCGTCGGAGCAGCATCTGCAAGCTTCCCAGATGCGCTCGCTCGAAACCGGCCGCCCGATGCTGCGCGCCACGAACACCGGCGTGACCGCCGCCATCGACCACCATGGCCGCATACTGGGCAGCCTGCCGGAGTTCAAGGCCGATGTGCTGACGGTACGAGTGGAAGGGCGAGCGGGGGCTACGCCTTACGTCTACGCCGGCAACGTGCCGCCTGTGTTGTTGGCCGGCGGGATGGTGCTGTTGGGCTGGAGGCGCTTCGGACGAACCTGAGGAATGTCCTCGACGCGCAGTTGACCAGCGCCAGACTTGCCTGGACTATGTTGGTCATATAAGATGACCAACATAGTCATCCGGAGCATCGCGATGGGCCACTACAACATCCACGAGGTGAAGGCGCAGCTTTCGGCGCTCATCCAGAAGGTCATGCTGGGTGAGGAGATCATCATTGCCAAGGACAACAAGCCGGTCGCCAAACTCGTTCCCTTGAATCCCGTCCAGGGGCACCGCAAGCCTGGTTCGGCGAAGGGTCTCGTCTGGACCTCGCCGGATTTCGACGCACCGCTGGAAGTCTTAAAGGACTACACGCGTTGACGATTCTGGTCGACACCCACGCCTTCCTCTGGTTCGTCAGTGCAGACGATCGTCTCTCGAAGAAGGCGGTCGCCGCGATGAAGGATGGTACCAACGCGATCGTCCTGAGCGTCGCGAGCGTCTGGGAAATGGCGATCAAGGCCAGCCTCGGCAAACTCCGATTGCCGCAGGCGGTCGAGTCCTTCGTCCCGCAGCAGATGCAGTTGAACACGATCGGCCAACTCGGCATCGACTTCCGTCATGCCGCTCGTGTCGAAGGACTACCCCTGCATCACTCCGATCCGTTCGATCGCTTGCTCGTCGCCCAGGCGCTTACCGAAGGCATTCCGATCATCAGTGCCGATCCTGCGTTCGATCCGTACGGCGTGCAGAGGATTTGGTAGGTCCCATCGGCTCGTTGCCGGTTCCCTGTAACATTCGGCTCCGCATTTTTTCGATCGACGAAGCCGTCCCGGCTTCCATCCCGGTCTCATGAACTTCCAGGATCTCATCCTCACGCTCCAGAGCTACTGGGGCAGGCAGGGTTGCGCGCTGCTGCAGCCCATCGACATGGAGGTGGGTGCCGGCACTTCCCACACCGCCACCTTCCTCCGCGCCCTCGGGCCAGAGCCGTGGCGCGCCGCCTACGTCCAGCCTTCGCGCCGCCCGAAGGACGGCCGCTATGGGGACAACCCGAACCGCCTGCAGCACTACTACCAGTACCAGGTGGTGCTGAAGCCCGCGCCGCAGGACATCCTCGACCTCTATCTCGGCTCGCTCGTCGCCATCGGCATAGACCCTAAGGTGAACGACATTCGCTTCGTCGAGGACGACTGGGAGAACCCGACTCTGGGCGCGTGGGGGCTGGGCTGGGAAGTCTGGTTGAACGGCATGGAGGTGACGCAGTTCACCTATTTCCAGCAGGTGGGCGGGCTCGACTGCAAGCCGATCCTGGGCGAGATCACCTACGGGCTCGAGCGCCTGTGCATGTACCTGCAGGGTGTGGAGAACGTGTTCGATCTGGTGTGGACGCCCGGCATCACCTACCGCGACGTCTATCACCAGAACGAAGTGGAGCAGTCCACGTACAACTTCGAACACTCCAACGTGAACTGGCTGCTGCAGCAGTTCAACACCTGGGAGACGGAAGCGAAGCGCCTGATCGAAGCGGGGCTGCCGCTGCCGGGGTACGAGATGGTTCTCAAGAGCGCGCACACCTTCAACCTGCTGGATGCGCGCGGCGCGATCTCGACGACCGAGCGGGCGGGCTATATCGGGCGCATCCGCACGCTGGCAAAGATGGTTGCGCAGGCTTACTACGAATCGCGGGAGAAGCTCGGGTTTCCGATGTTGAAGCGGGACGGGGTGGCGGCATGAGTGCGCCGCTGCTCGTCGAGCTCTTCACCGAAGAACTCCCGCCCAAGGCACTGAACGCCATCGGCAACGCGTTCGCCAGATCCATCACCGAAGGGCTGGCGCAACGGAGCCTGGTCGGGGGCGACGCCGCATTCACCGCCTATGCGACGCCACGGCGCCTTGCGGTGCTGTTGCCGCAGGTGCGCGCGAAGGCCCCGGACCAACCCCGGCGCGAGAAAGTGCTGCCCGTTACCGTTGCCATCGACGCCAACGGCCAGCCGACCCAGGCACTGGCGAAGAAGCTTGCTGCGCTCGGCGCGTCGAACGTGGCGCTCGCGGACCTGGAGCGCGCGCTCGACGGCAAACAGGAGAGCTTGTTCCGCAGCTACGTCGCGCCCGGCATCACGCTGGCCGAGGGACTGCAGCAGGCATTGACGGATGCCATTGCGAAACTGCCGATCCCGAAGGTGATGCGCTATCAGACGCCGGAGGGTGTGGACGTGCAGTTCGTGCGGCCCGCGCACCGCCTCGTGGCGTTGCACGGCGCCGAGGTCGTGCCGGTCGAAGCGCTCGGCCTCAAGGCGGGGCGGGAAACCCTCGGCCATCGGTTCCTGAGCGCAGGCTCCATTCGCCTCGTCGCTGCCGATCAGTACTCGCGACAGCTGCGCGAAGACGGGTCGGTGATCGCGAGTTTCGACGATCGGCGTGCCGCCATCCGCGAGTCGCTCGCCGCGGCGGCAGCAAGCCATCAAGCCAAGCTCGCCGAGTCGGACGCATTGCTGGACGAAGTCACGGCCCTCGTGGAGTTTCCCGTGGTGTACGCCGGCACCTTCGACTCCGCATTCCTCGCAGTACCGCAGGAATGCCTGATCCTGTCCATGAAGCAGCACCAGAAATATTTCCCGCTGGTGGACTCGGCCGGCAAGCTGTTGCCGAAGTTTCTGATCGTCTCCAACCTCAAGACCGACGATCCCACCAATATCGTCCGAGGCAACGAGCGCGTGCTCCGCGCCCGCCTCGCCGACGCCAAGTTCTTCTTCGACCAGGACCGCAAGCAGCCGCTCGACGCTCGTGTCGAGAAGCTCGGCGCCGTGGTGTACCACAACAAGCTCGGCAGTCAGTTGCAGCGCGTCCAGCGCATCTCCAGGCTCGCCGGCGAGATCGCCGGGCTGCTGCGCGCCGACGTCGACCAGGCGGAACGCGCCGGTCGTCTCGCCAAGGCCGACCTCGTGACCGACATGGTGGGCGAATTCCCCGAGTTGCAGGGGACCATGGGCATGTACTACGCCCGCCACGATGGCGAGGCCGACGTTGTCGCCCGCGCGATCGAAGCCCACTACCACCCGCGCTTTGCCAACGACACGCTGCCCGAGGACAACATCGGCGCGGCCGTGGCGCTCGCCGACAAGCTCGACACCCTGACCGGCATCTACGGCATCGGTCTCGCGCCCACGGGCGACAAGGATCCGTTCGGCCTGCGTCGCGCCGCGCTCGGCGTGCTGCGTATCCTCGCAGAGAAGCAGCTGCCGCTGGACCTCAAGCACCTGCTGCAGCTTGCGCGCGCCAAGTTCGCGACCGAGGCCGTGGCCGAGAGTGTGGCGGTCGACCTGCACGGGTTCATGCTGGAGCGCCTGCGCGGCTACCTGCGCGAACGCGGCTTCGACGCCTCCACCATCGATGCCGTCATTGCGCAGCAGCCTACCCGCATCGATCTCGTGATTCCGCGCGTGGAGGCCGTGCGCGCCTTCCTGGCGATGCCGGAAGCCGCGAGCCTGGCCGCTGCGAACAAGCGTATCCGCAACATCCTCAAGAAGACCGACGCCGTGCCGCCGGAACCGGAGTCGGGTCTGTTGCAGGAACCCGCCGAGAAGGCTCTGTTCACTGCGGTCACGGAACTCGCACCGAAGGTGGGTTCGCTGGTCAGCGCCGAGGCCTACGCCGATGCGCTGAAGCTTCTCGCGGGCGCCCGTCAGCCGGTCGACACGTTCTTCGACCAGGTCATGGTGATGGCAGACGAGCCGCTCATCCGGCAGAACCGGCTGGCCCTGCTCGCCAAGCTGGATCGCCTGATGAATGCGGTCGCCGACATCTCACGGCTCGCCACCTAGGTGACGCTCGGACCGACCTTCGCTATGCTCGCGCCCGTGAGCGACCCGATCCACCGCGCATGAAGCTGGTCATTCTCGACCGCGACGGCGTCATCAACGTCGACAGCGACCAGTTCATCAAGAGCCCGGACGAATGGAAACCCATTCCCGGCAGCCTGGAGGCGATCGCGCGCCTCAATCACTCCGGCTTTCACGTGGTGGTCGCCACCAACCAGTCCGGCGTGGGCCGCGGTTTGTTCGACATGGCAATGCTGAACGCGATCCACGACAAGATGTACCGGGCGCTCGGCCACTACGGCGGCCGCATCGACGCGGTGTTCTATTGCCCCTGCGCCGCCGACCACAACTGCGAGTGCCGCAAGCCCAAGCCCGGCATGTTCCATGAGATCGCCCAGCGCTTCGGCATGGAGCTCTCCGGCGTGCCGAGCGTGGGCGATTCCCTCCGCGACCTGCAGGCCGCCCACGCCGCCGGCGCGCAACCGATGCTGGTGCTGACCGGCAAGGGCCGCAAGACCGAAGCGACCGGCGGGCTGCCACCGGGCACTCAGGTCTTCCCCGATCTCGCCGAGGCCGTGCGAGCCATCGCGGCGTGACGTGCGGCCGGACGCAACGGCCGCGGCAACCGCAGACCGGCCTCGGAGCCGCGGCATGAATGCCGCCGCCGTGTTCGTCCGTTCGCTGGTCTTCGCGGCAGTGCAGGTGGTGCTCACGGTGATCTTCAGCATCATCGCGCTGCTCACCTTCGCGCTGCCGCCGCACACGCGCTACCGCATCATCACCGCCTGGACCCATTCCGTCCTCTGGCTGGTGGAGCGTATCTGCGGTCTCCGCTACCGTGTGATCGGCCGCGAGCACATCCCGGCCACGCCTTCGATCATCCTCTGCAAGCACCAGTCAGCCTGGGAAACGCTGGCATTGCAGCAGATCTTTCCGCCGCAGGTCTGGGTGGTGAAGCGCGAGCTGCTGCGCATGCCGTTCTTCGGCTGGGGCCTGGCGATGCTGAGCCCCATCGCGATCGACCGCGGCAACGCGCGTCGGGCGCTGGAGCAGCTCGTGACCCAGGGCCGGGAGCGCTTCGCGAGCGGCTTCTGGGTGGTGATCTTTCCCGAAGGCACGCGGGTCGCCCCGGGTGAGACCGGCGAGTATCGAGTCGGTGGTGCATGGCTCGCGACCAGGACCGGGGTGCCGATCGTGCCGGTCGCCCACAACGCCGGCACCGTGTGGGGCAAGAACGCCTTCCTCAAGTACCCGGGGACGGTCACGGTCAGCATCGGACCGGCGATCGACCCGAGGGAGTGGAAGGCCGATGCGTTGATCCGGGAGGTCGAACGGTGGATCGAAGCGGAAGTCGCGCGGCTCGGGACAGCGCAGATCTGACCGGCGACCTGTTTCCCCCGGTGCAGACGGTCGAACAACCGCGCACCGTGGTACTGCGCGGTCGTGAAGTGCCGTACCTCCTGAAGCGCAATACACGCCGGCGCCGTATCGCCTTCCTCGTCGATGAAACCGGCCTCTCGGTGCAGGTACCGTGGCGGGTCAGCGAACGCGCCGTCGAAGAGGAGATCCACAAGGCCGCGAGATGGATTCTCGCCAAGCTCGACGAATGGTCGCACCGCACCCCGACGCCGCGCCGGGCGTGGGCGCAAGGCTCGGCGCTGGACTACCTCGGCCGCAGCATCACCCTCGCCGTCGTGCACGATCCGGTGGCCACCCTGGTCGAGTTCAAGCCCGAGGGCGAGTTGCAGGTGCGGCTGCCCGATCCCGCCGATCAGAATGCCGTGCGCACTGCCGTGGTCCGCTGGTATCGGCGCCATGCGGAGCGGCACTTTCCCGACCGGATCGACCACTACGCCCTGCGCCTCAAGGTCGAGCGCCCCAGGATCCTCCTGTCCAGTGCGACGACGCGCTGGGGCAGCTGCAACGGCAAACGCGAAGTCCGCCTCAACTTCCGCCTGATGCAGGCGCCGGAGCGCCTCATCGACTACGTCGTCGCGCACGAACTCGCCCACCTGCTGCATCTCAATCATTCGCGGCGGTTCTGGAACGCCGTGGGTCGCATCTTCCCGGAGTACGAGGCAGCCCGCACCGAACTGGCGGCCGTGAGCCAGCACTACATGTCGCTGTAAACTCACGTTTCACCGTTTCGTTCCTGCTCGCCATGCGCCTTTGCTGCCTCCTCGTGCTCGCCGTTCTGCTGACCTCCGGCTGCGGTCTCAAGGGACCGCTGTACCTGCCCAGCGAGAAGCCCGAGGCCGCAACGGATTCGACCCAGCCCGGATCCAAGAAGTGAGCGCCTTCGCCGTTCGCGGCGGCGAGCTACACGCCGAGCGCGTGCCCTTGTCCGCCGTTGCAGCCCGTTTCGGCACGCCATGCTGGGTGTACTCGCGCGCGGCGCTGACCGAGGCGTACCAGGCCTACGACCGCGCGCTCGGCGCTCGCCCGCATCTCATCTGCTACGCGATGAAGGCCAACTCCAACCTGGCGATCCTGGATGTCTTCGCGCGCCTGGGCAGCGGTTTCGACATCGTCTCCGGCGGAGAACTGCAGCGCGTCCTGGCTGCCGGTGGTGATCCGCGCAAAGTGGTGTTCTCCGGCGTGGGCAAGTCGGAAGCGGAAATGCGCTTCGCGCTCGATACCGGCATCCTGTGCTTCAACGTCGAATCGCGCAGCGAGTTGCTGCGCCTGTCCGGCATAGCCGCTGCGATGCACAGGACTGCAGCGGTCAGCCTGCGCGTGAATCCCGACGTTGATGCCGGCACCCATCCGTACATATCCACGGGGCTGCGCAAGAACAAGTTCGGCATCGCCTACGAAGAAGCATTCGGTCTGTATCGTGAAGCCGCGGGCCTGCCCGGCATTCACGTGACCGGCATCGACTGCCACATCGGGTCGCAGATCACCGATGTCGCACCGTTCGTCGATGCGCTCGACAAGGTCCTGGCGCTGGTCGACCGGCTGGCTGACGCGGACATCGTGTTGGAGCACATCGACCTCGGTGGCGGGTTGGGCATTCGCTATCGCGACGAAGCGCCGCCGCAGCCCGATGCCTATGTTGCGGCCCTGCTCGAGCGTTTCGGAAATCGCCCGCAGACCCTGGTGTTCGAACCCGGGCGCAATCTGGTCGGCAATGCCGGCCTGCTGCTCACGCGGGTGGAGTATCTCAAGCACGGCGCCGAGAAGAACTTCGCCATCATCGATGCAGCGATGAACGATCTCATTCGTCCGGCACTGTACGACGGGCATCACGAGATCGTGCCGGTGCGGCCGCGCGCCGGTGCAGTCGACGTCTTCGACGTCGTCGGTCCGGTCTGCGAATCCGGCGATTTCCTCGGTCGCGACCGGCGCCTCACGCTCACCGAAGGCGACCTGCTCGCCGTGCTGTCCGCCGGCGCGTACGGCATGGCCATGTCCTCCAATTACAACACCCGCACCCGGGCTGCCGAAGTCATGGTGGATGGCGACGCCGTACACCTGGTGCGCGAGCGCGAGTCGGTGACGAGTCTCTACGCTCTCGAGCACCGACTGACCTGAGGCCCGAAGTTTGATACACGGCTGAAATACAGCCTGCCGGGGCTCGTTCCATAATGGACTCCATGAACGTCAGGCTCCTGTTTCTGCGGCCCGGACTGGCCGGCTGCGCCCTGGTATTGGGATTCCTGGCCGGCTGCTCAGGCGAAGACGGCGCGAAGGCCAGCGACAAGCCGAAGGCGGCTCCCGCCGTGCCTGTCACGACCGCACCGGTCGTGCGCAAGAGCATGCCGCTCAAGCTCGAGGCAATCGGCAACGTCGAGCCCTCGACGACGGTCACCGTGAAATCGCGCATCGACGGGCAGATCACTGCCGTGCACCTCACGGACGGGCGCGACGTCGCCAAGGGCGATCTGCTCTTCGAACTGGACGCGCGCGCGCTCGAGGCACAGGTCCAGCAGATGCAGGCCGCGGTGCAGCGCGATCGCGCCCTGGTTGCCAACCTGGAGGCGAAGGAGAAGCGCTATTCCGAGCTGCTGGCGCAAGGCTTCATCTCGCCCGATGCCTACAACCAGATCAAGACCGATCTCGATGCGGGGCGCGCCACGGCGGCTGCGAACGAAGCGATGCTGCAGTCGGCCCGCGTGCAACTGTCCTATACGCGCATCTACTCGCCGATCACCGGACGGGCGGGCAAGGTGCAGATGCAGCTCGGCAACGTCGTGAAGGGCAACGACACGACGTCGCTGGTCACGATCAACGCGATCATGCCGATTTACGTGAGCTTCGCGGTGCCGGAGCAACATCTTTCGAAGATCCGGGCGTTTCTTGCCAAGGGACCTCTCGCCGTGCGCGCGCTGCCCACGGGCGACCCGCACCCGCCGAGCGAAGGCACGCTCACGTTCATCGACAACGCCGTCGACCAGCAGACCGGCACGATCCGACTGCGGGCCACCTTCCCGAACCGGGACAACGTGCTGTGGCCGGGGCAATTCGCCAACGTCACGGTGACCCTCGATCAGCAGGTCAACGCGATGGTGGTCCCGGCCGATGCGCTGCAGACCGGACCCAAGGGCCCCTTCGTGTACGTGGTCAAGCCGGACTCGAGTGCCGAGATGCGCAGTGTCAAAGTGGACCGCACCGACGGTGCGGACGCCGTCATCGCCGAAGGGCTGAAGGACGGCGAGCTGGTGGTGACGAGCGGCCAGATCCGCCTGACGCCGGGCGCCAAGGTGCAGCTCAAGTCCGGCTAGGATGGACGGCCCCCACGCTCCCGTTGGTCGCTGCCCCCCGAGGGGGCGCGTCAGTGGCTTGGGGCGGCCCGGCGCCACTGAGTTGAACACTCCCCCACGCTCCCTGCGGTCGCTGCCCCCTGAGGGGGCGCCTCATCGGCTTGGGGCGGCCCGGCGCCATGAGGCCGTGACGCGATGAACTTCTCCGAGATCTTCATCCGCCGTCCGGTCATGACGTGGCTGGTCATGATCGCCATCCTCACGTTCGGGGTTTTGGCCTACCGGCAGCTGCCGGTGGCGCAACTGCCCAACGTGGATTTCCCCACGATCCAGGTGACCGCGATGCTGCCGGGTGCGAGCCCGGAAACCATGGCTGCGGCCGTGGCCACGCCGCTGGAGAAGGAGTTCTCGGCCATCGCCGGGCTGGAGCAGATGACCTCCTCCAGCGCCAAGGGCACCACCCAGATCACGCTCCAGTTCTCGCTCGACCGGCCCATCGACGCGGCCGCGCAGGACGTGCAAACCGCCATCACGCTCGCGCGGCGCAACCTGCCGCCGAACATGCCGGTGCCGCCGTCCTACCGCAAGGTGAATCCGGCCGATCAGCCGGTGCTGTATCTCGCGCTCACCTCGGACGTCTTTCCCATCTCGCAGGTGAACGAGTACGCCGAAACGCTGATCGCGCAGCGCATGTCCACGGTCAAGGGTGTCGCGCAGGTGCTCGTCTACGGCTCGCAGAAGTACGCCGTGCGCGTGCAGGTGGACCCGTACGCCATGGCGGCCCGAGGGGTCGGCATCGAAGAGGTCGAACAGGCCATCGCCCGCAACAACGTCAACCTCCCCACCGGCACCCTCAACGGACCGACCAAGGCACTCTCGATCGAATCCACCGGGCAGCTCACCAACGCCGAGGGCTTCCGCGAAGTCATCGTGACATATCGCAACGGTGCGCCGCTGCGCGTGAAGGACATCGGCACCGCCATCGACAGCGTCCAGGACAACAAGCAGGCCGCCTGGTACAACGACAAGCGCGGCATCCTGGTGTCGGTGCAGCGCCAGCCCGGCACCAACACCGTGGAAGTGGTCGACGCGCTGAAGAAGCTGCTGCCCGTGTTCCGCGAGCAGATCCCGCCCGGGGTCAAGCTGGAGCTCGTGTACGACCGCTCGGTGTCGATCCGCGAGTCGGTGCGCGACGTCCAGTTCACCCTGGTGCTGGCGCTTGCGCTGGTGGTGCTGGTGATCTTCCTGTTCCTGCGCAACCTCTCGGCGACCTTCATCCCGAACATGGCGCTGCCCATGTCCATCATCGGAACCTTCTCGGTGATGTACCTGATGGGTTTCAGCCTCGACAACCTGTCGCTCATGGCACTGACGCTGTGCGTGGGCTTCGTGGTGGACGACGCGATCGTCATGCTCGAGAACATCATGCGCCACGTCGAGAAGGGCAAGTCGCGCATGCAGGCCACGCTGGAAGGGTCGAGGGAGATCGCCTTCACCATCGTATCCATGACCATCTCGCTCGCCGCGGTGTTCATCCCGGTGCTGTTCATGGGCGGGGTGCTGGGTCGGCTGCTGCATGAGTTCGCCGTCACCATCATCGCCGCGATCCTGGTGTCGGGCTTCGTCTCGCTGTCGCTCACGCCGCTCCTGTGCAGCCGGATGCTGCGCTCGACGCATGACGTGCAGCACGGCCGCGTGTATCTTGCACTGGAGCGTGTGTTCGACGGTGCACGCAGCGCCTATGACCGTACATTGCGGGTGACGCTGGCGTTCCCGCGGATCTGCATGCTCGCCTTCCTCGGCATCACGGTGTTGACCGGGTGGCTCTTCACGAGCATGCCGAAAGGCTTCCTGCCAAGCGAGGACGTGGGACAGCTCTTCGCCTTCACCGAAGCCGCTCAGGACGTGTCGTTCGACGCGATGTTCGAGCTGCACCAGCAGGCGGCGGCGATCATCCGCACCGACCCCGCCGTGGACGCCACCATGGCGTTCATGGGGGTCGGCGGCTCCAGCCAGTCCATCAACCTGGGCCGCATGCTGATCCGCCTCAAGGACCGGCACGAGCGACCGTCCGCCGACGAAGTGATGCAGCGGTTGCGGCCGAAGCTCCAGTCGATCCCCGGCGTGAAGGTGTACCTCCAGAACCTGCCCACGATCCGGTTGGGTGGCTTTCTCACCAAGAGCCAGTACCAGTTCACGCTGCAGGACGCCGACGCCGACGAACTCTACAAGTGGGCCCCGCTCATCGAGGAGAAGATCCGCGCGCTGCCCGGCTTCATGGACGTGACCAGCGACCTCCAGATCAGGAACCCGCAGATCGTGCTCGACATCGATCGCGACAAGGCCGCGGCACTCGGCGTAACGGCCGATCAGATCGAGAACGCCCTGTACAGCGCCTACGGACCGCGGCAGGTCTCGAACATTTTCACGCCGACCAATCAGTACTGGGTGCTGATCGAAGTGCAGCCCAGGTACCAGCTCGACGCCACGGCGCTGTCGCAGCTGTACGTGCGCAGCTCCAGCGGCAGCCTGGTCCCGCTCGCGGCGGTGGCGACCATGAAGCCCGCCGTCGGCCCGCTGGTCATCAGCCACCTGGGGCAGCTGCCGGCAGTCACGATCTCGTTCAACCTGAAGCCGGGCATCGCGCTCGGCCAGGCCATCGAAAGCATCAACAAGCTGATGGTCGAGCAGCGCGCGCCGACCACGCTCAACACGAGCTTCCAGGGCTCGGCCCAGGCGTTCCAGTCGTCGCTGTCCGGCATGGGGGTCCTGCTGATCCTCGCCGTGTTCGTGATCTACCTGATCCTCGGCATCCTCTACGAGAGCTTCATCCATCCGCTCACGATTCTGTCCGGGCTGCCGACTGCCGGTCTGGGCGCACTGCTGTCGTTGAAGCTCTTCCACATGGAACTCGACATGTTCGGCTTCGTCGGCCTGGTCATGCTGATCGGCATCGTGAAGAAGAACGCGATCATGATGATCGACTTCGCCATCGAGGCGCGGCGCCACGGCGGCAAGAGCCCGCGCGAAGCGATCTACGAAGCCGCACTCACGCGGTTCCGTCCGATCATGATGACCACGATGGCGGCACTGATGGGCACGCTCCCGATCGCGCTGGGCTACGGCGCCGGCGCCGAGTCGCGGCAACCGCTCGGCGTCGCGGTCGTCGGCGGCCTGCTCGTGTCGCAGATCCTGACGCTGTACATCACCCCGGTCATCTACATCTACCTCGAACGCTTCCAGAGCTGGATGCGCCGCGACCGTAGCGCGGCCAGGGTCGATGCGCAGTTCGCGCACGGCGCCGAGTCGCCCGGCCGCTGAGCCACCGCCCCAGCCGCCGCAGCCGGGTCGATGCCGGGGCGAAGTCAGTTCGCCTCAAGTTGCCGGGGCGGCACCCGAGGCAAGCGCTGGGCGCTGCAATGCAATACGAAATCCTGCCGCGTGTTGAAGCTGACACGTGCGATCGAGTATCACGCGGAATTCCTTGAGCAGAATCCATGGGAACCTGTCCGCCCCAAGGGCTGAACCCAACATTCGGTCTGGTGCCGGATCATGCCGGCCTTCCCGCGATGTTTCGTACGGCGGTATAGTCCCCGGCAGCGCGCCTCGATAGCGCCAAGACCGGCGACGATCCGGCCGATGTGAGTACCATCCTGGGGAGGATTGCATGACCGACAGCGTCAAGTACCTGCTGGACGAAACGCGCATACCGAAGCACTGGTACAACCTGATGGCGGATCTGCCTTCGCCACCGCCGCCGGTGCTGCATCCGGGCACGCTCCAGCCGGTCGGGCCGGACGATCTTGCGCCACTGTTCCCGATGGCGCTGATCATGCAGGAGGTATCGACCGACCGGGAGATCGAGATCCCCGATCCGGTGCGCGACGTTTACCGCCAGTGGCGCCCCAGTCCGCTGTATCGCGCGCGCCGCCTCGAGAAGACGTTGCAGACACCCGCGCGCATCTACTACAAGTATGAAGGCGTCAGCCCGGCCGGTAGTCACAAGCCCAACACCGCTGTGGCGCAGGCCTTCTACAACAAGGAGGCGGGCGTCCAACGCATCAGCACCGAGACCGGCGCGGGCCAATGGGGTTCGTCGCTGGCCTTTGCCGGCGCGTTGTTCGGGCTCGAGGTCCAGGTCTTCATGGTGAAGGTGTCCTACAACCAGAAGCCCTATCGCCGCGCATTGATGGAGACCTACGGCGCCCGCTGCATCGCGAGCCCGTCGATGGAGACCAATTTCGGCCGCGCGCTGCTCGCGAAGTCACCGGACAACAACGGCAGCCTCGGCATCGCCATATCCGAAGCGGTGGAAGTCGCCGCAAGCCGTGAAGACACCAAGTACGCCCTCGGGTCCGTGCTGAATCACGTGCTGCTGCACCAGACGGTGGTCGGGCAGGAAGCCATGGCGCAGATGGAGATGGCGAACGACTTTCCCGACATCATCGTCGGGTGCACCGGGGGCGGATCGAATTTCGCCGGCATTGCCTTTCCGTTTCTCGGGGCACAACTGCGCGGCGGGCAGAATGTGCGCATCATCGCGGTCGAACCGGCGGCGTGCCCCAGTCTCACGCGCGGCCGCTATGCTTACGACTTCGGCGACACCGGCCACATGACGCCACTCGCCAAGATGCACACGCTCGGTTCCGCGTTCATGCCGCCCGGATTCCACGCCGGCGGCCTGCGCTATCACGGCATGGCCCCGCTCGTCTCGCACATCAAGGAGCTCGGCCTCATCGAGGCGCGTGCCTACCACCAGGTGTCGTGCTTCGAGGCCGGCGTGCTGTTCGCGCGCAACGAGGGCATCGTGCCCGCGCCCGAAGCCAACCACGCGGTCAAGGGTGCGATCGACGAGGCGCTGCGCTGCAAGGAATCGGGCACGTCGAAGGCGATCCTGTTCAACCTGTGCGGCCACGGCCATTTCGACATGCAGGCCTACACCGACTATTTCGCGGGCAAGCTGACCGACCAGCAGTACGACGAGAAGGAGCTCGCCATGGCGTTGGCAGGCCTGCCTTCCGTGCCCGAGACCGCCTGAACGAGCGTGCGACCGTGACCCACATGATCCGCCTGGCGGAGCCGCAGGACGCGCAGCAGATGGCGCGGTTGTCGCGCGACCTCATCGAGCCCGGGCTCGGCTGGTCGTGGACGCCCAAGCGCGTGCTCGGGTCGCTGCAGCACCGCGACACCTGCAGCATCGTCGCCGACACCGACCGTCCGGTGGCGGGCTTCGCGATCATGGAGTTCCTGGACGAGCATGCGCATCTGTCGCTGCTCGCCATCGGCGAGCCGCATCAGCGCCAAGGCATCGGCCGCAGCCTGGTGCACTGGCTCGAGGCGAGTGCGCGCACCGCCGGCATCGGCATCGTCTACGTCGAAGCACGGGTCGGCAATCAGGCCGCGCGCGATTTCTACCGCTCGCTCGGCTATCGGGAGATGTTCCTGATGCCCGGCTACTACCGCGGACGCGAAGCCGCGATCCGCATGGGGCACGACCTGCGCAAGGCCGTGCCGTTCAGCGCCTGACCATTCCACAATAAAAAGGAACCACAACGATGTCGCGACCCGCCATGAACCCGCGTCCGGTCGACTGGTCCGGGGAGAATCCCGGCATGTACCTTCGCAACAAGGCGGACGGACCGTACGTCACGCTCGTGAGTTTCTTCCGGGTCGTGCTGTCGCCGCACGGCAAGGGCCACGCCGCCTTCCTGGTGCTCGATCCATCGGGCAACGGTGCCAATCCCGCCAGGCCCAACGTCTGCATCACCGACAATGAACCGCTCGCGTTGTACCTGCGCGACGGTTTCGTGCAGCACTTCCTCGCGTTTCGCGGCAGCAACGCGCTGGCATCGACGAAGGTGATTCCCGGCTGGGATTTCGTCGCCGGTGGCGATGGCCGCACGGTGCACACCGAATGGTTCCGCTCGACCCTCGGGCAGGTCCAGCTGACATGGGGCGGCTGGGGCGATTGCTACGAAGTGGAACTCGCCGGCGACCAGAAGGCGGTCACCGGCAAGCACGAGATGTTCTCCACCTTTGTCGACGTGCGCGAAACGTCGGGACACATCAACGGCCGGCCCATCGAAGGCCGACCGTTTCCGCGCGAATTCGCCGGCAAGAAGGACAGCAGCACCGCCTTCCTCGCGTTCTCGGAGACCTGGATCAAGGCGTGAGCGCCAAGGCGGCTAACCATCTCGAAGCTTGAGGTGAGGGAGCCTGTGCGCCCCGGCTGCGCCGGCCGCGGGCTCAAGAAGTGGACAACCTTGGGCTAGCCTCGTTCCCGAGCGCAGGAAGCGGCGCAGCAGCAGCAGCGCCGCGACTGCGAGCCCGAGGGCGAAGCCGCCCCAGAAGCCGGCTGCACCGAAGCCCAGCGGCATCGCGAAGAGCCAACCGAAAGGCAATGCGAGCAGCCAGTAGGCGCCGAGCGTGACCAGCGTCGGCCAGCGGTTGTCGAGCAACGCACGCAAGGCGCCGAGGCTCACCGACTGGATACCGTCGAAGATCTGCATGATGCCGACCGCGATGAACATGGCGGTCGCCGCAGCGATGACCGTACGATCGTCGATGAACGCAGCCGCGATATCCGCCCCGGCAAGCACCAGCGTCGTCGTGAAGAGCACCGTCCACAGCGTCACGAGTCCCATGGCCGCCAGACCGATCGGCTGCACCCGATCTGGCTCGCCGGCACCCAGGGCCTGCGCGATGCGGATCGCCACGGCGCCGGCCATGCCGAGCGGCAGCATGTAGAGCACGGAAGCGACGCTGAACACGATCTGGTTGGCCGCCAGCGCAGTCGCGCCGAGGAGGCCGATCAACACGCCGGCCACCGCCAGTGCGCTGCCTTCGGCGAGGTACTGCAACCCCATCGGCACACCTTCCTTCGATTGCTCGGTGAATCCCAGACGCCCCAGGCGAACGGCGAGCCGCAGGCCCGCCATGGCCGGCGCGAGACGCCAGTAGGCCCAGAACGCCACCAGCGCGACACCTTCCGCGACCAGCGTCGCGACCGCGGCGCCGGCCAATCCGAGCCTCGGGAAACCCCAGGCACCGTTGATCAGCGCGTAGTTGAGCGGGACGTTCACGACCACCGCAATGGAAAGGATGGCCACGCCGGTCCACGGACGATCGACCGCATCCAGCAGTTGCTTGAAGACGAGATTGATCGAGTACGGCACCAGCACGAGGGCCATGGTGATCCAGTACGGGGCAATCACGTCGAGCACTTCGCGCGGTTGACCCGCGAACCGGAGCAGCGGCAGCACCGCGATCATCAGCGTCGCCAGGCCGATGCCGATACCGAGACCCAGCCAGCGCCCGTGCGCCACCACGCTCGCGACGCGTGCCGGTTCGCCGGCACCGAACGCCCGGCCGATCAGGATGCCCACGGGGGTCATGAACCCGTACACGGCCGCCCACAGGATCAGGACCACGCTCCCGGTGAGCGAGGCAGCCGCGAGCGCGACCGCCCCCAACGGACCGAGCATCCAGGTGTCGGTGATCATGAGGAGCGAAGAGGTGGTGAGGCCCGCCACCAGAGGTACGGCGAGGCCCACGAGGCCGGCGATCTCGGCGCGGCTGCGGTGGTAGAGGAGTTTCATGGCATTCATCCGGTCTGCATGGTTTTCAGCAGTCGCAGTATGCTGTCAATATTTTATGAGCGGATTGGCCACACTGTTCAGATTGCATTGACAATAGGCACCGAACCCCGCCACCCATGCCAGACAACGTTCACCTGATGCGTACCTTCCTCGCCGTGGCGAGTGCCGCGAGCTTCAGCGGTGCTGCCAAGGCGTTGGGGGTCTCGCGCGCCGCGGTCTCGAGCCAGATCGCGCAGTTGGAGGCGCGTCTGGGCGTGCGCCTGTTCCGGCGCACCACTCGCACGGTCACCCTCACCAGCGAAGGCGAACAGTACGCGGAGCGCGTCGGCGGGCTCCTCGAACAGATCGACGCGCTGGACAACGAGTACGCGACACGCGCGGGCGAGGTCGCCGGGCCACTGACCGTCGAGGTGCCGGAATTCTTCGGCGTCCGCGTGCTCGCCGCGCGGGTACCGGAGTTCCTGGAGCGCTATCCCGGTGTCGCCCTCAACCTGGTGCTGAACGAGCGGGTCGACGACATCGCACAAGCGGATGCGGACATCTTCGTGCGCACGTCGCTGCCGCGCGCACACCATCTCAAGTACCGGCGGCTGGGCGGCTTCCGGCTCATCGCGGCGGCGAGCCCATCGTACTTGACCCGGCACGGCGAGCCGCACCACCCGCTTGAGCTGGGGCATCACACGACCATCGACTACATCAATTCGGTTTCCGGTCAGCCCTTCGACTGGGAATTCGAGCCCGTGCGCCGCGGCCGCGGCGAAGCGCTGGTCGTGGCGCCCAAGGGTCGACTGACCTGCAACAACTCGGACGCCTGCATCGAAGCTGCCATCGCGGGCTTCGGCGTCGTGACCGACGTCGACTTCATGCTGGAGCCCCTGTTCGCGCGCAAGTTGCTGGTGCCGGTCCTGGCGGCATGGCGCTCGCCCGAGTACCCGCTCTACGCGCTATGGCACCCGGGTCGTCCGGTGGCACCTCGGGTCACGGCATTCGTCGCGTTCCTGGCGGACATTTCGGAGTCGCGGAAACGGGCACGGTAGGAAGGCCCCCATCCCAACCTTCCCCCGCTGATCGCGGGGGAAGGGGTGTACAGCTCCTTCCCCCGGCCTGCCGGGGGAAGGTTGGGATGGGGGCAACCATGCGCCCGACCTCAACTGGCGAATCGCCGCTGGACGCCGACAAGTCAACGCTCACGCGGAAGGGGCGGTCAGGAATCTAGCGTGCTCGCGCCGTCACCACCGGCTGATAGAAGCCGCTGTCCGCCGGGAAATGCCAGCGTACATCGCTGAACCCCGCGGCGGCCAGCGCTTCGTCCAGTTCGGCACGGCGCAGCGCGCGAAATCGGGAGACGTGATGGGAAGTCCGGTATTCGCCGCCTGCTTCACGCACGAAGTACTGGTGCACGGCGTAGGAACGCCCATCGGGGGCCCAGTCCCAGACCTGGAACGCGATGCGACGGCCGCTCTCGTCGTCGAAGACCTGGGGCATCGTGCCGCGCGGCCCGTGCTCCTGGCGTTTGCCATGCAACCCGGGCAATTCCGGATCGAGCGCTGTTGCGCTGGCATCGCGCGCGAGCAAGCGGTCATAGTCGCGGATGCTCGCGAGAAACAACCCGCCCGGACGCAGGCGGCCTCGCATCTGCTCGAGCGCCCGGGGCAGATCGTCAGACTCGAGGCAGTGAGACAGCGCGTTGTCGCAGCATATGACGACGTCGAATCGTTCCGCGAAAACCTGGTCCAGCGCACGAAAGTCGGCCACATCGAAGGTGATGTCCGCAGCAAACGACTGCGCTTCGCGCCGCGCGCGCTCGACCGCGGGAGCGCTGAAATCGGTCGCATGCACGCCATAACCCTGCAGCGCCAGTGCGATCGCCTGGGTCCCGATCCCGCACGCACAATCGAGCAAGTCCGTGACAGACCCTTCCGACCGTTGCCGGATCACGGCATCGAGCGCTTCGCCCTGGTGGCTGATCTCCTGCCGCCAGTCGGCGAACATGAGGTGGTACTCATCGGCGAGTCCGTCGTAGAAATCCCGCACCGGTTCGTTCATGACGGGCCGATCCCCGCTCGGGCCGGATGGGAGTTCGCGCGGACGGTTGGCGCCTTGGTTCGCGCGCGCTCGCGCCAGCGGAACACGAGTCGTGCCCCGAGCAGGACAGCGAGGACCAGAGCGTAGACCAGCGGTTCGCGGATGTCCTTCTTGACCAGCCACAGGAAATGGATCACGCCGAGCGTCCCGATGACGTACACCGCGCGGTGCAGCCACTGCCAGCGGCGCGCCCCGAGGCGCTTGACCATCGCGTTGGTGGACGTGGCCGCGAGCGGGATGAGCAACACGAAGGCCGTGAACCCGACGGTGATGAACGGACGCTTCACCACGTCCTTGACGATGTCGGAGAAATCGAAGAACTGGTCGAGCCAGATGTAGGTGGTGAAGTGCAGGCTCGCGTAGAAGAACGCGAACAACCCGAGCATGCGGCGCAAGCGCAGCAACCACGGCATCGAGAGCAGCCGGCGGGCCGGCGTCACGGTCAGCGTGATCATCAGGAACGTGAGAGTCCACCAGCCGGTCGCCCGGGTGATGTATTCGATCGGATTCGCGCCCAGCTGATCGCGCCAGGCGCGCAGCGCCAGCAGGGCGAGCGGCATCAGGCAGGCGACGAAGACCGCTGCCTTGATTCTGGCGATCTGGGTCGGAGTCGGTTGGAAAGTCAAAGGCAAACTCGTTCACCACGAAGGACGCGAAGGACACGAAGGTCACGAAGAAAGGCGAAGGAACTGCTTTCTGGTTTTCCTTCGTGGCCCTTCGTGTCCTTCGCGTCCTTCGTGTTTCAAGCTTTTCAGTAGTACTTCTTCAGGTCCATACCCGCATAGAGCGAAGCCACCTGTTCACCGTAGCCATTGAACATCAGCGTCGCGCGCTTGCCGAATTCGCCGATGCGCCGCTCCTTCGCCTGGCTCCAGCGCGGATGGTCCACCTGCGGATTGACGTTGGAATAGAACCCGTATTCGCTCGGGATCGCCTTGTTCCAGGCAGTCTTCGGTTCGGTCTCGGTGAACCGGATGCGCACGATCGACTTGGCGCTCTTGAAGCCGTATTTCCACGGCACCACGATGCGCACCGGGGCGCCGTTCTGGTTGGGCAGCAGATCGCCGTACAGCCCGAAGGTGAGCAGTGCGAGCGGGTGCATCGCTTCGTCCATGCGCAGGCCTTCGACATAGGGCCAGTCGAGTACCGGCAGCCGCACGCCAGGCATCTGCTTCTCGTCGCTCAGCGTGACGAACTCGACGTACTTCGCCTTCGAGTTCGGTTCGGCGCGCTTCACGAGCTCGCTCAAGGGGAAGCCGTTCCACGGGATCACCATGGACCAACCCTCCACGCAGCGCAGGCGATAGATCCGTTCCTCGACCGCCGCCAGTTTCATCAGTTCGTCGATGTCCCAGCGCTTCGGCTTGGCACACTCGCCTTCGACGCTGATGGTCCACGGCCGTGGCTTGAGAGTCCCGGCGCGTTCGGCAGGATCATCCTTGCCGGTGCCGAACTCGTAGAAGTTGTTGTAGGTGGTGACGTCCTTGAACGGGGTCGCCGCCTCGGCGACGCTGAGGGGGCTCTTGCGCGCGCCCGCGAACGGTTTGCCCTGCGCCTGGACGGCGCGAGCCCCGAGGCCTGTCACCGCCAAACCGGCGGCGAACAGGCCCGCGTCACGGAGGAAGGCGCGACGGTCTTCGAACAGTGCGCGCGGCGTAATCTCGGAAGGAATGATGTCGGTGGAGCGGCGGATCAGCATGGGAGACCTTTCGTGCATCGGTGCGGAATACGACCGGGGTGCTCCGCCGACGGTTCGCCTACCTGGGTAACGCCCCCCCGACAGGCCTTGCGGCCTTTCCCCCAGGGGCCAGCCCACTTGGGGCGGCCCGGCGAGGGCTGAGCGATCATTCTACGATCCCGAAACTCTCGCGGATTCAGTGCGACGCAACGAAGCGCCCAATTTCCTCGAGAATCGGCGGGTCGGCGCGAAAGGGCCTGGCGAGCGCCGCGACGGTACGGCCGTGTCCGAGCCCCGGGTAGACGTGCTCCGTGACGCCAACGCCTGCCTCACGCATCCGCGCCGCCAGGCGCTCGGAGTTGCGCGGCAACACCCGGGTATCGGCATCGCCCGTCATCAGCAGGGCGGGCGGAGCCCCCGACGAAACGTACGCGATCGGCTGGGTCCCAGGCCATTGTTCGCGCGGCCCGAAGATGGTCTGGATCACCGGCGTCTTGATCGGCAGGAAATCGTACGGCCCCGAAAGACCGATCCAGCCGCGCAGCATCCGCTGCGGGTCGAGCCCCACCCCGGCCAGCCAGCGCCCGTCCAGCGCCAGCATGGCCGCGTTGTAGGCGCCGGCGGAGTGGCCCATCACGAACAGGCGCGCCGGATCGCCACCGTAGTCGCCGACACGATCGTGCACCCAGCGGACGGCAGCGGCAGCGTCACGCAGGAAGTCCGGATACCGCACTTCGGGATAGACACGGTAGTCGGGCACGATGGCGACGAATCCGCGCGACGCCAGCGCTTCGCCGGCGAACCGGTAGTCCTCCCGGCTGCCCTCCTGCCAACCGCCGCCGTAGAAGAACACGACGACCGGCATCGGCCCGCCTGCGGCTTCAGGCACGTAGACATCGAGCTTCTGACGCACCAGCGGCCCGTACGCAATGCCCGCCTCGCGGCGATAGCCCGCGGACGGCGTGGTGGCATTGAGCAGGCCGAGCGGGGTACACGCGGTCAGGGCAGCCAGGATCGCGACTGCGGTCAGAGCGACGAGGTTTCTCATGCAGGGAAGAACAGCGTGAACCACGAAGGACGCGAAGGACACGAAGGTTCACGAAGGAAAACCAAGAAACAGTGCCTTTGCCCTTCTTCGTGGCACTTCGTGTCCTTCGCGTCCTTCGTGTTGAAAGAGGTTTCGTTCCGTCCCTAGATCAGGAACAACGTCGCCAACCCGAGGAAGATGAAGAACCCGCCGCTGTCCGTGATGGCCGTGATCAGCACGCTCGAGCCCACCGCCGGATCGCGACCGAAGCGGTGCATCAGCATCGGGATGAAGACACCGAAGGACGCCGCCACCAGCAGGTTCAAGGTCATCGCCGCCATCATCACGAGCCCCAGCGCCCAGCTGTGGTACAGCAACATCGCGAACACCCCGAAGATACTGCCCCATACGAGGCCGTTCAACAGGCTGATCAGCAGCTCCTTGGTGAGCAGCGCCTTGGCGTTGGCGCGCTGGATCTGACCCAGGGCCATGGCGCGCACGATCATCGTGATGGTCTGGTTGCCGGAATTGCCGCCGATGCCGGCGACGATGGGCATCAGCGCCGCCAGCGCCACCAGCTTCTCGATGCTGCCTTCGAAGATGCCGATGACCCGCGAGGCGATGAACGCGGTGACCAGATTGATCGCGAGCCAGGTCCAGCGGTTCTGCGCCGATTTCCAGACCGAGGAGAAGATGTCCTCGTCTTCGCGCAGGCCGGCCAGGTTCAGCATCTCGCTGTCGGACTGGTCGCGGATGAAGTCCACCACCGCCGCCACCGTCACTCGGCCCACCAGCTGGCCGTGGTCATCCACCACCGGTGCCGACACCAGGTCATAGCGCTCGAATGCCTGGGCTGCCTGCTCCGCATCATCGTGGGGCTTCAGGCGCACGGCGTCCACGATCATCAGGTCGATCACCAGACGATCCGGATCCGTCACCAGGACCCGTCCGATAGGCAGCACACCTTGCAGGACTTCGTTGCGGTCGACGACGAACAGCTGGTCGGTGTGATCGGGCAACTCGTCGAGGCGGCGCAGGTAGCGCAGCACCACCTCGATGGTGACGTCCTCGCGCACCGTGACCATGTCGAAATCCATCAGCGCCCCGACCGAGTCCTCGGGGTAGGACATGGCAGCCCGGAGCTGTTCGCGCTCTTCCACCGACAGTGCCTGGAAGACGTCCTCGATGACCTCCTCGGGCAGGTCGGGTGCGAGGTCCGCAATCTCGTCGGTGTCGAGCTGCTCGGTGGCGGCGACCAACTCCTCCGGTGCCATGTCCGCGATCAGGGTCGCGCGCACCGCGTCGGAAGCTTCGAGCAGGATCTCGCCGTCGCGATCGGCCTTGACCAGGTTCCAGACGATCAGCCGTTCCTCGAGCGGCAGCGCCTCGAGCACATAGGCGACGTCGGCCGGGTGCAGCTCGGCAAGCTTCTGTTGCAGCTCGGCCAGGTTCTGCCGGTGGACCAATGTCTCCACCAGTTCGTGCTTGGGCATGTCCTGCCGGTGGACGAGCTGCTCCACGAGGCGGTGCTTCTGCAGCAGGGCCATCACCTGCTGCAGGCTTTCCTGCACGCTCTCCTGGGATTTAGCTTCGTCGACTTCCGGCGACATCCGTGCGGCGCTCCGTGTGACGGGTTTTCGGGCGGGGAAACCGCCGTATTGTATGGGTCGGCCCTCGCGCGGTACATGGTGATGCCGGCTGCGCCGACATCTCCAGATGAAAGGGGACTCCCCCTCATCCCCCCGCCCCTTCTCCACCAGGGAGAAGGGGAGCTTCAGCCTCTCTCCCCTAACGTGGGAGCCGCGGCAGGCATCGGACTTGTGCGGCGAGGCCGATGAGGCGTGCCGCAGGCACGCGCAAGAACTTCATCCACGGCGCGCTCGTAGTCGATAACGCCGGTGCAGCAATTGGCGTTTACTGCTTCGGCGGCACCCGCGTGGCCTGCCAAGAGATGAACTGAAGCTGTCCCTTGCGCTTTGCCCAGATGGCGTGGAAGCGCAGTTCCACCGCGACGTCCTTGCCCTTGATGGTCACGTCGTAGTTCGCGTGACCCGACAGGATCGCGATGCAGCCGTAGGTGCGTACCGTGACGTCGTCGCGCTTCATCACCCGGTAGTGGACTTCACCGGATCGGATCAGCTCGATGTAGCTCGCCTTGGTATCGACGAGCGTGGAGGAATGGATGTAGACGAGGTCGTCGCCGAGCAGCCGTTCCATCGCGGCGAAGTCCTCGGTGGTCTGCGCGGCGTAGCGCGCATCCTCGGCTGCGACCGCCTCCGCGGCCGTCACGGCTTCGGAGCAGTCGGCCGCCCCGGCCGTGCCGCTCGCCACGATACCCAGAATGGCCCAGCCGAACAGCATTCCCGCGATGTTCTTCATTTCCCCTCCCGTTGTAGTGTTGTCAGTGGCACCGGGCCGCCCCAAGCCACTGTTGCGCCCCCTTGGAGGGCAGTGAACGATGTGAGCCTGGGGGCGGTAACTTCTAGTCCTGCCGCGTCAGTACCGCAAACGGCTTGCGTTCGCAGCGCACGTTCTTCGGTTCGGTACCGGTTGCCGCGAAGAGTTGCAGCTTGTCGCCCTTCCACCCGAACCCGTAGCGCTTCTTGCCGCCCGGGGCCTTGTCGTCCGGCGTCTCGAAATAGTCGCAGGCTGCACCTTCGGCCGCGAGCGACACCTCGTACTCGAACTTCGTGTCGGGGAACGTCGCCTCGCCCGTCTCGGCGAACTCGTAGATGCGGCCCTTCTCGTCGGCGTACTTGCCGGCGATGACCGCGCGGTTGACGAACACGACCAGCCCTTCCGCCACGCGCACGAAGTTGCGGAAGCGGCGCTTCGCGAAGGTCGGATCGGCGATCGCCAGGGTGTCGAACCGCCCCTGGACACCGCGCTCGCCCTGGAACGGAATGTAGGTCGCATCGGCCGACGACACGATGCCGCGGTCATCGTCCGCAACCACCATGCGGTACGAGCCGGGCTTGCCTGCGGGCTCGATTTCGATCACGCGCTGCAGGACCGCCTTGGAGAAGTCGGTACGCATGATGGGATAGCTCTGGTCCTCCTTCTGGATCTTGATGGCGAGCGGAGGCGCCTTGCGCGCCGCCGCGTGCGGCTGGCGGGTCGCCCGCAGCGCGTCCATGTAGTCCTGGGGCAGCCAGACGCCCTCGATGTCCTTCACGAATACCCGGTCCTTCTGCTTGGCCGATCTGGGCTTCTCCGCGGGCGGCTTGGCCGGATCGGGTTGCTGAGCCAGGAGCGGGGTGGCGAAAACTGAAGCGCAGAACAGGGTGCAGGCAAGACGGATCATGGGCATCGATGCATCGTGATGGGACGGGGCGCCGACTTGGGGGTTGACCTCGCGGCCGGCGCGCGGCCCGCGATCATACCCTCGAATTTCCCTCGACAGCCCGCTTCAGATCGCGACGGCCGGACGCCGTGCGCCGAAGCGCGTGGCCTGCTCGAAGGCATGGGCCACCTGCAGCACACCGAGATCGTCGAGATAGCGACCGACGATCTGCAGGCCCACCGGCAGCCCGCCGTGGCTGAATCCGGCCGGGACCGAGATTGCCGGCAGCGTCGTGGCGGAAATGCGATAGCAGGAGCGCATCCACTCGATGTAGTTGGCGAGCGGCTTGTCGTCGATCGCCATCGGATACTCCGTGTTCACGTCGAACGGCAGCACCTGCGCGACCGGACACACGAGGTAGTCCCAGCGCTCGAAGAACGCTCCCATGCGGGCGAAGAGCTCGGTTCGCTTGCGCTCGGCGCGCGCCACCTGCGAACCGGAGAGGCGCTGGCCCTCCTCGATGTTCCAGATCACCGTCTGCTTGAGCTGCGAGCGCTTGGTGCGAAGCCACTCGCCATGGGACAGATCGAAGTTCCAGGCGCGCAGGACTTCGAAGATCTCGTCGGCATCGGTCAAGTCCGGCGTCGCCGGTTCGACCACGCAGCCCAGGTCTGCGAACGCCGGCAATGCACGCTCGAGGGTTTCGAGCACTTCGCGCTCGATCGGCAGTCCGTCGAGATCGCGACTCCAGGCGATACGCACGCCCTTCATGTCGCGCGCGAGCGGTCGGGCAAACCTTTCACCCGTTTCGTGGATCGAGATCGGACAGCGCCGATCCGGCCCGGCAATGGCTGACAGCATGAGCGCGACGTCCTCGACGCTGCGCGCCATGGGTCCGACCACCGGCAGGGAAAACCAGGCGTTGAACGTGGGCCAGCTCGGAACGCGCCCCGGTGTCGGGCGGAAGCCGACCACGTTGCAGAAACTGGCGGGATTGCGCAGCGACCCGCCGAAATCGGATCCGTCGGCGATGGGCACCATGCCGCACGCGAGTGCCACTGCCGCACCACCGCTCGAGCCACCGCAAGTGCGCTCGAGATTCCACGGATTGCGCGTCGCCCCGAAGACGGTGTTGAACGTCTGCGAACCGGCACCGAACTCCGGCGTGTTGGTCTTGCCGACCGTGACCGCCCCCGCCGCGCGCAGCCGCTCCACGATGATCGCGTCGGTGTCGGGCACGAAGTCGCGGAACAGCGGCGAGCCGAACGTGGTGCGGATGCCCTTGGTAACCGCGAGATCCTTGTGCGCCACCGGCAGGCCGGCAAGCGCCCCGCATTCCTCGCCACGCGCGAACCGCTCGTCGATTGTGCGGGCCGCGGCTTCGGCCTGTTCGAAGGTTCGAGTGACCATCGCGTTGACCGCCGGGTCGATCCGTTCGATCTGCTGCACATGGGCTCGCAGTACTTCTGCCGCCGACAGTTCGCGCGCACGGATGCGCCGCACGAGTTCGGTCGCGCTCGTGAAGCACAATTCGTTCATGGTCCGGTCCGGAAGATGAAGTAGACCGCGCCCAGGATGCACAGCGCTGCCCAGAGATAGTCGAGCTTGAGGGGTTGGTGCATGTAGAACATCGCGAACGGCACGAACACCGACAGCGTGATGACCTCCTGGAGGATCTTGAGCTGCGGCAGCGAAAGGGTGGTGTAGCCGATACGGTTCGCCGGCACCTGCAGCAGGTACTCGAAGAGCGCGATGCCCCAGGACACGAGCGCAGCGACGATCCAGGGCTTGTGCGCGAGATTCTTCAAGTGGGCGTACCACGCGAAGGTCATGAACACGTTGGACGCGGTGAGCAGCAGGATGGTCTGCAGGATCGGAGGCAGGGCGAGTGCAGGCATGGGTCGACAGGGTCAGGGGTAAGGCGAGATGCCGCGGGCCATCAGCACGGCGGCCAATGGCAGCAGGGCGAACAGGATCAGCTCCAGGGCGATCAGGCGGCGGACGCGCCCGATGTCCTTGCCGGAGAGCACTCGCACCTGGCCCTCCCGCAACGCACGGTTCCAGCGCAGGAACTGCATGGTCGGCACGATCGAGACCAGGCCGATCGCGATGAACAGGGCGATCTTGACGTAGAAGAGGGGATTGCCGAGATAGAACGCGGTGCCCTTGGCGAACCATCCGAACCGGATGATGCCGGTGACCAGAGCTGCCAGCGCGGCGACCAGGTACCCGGCGTCGAGACGGACCAGCAGTTGCACGTGGCCCGGCTGCAAGTGCTCGTTGCAGAGGAAGAACTCGGCGGCAAGCAGACCTGCGAGCGCCAGGATCGACCCGAAGTGCAGGTAGGCGAACGAAGCTTCCACGGCGCCGATGATACCTGCCCGTTTCGGGCCCGACCGACCGCATCGGCGATATTTCACGCCGCATTCACACCTGCCGGAATGCCGCATTCACGGGCGCCCGGATGATGGCATCCGTCACTTCAGGAGGAACCCATCATGCAAACCCTAGCCATCGCTGCCGGCCAGACCGGCCACCTCGACCTCGGACAAACCGACGTCGCCACCATCACCCGGCCTGCCGGTGTGCGCCTCACCTGCACCTCGGGTGCCGCGTGGATCACGCAGGGCAACGAGTCGCGCGACCTGGTGCTCTACGCGGGACAGGTGCTGGTGCTCGATCGGCGCAAGCCGGTGTTCGTCTCGGCGCTCAACCGCTGCACGTTGCGAGTCGACGGTCCTGCCGTCGAGCCTTCCCCGTGGTCGCGCAGCACGGCGGCGGTCGCCGCGTGGTTGCAGCGCTCCGCCAGTGCTACCGCCTGAGCGAGCCCGCGATGCATCCCGAGTTGGCGGCACAGCACGCGGCGCTCGAAGCGCTCGCGGACCCGATCACGCCGTTGCCCGCGGCGACGCCGGTGAAGACCCGCACCGCCACGGCGCGGCGGCCGCGTCTGGACGCCGTGGACTTCCTGCGCGGCCTGGCGATGGCCGTCATGGTGCGGGCTCGCATGTTGCGCCTTCGCGGCGCCCGCGCGCTTGGGTCGATCCGACGCCGGTCCGACTTCGGAAGGCCACAGCGCAAGGCCTGACAGCTCACCGACATCCCGGCCCGATACCCATGAATGCGACACCCCCGATCGAGTACGACCGCATCGCCGAGCTGTACGACCGCTACGTCACCGCCGATCACGACCTGCCGTTCTTCGTCGCCGCCCTCCCGCTGGCGCGTGGCGGCGAGGTGGTCGAACTGACTGCCGGCACGGGTCGCCTTTCGATCCCGCTGATCGAGGCCGGTGCCCGGCTCACCTGCGTCGACCTGTCGCCGAAAATGCTGGACATCCTGCGGCGCAAGCTGGTCGCGCGCGACCTCGATGCCGAGATACTCTGCCGGAATGTGTGCCGGCTCGATCTGCCGTCGCGCTATGCGCTCGCGTTGATGCCGTGCCAGGCCTTCATGGAAATCGTCGACGAAGCAGGGCAGCGCGCGACCCTGCGCTCGGTGTTCGCCTGCCTCGAACCCGGTGGCCATTTCATCTGCACGCTACACAATCCCACCGTCCGTCGGCAGCAGGTGGACGGCACGTTGCGAGCCGTGGGTGCCTTCCCTTCCTACGACGGAACACTGGTCGTGTCGGGCGCGGAGGTGGGTGGCGACCCCATCGTGGTGCGCTCGCAGTTCTTCGAATCGTTCGGTCTGGACGGGGGGCTGCGCTGGAAGCGGCTGCTGCCGATGCGCTTCGCGTTCATCGATCCGGACGCCTTCGAGGAAATGGCGACGACCGCCGGATTTCGCGTGGTCGCGCTGATGGGTGACTACGCGGGCGGGCCGTTTCGACCGGAGTCGAGCCCGGTGATGATCTGGACGCTCGAGCGGCCGGGTTGATCGCGCGTGTAGCGATGAAAACCCTGCACCCCGGAGCAACGTGGAGGTACTCGGAGTAGCCCTTCGCGACATTCCCTCCTCCGGCGAAGCCGGGGAAGGATCAGGGTAGAAGTGCGACGCCAAGGCTTGCCCCCATCCCAGGCTTCCCCCACCGGAGGTGGGGGAAGGAGCCGAAGCGCCTCTCCGTGTCCCGTGACGCAGGCTGTTGCTGCTACCTCAACAGCGCTGCGGGCGTCGTGTAAATCCCACGAGCCATGATCGCGTCGCGCACGTCGATGCGTGGGGCGGTCGCGTTCAATTCCACCTTGCCACCGAGCGCCTCGAGTCCGATTTCGGCATAGAGCTGCGCGAGATCCGGAAACGCCGTGGCGGACACGTGGGCATCGTAGAGCCGGCGGAACACGTCCGTGCCCGACAATTCGTCGAACTTGTCGAAGACCTGGCGCGCGGTCCACTCCGGATTGGGATCGAGACAGCAGTCCGCGAACTGCGCGAGCACCGTGTCAAGGGACTGCCGGTTGTCGGAGCGGCTGCGCAGTTCCACGTCTGCGAGCAGGAGCATCGCCGCGCCCGACCAGTACACCCGCATGTAACCGCCGTCGCGGAACATGCGCACCGTCGCCTGTTCCAGCGTCATGCCCTTCACGGCGGAATCCCGGCCACGTTTGAACCCTGCATGCATGCGTTGCCATGCTTCGTTCGGCGTGATTGCACCGCTGCGCGCACGCGTCACGTTCTGGTAGTAGGTGGCCATGCCTTCCGCCAGCCACGCATCGTGCGAAGTCACGTACGGCAGCAGCAGGTGCGACAATTCGTGCGGCGCGGTCCAGTCCTCGATGTAGTCGCGCAGCGGCCGGCGCTGATTCACGAAGAAGTGCGCGGCCGCCTGGCCTCCGCGCAACACATACGCCCAGGGCGTCGGCTCCTGAGCGCGCGCACCGGGCATCACGAGGATCTGCGGGCTCGCGACCGGAAACCGGCCATGCACGCCCGCCACGCTCATGGCGGCATCGTGGATCCACGTACGTACCGCATCGACGTCGGCCGGCGGCGCACCATCGAGCACGGCCAGACGCAGCACGGCCCCCGGCACTTCCACGGGAATCTCCTGGAAACGGCCGAAGGCCACGGCCGACGGACGATCGAACTCGGCGTGGCCGATCCGGTAGGACGGCAACTCACGCGCGGGTGCCACCGGACGCCAGGGCGTCGACACTGCCAGGCCCTCGGGCAGTGCGAAACTCACCTCGATATCCTCATCCGGCGCGAGCTGAGCCGGGCGCCAGAACCACAAACCCACTTCGGTGAACAGGTCGCGCCCCACCCGCTTGGTGGTGTTCCCCGAGAGGTCGTTCTTGGTGTAGCCGCCGGCAAGGTTGACGGAGTACTCGATGCAACCGTCGTCGGCGATGTCCTTCAAGCGCATCTCGGTGCCGTTGGGCTGGATCGGCTGGCGTCGCTCCATCACGGCCTTGCCCTCGACGAAGGCCGCGGGCGCATCGAGCGACTCGGCCACGAGTTGCGCCGGTGGCCGTCCCGCGAAGCAAGCCTTCACCTGCATGCTGCGGATGTCGGGATCGACCGTGACCCGATACTGGTGGATACGCTCCGCCCACACCGGAACGGACGCGGTCATCACCAGCAGGAGCGCGATGCTGCGCAGAGGAAGCAAGTCGATCAAGGCTTGGAACGATGGGTAACGATGCAACGCACGGATAGAGGACGAACGTCGTCCAAGGTTCCCGCGGCGCGGTGGATGCAGTTTCCGGCAGGTGCAAGGTCGAAGCAAGCAGGCGCACGGCGCGCCTGGACGAACCGGTTTGTCCAGGCTAGAGCCTGCTAACTCTTAGAACGGACCTGCGTGACCTCCATGACGAGCACAATCAAGGCGCAAAGCACAGCTGGGGCAGGCCCCCCAGCGAGCATTTGTAACGCGGAGTGCGCTCGTCATGGAGGATCACCCGGAGGGCTGGGGGCTGAGAAGGCGCAGGGCGTTGTTACGAGCTGCCTAGCCCTGCGCCTTCTCAGCCCCCAGCGCAGGTCCGTTCTAAGTGTTAGCAGGCCCTGATCAGGCCGGTTCGTAAGCCAGCACCGGGGCGAGCCAGCGCTCCACTTCCGGCAGCGGCATGCCCTTGCGCGCCGCGTATTCCTCCACCTGGTCCCGATCCACCTTGCCGGTGGCGAAGTAGTGCGCTTCCGCGTGGGAAAAATAGAAGCCGCTCACCGCGGCGGTGGGCAACATCGCGTACGACTCCGTCAGCGTGATGCCGGCGTTGCGTTCGGCGTCGAGCAAGCGGAACAGGGCGCCCTTCTCGGTGTGGTCGGGGCACGCGGGATAGCCGGGGGCCGGCCGGATGCCGCGATACTTCTCGGCGACGAGGTCTTCAACGCTCAAGGATTCGTCCGGCGCGTACCCCCAGAATTCCTTGCGGACCCTGCGATGCATCAGTTCCGCGAACGCTTCGGCCAGTCGGTCGGCCAGCGCCTTCAACATGATGGCGCTGTAATCGTCGTGCTTCGCCTCGAACGCCTCGACCCGCGCATCGATGCCGATGCCGGCGGTCACCGCGAACGCGCCGATGTAGTCGGCCACGCCGGACTCACGGGGCGCCACCAGATCGGCGAGCGACAGGTTGAAGCGGTCGGCCGGTTTCACCATCTGCTGGCGCAGGCAATGCAAGGTCATTGCCGCATCCGCGCGGGATTCGTCGGTGTAGATCGCGATGTCGTCGCCGTTCACCCGATTCGCCGGGAACAGGCCGACGACGGCGTTCGCCGTGAGCCACCGCTCGTCGATGATGCGTGCGAGCATCGCCTGGGCGTCCGCGAACAGGTTGCGGGCCGCTTCACCCACCACCGGGTCCTGCAGGATCTTCGGGAAGCGCCCGGCCAGTTCCCAGGTCTGGAAGAACGGCGTCCAGTCGATCACCTCCGCGATCTCCTCGAGCGGGTACTCGCGAAACACCTGCACACCGAGCCGCTGCGGCTTCGGCGGGACGTATTGCGTCCAATCGGTCGCGAGCCCATGGTTGCGCGCCTCGGCGATCGGATGGTGCGGACCCTGGCCTTTCTTGCCCTTGTGCTGCTCGCGCGTCTTGGCGGCTTCGGCCTTCATCTTCTCGATGTAGCCGGCACGCTGCTCCGGCGACAGCAGGCTCGTGCACACGCCGACGCTGCGCGAAGCATCCGGCACCCAGATGGTCGAGCCGTGATAACCGGGCTCGATCTTGACCGCGGTGTGCACGCGCGAAGTGGTGGCGCCACCGATCAACAGCGGCACTTCGAAGCCCTGCCGCTGCATCTCCTTCGCCACGTGCGCCATCTCTTCGAGCGATGGCGTGATGAGGCCGGAGAGACCGATGATGTCCGCGTTCTCGTCGCGTGCGGTCTGCAGGATCTTCTCGGCGGGCACCATCACGCCAAGATTGACCACGTCGAAGTTGTTGCACTGGAGCACGACCGCAACGATGTTCTTGCCGATGTCGTGCACGTCGCCCTTCACCGTGGCGAGCACGATCTTGCCCTTGGCCTTGCCGGCGTTGCCGGTCCGTGCCTTCTCGGCTTCGATGAACGGGATGAGGTGTGCCACCGCCTCCTTCATCACGCGCGCCGACTTCACCACCTGCGGCAGGAACATCTTGCCCGACCCGAACAGGTCGCCCACCACGTTCATGCCGTCCATGAGCGGGCCTTCGATCACCTGGATCGGCCGCTCGAACCCGAGCCGTGCCTCCTCGGTGTCCTCGACGACGAATTTGTTGATGCCCTTCACCAGCGCGTGCTTGAGCCGTTCGGCCACGGGCGCGTCGCGCCACGCGAGGTCTTCCACCTGCGCCTTGCCGCCGGTCTTGAAGTTCTCGGCGAACGTCACCAACCGCTCGGTCGCATCGGGCCGACGGTTGAGCAGCACATCCTCGACGCGCTCGAGCAGGTCCTTGGGGATGTCCTCGTACACGCCGAGCTGGCCGGCGTTCACGATGCCCATGGTCATGCCGGCCTGCACCGCGTGATACAGGAACGCGGTGTGGATCGCTTCGCGCACGCCGTCGTTGCCGCGGAAGGAAAACGAGATGTTCGAGACCCCGCCGCTCACCTTCACGTGGGGCAGGGACTTGCGGATCGCGCGCGTGGCTTCGATGTAGTCCACGCCATAGTTGGCGTGCTCCTCGATGCCCGTGGCCACCGCGAAGATGTTGGGATCGAAGATGATGTCTTCCGGCGGGAAACCCACTTCCTTCACCAGCAGGTGATAGGCCCGCGTACAGATCTCGATGCGGCGCTTCAGCGTATCCGCCTGGCCCTGCTCGTCGAAGGCCATGACGATGGCTGCCGCGCCGTAGCGGCGTACCAGCCGCGCCTGGCGCAGGAACTCGCCCTCGCCCTCCTTCATGCTGATGGAGTTCACCACCGCCTTGCCCTGCACGCACTTCAAGCCCGCCTCGATCACGCTCCACTTGGAGCTGTCGATCATCACCGGCACGCGCGAGATGTCGGGTTCGGAGGCGACGAGATTCAGGAATTTCGTCATGGACGCCTGCGAGTCGAGCATCGCCTCGTCCATGTTGACGTCGATGATCTGCGCGCCGTTGTCCACCTGCTGGCGCCCCACCGCCAGCGCCTCCTGGAACTGACCGTTCAGGATCATCCGGGCAAAGGCGCGCGAGCCGGTGACGTTGGTGCGTTCGCCGACGTTCACGAACAGCGAGTCGTCACCGACGTTGAGCGGCTCGAGGCCCGACAGGCGCAACTTCTTCTCGATGACCGGGACGGCACGCGGGCGGATCGATGCCACCGCAGAGCCGATCGCCTTGATGTGCTGCGGCGTCGTGCCGCAACAGCCGCCGGCGATGTTGAGGAATCCGGCCTCGGCAAACTCGCGCAGCATGCCCGAGGTGTAGTCCGGGGTCTCGTCGTAGTCGCCGAAGGCGTTGGGCAATCCCGCATTCGGGTGGATGCTGACGAAGGTGTCGGCGATGCCCGCGAGTTCCTCGATGTAGGGCCGCAGATCCTTGGCACCGAGCGCACAGTTGAGCCCGATGGCGAACGGTCGGGCGTGCCGGACCGAGTTCCAGAACGCCTCGGCCGTCTGCCCGGACAATGTGCGACCGGACTTGTCGGTGATGGTGCCCGACACCCACAGCGGCAGGTGCACGCCGTTCCGATCGAAGTATTCGTCGCAGGCGAACAGCGCTGCCTTGCAGTTGAGCGTGTCGAAGACGGTTTCCACCAGCAGCAGGTCGGCACCGCCGTGGACCAGCCCGTCGATCGCTTCGAGGTACGCCGCCACCAGTTCGTCGAACGAAACGTTCCGGAAGGCCGGGTCGCTCACGTCGGGCGAAATGGAGGCGGTGCGGTTGGTGGGCCCGAGCACGCCGGCGACAAAGCGCGGCTTGGCCGGGGTCGCGCGCGACACGCGGTCGGCGATCTCCCGCGCGAGCCTGGCGCCTTCGAAGTTCAACTCCCGCACGTGCGACTCCATGCCGTAGTCGGCCATCGCGATGCGCGTGGAGTTGAACGTGTTGGTCTCGACGATATCGGCACCGGCCTCGAGGTACGCCGAGTGGATCCAGCCGATGATCTGCGGCTGCGTGAGAGTCAGCAGGTCGTTGTTGCCCGACTGCTCGCAATGGTGGTCGCAGAAGCGGTCACCGTGGTAGTGGTGCTTCTCGAGCTTGTGGCCCTGGATCATGGTGCCCATGGCACCGTCGAGCACCAGGATGCGACTGCCCAGCAGTTCGCGCAGGAGGTGGGTACGGTCCGGCTGCAAGTTCGCCCTGTCAGAAAACGAAAAACCCGGCCGCTAGAGGGGACCGGGTTTGCAGTCACTCTTTAGCGGAATTTGTAACGCGCCCGCAAGCTGTAGCTCAAATCGGCGCGAATCGATCTCGAACGCTACCGGTCCAGCTCCCGTCTGTCAATCGCCACCATCAGGCCATGACGGCCCGGTCCCGCGCCCAGAAACGCAGCGCCTCGATCTTCTCGGCGGCGATCACCGAGAGCGGGCGGGTGGCCCGAGCCTCGGCCAGGACGTGCTCGGTGCCAAGCTGCTCCCCGGCCGCGTGGGAGGCGAACAGCGCCGCGACGATGGCCTGCTCGATCTCGGCCCCGGAGAACCCCGCGGTGGCCTCGCCCAGCTCGGCGACGTCGAAGGCCCCTGGGTCCAGCGACCGGCGCTTCAGGTGGATGCGCACCACCTCCGCGCGCGTCGCGGCATCGGGCAGATCCACGAAGAAGATCTCGTCGATGCGCCCCTTGCGGATCAGCTCCGGCGGCAACTGCTCGATGGCGTTGGCGGTGGCCACGAGGAACACGCGACTGGTGCGTTCTGCCATCCAGGTGAGCAGGGTGCCCAGCATGCGGCGCGAGACCCCGCCTTCGCCGTTGTCGCCCGCCTCCTGGCTGATACCCTTCTCGATCTCGTCGATCCACAGCACGCACGGCGCCATGCGCTCCGCACTGCGCAGCGCTTCGCGCAGGTTGCGCTCGGTCTCGCCGATCCATTTGCTGTAGAGCACGCCGAAATCCAGTCGCATCAAGGGCACGCGCCAGGCACCGGCCACGGCTCGGGCGGCGAGACTCTTGCCGGAACCCTGGACACCGAGCAGCATGACGCCGCGGGGTGCCTCGAGGCCGCGGATTTCGCCGGTGAAGGCGTTGCGACGCTGATCGAGCCAGCGCTTGAGATTGGCGAGCCCGGCGACGTCGTCCCACTTCGCGACGTCCAGTTCGAGCGACAGGACGGCATCGGCCCCCATCGCCTCGTGCTTCTGCTTCAACACGCGTGCAGTGTCCTCGATGGTGATGGCGCCATCGTCGTAGATCGCCTGGCGCACCAGGCGGCGCGCGTCGTCCTCGCTCATGCCCACCAGGAGCTGGAGCAGCATGTCGAGCGCCTCCTGGTGGCCCTGGACGCGCGCATCGTTCTTGAACTGCCAGTCGTCCAGTTCTGCCTTCACCAGTGCCCGGATCGCTGCCAGATCCGGCATCGCCATCCGGAATCGCGCCGCCATGCGCGACAGATCGGCGGGAAGCTCGAGCCGCGGACTCAGGAACACCAGGGTCTTCTGGCTGCGGCCGTGATCCTGCGCGATGGTCTTGAGATAGCGCTGATGCACCGGATCGTTCAGGAACGGGTGGAAGTCCACCAGCACGTACACGCCATTCTGCGGTGTGCTGTGGATGTGGCGGAGCACATCCGGCGGGTCGCGTGTCTCGGGGAGAGAATCCGGCCTGCTGCGGCGGCGCAGACCTTCGGTGAGGGTCCAGACGAACAGCGGCCGATCCTCGAGGTTGGCGACGCGCTCGAGCAGGTCGAGCACGCGCAATTCCTCGAAGGATTCCACGGCCACCAGCGGAAATCGCGAACGCAGGATGACCTTGAGGTCGTGCTCGTCGTTCATTGGAGTAGTACTGCCTGCCGGACCAGGAGGCGCGGGGAATCCGGTCTACAACGGCAGATACTGCCGTCAACTTTAGGGCGCGTTCGATCGCTCCCGATGCGCGATCGGGGAGCGCGGCTGAGCCCCCTTCACGCGTCGCACCTGCTCAGTTGGTCTTCACCTTGGTCCATGCGCGGTCGTAGACCTTGAGATCGGCACCGAGGTCTTCGAAGATCTGCAGCTTCGCACGGACCGACGCCGGCGGATTGATGTTGACGTTGTCGCGAATGTTCGCCGGCAGCAACGCCGGCACCTTGGTGTTCACGGTGCCGTTCTTCTGCTGGATCGTGTTCAGGACCGATACTTCGGGCCGCATCATGAACTCCTGGAACTTCTTCGCGTTGGCCTTGTTCGGGGCGGATTTCAGCACGCAGATGTCCTCCTGGTACATGGTGGCACCCTCGTCGGGGATCACGTAGGCCAGCGTGTCGGGCTTCTCCAGCACGTACATCATGGCGCCGACAAAATAGTGGGCGGCGTGCATGTCGCCCGATTGCACCAGCGGGATGACCTCGTAGGTGAATGCGCCGATGTTCGGCTTGTGCTTCAGGATCAGGTCCTGGGCGGCCTTGATCTCGGCCGGATTGCGCGAGTTGACCGACTTGCCATTCATGATCAACCCGACGCCGAGCGTCTCGCGCATGTCGTCCAGCATGGTGACCTTCTTCGGGTTCTTCGCCGCGTAGTCGAAGAAGTCCTTCCACGACTTCAGTTGCGGAATCTTCTTCTTGTTGTAAACAATGCCGACCGTGCCCCAGGCGTAGGGCACGCAGTACTCGCCCTTCGGATCGGACTTGGCGCGCAGTGCCGCCTTGTCGATGTTGGCAAAGCCGGGCAGCTTGTTCGGTTCGGTCTTCTCCAGGAGCCCGAGCTTGCTCAAGATGTCGTGCATGTGCACCGACGGCCAGACCACGTCGTAGCCGGTGGCACCGGCCTGGATCTTGGCGAGCATCTCTTCGTTGCTCGCGTAGGTGTCGAGGCTCACCTTGACGTCGTACTCCTTGCCGAACTTCTCGAGGATCTGGGGATTGATGTAGTCGCCCCAGTTGTAGAGCGCGAGCTTGCCTTCGGCATGGGCCGTGGCGGCAGCGCAGCAAAGCACCACGAATGCGGTTCGGATCGACATGGCGGTTCTCCTGGCAAAAAGGGTATGCGGGGATGGATTCATGCGGTGGCGCGACCGTAGCGCCGCATCACTGCCAACAGTGCTTCGTGGTCGATCGCCCGAACCACATGGTCGGGTGGACGGAAGGTCGGCGTATCCGCGGCCGCGATCAGGGCATTCACGACCGCTTCCTCCACACATTGCACGGCCGCCTCGTAGATCGGATCGAAATGCTCGTCGTTGAGCGCTTCGATCGTCCACGCAGGCGCGCCGCGCTGCGGCAGTTCGATCGGATTGCCGGTGCCGAGGGCAAGGAAGATGTCGCCGGAATTGTTGCCGCCCGGCGAGCCGCCGCGCCCGACGCCGATGGCGGCGCGCTTGGCGAGCCGGCGCAACTGGTGCGGCATCAGCGGCAGGTCGGTCGCGAGAATCACGATGATGGAGCCTTGCTCCTGCTCGAAGATCCGGTCGCCCGTGAGATGCCGGCCCACCGGGACGCCGAGGATCGTCAGCCAATCGCGCAGTCCGTGATTCGCCTGGACCAGCGCCGCGACGGTGCCGGTGCGGTCCGCGACCGCCACGCGCCGGGACGACGTGCCGGTGCCGCCCTTGAACTCGTAGCAGATCATGCCGGTACCGCCACCGACGTTACCTTCGGCCACGGGGCCGGTCGACGCCGCGTCGAGCGCGGCCAGGGCGTCGGCCTCGCCGACGTGCAGGCCGTAGATGTCGGACAGCACGCCGTCATAGGTTTCGGCGACGACCGGCATGGCCCACAGATGCAGGTCGTCGAAGTCGCGCTGGTAGCGGCGGATCATCCAACGGACTGCAGCGTGGTGAACGATGCCGACGCTATGGGTGTTGGTGATGAGCACCGGTCCGCAGAACCAACCGGCATCCTCGATCCAGTGGGTGCCCGTCATCTCGCCGTTGCCGTTCAGCGCGTAGTAGCCCGCCCATGTCGGCGTCAGCTCCGCCGCAACCGCGCGCGGGACGATCGCGGTGACGCCCGTACGCACCTGCGGCGGTCCGTCGGTCACGAGGGTGCGAAATCCGACGGCGATGCCGGGCACGTCGGTGATCGCGTTGTGGCGACCGGGCGTCCCGGGGAAGGGCAGTCCCAGGTCGCGAGCGCGCGGCTTCGATAGCGAAGGCATGACCAAATGCTGAGTCACTGCCGCCGGGAACGCAACCACAGACCCGTCGCTGCCACGACGAACGAGAACACCAGCAGCAGGATGGCAATGGCATTGATCTCGGGCTTGATGCCCCGGCGCAGCATGCCGTAGATGAACAGCGGCAGCGTGGTGGAGTCGACGCCGGCGATGAAATAGGTGATCACCAGATCATCGAGCGAGATGATGAAGGCGAGCAGCGCACCGCCCACGACGCCGGGCATGATCTGCGGCAGGGTCACGCGCCGGAACGTGGTCCAAGGCCCCGCTCCCAGATCCGCAGAAGCCTCCTCCAGTTCGGTGTTCATGCCCGCCAGGCGTGCACTCACGATCACGAAGACGTAGCTCGACAGGAAGACGCAGTGGCCGACCACGATGGTCGTGAGCCCGAGCTTGAAGCCGGCGCCCACGAAGAAGATCAGGAGCGCGATGCCGAGCACGATGTCGGGCATCACCATCGGCAGCACCAGCAGGCCCTGATACACGCGCTTCAGGCGGAAGTCGTGCCGTGCCAAGCCCAGGGCGGTAGCGGTACCGATGGCGGTGGAGAGCATCGAGGCGCACAGCGCCACGATCGCACTGTGGCGCACCGCGGCCAGCAGCGCTTCGGTGGAATGCACGTAGATCTGCGATTCGGAAAGGCGGGTGGTGAGGCCGAAGATGGAGCGGTACCAGTCCAGCGTGAAGCCTTCCCACGCCATCATGTTCACCACGTTCGAGTTGAACGAGTAGACCAGGATCAGCGCGATCGGCGCGTAGAGCAGCAGCAGGAAGGCGGCGCCGTAGGCGTCCAGCACCCGGCCGCTGCGCCGGCTCATGCCTTCGCTCCCGCGGCGACGCCACCTCGCCCGATGCGCAAGACGTAGATCAGCATCAACACCAGCACTGTCCCGAGGATCAGCATCGCGAGCGCCGCGCCGAAGGGCCAGTTGCGGGCCGCAAGGAACTGCTGCTCGATGATGTTGCCCACCAGCATCACCTTCGCCCCGCCCAGCAGGGCGGGCACGACGAAATTCCCGAAAGCCGGAATGAAGACGATGAGCGACCCGCCGATGACGCCCGGCAAGGTGAGCGGCAAGACCACACGGCGGAACGTCTGCCACGGCGTCGCGCCGAGATCCTCCGACGCCTGTACCAGGGCCGGATCGAGCTTCTCGACGCTCGCGTAGATCGGCAGGAACATGAACGGCAGCAGGATGTAGACGAGCCCCGCCACCACGGACACTTCGGTGAAGATGATCTGCAGCGGTGCGTCGATCACACCCGCGCTTTCGAGCACGAGGTTGAGGAAGCCCGTGGGCCGCAGGATCAACATCCATGCATAGACGCGGATGATGAGACTCGCGAAGAACGGCAGGGTCACCAGGAACAGGACGAAGCTCTTGCGCTCGCCGTGGAACCGGCTCACCCAGAATGCGGCGGGATAGCAGACGGCAAGGGTCAGCACCACGACGGTGCCGGCGAGACGCAACGAGCGCAGCAGGATCTCGATGTAGACCGGATCGAAGTCCTCCACGTCGCCGAGCGGCGCGCCCAGCACGCGCCCGTAGTTGTAGGGATAGAAGTTCCACTCGACGCCGCCGTACAACCCCGGCGTGAGGAAGCTGTAGAGCGCCATGATCCCGAGCGGGACGAGAAAGCAGCTACCCAGGAGCAGCGTGACGGGGGTGAGCAGGGCCGCGAGGCGCAGTCGGCGGCTCCCGGCCAGCGTGGTCACGGCTGCGCGGCCATCAGGTGCACCACCTCGGGATCGTACTCGAGTCGCACCGCCGAGCCCGGTGCCAGGCCCTCGACCGGCGTGCGTCGATGCCGGACCAGCGCCTGCACCGGCGAACCGTCGGCGAGACGGGCGTGAACCTGCAGATCCGCGCCGACGAAGACGAGGCGCTCCACGGTGGCTTCCAGGCCCGGAGCCTGCGCGGCGGTGCGCGCCACATCGACGCGTATCTGTTCGGGCCGGATCATGAAATCGACGCGGGCTCCGGCAGCGAAAGCAGCGGACCGCGCCCACAGCTCGATACCACCATCGGTGCGAACGATGCAGAGCGACCCGTCGCGCCGGTCGATGGTTCCGGCGTACACGTTGCTGACGCCGATGAACCCGGCCACGAAGCGATTGGCCGGCGTGTCGTAGACCTCGCCCGGCGTGCCCACCTGCTGGATGCGCCCGCCGTTCATCACCGCGATGCGATCGGACATCACCAAAGCCTCCTCCTGGTCGTGCGTGACGACCAGGAAGCTGATGCCGACTTCGTGCTGGAGGTTCTTCAGCTCGATCTGCATCGCCTGGCGCAGATTGCGGTCGAGCGCCGAGAGCGGCTCGTCCAGCAGGAGCAGGCGCGGCCGATTCACCAACGCCCGCGCCAGGGCAACCCGCTGCTGCTGCCCGCCGGAGAGCTGTTTCGGTTTGCGCCGTCCGTAACCTTCCAGTCCGACCAGAGTGAGCGCCGCGGCCACGCGCGCATCGCGTTCGTGCCGCGCGAGCTGCTTCACGTCCAGACCGTAGCCTACGTTGTCGGCCACGTTGAGATGCGGAAACAGCGCGTAGCTCTGGAACACGGTGTTGAAGGGGCGCCGATAGGCCGGCACGCCGGCGAGCGACACGCCATCGAGCCGGATGTCGCCACGGTCGAGATCCTCGAAGCCGGCGATCGCGCGCAGCAGCGTGGTCTTGCCGCAACCGGACGGACCGAGCAGCGTCAGGAACTCGTTGGCGCGGACCGCAAGTCCGACTTCGTCGAGTGCCGCGACGATACCGCCCTCGGGAGTGCGGAAGGTCCGCACGGCCGCGCCGATCTCGAGCAGATTCGCGTGCGTCTGGTCGCTCACGCGAGCAGCTCCTGCACAGGTGGCTTCACGCGCGATCTAGCCGCCGGTACTGAATCGCTTCAGCGACGTGTGCAGACACTACGTGTGGCGCTCCGGCGAGGTCGGCGATGGTGCGTGCCAGCTTCAGGATCCGATGGTAAGCGCGCGCCGAGAGCGACAGGCGCTGCATGGCCTGCCGCAGCAAGGCCTCGCCGTGCGCATCGGGAACGCAGTGCAGATCAACTTCGGCCGGGCCGAGTTGCGCATTGGGTTTCGCCTGACGAGCGAGTGCCAAGTCGCGGGCGGCGCTCACGCGACTGCGAATGACGCTGCTCGATTCTCCGGCGGGTTTCTGCGCGAGCGCATCGTCGGCGACCGCCGGCACTTCGATCTGGATATCGATGCGATCCAGCAGCGGACCGGAGATGCGCGCACGGTAGCGCGCCACCTGGTCGGGGGTGCAACGGCACTTGCCGTTCACGTGTCCGAGATAGCCGCACGGGCACGGATTCATCGCCGCGACAAGCTGGAACTGCGCGGGAAACTCGGCGCGCCGCGCCGCGCGCGAGACAGTGATGCGGCCGGACTCGAGCGGCTCGCGCAGCACCTCCAGCACGTCGCGGTCGAACTCCGGCAGTTCGTCGAGGAACAGCACGCCATGCATGGCCATGGAGATCTCGCCGGGACGCGGATTGCTGCCGCCACCCACCAGCGCCACTGCGGAAGCCGTGTGATGCGGTGCGCGATAGGGCCGGCGCTTCCAGCGCGCGATGTCGAAGCCGCCGCTACCGATCGACTGGATCGCCGCAGAGGCGAGCGCCTCCGCCTCCGTCATCGGCGGCAGCACGCCGGGGAAGCGCTCCGCGAGCATCGTCTTGCCGGTCCCCGGAGGACCGACCATCAACACGCTGTGTGCCCCGGCCGCGGCGACCTCCAGCGCGCGCTTTGCGTGCGTCTGCCCTTTGACATCGCTGAGATCGGGGTACCCGGACTCGTTCATGGGTGGGCTCGCGGTCCACCTCGCGAGTGGCCGCGCGCCCGTGAGGTGAGCACAGACATCGAGCAGGGTTGCAGCCCCGAAGACTTCCGCATCTGCCACCAGCGCTGCCTCGGACGCACTCTCCGCGGGAACCATGAAGCCGCGCCCGCTTGCGTGCGCCTGGAAAGTCATCGCCAATGCGCCGCGTACCGATCGCAGTGCGCCGGTGAGCGCGAGCTCTCCCGCGAACTCGTAGCGGTCGAAGGCATCCGCCGGGATCTGCCTGGACGCCGCGAGGATACCGAGCGCGATGGGCAGGTCGAATCGACCGCTCTCCTTGGGCAGATCCGCCGGCGCCAGGTTGACGGTGATGCGCCGCGCGGGAAACTCGAAACGGCAACTCTGGATCGCGGCGCGCACGCGGTCCTTCGCTTCCTTCACCTCGGTGTCGGGCAGCCCGACGATCGTGAACGAAGGCAGGCCGTTGGCAAGGTGCACTTCCACCTGCACTTCCTGTGCATCCATGCCGGCCAGGGCGCGGCTGCGCAGGACGGCGAGGCTCATCGCGGCAGCCGCGGCGGCCTGCGGATCAGCGGCGGGACGGGTCTGCGCCTTCGAGCGCCGCGATCCGTTGCTCCAGCGCTTCGAGCTGCTCGCGCGTGCGCGCCAGCACCCGCGCCTGAGCATCGAACTCGTCGCGGGTCACGAGATCGAGACGGGCGAATGTGCCGGTCAGCAGCGCCTTGAAGTTGCGCTCCAGGTCCGCTGCCGGGCTCTGCCCTGCGAGGGTGCGCAGGCGCTGGGCGATGTCGTCGAATACGCCGGTCGGTGTGGGCATGACAGTCTCCAACAGGAAATTTTTGTTCGCGCCAGTGTAGCAAAGCACCCTCGAAGACAACCCGCCCCTAGAATTGCACCGAAACTGTGCGGATGGCTTCCCGGCTGCACCGCATCTGTGCGTCCGGGAATTGGAGGGGTTGCGGAATCGTTGCAAGTATCTGATTTATAGATTTTATAAATCAGGCATGTCACTTGCACAATCGCTGCCGCGCGGTTTCCGTTGCAGCGGGATTACCCGTTTGTCTTTCACGAAACATCACCTGAAAAGGACAAGCACCATGCTGAAAAAGAAAGTCCTGGCCGCAGCAGTCGCCAGTCTCGGTCTGGCGATGCCCGTCGCCCATGCCGAAGAAGCCGCCTCCCCGATCACGGGGAACCTGACGTTCACCACGGACTACATCGTTCGCGGCCTGACCCAGACGGGCAACTCGCCCGCCCTGCAGGGCACCCTCGAATACGGCCACTCGTCCGGTCTGTACCTTGGTGGCTTCGCGTCGAACGTGAGCTGGCCTGGTGACTTCTTCGGGCCGACGGCTCCGGGCGCCAATCCGGTCACCGGCGGCGGCACGAGCACCGCGATCAGCAACAGCCTGGAGATCGACGTCTACGCCGGTTACCGCAACAAGTTCGCGGGCGACTTCACGTACGACGTCGGTGCCGTGTACTACTACTACCCGGGCCGCTACAACCTCGACTCGTCCTATGTCCCGGGGATCAAGAAGCCCCACACGGGTGAGGTGTACGGTGCCCTCGGCTGGAAGTGGATCACCGCCAAGATCTGGTACGCCGTGACCGACGGCGTGTTCATGATCGGCGACGCCGCAGGCACCTACTACGCCAACCTGGGAGCCAACGTGCCGCTCGGCGACACCGGTTTCAACCTCGTCGCGGGCGTCGGCACCTGGAAGTGGAGCGGTGCGATGGAGCTCTACAAGAACAACGGCGACACCAACGAAGTGTTCGATCTGGTCGACTGGAAACTCGGCGCCACCAAGGATTGGAGCGGGTTCACCTGGGGCCTGTTCTACACGGGCAGCACGGCGGAGGCCTATACCAGCAACAACGCCCTGTCTGTCTGGACCGATCGCTTCGGCAAGGAAGTCGGCAAGGACACCGTGTTCCTGTCCGTCACCAAGTCGTTCTGATCTTCCGCACCCCCGCGCGAGGACGAGGGGGCCTCGCGCTTTCGCAGTCCTCCCATCACAGGATCAACAATGAAACTCGTCACCGCCATCATCAAGCCGTTCAAGCTTGACGAGGTGCGCGAAGCCCTCTCCGCCATCGGCGTGCAGGGCATCACGGTCACCGAGGTCAAGGGCTTCGGCCGCCAGAAGGGCCACACCGAGCTGTACCGCGGCGCTGAGTATGTCGTGGACTTCCTGCCGAAGGTCAAGATCGAAGCTGCGATCAAGAGCGAGATGCTTGACCAGGTGATCGAAGCGATCGAGAAGTCGGCCAACACCGGCAAGATCGGTGACGGCAAGATCTTCGTTTTCGACCTCGAACAGGTCGTTCGCATCCGCACCGGCGAGACCGGTGGGGACGCGCTGTAACTCTCCGGGGGCTCCAACATGAAGCGACTTTTCATGCTGCTCGCGATGCTCGTGGCCTTCGGCCTCGGCACGCTGACGCACGCGCAGGACAACAAACCCGCGGACGCACCCGCCCCGGCGGCCGCTGCGGATGCTGCGGCGCCGGCAGCGGACGCTGCACCGGCAGCGGAAGAACCGAAGCTGGACACCGGCAGCACTGCCTGGATGATCACCGCCACGGTGCTGGTGATCATGATGGCGGTCCCGGGCCTCGCGCTGTTCTACGGCGGCCTCGTACGCACCAAGAACATGCTCTCGATCCTGATGCAGGTCTTCGTGACCTTCTCCATGCTCTCGGTATTGTGGGCGGTGCTCGGCTACTCGCTCGCCTTCAGTGAGGGCAACGCGATCTTCGGGGGCTTGGGCAAGGCGTTCCTGTCAGGGGTCACCCCCGACTCGCTCCAGGGCACGATCCCGGAGTACGTGTTCCTGACGTTCCAGCTCACCTTCGCATCCATCACCCCCGCACTGATCGTCGGCGGCTTCGCCGAGCGCATCAAGTTCTCGGCAGTGCTGTGGTTCATGGCCTTGTGGATGCTGCTGGTGTACGCACCCATCGCCCACATGGTCTGGGGCGGCGGCTACCTCGGCACCCTGGGAGCCAAGGACTTCGCCGGTGGCACGGTCGTGCACATCAACGCGGGTATCGCCGCGCTCGTCGGCTGCATCGTGCTCGGCAAGCGGATCGGCTACGGTCGCGAAGCGATGCCTCCGCACTCGCTCACAATGACGATGATCGGTGCCTCGCTGCTGTGGGTGGGCTGGTTCGGCTTCAACGTCGGATCGGAACTCGCGGTGGACGGCGTCGCCGGGCTCGTGCTGGTCAACACCCAGGTCGCGACTGCCGCCGCCGTGCTCGGCTGGATGTTCATCGAGTGGATGGTGAAGGGCAAGCCGTCGATGCTGGGTGCTGCTTCCGGCGCGATCGCCGGACTCGTGGCGATCACCCCGGCGTGCGGCTTCATCGGGCCGATGGGATCCATCATCCTCGGCCTCATCGCCGGCGTCGTGTGCTTCTGGGCGGTCACCGGCCTGAAGCGCATCTTCGGATACGACGACTCGCTCGACGTGTTCGGCGTCCATGGTGTGGGCGGCATCGTCGGTGCCATCCTGACCGGCGTGCTCATGTCGAGCGACCTCGGCGGCGTAGGCTATGCGGAAGGCGTGACCATGGGCACCCAGCTCTGGAATCAGGTCGTCGCGGTGCTGGTCACCGTCGTCTGGTGCGGCGTCGTGAGCCTGATCCTCTACAAGATCATCGACATGGTGATCGGTCTGCGCGTGACCGAAGACAAGGAACGCGAAGGCCTCGACATCACGGAGCACGGGGAGAC